>Ga0185299_10000839_pt1 | contig 72014 bp, 61 predicted proteins | sample PaiPotPPA55metaG_FD_128002 | JGI IMG/M metagenome (GOLD analysis project Ga0185299, IMG submission 128002) | Iron sulfur acid spring bacterial and archeal communities from Banff, Canada, to study Microbial Dark Matter (Phase II) - Paint Pots PPA... ...
GCTCGCCGCGGAGATCTCCGCCAAACTGCGCAACGGCTATATCCGCGACCCCTCGGTCGCCGTCGAGATCGAAACCTACCGGCCGTTCTTCATCCTCGGCGAAGTCGCCGCTCCCGGCCAATATCCTTACGTGCCCAATATGAGCGTCGAAAGCGCGGTGGCGATTGCCGGCGGCTTCTCGCCCCGCGCCCTGCGCGACCGCGTCACGCTGACCCGCAATAACAGTTCGGGCCCAAGCCGCGCCGTGGTGCCGCTCGGCACCCCGCTCAGCCCCGGCGATACCGTCCTCGTCGGCGAACGCTGGTTCTGACCACGTCGTCATTGCCGGGCTTCGACCCGGCAATCCATCTCCTGCAAATGAACTTGCTCTTTTGATGGATGCGCGGGTCAAGCCCGCGCATGACGAGTTTCTATTTCTTCAGATGCTTGGCAAAGAAACCGATGCTGCGCGGCCAGGCGATGTCCGCGCTGGTCTTGTCGTAGCTTGGCCTTTCGTCGCAGTGAAAGCCGTGCTGGGCGCCCGGATAGATGTGGATCTCGACATCGGGCCGCTTGGCGCGGATGCTCTCGACATCGCTGAGCGGAATGCCGGCGTCCTTTTCGCCGAAATGCAACTGCGTCGGTACTTTCGGCTTGTCGTCGGCAAAGCGAACGATGGCGCCGCCGTAATAGCCGATCGCCGCTGACAGGCCCGACAACTTTGTGGCGGCGGCATAGGCGACGCTGCCGCCAAGACAAAAGCCGATGATCCCGACCGGACCGACATTCCCAACGGCATCAATGGCGGCCTGGGTGTCGCGCAGCATCGCCTCCCAATCGGGATTGGCGACGAACTTGCGCGCCACCGCAATCTCATCCGGCGAATAGCCGGACTGGAAATTCGGTTCGACGCGGTCGAAGATCGCGGGCGCGATGGCGACATAGCCCTCGTCCGCCAGGCGATCGCAGACCGCGCGAATGTGATGGTTGACGCCAAAAATCTCCTGGATCACCACCACCGCTGCTTTTGCCGTGGTGGCGGGATCGGCGCGGTAGCCGCCCAATTGAAATTTGTCCGAAGCCGTCAGTTTGATGTCTTGTCCCACGGGTCATCCATCTTCTTTGAGAGTTGCACGAAGTTGTTGCGTTGAGCCGTATTGCGTTGAGGCTGGAAGATCTCAAGCGAACCGCCTCCTACCATCGCCAGACCCGATTGTCGCCCCGCAAGCGGTCAACCTGTCCTTGCGAAATTGCCATCGCGGAACGACGTCAGCTCGATTTCGTCTCCGCTCCCCGGTCCGCCGAGGCAATATGGCAATACTACTGCCGCAACGCATCATGCGGGCTTTGGAATTTTATTTCCTGGGTCAATTCCAATTTACATTGCCTCCCGAGTGGATCGCTATCATTCTTCCGCCACTGGCATCGGTCCGGTGGGTGCCAGCCGATACAAACAAGTGAGTTGCCGCCGTAAGCGGCGTCATGCACCGGCAGGGAAGAGAAACCATGCCCAATCTCAACATCAACGGGCGGAATATGTCCGTCGAGGCGGCGAACGATACGCCGCTGCTTTGGGTCATCCGCGAGCAATTGCAGATGACCGGCACGAAATTCGGCTGCGGCGCCGGGCTGTGTGGCGCCTGCACCGTTCACATCAACGGTGAAGCCGTGCGATCCTGCCAGACCTCGCTGAGCGACGCCGTCGGCAAGAAGATCACCACCATCGAAGGCCTCAGCGCCAAGGGCGATCATCCGTTGCAGAAGGCATGGATCGCGGAGCAGGTTCCGCAATGTGGCTACTGCCAATCCGGACAGATCATGCAGGCAGCCTCGCTGCTCGCCAGGAACACCAACCCGACCAAGGACGAGGTGGTGGCGCACATGGACGGCAATCTCTGCCGCTGCATGACCTATTCGCGCATTCAAAAGGCGATCATGCGCGCGGCTTCCGAAATGCGCACCGCTTCGAACGCCGGAACCGAGCGGAGGGCAACATGAACACGCACGTGAAAATCACGAACAACCTTGTCGACCGCGAGCCCGCCGATCTGAGCCGCCGCTCGTTCCTCGTCGGTTCCGCCGCCACGGGCCTGGCGCTCGGCTATTCCGCCGTGCCCGGCCTTCTTGGTGCCGATCAGGCGTTCGCCGCGACCGGCAATTTCGATCCCAGCGTCTGGTATTCGATCGCGCCGGACGGGATTGTCACGGTCACCTGCGGCAAGGCCGACATGGGCCAGCACATTGCGTCAACCGTGGCGCAGATCATTTCGGAAGAACTCGGCGCGAGCTGGAAGGACATGCGGGTCCAGCTTGCTTCCAACGATCCGAAGTTCAATGACCCGGTGCTCGGCGTGCAGATTACCGGCGGCAGCTGGAGCACGATGATGAACTTCGATGCGATGAGCCGCGCGGGAGCCGCGGGGCGCATCGCCTTGACCGAGGCTGCGGCCGCAGCGATGGGCGTACCCGCCGGAGAGCTGGTCGTCAGAGAATCCACGATTACGAATCCGAAGTCGAAGAAGTCGATGACCTTCGCCGACATCGTCAAGAGCGGCAAGGCCACCAAGACCTTCACGCCCGACGAACTCAAGGCGATCAAGCTCAAGGCGCCCGACCAGTACACCATGATCGGCGTTTCGGTGCCGCAACTCGACATTCCCTCGAAGACCAACGGGACGGCCAAATACGGCATCGACGTCATGCTGCCGGGCATGGTGTACGGCGCGGTCGTCACGCCGCCGGTGCGCTATGGCGCCACGGTGAAATCGGTCGACGACAGTGCGGCGAAGAAGGTGCCGGGCTTCATCAAGGCGGTTACCCTTGATGACAAGACCGGGACGACGACCGGCTGGGTGGTAGCGGTGGCCAACACCTATACCAACGCCCGCAAGGCGGCTGACGCGCTCAAGGTCAGCTATGACGGCGGACCCAACGCCAAGCTGTCGAGCCAATCGCTGTTCGACGAAGCCAGGCGGTTGCAGGCGCTTGGCGATTCCGGGCTGTTCTTCGTCAAGGACGGCGATACGGCGGCGGCCTTCGGCACGGCGGCGAAAGTGATGGAGGCGGAGTACACCACCAACATCAACGTCCATGGGGCGTTGGAGCCGATGAACGCCACCGCGCAGCAGCAGGGCGATATCTGGCATATCTATTCCGGCAACCAGTTTGCGACGCGTTCCGGCGCGATCGCGGCCGGCGCCGCCGGAGTCGATCCCAAGTTTGTCGTGATGCATCAGATGTGGCTGGGCGGCGGCTTCGGCCGGCGTCTCGAAGGCGACATGATGGTGCCTGCGGTGCAGGCGGCGAAGGCCGTCGGCAAGCCGGTCAAGATCATCTACTCGCGCGAAAACGACATGACCATGGACTTTTCGCGTCCGTTGACGTTCCAGAAGATCAAGGCCGGTCTTGACGGTGACGGCAAGCTGGTCGCGATGAACCACGACGTGGTCGCCGCCTGGCCGACCAAACGCTGGGGCATTCCTGACTTCCTGTCGCCTTCGGTCGACAAGAAGGGCGCGCTCGATGCGCTCACGGTGAATGGTGCGGACTTCTTCTACTCCGTGCCCAACCACAACGTCCGCGCCATCCTCAACGAGATGGCGCAGCAGGCCACGCCGTCCGGACAGTTGCGTTCGGTGGCGCCCGGTTGGACCTTCTGGGCGGTCGAAAGCGTGATCGACGAACTCGCCCACGCCGCCGGCAAGGATCCCGCGCAGTATCGCATCAGCATGCTGGACGGCGCCGGCGCCAATGCCGGTGGTGCGCAACGCCTGCGCAACACCCTGCTCGCAGCCATGGGCTTGTCCGGTTACGGGACCAAGCAACTGCCGAAGGGCGAAGGCATGGGCGTGGCCTGCGTTTCGTCGCAGGAAAGGGCGACGGCCAGCTGGACCGCGTGCGTGGCCCATGTTGCCGTCGCGCCAAGCGGCGAGGTCAAGGTCCGGAAACTGACCGTGGCCACCGACGTCGGCACGCAGGTGCATCCCGACAACATCCGCGCCCAGGTCGAGGGCGCGGCGTTGTGGGGACTTTCGCTCGCGCTATACGAAAAGGCGACGCTGAAGGATGGCGGTATCGAACAGACCAACTTCGATACCTACACGCCGTTGCGGATGAGTCAGACACCGGAAGTCGCCATCAGCGTCATCGCCAATGGCGAACACGCCACCGGCGTCGGCGAACCGGCGGTGACGGTGATCGCGCCCGCGCTCGCGAACGCGATCTTCAATGCCTCCGGCGCCCGCATCCGTTCGCTGCCGATCACGGCAGAGGCGGTAAAGGCGGCGATGAAGGCTTGAACGCCGCAAGCAGGCCGACAACAGCAATCCGCCGGAGGGTCTCCTCCGGCGGATTTTTCGGGCCGGGGGGCAGCCCCCTGCCACTCATTCAAATTTTATCTTCGGCAAAAGGCCGGCATTCACAATCTCTCTTAAGCCTCGGGGAATGTCTTGTCGGGTAGCTTGTCAGCGGGCCACCAGCATCCGTCAACGAGGGGTCTATGTCCGTTCAAGCCAACCCGTCTTCGTCCAAGCGCCGGCTGCTGCTGGCGTCCGACAACAGCGACCAAAGCCGCGAGTTGGCGAATATCCTGCAATCCGTGAGCGAGGTCGATACCGTCTCGACTTCGGATATTCCCGACGCTCCGGCCGATCATTTCTCGGGGATCGTGGTCGATATCAATCTACGCTCCGCCGAAAGCGTGCAGCGGGTTCGAAACAAGCTGCGCACTGAAGCCTACCGCGCGATGCCGCGGCTGTTTGTTCTCGCCGACGCCCTCCACCACGGGTCGATGCAGGCCTGGGCCCTGGGCGCGACTGATACGATATCGCGGCCGTTCGATGCCGAGGGCATCCTGCAACGCATCCGCGCCGCTTTTCCCGACACCCACGGATTTGACGAGACCGATCGCGGCAAAATCTTGAACAGGGGCATTGCCGCCGCGCACGAGGTGATGGTCAAGATTCTCAACAAGCTTCCGGCCGGAATTCCGCTGAAATACAGCGACATCGAGGCGGCTGAAAACAAGATTCTCAAGGCCATCAAGCACTCTTCGTTGCGGGAATGGCTGACTGCCGTCGGCTGCCATCACACCGATACCTTTCGCCACTGCCTGTTTGTCACCGGCTTTGCCGTCGCGTTTGCCCAACATCTCGGCATGCGCGAGGACGACCAGCGCCGCCTGACACGCGCGGCACTGCTGCACGACGTCGGCAAGGCGTTCCTCCCGGTAGCGATTCTGGACAAGCCGGGCACCCTCACCGCGGAGGAAATGGGCGAGATCCGCAAACATCCGCGCCTCGGCTATGATGCGCTGGCGGCCTCGGGCGGCTTTCCGCCGGAGATGCTGGATGTGGTGCTGCACCATCATGAGTTCCTGGATGGCACCGGCTATCCCGACGGCCTGCGCGGCGATCGGATCAGCGACATCGTGCGGTTGACCACGATTGTCGACATATATTCGGCGCTGGTGGAAGCGCGGGCCTATCGGGTGCCGTTTACGCACGCCAAGGCGTTCGCGATCATGGAGCAGATGAAGGACAAGCTCGACCCGCATTTGCTGCAGGCGTTCCGGCCGGTGACCCTGGGGGCCTATTGATCGGGCGACGCCTCGCCGTCGTTGCGAGCAGCCCAAGATTCGCGCCCAAGAGTCGCGGCCATGCGAGGCCCGCGCTCCCCGCCATGCAGCCGGCGCGCTAGACCGGATCTCCCTCATACGATGAAATCTCGATCAAGCTGCCGTCGGGATCCCGGCAATAGACCGAGCGCAGCACGCCGCGGGCGCCCTGTTTCGCCACCGGGCCTTGCTCGATCGCCACCCCGCATGCCTTGAGATGCGCCACGACCTGCTCGGGCGTGCTGGAGGTGAGAAAGCACAGATCGTCACTCCCGGCGGTTTCGTGGTCGGCGGTGAACCACTCGACCTTGTCGGCGTCGCGCGGCCGCACATTGATTTTCTGGTTGCCGAAAATCAGCGAGGTTCTGGCGGTCTTGCCCGGGCCGGGTTCAAAAACCCTGATCTCCATGCCGAGGATCTTTCGATACCACTCGGCGGAGCGCGCCACATCAGCCACATTGATCACGATATGATCGAGCGCGTTGACTCTAACCGGCATAAGCGATCCTTTCGTCGTGGGTCAATACGGAGGGCCAAGCTGGCCGCGCCGCGGTTTGTTTGTTACAACGCAGGCCGCCGTCAATTCAACAAGATCGAACCGCCTGAGGCGGGTTCGGCACCGCAGGGGGACCACGCATGGCGTCACGCCGCACCGCGATAGCTCTGGTTGCACTCGGCCTGTGCGCCCTCACCTCACCGATCGGCGAGGCCTTCGCGCTGGATTATCCGACGCGGCCGGTCCGGTTCATTGTCGGATATCCGGCCGGCGGCTCGACCGATATTATCGCCCGGCTGATCGCGCAGCGGCTGTCGGAGCGGCTGGGCCAGCAATTCATCATCGAGAACAAGCCCGGCGCCGGCAACAACATCGGCACCGAGACCGTGGTCAAGGCCGACCCCGACGGCTACACGGTGCTGCTGGTCAATCCCGCCAATTTCATCAACGCCTCGCTCTACGCCAACCTCAATTTCAATTTCATCCGCGACATCGCGCCGGTCGCCTCCTTCAATCGCGTCCCGAATGTGATGACCGTTGCGAAGGATGTGCCGGCGAAGACCGTCGCCGAATTCATCGCCTATGCGAAGGCCAATCCCGGCAAGGTGAATCTGGCGTCATCGGGCAACGGCACCTCGGTGCACCTGTCCGGCGAAATGTTCATGGCGATGTCGGGCGCAAAGATGCTGCATGTTCCCTACCGGGGCGCCGCGCCTGCGATCACCGACCTGCTCGGCAACCGCGTCCAGGTGATGTTCGACAACATGCCCTCCATCATCGAGCATGTCCGCGGCGGCGCCTTGCGTGCGCTGGCCGTGACGACGGCGACGCGGTCGCCGCAATTGCCTGATGTGCCGACCGTCGCCGAGACCGTTCCGGGCTATGAGGCAAGCGCGTTGTTCGGCATGGGCGCGCCGATCAAGACCCCGCCCCAGATCATCGAGAAACTGAACCGGGAGATCAACCTGGTGCTGGCCGAACCGGAGATCAGACGGCGCCTGACCGAACTTGGCGGCGAGCCGCTGATCGGCACGCCGGAAGCCTTCGGCGCGATGATCGCGGCCGAGACCGAGAAATGGGAGAAGGTCGTCAAATACGCCGGGATAAAGGTGGAATAGACCGGCCTCGTCAGCGCGCGGGGATCCGGCGCTGGAGCATGATCCGGAAAAGTGGAAACCGGTTTTCTCTCGCGACAAACGCGCAGCGTTTGCGCGGAGATCATGCTCAAACAAGGAGATGAGAGCCTGATCCGATTCAACCTGATCGGATCATGCTCTGACGAGATGGATGTCAGGTGCCGCCGGAACTTGCCTTGTCGGCAGATTCCGCCACCGGGGTTGCTTTTTCCGGGTCGGGTTCCGGGTCGAAGCCGAACAGCTCGACGAGATATTTGTAGTATTTGGGCAGCTTCTCTTTCAGTGCCGCCCGGGTTTTCGGCTCATGCATCGATTCCTTTCCAGCAAGGAATATGCTCGCGGTCACGGCAAAGAATTCCTTGTGGTTCTTCATGGCATATTCTTCCTTGCCGAAGACCTGCTTGCTCATCGCGTCGGCGTGGTAAGCCCTGATGCCCACATTATCGAACCCCTGCGGCATCAGCTTGGCGTGGTAGGCGTGGAGAAACTCGTGCAGCAGGACGGGGTCTTCGGCATGCTTGAGCATCACCGGACGCAGCATGATGACGCCAGATCCGGCATCGGCGGCCAAATCAACGAAATTCGGATTACTCCAGCGCAACTTGCCTTCATCCCAGGTCGTGAAGGAGCTCGACACACGCTGGTTTCTATCGGGCGAGACAGGGCCGTAACAAGCGATCCCGGCTCCCTCATCCAGGCAGGTCATCTCGCTGGCGATGATCGGCACGGTATGAAAAAACTGCAGCACCTTCGGGCTCAGGCCGACGCTCTCCACCACGTCGAGCTGACGCCGGAGCGCGTCGGCGATGGCGGTGACATCCTTGCGTTCCGAATTTTCGGACAGGTCGAAAACAAAACCGCGATAGGTTTCAAAGCCGGCCGGCAGCGCCTGTGGCGGCTCGACCTGAGCCGAGCGCGGACCCGCGTCTGCAAGCTGCGGAGCAAGCGAAATGATGAAAACCACTGAAGCCAGCAAGAGCCTGCGCATGTTTGTCCCCTGTACGTTTCTTTTTGCCTGCGGCGATAGATGATTGGACGGAAAGCCGGTTGTCGAAGCGGGATCATACCGATGCGAAATTGCAGCGCGGTTTAATTTTTCCTGCTAACTTTGCTCGTCGCGTTCCGACGCTGTTAACTACGGGAGGAACGCCAGGGAAATTTTCCGCCTGAACCCCTCGAGGCAGAGGAGCCCGCCATGCAGCCGCACAACATCGTCTCCCGCAAGGAATGGATCGAAGCCCGCAAAGTCCATATGGCGCACGAAAAGGAATTGACCCGAGCCCGCGACCGGCTGAGCGAGGAGCGCCGGGCCCTGCCGTGGGTCAGGGTCGACAAGAGCTATGTTTTCGAAGGGCCGGACGGAAAGATGACGCTGGCCGATCTGTTCAAAGGACGCAGCCAGCTCGTGGTACAGCATTTCATGTTCGCGCCCGACTGGAGCGAGGGCTGCAAGAGCTGCTCGTTCTGGGCCGACCAATTCGACCACATGACCCCGCATCTCGCCGCCCGCGACACCACACTGGTCGCGATTTCGCGCGCTCCGCTGGCAAAACTCGACGCCTTCAAGGCGCGGATGGGCTGGACCTTCGACTGGTTTTCTTCGGCCAACACCGATTTCAACTACGACTACGCGGTCTCGTTCAGGCCGGACGAAATCGAGTCGGGCGCCAGGATCTACAATTTCGGCACCTCGACCTTCGGCGTCGAGGAGGCGCCGGGGATCAGCGTGTTCTACCGCGACCAAAGCGGCGCCATCTTTCACACCTATTCATGCTTCGCGCGCGGCCTCGACATGATGAACGCCGCCTACCACTATCTCGACCTCACCCCGCTCGGCCGCCACGAAGAAGGTTTGTCATACCCGATGGCCTGGCTGCAGCTGCGCGACCGGTATGAGCCTTTGGCCGGCCCGGCGGCCGGCTGCCAGAGCTAGCTCGCGCTAGCTGGTCTGCTCGCCGGCAATGGCGCGATCGATGGCGTCGATCAATAGCTGGGTCTCGATGAATTTGGCCCGCGCCCGTTCGGCCTTGTCGCGGTCGAAGGGAGCGGCCAGCGTCTTGGCAAAAGCGTCGCGGTCCTCGGTCATGCGTTCGCGCGCCTTTTTCAGCGTCTCAAGTCGCTCGCTCATCCGGACTTTGCTTTCGTTGGCCGCGCACTTTCATAGGCGCGAAGGGTATCGGCGGGCGCCTGTGTTCGGTCTGGCGCACCCGACACGATTCGAACGTGTGACCTTTGCCTTCGGAGGGCAACGCTCTATCCAGCTGAGCTACGGGTGCGTGGAGGTTCATTTAGCCGATTGGCCGGGCCTCGGCAACGGCCTGCAAGCGCTAAAGCGGGAGGTCCGGGACTGCTTTTGCCGGCCAGAATCAGCTGATGCTCGCTAGGCCACGTCCGCCGCGCGGTCGCGGCGTGGCTCGAACAGTTTCCTCACTTCCGGACCCGGCTTGGCGGCGCTGAACAGATAGCCCTGCATTTCGGTGCAGCCCAGCGCGCGCAGCCGCTCCTTTTGCTCAAGCGTCTCGACGCCTTCCGCGGTGGTCGTCATGTTGCGCGCGGCGGCAATATTGACCACCGCCTGCACGATCGCCGAAGAGCCGTCGATTTCGGCGACGTCGCTGACAAAGCAGCGATCGATCTTGATCTTGTCGAACGGGAAGCGCTTCAGATAGCTCAGCGAGGAATAGCCGGTGCCGAAATCGTCGAGCGCGATCCGCACACCGATGGCGCGGAGCTGATGCAGGATGGCCAGCGCCGCCTCGTCGTCGCGGATCAGGACCGCCTCGGTGATTTCGAGTTCCAGCCGGCTTGCCGGCAGGCCCGAGTCCGCAAGCGCGCTCACCACCTTCAGCGCCAGGCTCTGGCATTTCAGCTGAACCGGCGAGACGTTGACGGCAAGGCGGACGTGATCCGGCCAGTTCGCCGCTTCGGCGCAGGCGGTTCTCAGCACCCATTCGCCGAGCTCGACGATCAGGCCGGTGTCTTCCGCAACCGGGATGAATTCCGCGGGCGAGACCATGCCGCGTTCGGGATGGCGCCAGCGCAGCAAGGCTTCGCAGCCGGCTACCTGGTCGTGACGAAGGTCCACGACCGGCTGATAGTGAATCTCAAAGCCGCCGTCCACCAGCGCCTGACGCAGATCCTGCTGCATTTTAAGCCGGGCTTTTGCGCCGGCGTCCATGGCCGGTTCGAAAAAGCGATGGGTTCGGCGCCCGTCGGCCTTGGCGCCATACATCGCCAGATCGGCATTCTTGATGAGCTGATCGAGATCGGTGCCGTCGCGCGGCGCCAGTGCGATGCCGATGCTGGCATCGGTCGATAGCTGATGACCGAGGCATTGATAGGGTTGCCTGATCGCTTCATGAATTCGTGTAACGAACTCTACGACGTCGGCGACGTCGCCGGCATTTGCCTGAATGACCGCAAATTCGTCGCCGCCAAGCCGCGCGACAAGATCGGTCTCCCTGATGCAGTTCTTGAGGCGGGCGGCCACGACCTTCAGCAGCTCATCGCCGACATGATGGCCGAGCGAATCGTTGATGCCCTTGAACTCGTCGATGTCGATATAGAGCAATGCAAACTGCTCGCCCCGTTTGGTTCGCCGCAGCTCGCGTTCGACCTGTTCGCGAAACAGCACCCGGTTCGGCAGGTCGGTCAGGGCGTCGTAATGCGCAAGGTGCGCGATCTTGTCGTCGGCGCGCCGGCGCTCGGTGACGTCTTCCACGACGTTGATGATGTAGCGGGGCTCGCCGGCCTCATCCCGGATACCGATGCGCTTTGAGGTGATCAGGCGGCTGCCTGACGCGTTGCTTTCCCAGCGGGGCTCGTCCAGCGACAGGCAACCGTCGGCGGACCGTAGCGACTCGTCGTCATCCGCAGCGATTTTCTCGGCTAAATCCCTCGGGAACAGATCGCGGGCGGTCTTGCCGACGATGGCATCGTTCGACAGGCCGACATAAATCTCGGCCACCCGATTGGCCAGCACATAGCGGCGGTCGCGCGCATCTTTCACGGTGATCTGTGACGGTATGTGGTCGATGATCTGGCGCAGGAACGCGTAGTTCCGGTCGCGTTCCTGTTCGAGGTTTCGGCGCTCCGTGATGTCTTCCATGGTCGCAACCCAGCCGCCCTGCGGCAGCGGCCGATTGACGATCTGAACCGCACGCCCGTCCGCGGTTTCGAGGATATTGCGGGTAACTTTTCCCTGCGCGACGTTGGCCAGAACGGTCGAATAAAATTCATCGACGTCTCCCTTGAAGGATCCCGTCGCCTTGCGATGCCTGACAATATCGTGGAAATGGCAACCCGGCTTTACGACCGCCGGCGACAGCCGATACATATCGATATAGCGCTGGTTGCAGACCACGACACGGGCCGATGCGTCGTACAGCACGAGGCCTTGCGTCATGTTGTTCAGGGCGGTGTCGAGCCGGTGCTTTTCCTGCCCAAGTCGCTGCCGGGATTCCTGATGTTGCCAGGTCATCCGCCTGACGATCAGGAATAGAAGGATGGCGATCACCCAAGCGGAGAGGCCGGCAGCGGCGATCATCAGTCTGGTTTGAGCGCGCCAGTCCTCCAACACGGCCGCAACCGCGGTGGTCGCGATGATCACGATCGGGAAGTGGCTCAATTCGCCCGCTGAGCCGATCCTTGGCTGTCCATCAATGGGACTTTGCAGGCGCAGGGTCTGGTAGCCGCCCTCGGTCAGGATCCTGTGCATCAGCGGTGCCGTTTTGAAGTTTTTCCCGATCATCGATTCGGCGTGCGGGTGCCGCGCCAGCATCGTGCCGTCGCGATGGAACAGGGAAATCGCGGTGCTCTTTGCAAACGCGACAGACGCGAAGAATTCTTCGAAATTGACAGGATCGATCCGCCTCGCCAGCACGCCAAGAAACACCCCATTCGGTCCGGTCAGTCTGTGGGCAAAGACCGTGGTCCAGCCGCCGGTGAAAAGGCTTTGAACCGGTTCGACCATAGCCGCCGTCGATTGCGGGTTCGATTTGAGGGCTCGGAAATAGGGACGATCGGCAATGCTGCCCGCCGGCAGCGGCCCGTCGGCCGATGAATTGACCAGCTTTCCGTCTGAGTCGAAGATCTTGACGTCGCCGACATAGGACAGGGCGCTGGTCTTGGATTTCAGCATCAGGTGCGCGTCGGGACTGGACATCAGGCCCTTGAACGCCTCGGGCGAAGCGATCTCGGAAAACTGCATCCTCGAGATCAAATCGTTGGTAATGATCTCGCAGTCCTCGAACTGACGGTCGAAGTGGCGGGTGAGCAGTTGCACTGTATTTTCGAGTTCGCGCTCGCTGTTGCGCAGCGTGCTCTCGCGAAATTCACCGACCGTTAGCGCGGTGCCGATGACGATCGCCGCAATCAGAGAAACGCCGCAAAGGATCAGCCACAGGACCGGGTCCCGCCGGACCGCGATGACGGCATGATACCACCCGATTGCCACGGTTCGGAGCTTTCCAAGCCCGCCCCAAATATTGAAAACTGATTGCCGCATTCCCCGACACTCCCGGAGATATGCATACGATGCATTGGTGGCATAGCCGTTAGGGAATCCAGTTACTGAAGGCTTAATCGGCGGTTTTGGGCCGGGGATTATCAAAGCACGGGCGATATCGCTCGCGTTGACCCATCTTCAGCGGAGCCCTCCGAGCGCCGGGTTCGGCGTATCCGAGCCGATGCAACACGATGCAGAGGGTCGGCGTGTCCGTGAATGGCGCCGACGATATCGTATCCGGGTTCGATCAGAGACCGCCTTTTCGCAACCTATGTTCAAGGCTTCTGCGGCACGGTCAGTCGGCCTTCCCGGGGGGCACTTTAGGCCTTTATTTCGGCATCCGTGCCGTCATGATAGCGTGCTTCAGCCAACGCGTGGAATCGAAGCTTCGGGCGGTGGCCAAGGGGGACCACCAACCCGATAGGTTCGAAGCTCCTTGCGTTAAAAGGGCCGCTCAAACGCGGGCGTCGATCAGGGGGAGGCAACGGGTGACGGTGGATAATTCCGGCGCTGCGAATTCTGCGGGCGCAAGCGGGACCTGGCCGGTGTTCCGCTCCTTCAGTGGGTATCGCCTTCCATTCCTCAGCCACGATCTGTTTGCTGGCGTTACGCTTGCCGCGATCGCGATCCCCGAGCAGATGGCGACGGCGCGGCTCGGCGGATTCAGCCCGCAGATCGGCTTTTTCGCCTTTCTGGCAGGCTCGCTGGCCTTCGCGGCGTTCGGCAGCAATCGCTTCCTGTCGTGCGGCGCGGATTCGACGATCACGCCGATTTTTGCCGGAAGCCTTGCCGCGCTGGCTGTGTCCGGCTCGCCGGATTACCTGATGCTGGCCGCAGCGCTCGCGCTCATGGTCGGACTTTTCCTGCTCGCCGCCGGAATTTTTCGCCTGGGCTGGATCGCCGACCTGCTCTCGGTACCCGTGACGATCGGCTTTCTCGCCGGGATTTCGGTCCATATCCTGATTTCGCAATTGCCTGTGATACTCGGCCTGCCCGCGCCCGAGGGCCCCATCCTGCAGCGCATCGCGACCCTCGCCGGGCATCTCGGCCAGACCAACGCATTCACGCTTGTGATCGGCCTCGGCGTCCTGGCGATCATCACCTTGTCCGAGCGGATCGATGCGCGGATTCCGGGCGCATTGATCGGCCTTGCGCTGGCGAGCGCGGCCGTGGTGCTGCTCAGGCTTGAGAGCCGGGGCGTCGGCGTTCTCGGCGCGGTCTCGGTCGGGATGCCGGCGCTTGCGATTCCGGTCATCTCGGCCGGTCACCTGGCGAGCCTGGTGTCGCTCAGTCTCATCATTTCAATCATCATCATGGTGCAGACGGCGGCGACGACACGGTCCTTTCCGTCCGACCCCAACGAGCCGCCGGATGTCGACCGCGATTTCGTCGGCGTCGGCGTCGGCAGTATCCTGTCGGGCTTGATCGGCGCGTTTCCCGTCGACGCCAGCCCGCCGCGCACCGCGGTGGTTTCCGAAACCGGCGGACGATCCCAGGTCGCCGGCCTTGCCGCCGTGGCGATCGTGATCGTATTGCTGGCATTCGGCGCCTCGCTGCTGCGTCAGATCCCCAACGCCGCACTCGGCGGCGTTCTGCTGTTCGTCGCGCTCCGGATCATCCGCGTCAGCCAGATCGTGGCGATCTACCGACAGTCGTTGGGCGAATTCCTGCTGATCCTGCTGACCGCGGCGGCCATCATCGTTCTGCCGATCGAGCAAGGTGTCGGTATCGGCATCGCGATGTCGCTGCTGCACGGCCTGTGGAGCACGACGCGCGCCCGCGTGCAGGTTTTCGAGCGCGTGCCGGGAACTTCGATCTGGTGGCCGTCGAGTTCAAATCTTCCCGGCGAGCGGGAGCCCGGCATTATCGTCGCGGGATTTCCGGCGCCGCTGTCTTTCCTCAACGCCTATCATTTCCGGCACGATCTCCTGGAGGCCTTGAAGTCCTCACCCCAGAAGGCGCGGCTGCTGGTGCTGGAGGCGACCGGCATTGTCGAGATCGATTTTACCGCGGCGCAGATTTTGACCGACCTCATTCGCAAGTGTCGTGCCGACGGTGTCGACTTTGCCATCGCCCGGCTCGAATCCGACCGCGCCCTGGACGCCATGACGCGTTTCGGCATCTGTGAATTGCTGGGCCCGGATCATTTGTTTCAAAGCGTCGAGGAGGCCATCAAGGCGCTCGGCGCGCCAGATACGACGGGCTGATCAGGCTGGAACGATTACCTTGCCGATCGGCCATAGCGCGATGCCGGCGAGCTTGACATGGGCCCAGGCGAAGGGGATGCCGATGATGGTCACGGCAAGAACCACCGCGGTGGCGATGTGCCCGAGCGCCAGCCACCAGCCCGCCAGCACGAGCCAGATCAGATTGCCGATCAGGCCCAGCAGCCCGGTGCCCAAATCGGATTGGCCGATCAGGCTGTCGCGGCGCACGGCCTTCTGACCGAACGGCATCAACGTATAGGCCGCGATATTGAACGCAGCCCTTGCCCAGGGCAGGCCGATAATGGTGATGGCCATGATGATGGCGGCGACCACCCAGCCAAACGCCATCCACAGCCCGCCCAGCAGAATCCAGAGTATGTTCAGAAGGATCGAAACGGGGGGCATGCGACTTCTTGTGAAATTGGATTGGCGCGGGTTCGCGCCGAGCGATCCCGCCCGGTTATAAGCCTTCCGCCGTGGCGACGATAGTAAGCAAGATGACAAATCGGGCGGCGACAGCCATATCGGGCAGGAACAGCCTTGGGCGAGGCTCGCAACCGGCGTACGGCTCGACGAAACCAAGGCGCGCCGAACCGGCAGGCCCCCCGATCAGCGGCGATAGCGTTCGGGACGTGAATGGGCCGGGCGGCTCTGCTGCGCCGGGCGGCTTGCTAGACTGACGCGCGCCTCGCTGGCAAGCGGGACAGCCGGCTTGAGTTCTTCAAGAAAGATCGGCCTGGCGAAATAGAACCCTTGCGCGTAGCGGATCCTGGTGGCGGCCTGCAGATAGGCGAGTTCCTCGAAAGTCTCGATGCCCTCCGCAACGACGGTCATGCCGAGCGCCTCGCTCAGTGATTCGATCGCCCGCAAGATTCCCTGGCTGCGCGGGCGCAGATGGATGTCAGTGATGAAGGAGCGGTCAATCTTGATTTCGTCGGCGGTGATATCGGCCAGCGCCGACAGCGACGAATAGCCGATGCCGAAATCGTCGATCGATATCCCGACGCCCAGTTTACGGAAGATCGGCAGAATCTCGGTCTGGAAGTGGGTCTTGGCGACGAAGGCGTCTTCGGTCACCTCGATCATGAAGCGCCGGGGAAACCCGGTCGCCTCCAGCGCCAGCGCAAACGAGCGCATGAACTCCGGATTGCCGGCCTGCCTGGCTGCGACATTGATGCTGATGCAGGTGTCTGGACCAAATGTTTCGTTGATGAGATCGATCGATTTGACGATCTCCGCCAGCACGAGGTGAGTGAGCTCGTCGATCAGTCCCAATTCGACGGCGAGGTTGATGAAGGTGCCGGGGGCCTGAATCACTCCCTCGTCGTCGCGCAGACGGACCAGCGCCTCGATGCCCCTGACATCCTGGGTCCGGATGTCGACTTTGGCCTGAAACGCACAACAGAAGCGCTTTTCCAGAATGGCGAGCCGCAGCGACTGCTCGACTTTCATCCGTGCGAGCGCCTCGCGTTCCATGCCCGCGTCGAAGAACGCCACGGCACCCTTGCCGTCGTTCTTGACCCGATACATCGCAATGTCGGCGTTCTGGCGCAGCGCATCATAGCTGCGTCCATGATCGGGAAAAAGACTCACCCCGATCGAAGTCGAGGTGAATATTTCCGATCCCTCGATGAAGAACGGCGCCTTCAGCCGCTGTAGCGTGGCCTGGATATATTCCGCCACCTCCCGCTCGCTCTGGATCGGATTGAGCAGCAGCATGAACTCGTCGCCGCTGATCCGCGACAGCATGTCGGACTCGCGCAGATCAAGCCCGAGCCGCTTTGCGACCTCGATCAGAAGCGCATCCCCGATCGCATGGCCGTAATAGTCATTGATGTGCTTGAAATTGTCGATGTCGAGAAAGGCGAGCGCGAACCTGCCGCGCTCGTCGCGCTGTATCAGGCTGTTGGCGCGATGTTCAATCACACGCCGCATCGGCAGATCGGTCAATTCGTCAAAGTAAGCCGATCGGAACAGATGATCCTCGACGGCTTTTTGCTCGCTGATGTCGGTAGAGCTCGAAAGCAACAGATTGCGGTCCGCGATACGAACCGGCCGATGGGCCGTGAGAAAAACCTGCTTGCCCTGACGGCCGGTGACGCATTCTTCCGCAACGACGGCACGCCCGGTACGGAGCAGTTCAAGGCCGACCTCGCGACGATCGCTCAATTGTTTCGAGATCAGCACCGGCGGCTGGCCTGCAACCAGTCCCAGTTGCGCCGCCGCGGCGTCGTTGACCAGCAGGAAGCGGCCCTGCTCGTCCTGAACCGTGACCCCGGTCGGAAGCATTCTGAAGACATCCCTCAGAACGCTCAATTCGCCTGCAACGGCAAATTCGCCCTCGCTGTGCGTCGCGGCGGGCTGCGGATCGTGGGTGGTTCGGCTTTGCATGGCCGCCGAAACTGCCAAAGTCTCTTGTAGTTTTGGTTAAGTTGAAGGCGGAAAGTCCGCGCTCGCCGCACGCAAGCGCGTTTTGGAGCGGCGGCGCCTTGATCGTCATTAACAGAACGTCAACGGGTTCGCAGCGCCCGCAGCAAACCCGCAAGCCCGATCGCGCGACGGGGCTTAACTCCGGGGGATGCGGCATTGCATCGTGCAATGAACGCCGGTCGTCAAAAATGAGATATCTGTCCTGCCATCGAAGGGTTTGAGCGCCGCTTTCAGCAATTTGCTGCCAAAGCCTGCTTCTCCGACCGCTCCCACCGCAGGCCCCTCGGACTCGTCCCAGGCGATATTGAGGCGATCGTCGGTCACGGACCACGACACCTGCAATAACCCCTGCGCGGCGGAAAACGCGCCGTATTTCCCGGCATTGGTGGCCAATTCGTGAAAGATCAGCGCAAGACTCACCGCCAGCTTGCCGGGCAGAAACAGCCGATCGCCGTTCAAGCTGAACCGGACATGCCCGTAAGGTCCGAGTTCGGCGAGCAGCAAATCCTTGATATCGCAACCACGGCCGTCCACCTTGGCGATCAGATCATCGGCGACCGACAGCGCCCGCATCCGCCGGTCGATGCTGGCCCAGATTTGCGGTTGGTCCTGCAGCACCTGGTGAAGCACGGCGTGAATCGTCGACAGCTTGTTTTTCAGCCGGTGTTGGAGCTCGTCGACCAATAGCTTGCGATAGGCCTGCTCCCGGATCAGGCGCTTCGAAATTTCGCGTTGCTTGGAGGCAACCGACCGGTAGTGCTGGACGCCCCAAATCGTGAGGCCGCTCACGATTATATAGATTGCCAGCAGCGCCAGTTTTGCAAAATCGGTCGGCGCATCGCCGAAATTCAGGGAGACGCCGAGTATTCCGCCAACGGCAGCTGTCGCGATCCCGATCCGGTGACCGCCAAACGCGGTGGCAAAGAATACGGCCGGAAAGTACGGGGTGAAGTAAACGTCCGGCCGGATCATCGACAGACACCACCGTGCCGCGGTCGAAACCGCAAGGCAGGATACCGCAAAGCCAAGGCTAAATGTCAGGGACGTCCGCGAGGTTCCTCGCCAGCCCCGCCGAAACTCGTCGATCAATTTCGCCATGCGTCGCATCAACCGATCCGCGAATCCGGAAGTTAGTCCAAGCATAGCGGAAATACCCGACCTGCGGCTGCAAAAGGCGGCAACCTTGTTTGACGACTCGACAACGCCTTGGTTTCTCCACGATCGTGCTTTGGCGGATCAGACGCTGCAACGTCACACCGCATGGCTTGTGTTATTCCGGCGGGCCGCAGATATTTTGACCGGCGGTAGTGTCAAAAGGGAGAGCAACATGGGACGGCTGGACGGCAAGGTTGCGGTGATCACGGGCGCGACAAGCGGCATCGGGCTGCGCAGCGCTGAAATCTTTGTCGCGGAAGGGGCGAAAATCGTCATCGCCGGCCGCCGCGAACCGGAGGGCGAGGCGCTCGCCAAAAAGCTCGGCGCCAATTGCGTCTTCCGCCGCACCGATGTCACGGTCGAGGACGAGGTGCGTGCGCTGATCGGCGCGGCGGTCGACAAATTCGGCCGGATCGACTGCCTTTTCAACAATGCCGGCGGCCCGGCGCAGACCGGCGGGATCGAAGGCCTCGACGTTGCGCGCTTCGACGCGGCGATGGCGACACTGGTGCGCAGCGTGATGCTCGGCATGAAGCACGCCGCACCCCATATGCGCCGCCAGGGCTCCGGCAGCATCATCAACAATGGCAGCATTGCCGGCAGGCTGGCGGGCTTTTCGTCGTCGGTGGTCTATGGCGCCGCCAAGGCCGCCGTCATTCATCTCACCAAATGCGTGGCGATGGAGCTCGGCGAATCCGGCGTCCGCGTCAACAGCATTTCGCCGGGCGCGATCGCCACCGGCATTTTCGGCAAGGCGCTGGGCCTGTCGGTCGAGGCGGCGGAGAAAACCCCCGACGTGATGCGTGAGGTCTACAAGACCGCCCAGCCGATACCACGCGCCGGGCTGCCCGAGGACATCGCGCACGCCGCGGTATTTCTCGCCAGCGACGAATCCTCCTTCATCAACGGCCACGATCTGGTGGTCGATGGCGCCATCACCGGCGGCCGCAACTGGACCGCCCAGCAGCAGGGCCTTGCCGCCCTGCGCAAGACGTTCGAACGAGGCGCGGGGTAAGCACCCAACGGAGGGTTAGAGCCATTCCGAACAGCGTAGCCGAAGATTCAGCGGCTTGGCTTCGGCAATCGGGAACGTCGATCTCATGAAGGCTGCTGCCCGGTTCCGTCTATGCTCGGAGCCGACGGCAACGCAGGGGTGAGCGGCATGAACGCAAGGCTTGAGAAAAAACTGCGGTTACTCACGGTCATCGTTACGGCCAGTATGATCGGGGCTGCGGTTTATTCTCTGTCAAAGGGCTTCACGACTGCCAGAGAGATAGTCGTGGGAATCTTATACGGGCTGCTTATTAGTGCCCCTATCTCCGGCATTTCACTGTTCGTCCTGCAGGGACCGATGCGCGTGTGGCTCGGGGGTCTTTCATTCACGGCAAATTTGATTGTACGAAGCGCGATCTACGCCGCGATTATCGTTCCTATCCTGTTTTTTCAGTTAGGCAGCGTCATCGCGGGGATTGCTCGCGATCCGTCTCACAAAACCTTGTGGATCGACATTACCTATTCCGTTGCATGCGTGGTTCTGGCAAATCTCGTTCTCGGAATTACCAACATCATCGGGCCGCGCGCCTTCCTCAACTTCATCATCGGACGATATCACACGCCGATCGAGGAAAGGCGCTTCGTTCTCTTCGTCGACATTGCGGGATCGACGGGGCTGGCCGAGCGGCTCGGCGGGATCGGCATTCATCGCTTCCTCGATCATACCTTCCGTCTGCTCACCCTTGCGGTCGTGGATTATCGCGGCGAAGTGCTCAATTATGTCGGCGACGAAGTGATCGTGACCTGGCCGGAACGCCGCGGGGCGATCGATTGCCGTCCGCTGCGCTGCTTTGCGGCAATGCGCGATGAACTGGCGCATGCAGCGAGCCAATTCGAGCACGAATTCGCGGCGACGCCGCGGATCCGCGGCAGCCTGGATTTTGGACCGGTGATCGTCGGCGAGATCGGCGACATCAAGCGTGCCATCGTCTTCAACGGCGACGTCATGAATACCGCCGCGCGGCTCGAAGAACTCAGCCGCAGCGTCGATGGCGGCTTTCTGGCGTCCCGCGCGGCGATGCAACGGTTCATCGCAACGCCGCCGTTTGCGGTCCGCGATCTCGGCCGCGTGCCGATTCGCGGACGCGCCGACGGCATCGACGTGGTCGGAATCGACGCCCCGGCCCTGGCCTGATCGGCTTATCGAACCGGCGACAGGATCACGCGCAATCCGTCCTTCGGCTTCGGAATCGGCCACATCTGCCAATCCGGCGTGGTCCCCGGCTGCAGCGAGACGCTGAGATTCTGCAGGAAATGCCGCGCGAAGCATTTCGCCTGCATATAGGCGAAATGCAGTCCAAGGCACATATGCGCGCCGCCGCCGAACGGCACCCAGGCGAAGCGATGGCGACCGCGCTGCGCTTCGTCGGTGAACCGCAGCGGATCGAATGTTTCGGGGTCGGGCCATATTTCCGGCATGTGATGGGTGAACAGCGGGTTGATCCCGACCAGCGTGCCCGCCGGGATCGGATAGCCTCCAAAACTGAAGTCGCGCGTCGCGCGCCGCGGGATCGAAGGCACCGGCGGCCTTATCCGCATCGCCTCCTTGAACGCCATCTCGGTGAGCGGCATGGCTTCGAGATTGTCGAATGTCGTGGCCCCGTCAGCGGCGACGCCCAGCGCGTTCACTTCGTCGCGCAATCTGTGCTGCCATGTCGGATTGGCGGCAAGGGCGGCCACAAAGGACGTCAGCGACGAGGTCAGCGTGTCGTGCGCGGCCATCATCAGAAAACTCATGTGATCGACGATATCCTGGGTCGAGAGCAGCGCGCCGTCCTCGTGGGTGGCGCGGCAGAGTTGCGAGAACAGATCCTCGCCGTCCCTGGCGCGGCGGATCGGAATCTGCTCGGAAAAATAGCCGACGATGCGGGCGCGGCCTTTGACGCCGCGCGCCATCTGCGTGCCCGGCCAGGGCTGACGGATCGGGGCGACCGATGCGGCCACCATATCGACGAACGCGGCCGTGATTTCCTCGACGTCGGGTCCGATGCCGGCGCCGAGAAACGAGGTGGCCGCAAGATCGAGCGTGAGCTGCTTCATGGCCGGATAGAACAGCATCGGACCGGGTTGCCGCCGCCATCGCGCGACGCGTTCCCTGATGCCGGCATCGAGCGCCGCAAGATAGGACTTCATCGGACCGGATTTGAACGCCACGGACAATGCACGCCGGTGCAGGCGATGCTCGTCGAAATCAAGCAGCATCAAGCCACGCGGAAACAACCGTCCCAGGATCGTTCCCCAGCCGTGGGTCGAGGAAAACAGCCTGGCCTGATCGAACAGCAAAAGCTCGTTGGCTTCAGGTCCAAGCGCGGTAATGCTGGTTTCACCGAGCACGCGCGTGCGATAGACGAGGCCGTGTTTCGCGGCCATCCGTTCGACTTCACCCTTGGGGTCTGCGAGGATCGCCAGCGTCCGGCCGACGACCGGCCAGCCCTCGTCACCGGGAATGTGCGCGAGCGAATTGCGTTTCGGTGGCGTCAGCGCAATTGCGGGGGAAGCCACACTTTGCATGGACATGGCAGTTGCTCCGATGGGCCGATGTGGATCGACCGGCCCACGGCACCGGCCCACGACTTTGTCGCCGCCGCAGGTCCGGGCTGATGTCGTCGGCATAGCCCAAGCTTGTTTTAGCCGTTTTATCGCTTCCACGAAAGGCTGCCGGACACGGCGAACAGCGCCGCCGGAAATATTTTGGGTCGGCGCGCGGCCACGCGCGTCAGCGGACAACATCGCGTTCACGCCGCGGCTGGCCGGTTGCGCAAGGTTCCGGATCCAGGCCATACGGCGACACGCGGGTGAACGGAGCACCCCCTGCCGAATTTACACCTAAGGGCCCGTCGGCTAAGAGAATTCCCCGTGTTCCGCGTCGAGGTTGAGATGTATCTGAAGCAATCCGGCTCTCCTGCTTCACTGCAGCTTTCCAGCCAGCGCAAGCGTGATCTGCTCGACCACTTCGAGGCCAATGGCGACGAACTGGATCGCTGGCGCGCGTTCAATGCCGCCTACCACGAAGATGACCGCAAGTTCATGCGGTTTTTGATTCCGCCGGGCAAGCGGGTGCTGGAACTGGGCTGCGGCCGCGGAGATTTGCTCGCGGCGCTGCAGCCGTCCTACGGTGTCGGCGTCGATTTCGGTGCCAGGACGATCGCCAAGGCCAATGAGCTGCATCCCGAGCTCAATTTTGTCCTGGGGGATGTGGAAGATCCGGCAACGCTGGCTTCGGTCGAGGGACCATTCGACTACATCGTGATCGCCGACACCATCGGCATGTTCGAGGATATCGACGGCACGCTGCGACTGGTGCATCATTTGTGCGCGCCGTCGACGCGCATCGTGATTTCCTACTATTCCCATCTTTGGGAGCCGGTGCTCAAGCTCGCCGAGGCGCTGCACCTGCGGGCCAAACAACCGAAAATCAACTACATCGCCACCGCCGACTTCCTCAATTTGATGGATCTGGCGGATTTCGAGATGATCCGTCAGGAGCAGCGGCAGTTGCTGCCGCGACGCTGGCTCGGATTGGGTCCTTTCATCAACCGGTTCATCGCGCCGCTGCCGGGGATCCGGCATCTATGCCTGCGGACCTATCTGGTCGGACGACCGGTGCGTCAATTTCCGGATCGGAAATTCTCCGTGAGCATTCTGGTTCCCTGCCGCAACGAGAAGGGCAATATCGAGAGCGCTATCCTGCGCATGCCGAGGTTCGGCAGCTCGCAGGAAATCCTGTTTGTCGAGGGAAATTCCAGCGACGGCACGTTCGCGGAATGCGAACGCGTTCGCGACGTCTACAAGGACAGCTGGGACATCAAGGTGCTGAAACAGGACGGCAAGGGCAAGGGAGATGCGGTGCGAAAAGGCTTTGCGGCCGCGACCGGCGACGTATTGATGATCCTGGACGCCGACCTGACGATGCCGCCGGAAGCCCTGCCGAAATATCATTCGGTGATCGAGAGCGGCAAGGCCGAGTTCGTCAACGGCACCCGCCTGGTCTACCCCATGGAAAACGAGGCGATGCGCCCGCTCAATCTGATCGCCAACCGCTGCTTTGCCTATCTGTTCAGCTATCTCGTCAACACCCGGCTGACCGATACGCTGTGCGGCACCAAGGTGCTGATGCGCAAGGATTACGAGGTGCTGGTAAGGGAGCGCGGCTATTTCGGCAATTTCGATCCATTCGGCGATTTCGATCTGATCTTCGGCGCGGCCAAACAGAATCTCAAAATCATCGAGACCCCGATCCACTACAAGGCGCGCACGTTCGGCGAGACCCAGATCTCCCGGTTTCGTGATGGCTGGCTGCTCTTGAAAATGGTGTGGTTCGCCTATCGCAAATTGAAGGCGATTTAGGCCACTGCGTCAGCCAGGCTAAATCTTGGCGTCGTCATTGCGAGGAGCCAATGGGTCCCGCCTTCGGCGGCCCCGATGATGAACTCCGCGCCAAGCATCCGGCCTCCGTAGATTCAATGGACTGCGTTGCGGCGCTGCTTGTTTCGCTGGCACTGTTTGCGCTATCGAGCGCCTCCGCTGCCGCATTTCTGTCGTGAATGCGGCACGCGGCGCCAATCAAGGCCGCTGATCACAAGTCTGGGGACTGACAGTGCACGGTCCTTTTATTTTGCAGTGCAGCAACTATCTCCTCCTGGTGACGTTAGAGATTTCTCGCCAAGGAGCTGCCGGTGTCCCTTGCCAAAAATGTCGAATTCCTGCGCAATCTGCCCATGCTGCATGGAATCAATGCCTTGGAAGGCTTCGGTCGAGGCGTGCGGCGCGGTGGCCGCAGCCCGCTGGTCGAAATCATGGGATTCGGAGCTAATCCGGGTGATCTCAAGATGTTCTCCTACGTGCCTGACAGCCTGCAGCCGGCGCCGGCTTTGGTCGTCGTTCTGCACGGATGTGGTCAGACCGCCGCCGGCTACGATTTGGGCGCCGGCTGGTCCACGCTGGCGAAACACTATGGTTTCGCGCTGCTGATGCCCGAGCAGCAGGCCTCGAACAACGCCCAGGGGTGCTTCAACTGGTTCAACCCGGAAGACAGCACGCGCGAGCGCGGTGAAGCCTGTTCGATCCGGCAGATGATCGCGCGGATGGTGGGCGACCATCGGATCGACCCGGATCGCATTTTTGTCACCGGGCTCTCCGCGGGCGGTGCCATGACGTCGGTCATGCTCGCGACCTATCCTGAGGTTTTCGCGGCCGGCGCCATTATCGCAGGACTGCCGTTCGGCGTTGCCACCAATGTGCGGGAGGCGTTGAACGGCATGTTTCAGTCGCCCGCCCACCCGGCCGGCGAGTTGGGAGATCTGGTGCGCAATGCTTCAGATCATCGAGGTCCCTGGCCGAAAATCTCGGTGTGGCATGGCAGCGCCGATCGCATGGTCAATCCCGCAAACGCCGATGAGATCGTCAAGCAATGGCTCGACGTGCATCAGCTGTCTTCCGCGCCGATGTCGGAGGGCACTGTCGACGGCTATCCCCGCCAGATCTGGTGGAATGCGGAGGGCGAAACCATCGTCGAATCCTACACCATCACCGATATGGCCCATGGCACTCCGCTCGGGACGGCCGATAATGACGAGCGCTACGGCACCCAGGGCGCATTCCTGATCGAGGCGGGCATCTCGTCCTCGTATCACATTGCGAATTTCTTCGGCCTGACGGAATGGATTCGTCAGCCGGAGGAATCTGCAAAGGCCGCTCCGACCGAAGCTGCCGGGAAGCCAGCGAAGAAAACTCCCGTGACCTTCGCGCCGCCCGTGCACACGCCGGATATCGCGGCGGTGCTATGGCCGATGGCGACCCACCATCGGCATTCCGCGCCGCCGCCCCAGCCGCGTCGACGTGGTATTGACGTCGGCGGCGTGATCACGCGCGCGCTGACAGCGGCAGGTCTCAGGAAGTAACGGCGGCAAGTAACGGCCGTCGCTCACATCGCGCCGGTGAGAAACGGATTGGTCAACCGTTCCTGGCCGATGCTGGAACCGGCGCCGTGGCCGCAGATGAAGCCGACATCGTCGCCGAGCGGCAGCAGCTTCCCGGTGATCGACTTGATCAGCGTGGCATGATTGCCGCCCGGAATATCACTGCGCCCGACCGAGCCGTTGAACAGCACGTCGCCGACATGGGCAAAACGCATTTCGCTGTTGAAAAACACTACGCTGCCGGGCGAGTGACCGGGGCAATGCAGGATGTCGAACATCAATTCGCCGATTCTGACCTGGTCGCCTTCGTCGAGCCAGCGATCCGGCGCGAAATCGCGCATGCCGGTCATGCCGAACCGTTCCCCGCTCATCACCACATTGTCGAGCAGGAATTTGTCGGACTTGTGCGGGCCTTCGATCGGCACCTCGAGCGCGTCGCGCAGTTCGGCCGCGCCGCCGACATGGTCGATATGGCCGTGGGTCAGCCAGATCTGTTCGACCGTGACATTGGCCTGCTTGATCGCAGCGTGAATTTTCGGAACGTCCCCGCCGGGGTCGATCACCACGGCCTTTTTGGTAGCCGTGCACCATAGCAGGGTGCAGTTCTGCTCAAACAGCGTGACCGGGATGATCAGTGCACCGGCTTTTGCCTGGGTTTCGGATTGGTGTGCCATGCCGGAACAATGCCGATTTTTCGCAGCCCGCCAAGGAAAAGATTCGTGCTTTTGCCGCGGAACATGGCCGCCATGATTTTGGCAACTATGATTTGGCCGGGCCGCCCTTGGATTTATTGCGGCCGTGCGCGCCTAGGCGCTGCAGCACAACCATTTCGCGCATCCATTCCCGCGTCGGTTTGGCGGGAATGCCGCCCCAGACGGCGCCGGCGGGTACGTCTTCATATACCGAGGATCGCGCCGCCAGCATCGCGCCTTTGCCGACGGTGACGTGCGGGACGATGCCGGTGCGCGCTCCCAGCACGACAAAATCCTCGATCGTCACGCTGCCGCTGAAGCCGGATTGGGCGACGATGATGCAATGGCGGCCGATGACGCAATTGTGTCCGATCTGGCAGAGGTTATCGATCTTGGTTCCTTCGCCGATCACGGTGTCGCGCATGCCACCCCGATCAATCCGGGTGCCTGAACCAATCTCGACGTCGTTATGGACGATGACGCGGCCGATTTGCGGGATTTTGATGTGTCCTTCGGCGGAAGAGACATAACCGAACCCGTCCTGGCCGAGATGGCAAGCAGGATGGATCACCACACCGTCACCGAGGTGGGCATGGGTAACCGTGCAATGGGCGCCGATGGCGCAATTTTTTCCGACCCGGACATGTTCGCCGATCACGGCATGGGCGCCGATCAATGTGCCGGACCCGATGGTAGCCGACGGTCCGATGACCGCGAACGGATCCACCGTAACGTCACGCTCCAACTGTGCGGAGGGATGCACGGCCGCGCGGGGCGAGACACCTTCGGTACCGAACACCGAGGTCGGGCGAAGCGCGCCGCGATAGATTTCGCGCACGACCTTGACAAAGGCGTCATAGGGCTTGTGCACGCTCAGCACCGCGACGCTGCCCGGCGCATGGCCTGCGAAACGCTCGCTGGTCAGCACCGCGCCGGCCCCGGTCGCCGCGAGCGCGTCAGCGAATTTGGCGTCCTTGACGAAGGTCAGATCGTTGGCGCCGGCGCTGTCCACCGGACCGATGCCGGTCAGGCGGCGGGACAGATCCGCTCCCGCAGATGGCTCCGCCCCGGTCAGCAAAGCAATCTCCGCCACGCTCAGACCCGCCGAGCGCGAAAAAAAACTGAACTCGGTCAATGTCCTAACCCCCGGCCTGTTCCCACGATAGCCCGATTAGCCGGCATTCCCAAGCCGAATCCAAAAGCCGCCGTCGACGGTTTGCGTGCGCCGGCCGCCGGACGGCGGATTTCTGCCGCCCGTTCTACCGCCGTAGCCAATCCAGATGCCTTTTTGGTTTCTACGGCCTGAACCTGTCAGTGATTGCGGCGTTGCCCCGCACAGCGATTGGAAAGAATGACCGCCAGGATGAAGCAACGCGACGAATACTGGTGGCAGCATGGCATTTTCTATCAAATCTATCCGCGCTCGTTTCAGGATTTCAATGCCGATGGCGTCGGCGATATCGCCGGGATCATCGATCGGCTGCCCTACTTGCTGGAGCTTGGCATAGACGCGATCTGGCTATCGCCCATTTTTCCTTCGCCGATGGCCGATTTCGGTTACGGCATCTCCGATTACATCGGCGTCGATCCGTTGTTCGGCACGATGGAGGATTTCGACGCGCTGATCCGCGCCGCACACTTGAACAGCCTGAAAGTGATCCTCGATCTTGTGCCGAACCATACCTCAAACCGGCATCCATGGTTCGTCGAAAGCCGACGCTCACGCGACAATCCGAAGCGCGACTGGTACATCTGGCGGGATCCGCGACCCGACGGGAGCGCGCCGAACAACTGGCTGTCGGAATTCGGTGGCAGCGGCTGGGAATACGACGCCACGACGGCGCAATATTATTATCACGCGTTCCTCGTGCAACAGCCGGATTTGAACTGGCGCAACCCCGAGGTACGCCAGGCCATTTACGACGTCATGCGTTTCTGGCTTCGCAAGGGTGTCGACGGCTTTCGCGTCGATGTGATCTGGCACCTGATCAAGGATGCGGAATTTCGTGACAATCCGACCAATCCCGATTTTCACGAAGGCCGGCCGCCGCATGAGAAGATTCTGACGCAATATTCCACCGATCAGCCCGAGGTTCACGACGTGATCGCACAGATGCGGCGCGTGATTGATGAATTCGGATCTCGCGTATTGATCGGCGAGGTCTATCTTCCGCTGCACCGTCTCGTCGCCTACTACGGTAATGACCTTGCCGGCGCGCAGATGCCATTCAACTTCGCGCTGTTATCGACGCTGTGGAATGCGCGTTCGATCGAGAAGATCATCGCCGACAACGAGCGCGCATTGCCGGCGGGAGCGTGGCCGAACTGGGTTCTCGGCAATCACGATCGTCCGCGGGTCGCGAGCCGGGTGGGACAGGACCAGACCCGGGTCGCCGCGATGTTGTTATTGACGCTGCGAGGAACGCCGACACTGTATTACGGCGACGAGATCGGTATGCATCAGGTCGCGATTGCGCCCGACCAGGTGCGCGACCCCTTCGAGAAGAACGTGCCGGGGATCGGCGTCGGCCGGGACGGCTGCCGTACGCCGATGCAGTGGGACGCCTCCCCGTATGCCGGCTTCTCGACAGGGACGCCATGGCTGCCGCTGTCTGACGACTTTCTTCGGGAAAACGTGGTCAATCTCGAGGCGGACACACGATCGATCCTCAACCTCTACAGGACGCTGATCGATTTGAGAAAAAAGCTGCCGGCGCTGGCAGCGGGCGACTATGTGCCGATCGCGGCGCAGGGGGATTTGCTGCTTTACCGCCGACAGAGCGGGGCAGCGGCAGTCGTAATCGCGCTTAATCTGGGGGCGGCGCCGATTTCCATCGCATCGGATGCGATCGGCTTTGGAGGCGAAATTCTGCTTTCAACATTGCTGGACAGGCAGGGCGAAAAAATCACGGGCGAACTCGATCTGCGCGGAAACGAAGGCGTCATCATCGCCGCGCCGGCCGCTCAGGCCGGGTGACGGGCATTGCCCGCCGCGCCGGTACCGACGTCGCTTCGCTTCAGCAAATAATCCAGGCCTCCCACGCGGTACCAGCGGTATCCATAGCCTTCGATCACCAGCGTATGCCTGCCGCGCTGATCGGCCTGGCTGTGGTCCTCCGATAAAAGGTTGACCAAAAGCTTGCCGACATCACCGGGGAGCCCGGCGGCAAACGTCACCTCCCGCGGTTTTTCGTCGAGATTGTGTACGAACAACACCGAATTGTTGCGCCAGTCGTAGCGGACCACCAGCACAGCCGGCTCGCGGGTCGCGATCACGTTGAAATCACCCCAACCGACCTCCGGGACTTCCTTGCGCATCCGGATGATGCGTTCGGTCCAGTTCAGCATCGAGTTCGGGTCGCGGCGCTGCTTGGCAACATTGATGTGCTCAAAGCCGTACGGACCCCGATCGATGACGGGCGAGCAGGGCTTGTCGCTTTCGGTAAACCCGGCTTGCGGCTCGGTCGACCATTGCATCGGCGTGCGGGCGCAATTGCGCTCGGGCAGATCGAGGTCGTCGCCCATGCCGATTTCGTCACCATAGCGGATCACGGGCGTCCCCGGCAGCGTACACATCAGGCTGTAGGCGAGTTCGAGGCGCCGCCGGTCACCGCCCAGCATCGGGGCCAGCCGGCGACGAATGCCCCTGTCATAGAGCTGCATGTTCTTGTCGGGGCCGAACTTCTCGAACACCACGTCTCGTTGGGTTTTGGTCAACCGGCCAAGATCGAGCTCGTCGTGGTTGCGCAGGAACAGCCCCCATTGCGCGGAAGCAGGCCGCGGTTTTGTTGCCTTGAGCGCCTTGGCCAGACTGCGGGAATCGGCGGAGGCCAACGCATAGAACAAATGCTGGTTGACGTGGAAATTGAACATCATGTGCATGCGGTCGCCGTCGTCGCCGAAATACTCCATATCGGTTTCGGGCTGCACATTGGCTTCCGCGAGGATGATCGCGTTGCCTTGCCGCCACTGCAGAAATTCGCGGAACGCGCGCAGCATGTCGTATTGCTCGACCGGGGTCCGGACCTTTGCGCCCTTGGTGGCGATGATGAACGGGACCGCATCCATGCGAAAGCCGGACACGCCGAGCTGGATCCAGAAGCCCATGATCTTGAGAATCTCGGCCTGCACTCGCGGGTTCGAGGTATTGAGGTCGGGCTGAAAGTCGTAGAATCTGTGGAAATACCAGGCGCCGGCTTCCTTATCCCGCGTCCAGGTGGATTTTTGCACGCCTGGGAACACCATGCCCTTGCCGGCATTGGCCGGTTTCCTGTCGGCCCAGACGTACCAGTTGCGGTATTCCGAGTCCGGCGAGCTTCGCGCTTCACGAAACCAGGGATGCGCGTCCGAAGTGTGATTGACGACAAGGTCGATGATGACGCGGATGCCGCGCTGCCGGCAGCCATGAGTGAACTCAACGAAGTCGCCGAGCGTGCCGTAGCGCGGATCGACGCCATAATAGTCCGCGATATCGTAGCCGTCGTCCTTGCCGGGCGATGGCTGGAATGGCATCAGCCAGATCGCGGTGACGCCGAGACCGTGCAAATAGTCCAGCCGGCGCAACAGTCCTTTGAAGTCGCCGATGCCGTCGCCATTGGCGTCCATATAGGTGCCGACGGACAGGCAATAGAACACAGCGTTCTTGTACCAGAGATCGTCGATCATGCGCAGGCAGCTCTCTCCGGTCCGCCTCCGGTCTTTAGCGGCGAGGTAATAAGCGGCCAGGTTGGCGTGGGTTCCCGTCGGTAAGGGTCCGGAGGTAAAACCCGTTTCCACTTTGTCCGCTCGCGTTCTATGCTGCGGCATGGAATCGCAAGACCGCCTGGTCAGTCGCGTGCCCGCGCCGGACCGCCGTCAGTCGGAGACGGCGCTTGCGATCGCGCGCGGCACCGCGCGGCTGTTACGGTCGCTGGGATTTTCCTGCATCAGCGAGTTGCCGCTGCCATCGGGAAGGCGCGCCGACCTGGTGGCGATCAACGAGCGCGGCGAGATCTGGATCGTCGAGATCAAATCATCGATCGAGGATTTGCGCGCCGACCAGAAATGGCCGGAATACAGGACCCATTGCGACCGGCTGTTCTTCGCCTTCACCCAGGATATGCCGTGCGAGATCTTCCCCGGCGAAACCGGCCTGATCGTCGCCGACGCCTATGGCGCGCATATGCACTGCGCGGCGCCGGAGCATCGGTTGCCGGCGCCGACCCGCAAGCTGATGACGGTGCGGTTTGCGATCGCCGCGGCGCAGCGGATCAATCGTCTGGTCGACCCGCAGGGGCATGCCGAATTCTAGAAGACGCTCGGGCCCGAGAGATCAGTGACCGTTCCACACCCGCCCGCGGATTACCGCGGCGCGCGCTTGGCCAGGATCCGCTGCAGGGTGCGGCGATGCATGTTCAGCCGCCGCGCGGTTTCCGAGACGTTGCGGTTGCACATCTCATAGATGCGCTGGATGTGCTCCCAGCGCACACGATCGGCCGACATCGGATTGCTCGGCGGCTCGGATTTTTCGTTGCCGCTGGCCAGCAAGGCGGCGACGACGTCGTCGGCGTCGGCGGGCTTTGCGAGATAGTCCACCGCGCCCATCTTCACCGCGGTCACGGCGGTGGCGATGTTGCCATAGCCGGTCAGCACGATCGCGCGGGCATCGGGGCGCTTGCGCTTCAGCGCCGACACCACGTCGAGGCCGTTGCCGTCGCCCAATCGCAAATCCACCACCGCAAAGGCCGGCGCCGCCCGGCCGATCTGCGCCAGGCCATCGGAGACGCTGTCGCAGGAGGTCACCGTGAAGCCGCGGATTTCCATCGCGCGCGCGAGGCGCTCCAGAAACGGCTTGTCGTCCTCCACGATCAGCAGCGAGCGATCGGCGTGCCCAGTCAGTTCAGCGATGGCGTTCACGATTCGGCCTATCCCTTTTGTCGGACCATACAGCATATGGCGTGGCAGCCCGGCGCTGCCAAGACCGTATAAGGTCGATCAGACACCCCTCTCGACCGCCCGGGACGCGATCATGCTTCTAGGGCGGCGGTTCCGCGGCAGGTTCGCGCGCCTCGAATCTGCGTCGCGGCCAGCCGATCTGAACCACGGCGCCGTGATCCGGGAAAACCCGGTTGGTGAAGGAGACCTTTGCGCCGGTGCGCTCAAGCAGGGTGCGGGCGATAAAGACCCCGAGACCGAGCCCGCTGCGCTCGCCCTGGTCCTCGTCCGCGCCGCGCCGCCGCGACAGATAGGGTTCGCCGATGCGCTTCAGCAGGTCGGGCGCAATCCCCGGCCCGTCATCGGAAACGATGATCTCGACGGTTTCGGCATTCCACCACGCATTCACCTCCACCGACGTCCGCGCGAAATCGACGGCATTCTCCAGGATATTGCCGACGCCATAAAGGATGGCCGGATTTCGTGTTCCGACCGGCTCGGGGGTGCCCGCAACCGCAATGCGGACCTTGATCACCACGCCGAAATCGCGATGCGGCGCCACCGTTTCCTCGATCAGCGCCGACAACGGCATGCGGTCGAACGGCGCACCGGTCGAAGAGAGCTGGGTGATCTTGGCCAGGATATCGCGGCAGCGCTGCGCCTGTTCCCGCAACGTCTTGATGTCGCCCGCGATCTGACTGTTATCCTGCAGGGTCCGCTCCAGCTCGCGCGAAATCAGGAAAATTGTCGAAAGCGGCGTGCCGAGTTCATGGGCGGCCGCGGCCGCAAGACCGTCGAGCTGGGTGAGATGTTGTTCCCGCGTCAGCACCAACTCGGTCGCCGCCAGCGCGTCCGACAGCTTGCGGGATTCCTCGGCAACCTGGAAGGCATAAAGACTGGTGACGCCGATGGCGACCACGATCGAGAGCCAGACGCCGAACAAATAGATCGGCGGCAGCACCAGGGGATCGTCACTATCCCATGGCAGCGGCAGATGAAAGAATACCAGCACGGAGGCGCAGGCGACCGCCAGCACGCCAAGCGCGAAGGTCAGCCGAATCGGCAGCGCCGCGGCCGAGATCAGAACCGGGACAAGGAACAGAAATGAAAAGGGGTTCTCCAGGCCGCCGGTGAAAAACAGCAGTCCGCCCAGTTCGACGATATTCAATGCCAGCAACGCCGCCGCGGAGGCCGGCTCCAGGCGCTGCATGGGGTTGAACCCGATTTGCAGGGCGAGATTGAGCAGGGCGGACAGGCCGACGATGGTCACGCAGGGGGTGACCTCGACGTCGAATTCGAGCCCCTGCACGACGATGAAGATGGCCGCGAGCTGACCGAGCACGGCGAGCCAGCGCAGCCGCAGTATCGTATCCAGGCGGACATAGCGCCGTGGATGGCGAAAATCGGAGGCGACAGCGTCGGTCATCCCCAGAGTCTAGCCGCGCAAGGCCTCGATCACAAATTTGCAAGTTCCGGCTTGTTAACTCTAATTCTCCGCCATGGTCGGGGCCATAACCGTCCGAAGGACGGCGTTCCTTCCGCTCGCCAAGCCCCGCCATCCCGGCTGTCCCGGGATGCGCTGATAAAACCTGGGAGCCCGGCATCGCGGACCAGTTTACCGAGCCTGCGCAAACGGCCATGGCCGGGCAAGACGAGCTTCTTGCGCCTGCCGCCATGATGGCTCAATGAACAGATCGCATGACGATCGACGACATGGTTCCGAATAGATCGCCCCCGGCCGATCCGAACGAGTTGGCCGCGATCGAGGTCGCGCATCTGACAAAATTCTACAAGACCACCCGCGCCGTCGACGATGTGTCGTTTCGCATCGCCCGTGGCAGCATCACGGGGCTGCTCGGCGGCAATGGCGCCGGCAAGACCACGACCATTGCCATGATCATGGGGCTGGTGCTGCCGAGTTCGGGGCGCATCCGGGTGTTGGGCTGCCCGATGCCCGAGCAAAGCGCCGACGTGCTGGGCCGGATGAATTTCGAAAGTCCCTATGTCGATATGCCGATGCGGCTCACGGTGCGGCAGAACCTCACAATCTTCGCCCGCCTCTATGCCGTCGAGAACCTGCGCCAGCGGATCGAAAAGCTCGCCGCCGATCTCGAGCTTGGCGAATTCCTCGACCGCGCCAACGGCAAGCTCTCGGCCGGGCAAAAGACCCGCGTGGCGCTGGCAAAAGCGCTGATCAATCAGCCCGAATTACTGTTGCTGGATGAACCGACGGCATCGCTCGACCCCGACACCGCCGACTGGATCAGGCAGCACCTTGAGACCTATCGCAAGGAAAACGGCGCGACCATCCTGCTGGCGTCGCACAACATGCTTGAGGTGGAACGGCTGTGCGACCGCGTCATCATCATGAAACGCGGCCGCATCGAGGACGACGACAGCCCGGACAAGATCATGGCCCGCTACAACCGGACGACATTGGAAGAAGTGTTCCTCGACGTCGCGCGGGGCCGCGTTCAGGAGGGCACGCCGTGAGCAGGCTCGCTTTGGTCGGGGGGATCGCGCCGCATCGGATCAACGCGATGATCCTGCGCTACTGCTATCTCTTGATGTCGTCGTGGCCGCGGCTGCTGGAATTGCTCTATTGGCCGGCGCTGCAGATCGTCACCTGGGGGTTCCTGCAGAGTTACATCTCGCAAAATGCCGGGTTTTTTGCCCGCGCCGGCGGCACGCTGGTCGGCGCGGTGATCCTGTGGGACATCCTGTTTCGCGGCCAGCTCGGCTTTTCGATCTCGTTTCTCGAGGAGATGTGGGCGCGCAATCTCGGCAACCTGATGATGAGCCCGCTAAAGCCGATCGAGTTTCTGATCGCGCTGATGATCATGAGCCTGATCCGGCTCGCAATCGGCCTCATTCCAATGACGCTGCTGGCGATGATCTTTTTCGACTTCAATCTCTACGGCATCGGGCTTCCGCTGATCGCCTTTTTCTGCAACCTGATTTTCACCAGCTGGTCGGTGGGAATCTTTGTCTCGGGACTGGTGCTGCGGAACGGCCTCGGCGCCGAAAGCATCGTCTGGACACTGATGTTCGGCCTGATGCCGCTGGCCTGCATCTACTATCCGGTGACAGTGCTGCCGCACTGGCTTCAGTATGTCGCATGGGCGTTGCCGCCGACCTACGTGTTCGAGGGCATGCGGGCACTGTTGATGGACCACGTGTTTCGCGCCGATCTGATGGCCGGCGCGCTCGCCATCAACGTCGTGCTGTTTATTGCATCATTTGCGATATTTCTTGCACTTTTGCGTAGCGCGCGGCGGCACGGCTCGCTGATCCAGGGAGGCGAATAAGCCTGTTTATCCCGAGGATTTGAGCTATCCTGGCGTTGTGCAGCGCGTAAATATACCGATCTGTAAATTGACGCTTTATTACGCATTCGGCACTATGCTGCAATGCAAAAGGAATGAGGAATAAATGCCGATTGGTGAATTTGGCGGCGCACCGCCACTGGTGGCCGAAGGCAGTCCGGCGCTCACGACGCCGATGTACTGGATGTACGAAATGGCGCAGGCATCGCTCAATCCTGCGCGCGCCGTTACCGACGCCACAAAAATCCTGTTTCAGAATCCCCTCAATCCATGGTCGCACACCAAGTTCGGCAAATCCGTTGCCGCCGGCTGCGAGCTGTTCGAGCGCACCACGCGCCGCTACGGCAAGCCCGAATGGGGTCTCAACGACACCGATGTGAACGGTGTACGCACCCCGATCGAAATTCGCGTCGTCTGGGAAAAGCCGTTCTGCCGCCTGTTGTACTTCGATCGCAAGCTGACGCGTCCGTTGCGCAGCCCGCAGCCGCGGGTGCTGATCGTGGCGCCGATGTCCGGTCACTATGCGACGCTGCTGCGCGGCACGGTCGAGGCCTTCCTGCCGACCCATGAGGTTTACATCACCGACTGGTCCGATGCCCGGATGGTTCCCCTGACCGAGGGCCGTTTCGATCTGGATGATTATGTCGATTACGTCATCGAGATGCTGCACGTGCTCGGCGGCAACATGCATGTGATCGCGGTGTGTCAGCCTTCGGTGCCTGTGGTGGCGGCGGTCTCCATCATGGAAGCCGAAAGCGATCCTTTCGTTCCGGTTTCGATGACGCTGATGGGCGGCCCGATCGACACAAGGCGCAATCCGACGGCGGTCAACAATCTAGCCGCCGAGCGCGGCATCGACTGGTTTCGCAATCACGTCATCACCAAGGTGCCGTTTCCGCATCCGGGAGTGATGCGCGACGTCTATCCGGGCTTCCTGCAGCTTAACGGCTTCATCAGCATGAATCTCGACCGCCACATGGACGCCCACAAGAACCTGTTCAGGAACCTGGTGAAGGGCGACGGCGACCTGGTCGACAAGCATCGCGATTTCTATGACGAATATCTCGCGGTGATGGATCTGTCGGCGGAGTATTATTTGCAGACGGTCGACACCGTGTTCATCAAGCACGCTTTGCCGAAGGGCGAGATGACCCATCGCGGCAAGCTGGTCGACCCGTCGAAGGTCAGGCGCGTCGCGCTGATGACGGTGGAAGGCGAGAACGACGACATTTCAGGGCTTGGGCAGACCGAAGCGACGCACGCGCTGTGCAGTTCGATCCCTCGTCACCGCCGGGTGCATTACGTGCAAAAGGGCGTCGGCCATTACGGCGTCTTCAACGGCTCGCGCTTCAAATCGGAAATCGTTCCACGCATCTCCGATTTCATGATGTCGGCGGCAAACGTGAAGCCTTCATTGGTCTTTGCCGCGGAGTAAGCGGCAATCTGGCGGCTTTCGATGCGGATCCGCCGGTCCGAGGGCGAATCGGGCATGATTCGCGAGGGTGGGTAACCCCCTGAATTGACCCGCGGAAAGCCCGATTCTGGGGCCCACGAAAGAATGAGTTTCAGATCAATTCTTCAGCTGCCCGGCCGGGCGGCTTTGGGTCGGATTTTTTTTGTTCCGGGCCCATCCTATAGGGCCGGTTGGCCGGCCAACCCCTGTATATTGGGCAAATGATTTGTTTTTGCGCCGAGCGATTTCACTGGCGGCGGATATGGCAGAATCCGGGCGAACTCTTGATCCCCGGAATCGCAGACATGGCCACTCGCGCCCTCCTTTATCGGCGGCCTTACGAACCTTCTCGTCTTCTGGTCAAGCACGGCTCGCAAATTTACTCGGTTCGGCTGCGCCGCCACCGGCATGCGCGCCGCTACACCTTGCGCATTCATCCAAGCGACCGCGAAGCTATCCTGACCATGCCGCCACGCGGCACCATCGCCGACGCCAAGGATTTCGCGCAGCGTCACGGCGGCTGGATTGCCGCGCGCCTTGGCCGGTTACCCAAGGCAGCGCCGTTTCTTCCGGGCACCCTGGTTCCGTTGCGCGGCGTCGCGTACAAGATCGTGCATCGCGCCGGTCAGCGCGGCACGGTATGGACCGAGATGCGCGAAAGCGGTGAGCGGATCCTCTGCGTCGCAGGCGGCGTCGAACATATCGAACGGCGGGTGCATGATTACCTGAAGCGCGAAGCCCGCAAGGATCTGCATAAAGCGTCGCTGTCCTACGCCCAGGCCATGGGCGTCAAGGTCAAGCGGCTGTCGATCCGCGATCAGTCGAGCCGCTGGGGTTCGTGCACATCCGCAGGATCGCTGTCGTTCTCGTGGCGGCTGATCCTGGCGCCGCCTTACGTGCTGGACTACCTTGCCGCCCACGAAGTGGCCCATCTCCTCGAGATGAACCATTCGACGCGGTTCTGGAGGGTCGTCGCAAAGGTCTGCGGTCACGTCGAGCGCGCCAAGACCTGGCTCGACACCCACGGCAACGACCTGCATCGCTATGGCATCCAGGACTGAGTTGCGCTAACCGATCAACGCGCCAAGCCGCTCGTCCATCAAGTTGCCGCCGATCAAAGCCCGCCATCCGGCAAGGCCGACCTCGCGCTGCAAGGCGACGGCGCCGGCCGTTGCCCCTCGGACCGCCGCGCAGGTATGCGCTTTTGGTCAGATCAAGAATTGCTTATGGATGTTGTCAGGCGGTACACGGCGTTGGATAACTCAGGAATGCTTGGCGTCAAAGTTCTTGGCGGAGCCGCAACGGCGGTTCTTCTCCTCATTCAGATAATTGCAGCCCCTGCCCGCGCCGACACTATGGAGGCCGCGCTGCTGCGCACCTATCAGAACAATCCGCAGCTCAACGCGCAACGCGCCACGGTGCGCGCCATCGACGAAAACGTGCCTCAGGCATTGTCCGGCTACCGCCCCAAGGTCGTGGTGACGGCGAGCGGCGGAGCCCAATATACCAACCAGCTGGCCGAAAGTTCGAGCGGCGAGAAGATCGAAGAGGGGCCGCAGGGCCCTCACGCCGCGGGTCTGACCGTGACCCAGACGCTTTTCAACGGCGATCAGACCGCCAACAGGACCCGGGCCGCGGAGAGCCAGGTGCTGGGAGCGCGGGAAGGCTTGCGGTTCATGGAGCAGTCCGTTCTGCTGGCGGCGGCCACCATCTACATGGACTATCTGCGCGATGGCGCCATCCTGGAAGTCCAGCGCAACAATGTTCACGTTCTTGAACAGACCCTGAACCAGACCCGCGACCGATACGGTGCGGGGCTTGTCACCCCTACCGACGTCGCGCAATCGGAGGCCCAGCTTGCCGCCGGCCGCACCCAGGAACTCGCGGCCGAAGCCACCCTGACGACGACGCGCGCGAATTTTCGCCGCATCATCGGCAACGAACCGGAACAACTTGCGCCGGCCTCGCCGGTGGACCGTTATTTGCCGGGAACGCTGCAAGGCGCCATCGCGCTCAGCCTGGTGGAAAACCCGAACGTGACGGCGGCGATGTACGGCATCGACGTCAATTTTCTCAGTGTGAAAGTCAACGAGGGGGCGTTGTTTCCGACCGTCACGCTGCAGGCCAGCGTTCAAAAGACCTGGCAGCAGACCATCACGCAGATCCGGCAATTCGGTGCTTCGGCGGTCGCCCAGGTGAGCGTGCCGATCTATCAGGGCGGCGCGGAATATTCGCTGATCCGGCAGTCGAAGGAAACGCTGGAGCAGCAGCGCCTCGTTCTCGAGCAGGTTCGCGATCAGGCCCGCGCCGATCTTGTCACGGCATGGGGTCAGCTGTTGGCGGGCAAGGCGCAGGTGATATCCTCGCAAAGCCTGGTGTCGGCTTCGGAGATTGCGCTGCTCGGCACGCGCAAGGAGGCAACCGTCGGCCAGCGCACCGTACTCGACGTGCTCAATGCCCAACAGGCTCTGGTCAATGCCCGCGTCGCGCTCGTGACCGCGGAACATGATCGCGTGGTGGCGTCATACGCCGTGTTGAGCGCGGTCGGGCGGCTGTCGCCCCAGGTGCTGCGTCTCGCCGCCCCCGGCTACGACCCGAGCGTTCATTATCATCAGGTGCGCGACAACTGGGTCGGCGTTCGCACGCCCGACGGCCGCTGAGCGCGTATCTGCTCAAGCGGCATCCGCAAAGCCGCTATTCTGTGGGATCGCAGGCGAAAATCTATCGCCCGAACAGCCGGTCGATCAGCCAGCCGTCGAGCCCGCTTGCCGCCTCGGGCCGAACCGAGGCGCGCGTCGGCGCCGGCCTGCCTGCGACGGTTGCCGGCGGCTGCGGCGAGTTGGCCGCTGCCACGCTGCTTTGCGGCAAAGCTTGCGCGAGGTTCGAGAGCAAGCCGCCGGCTTGCGAGGCCGGCAAGGCCGCAACCGGCACGCCCTGATGGGCTGCGCGCATGAAGCGGGTCCAGATCTCCACCGGCAAGCCGCCGCCGGTTGCCTTCTTGGTCGGCGAATTGTCGTCATTGCCAAGCCAGACACCGGTCACGAGATTGGCGGTGTAGCCGATGAACCAGGCGTCACGGAAATCCTGGCTGGTGCCGGTCTTGCCGGCGGCCATCCAGCCCGGAAGCTCCGCCTTGTGCGCGGTGCCGCTGAGCAGCGTCTCCTGCATCATGGTGTTCATCATCGCGACGTTGCGCGGCTCGATCACCTGGCCAAGCTGATCGGCCGGCCGCGCATACAGCACCTTGCCCTCGACGGTGCGGATCTTGTTGACGACATGCGGGGAGATGCCGAGGCCCCCGTTGGCAAACGGCGCGTAGGCGCCGACCAGTTCGACCAGCGACACTTCGGAGGTGCCGAGCGCGATCGAGGCATTGGCCTCCAGCTTCGATGAAATGCCGAGCCGGTGCGCGGTGCGCACCACATTTTTGGGTCCCACTTCCAGCCCGAGCCGCACCGCTACCGTATTGAGCGACATCGCCAGCGCCTGCGTCAGCGTCACCGCGCCGAAATATTCATGGCTGTAGTTCTCGGGCTTCCAGCCCTTGACGTCGAGCGGCGCATCCTGCCGGATCGTCTCCGGCGTCAGGCCGGCTTCGATCGCGGTGAGATAGACGAAGGGCTTGAAGGCCGAACCCGGCTGGCGCCTGGCGGTCACCGCTCGGTTGTACTGGCTTTCGGCGTAATTGCGGCCGCCGACCATGGCGCGTACCGCGCCGTCCGGTGTCATCGCCACCAGCGCGCCCTGGCTGACGTTGAATTTCACGCTTTTCGCCGCCAGTTCGTCGATCACGGCGGCTTCGGCGACCGCTTGCAGTTTCGGATCGATCGAGGTTTCGACCACGACGTTCTGGCCGATTTGGCCGATGAGATCGTCGAGCACTTCGCCGATCCAGTCCGCCACATAATTGACCGTGCCGGCACCGACCGGCTTCACATTGTAGGAGGGATGTCCGATCGAGGCCTGCGCCTGGGCCTCGGTGATGAATTTGGCATCCGCCATGGCGGTAAGCACCGTCTGCGCGCGCTGCTCGGCGCCCTCGGGGTTGCGATTCGGCGCCAGCCGCGACGGCGACTTGACCAGCCCGGCGAGCATCGCCGCCTCGGCCAGCGTCACGTTCCTGGCGGACTTGCCGAAATAGCGCTGGGCCGCGGCTTCGACGCCATAGGCGCCGGAACCGAAATAGACCCGGTTGAGGTAGAGTTCGAGAATCTCGGCTTTGGAGTGCTTGCGCTCCAGCCAAAACGCCAGTTCGACCTCCTGCAATTTCCGCTGAAACGTGCGCTCCTGAGTCAGGAACAGATTCTTGGCCAGTTGCTGGGTGAGCGTCGAGCCGCCTTGCGAAACGCCGCGATGCAGGATGTTCGTCACCGCCGCGCGTGCTATCCCCAGGGGATCGACGCCGTAATGCGAATAGAACCGGCGGTCCTCGATGGCGATGAAGGCCTTCGGCAGATAGAGCGGCAGATCCTTGAGCGCGACATTGGCCCCGGCCATTTCGCCCCGGGTGGCCAGCACGCTGCCGTCGAGGCCGGTGATCTGGATCGTCGGCGGCCGTTTCGGGATTTCAAGCGACTGGATCGCGGGCAGGTGCGCGCCGACCCAGACGATGACGCCGACCACCGCGATCGCGCCCCACAGCCCGAGCACGGCGCCCCAATAGAACAGGCGAAACAGACCGCCCCGCGCGCGGCCACCGGCTTTGCGCTTGCGGCTGGCGCGCGGCTTTCGCTCGCGCGGAGCCTCGTCGTCGCCGCTGTCGATGGTTCTGCGTTTGGACGACGGCTTCTTCGGTTTCTGTTCCTCGGCGGGAGCGACGCGATCCTGCGGACCGAGACGCAATTCCGCGAGCGATGCGGCAAGGCCAAATTGCGGCTCCTTGCGTCCGCCGCCCTTTTTTCGTCCCCACGCCATACGCGAACGCCCACACCGTCAGATGCGGGCCAAATTAGCGGGGCGGGTTTAAAGCCGTCTTAAACGATGGTTAATCGCGACAGTGGCCAAGATGCGTAACTGCCTGACAGGCAAGGCGTTCAGATACGCTTAACCCTACCGCAGGCGATAATTTGAGGCCGGTCGCGAGCCGCGTTCGCGATGGCACCGCGTTCCCGGCCATCACGACGGAGCGCTTCAGCCGGCTGCACCGGCGTCCTCGAGGATGGGACCGAACAGCTCCCAGCGTTCGCCGTTGAACCTCATCATCTGCAATTGCTTGTTGACCCGATAATCGTTCGGCGTGGTGTTGCCGAGGATCCCCGGCAGCGCCAGGTCAAGCTGGACGTTCTTCAGATTGGTGGCCTGCCGGAGTACGTTTTCACGGGTCAGATCGTCGCCACACTGCCTCAAGACGTGGACCATCAGCTGGGCCGTGCTGTAGCCGTAGGTATTGAAGTTGGAATTCTTGTCGCCTTCGGGGAAATACTTCGCCATGAAGTCGAAGTACTTCTTCATGCCCGGATCGTCTTTCCAGGTCGGATCGAGCGGATCCTTGCCATAGTTGACGCTGATCACGCCCTTGGAGGCCTCCAGGCCGGCGGGCTGCATCACCGCGCCCACTGAAGTCGCGTTGATGTCGAGGATATGCACCGGTTTCCAGCCAAGCTCGGCGTTCTTCTTGATGGCCTGCGCCGCAAATTTCGGTGTCGACGCGCTGAACAACAGGTCGGCGCCGGCGGACCTCAGCTTGATGATTTGCGAATCGATGGTCGGGTCGGACATTTCGTAGGACGCCTCGGCCACGATGATGGTCGCGGCCTTGTCGCCGAGGCCGGCCTTGACGCCGTTCAGATAGTCCCTGCCGAGATCGTCGTTCTGGTAGAGCACGCCGACCTTGGCGTCCGGATATTGCTTGAGAATGTATTGGCCGTAGATGCGGCCCTCGACGAAATAGTTGGGGTTGAAGCCCAGCGTCCACGGAAAATTCTTCGGATCGGTGAATTTGGAGGCGCCGGTGGCGGCGAACAGCTGCGGCACTTTCTTGGCATTGAGGTATTTCTGGACCGCGGCGTTGGAGGGGGTGCCGATGATCTGGAAGGTCAGCAACACCTCATCGCTCTCGACCAGCTTGCGCACTTGCTCGACGGCCTTGGGCGGGCTGTAGGCGTCGTCATACTGGATCAAGTTGATCTTGCGGCCATTCACGCCGCCCTGCTCGTTGATCATTTTGAAATAGGCCGCCTGTGCCTTGCCGATGGAGGCATAGGCGGAGGCCGGTCCGCTGAACGGCACGGTCTGGCCGATCTTGATCTCGGTATCGGTTGCGCCGGGGTCGTACGTCTTCTGGGCATAGGCCGACGATGCCGATAGCGCGAATGCAACCGCCGCTGCCGTGACGAAATGAAAAAGGCCGTTCCTCATGTCGTTGCCTCACCTGGCGTTTTTGATGATGCCGATGATCTGGTCCAACCGTGGTGGATGTCATCGCTCACGCGATACTGGATGAACGAATATGGCAATGCAAGGCGACGCAGGCTTTAAAAGGCGAAGCACTTCAAAAGGTGAACCACCTCATGCCAGCCAGAGCAGTACCAGAGCGATGGCGGCGGGCACAGCCTGCACCAACAGAATCCGGCGGCTGACCGTGGCCGCGCCATAGATGCCGGCGACGATCACGCAAAGCAGGAAGAACACCTTGATCTGGAAGGCGAAACCGGGGACGGCCTGAACCAGCCCCCAAACCAGTCCGGCGGCGAGAAAGCCATTATAGAGGCCCTGGTTGGCGGCCAGCACCGCGGAATCGGCCGCCTTCTCGGGTGAATTTCGAAAGGTCTTCAGCCCGAGCGGTTTGGTCCAGAGGAACATCTCCAAAATCAGAAAATAGACATGCAGCGCCGCGACCAGCGCCACCAAAAGGTTGGCAATTGCGTTCATTCTGCTCCCCCTAAGACGCAAGGCGAAAAAATCGCCCTCATGGTAGCATGCGGCGGACGCAGGGCGTGAGGGTTGGCAGCGAGGCAACAGCGATGACAGGCCATATCGATCCCACGAAAGAAGTGTTCGCCCGGTTTCGCGACGACAATCGCGAAGGGCCGATCCACATGCTCAACCTGGTCCGCTTGCGCGATCGCGCCGCCTATCCCGACGGACGGATCGCGACCGGCGTGGAGGCCTATGCCGCCTATGGCCGCGACAGCGGCCCGGTCTTCATGCGTCTCGGCGGCAAGGTGGTCTGGCAAGGCCGCTTCGAATTGATGCTGATCGGACCATCCGACGAGCACTGGGATCATTGCTTCATCGCCGAATATCCCAGCGTTGCCGCCTTCGTCGAAATGATCCGCGATCCGGTCTACCGGGAAGCCGTGAAACACCGCCAGGCCGCGGTAGAGGATTCGCGGCTGATTCGCCTGAAGCCGCTCGCGGCCGGCAAGACCTTTGGCGAAATTCCCGAAAAGCCGTGAACATCACGGAACGGTCTACGCCGCGGCCTGCTCGTTGGCCAAAAGGTGGAGCAGCGCGCTTCTGATCGCGGCCTGCCGCGTCGGTGCCGTGATCTGCGCGCCCAGCAGGTCGGTGACATAGAACACGTCGCGGGCGCGCTCGCCGAAGGTCGCGACATGGGCCGAGGCGATGTTGAGGTTGAGCTTCGAAATCGCGGTCGTCAGCTGGTAAAGCAGGCCCGGCCGGTCGAGGCCGGAGACCTCGATCACCGTGTAGCGGTCCGACCATTGATTGTTGACGGTCACTTCCGGCTCGACCACGAATGGACGCGTCTTGCCGCCGCCGGCGGCGCGGCGCGCCACCACTTCAGGCAGGCGCAGCTTGCCCTCCAGCACATCCTCGATCATCTCGCCGATCCGCGTCGCGCGCCGCCCCTCGTCCTCGTCGCGATCATATTCCCGCGTGATCGCGATGGTATCGAGCGCCCGGCCGTCGGTGGTGGTGTAGATCTGCGCGTCGACGATGTTGGCGCCCGCTGAAGCGCAGGCGCCGGCGATGATCGACAGCAGCCAGGGATGATCGGTCGCAAGGATCGTGAGTTCGGTGACGCCGCGCGCCTCGTCGAAACCGACATTGATCGCCAGCTTGTGGCCGGCCTGTTCGCTGGCGCGCAGGAAGCGGGCGTGGCGGATCTTGCGCGGCAGCTCGACCTTGAGCCAGTATGCGGGATAGTGCCGCGCGACGTAGGCGTTGAGTTCCTGCTCCGGCCATTCCGTGAAAGCCGCGCGAAATTCCGACTGCGCCACGGCGATGCGCTGCGCGCGGTTGACCTCCGAGAAGCCCCCCGTCAGCACCGGTTCGGTTTCGTAGTACAGCGTGCGCAAGAGTTGCGCCTTCCAGCCGTTCCAGACGCCGGGACCGACGCCCCGGATATCGGCGGTGGTCAGGATGGTCAGCAGCTTCATCTGTTCGACCGATTGCACGACGGCCGCGAAGTTTTCGATGGTCTTGCGGTCCGACAGGTCGCGCGATTGCGCCACCGTGGACATCGTCAGATGCTGTTCGATCAGCCACGCCACCAGTTCGGTGTCGGCGGGGCTGAAACCGAGCCGCGGACACAGCCTTCGCGCCACTTTCGCGCCGGCGATCGAGTGATCCTCGGGGCGGCCCTTGGCGATGTCGTGCAGCAGCGTGGTGATGTAGATCACCGCCCGGTGTTCGGGGCGAATTTTGCGCATCAAGTCGCTGGCGACGATGAATTCGTCGTTGCCGCCGCGCTCGATCTCCTGCAGGTAGCCGACGCAGCGCAACAGATGCTCGTCGACCGTATAGTGGTGGTACATGTTGAACTGCATCATCGACACGATCTTGCCGAAGGCGCGGATGAAATGGCCGAGCACCCCGGTTTCGTTCATGCGCCGCAGCACGATCTCCGCGCCGTTCGACGTCAGGATTTCCATGAACAGCCGGTTGGCTTCGGGGTCGTCGCGCAGCTGGGTGTTGATCAGCTTCAGCGACCGCGTCACGGTGCGCATGGCATCCGGATGGAAGGCGAGATTGTTCTTCTGGGCGAGGCGGAAGATCCGGATCAGGTTGACCGGATCATGCTTGAAGACGTCAGGCGTGGCGAGATTGATACGGTTGTTGTCGACGATGAAGTCGTCGCTGTCGGGCACCCGCCGCCGGTTGGCGCTCGGCCGCAGCCGCGCCATCATGCGGCTGAGCACCGGCGCCGGCTTGGCCTGCTGATCTTCCAGCTTGGCGCACAGGATCGCGGTGAGATCGCCGACGTCCTTGGCGACCAGGAAATAGTGCTTCATGAAGCGCTCGACATCCTGCATGCCGGGGTGCGAGGTATATCCCAGCCGGATGGCGATCTCGCGCTGCATGTCGAATGACAGCCGCTCTTCGGCGCGGCCCGAGAAAAAATGGATGTTGCAGCGGACCGACCACAGGAAATCGGCGCAGCGGCGGAAGGTGCGGTATTCCTGCGCGTCGAACACGCCGCGCTCGAGCAGTTCGTCGGTCTCGCGCACGCGGTAGACATATTTCGCGATCCAGAACAGCGTATGCAGGTCGCGCAGGCCGCCCTTGCCGTCCTTGACGTTGGGTTCGACCAGATAGCGCGATTGCCCGGCGCGGCGGTGCCGCTCTTCGCGCTCGGCAAGCTTGGCGGTCACGAATTCGGCGGCGGTGCCCTGCACCACCTCCTTGTCGAACCGCGCCACCAGCTCATTATAGAGCGGCTGATCGCCGGTCAGAAACCGGGTCTCGAGTATCGCGGTGCGGATCGTCATGTCGCCGCGGGCCTGCCGGATCGATTCGTCGACCGAGCGCGTGGCGTGGCCGACCTTCAATCCCATGTCCCACAGACAATAGAGTATGGCCTCGGCGACCTGCTCACCCCAGGCGGTTTGCTTGTAGGGCAGGATGAACAAGAGATCGATATCGGATTCCGGCGCCATCAACCCGCGGCCATAGCCGCCGGTGGCGACCACCGCCATGCGCTCGGCGCCCGAGGGAATCGGCGAGCGATAGAGATGGCGGGTGGCCGCCGCGAACAGGATGCGGATGATTTCGTCCTGGACGAAACACAGCAGCTCGGCGCAGCGCCGGCCGTGCCGGTCTCTCAGCAGCACGGCCTGCGCCGTGGCGCGCGCCGCAACCATCTCGGCCTTCAGCAGTTTGGCCACGGCGGCGCGAAAAACATCTTCGCGTCCGGCGTGCTCCGCGGCGAGCGCATCGACCGCGGCGGTAATCCTCGCGGTATCGAAACGTTCGTCGGTATCAGGCCGGGCCTGTGCAACAACACTATCCATCATCTACCCCGATATCGGACGGCGCCGACGCTGTCACGGACATTCAAAAGATGGCAGCATATCCCTGCTGCCTGCTCTCGGCTTTGAACAACGCCGTTCTCGCCGGAAGCCGCACGGTAGGCCGATTTTCCCATTGACGTGCCTGCCTAACCGATTGAAATAACATGGCGTTTCCTGGGGCGCCCGAAAGCGGCCCCAAACCTTGCGCGCCCGCCACTTTGACGCTTCGCCCCAATCTGCTTTGATAAATCCACCCCCATGGAGATAGCGACAATGCTCAGGATTTCACGGCGCGTCCTCGCCGCGATGATCGCCCTCGCGGCGCTGATTCCCGGCGCTGCATCCGCTGCCGACGGGCTCAAGGAGATTCGCCTGGATTGGGCGACCTACAATCCGGTGTCGATGATCCTCAAGCAAAGGGGATTGCTGGAGAAGGAGTTCGCCAAGGACGGCATCGGCATCGTCTGGGTGCAATCGGCCGGTTCCAACAAGGCGCTCGAGTTCCTCAATGCCGGATCGATCGACTTCGGCTCGACCGCGGGTTCCGCTGCCCTGGTCGCCAGGATCAACGGCAATCCCATCAAATCGATCTACGTCTTTTCGCGCCCGGAATGGACCGCGCTGGTGACGGGCAAGGATTCAAGGATTGCAACCGTCGCCGACCTCAAGGGCAAGCGCGTCGCCGTGACGCGCGGCACCGATCCGCACATCTTTCTGGTGCGGGCGCTGCTCGATGCCGGCTTGAGCGAAAAGGACATCACTCCGGTATTGCTGCAGCACGCCGATGGCAAGACCGCACTGATCCGCGGCGACGTCGATGCCTGGGCGGGCCTCGACCCGATGATGGCGCAGGCGGAAATCGAAGACGGCGCAAGGCTGTTCTTCAGAAAGCCCGACGCCAACACCTGGGGCATTCTCAATGTGCGCGAGCCATTTTTGAAGGACCATCCCGATATCGTCCGCCGCGTGCTCGCCACCTATGAAGAGGCGCGCAAATATTCGGTGGCAAACTACGACGAGCTCAGAAAATCGCTGGTCGCTGCGACGAAACTTCCGGACGCGGTGGTCGACAAACAGCTCAAGGAGCGCACCGATCTGACTTACAGCCGGATCGGCGCGCCGCAGCGGGAGTCCATTCTTGCCGCCGGCCTGGCGCTGCAACAGGCGGGGGTGATCGACGCCAGGGCCGACGTGAAGGCGACGCTTGACGCGCTGATCGACGATCAGGTTCCGCTGCCGACCAATTGAGTGATTGTCACCCTGCCCCTCCAGGGGAGGGTCGGCCGCCAACTTGCAATCCTCTCCGAGACGCGGTTTTGCTATGGCCATGACGGTTGAACTGCCGGCGCTTGAACGAACCAATACGATCGCGAGCCCCGCGCCCTCCGGTCGGCTGCGCGGTTACGCGCGGCCGTTGCTGGGGCTGCTGCTGCCGGTTGGCGTCGCGCTGGGCTGGGAGATCGTGGTCTGGCTCGGCCTGTCCAACGGACGACTGGTGCCGCCGCCGTCACGGATTTTCGCCACCATTCTGGAGCTTTCGCACAACGGTGAACTGATGCGCCATATCACGGCGACACTGACGCGCGTGATGGCCGGATTCGGCCTCGGCGTGCTCGCCGGCACGATACTCGGCGCCGTCTCGGGCTATTGGGCGTTGGCACGCCGGCTGCTCGATCCGACCATCCAGGCCCTGCGCGCGATTCCTTCGCTGGCCTGGGTGCCGCTGTTCATCCTGTGGCTCGGCATCTTTGAAACCTCGAAAATCGCGCTGATCGCCGTCGGGGTCTTTTTTCCGGTCTATCTCGGCGTGATGGGCGCGATCCTGTCGGTCGACCGCAAGATCGTGGAAGTCGGCCGCGCCTTCCGCCTCTCCGGGCCGGCGATGATCCGGCGTATCCTGCTGCCCGCGGTATTGCCGGCCTATGTGGTGGCGCTGCGCGTCGGTCTCGGACTTGGGTGGATGTTCGTGGTCGCCGCCGAACTGATGGGCGCGTCCGAAGGGCTCGGCTATCTCCTGCTCGACGGCCAGCAACTCGGCAAGCCGGCGCAGATTCTGGCGGCGATCGTGATCTTCGCCATCATCGGCAAGACCACCGACTGGCTGATCGAGATGGCCGCCGCCCCGTTGCTGCGCTGGCAGGATGCCTTCGGCCGCCGGGGTGGAGCGGCCTGATGCTGGTGCTTGACGCGATTGGAAAAACCTATCCGAACGGCGTCCATGCGCTGGAGCGATTTTCCGCCGACATCAAGCTCGGAGAGATCGTCGCCATCATCGGCGGCTCCGGCTGCGGAAAGTCGACGCTGCTCCGCGCCATCGCCGGCCTCGACCGCGCCACATCGGGCACCGTGACGCTCGACGATACCGCCATCGCGGCGCCGCATGCGAAAATCGGCATCATCTTTCAGGAGCCACGACTGCTGCCATGGCTCAGCGTCGCCGATAATATCGGCTTCGGTCTTTCGGAGCTGTCCGCCGGCGTCAGGCGCGAGAAGGTCGCGCGCGCGCTGGCAAGGGTCGGCCTCACCGACAAGGCCAATGCTTGGCCGCGCGAACTTTCCGGCGGCCAGGCGCAACGCGTCGCCATTGCAAGGGCCCTTGTGCCGCAGCCGGAAGTGCTGCTGCTGGATGAGCCGTTCTCGGCGCTGGACGCCTTTACCCGGCGGGATTTGCAGGATCATCTGCTTGATCTCTGGGCCGATACGCGGCCGACCCTGGTGCTGGTCACCCACGATGTCGACGAAGCCGTGGTGCTGGCCGACCGTGTTTTCGTGATGCGGCCAAGGCCGGGGCGTTTGTTCGACGAGATCAAGGTCAATCTGGCGCGGCCGCGGGATCGAAATTCACCGCCGTTCGACAATTTCAAACGCCGCGTGCTGACCGCGCTGGACCGCTCGCTCGATCGCAACGTGCCGGATGCCGAGCCAAAATCCGGCGCCGGCGAAGCGATGTGGTGGTGACATCCGCGCTCCAACTGACTACATCCAAAACGAATAATAACGGGAGAAAAAAATGGACGCCGCCGAACTCCGCGCCACGCAGGCCCCGATCAAGGAAAAGTACAAGAGCGATCCGAAGGCCGCGCTCATCACATTGAAGGCCAAGGGCTCGATCGACAGCGAAGGCATCGCCTGCAAGGTCGAGACCGGCCGCGCTTTGGCGGTGGCCGGCCTGCATCCCGCGACCGGCGGTTCCGGACTCGAATTGTGTTCCGGCGACATGCTGCTGGAAGCGCTGGTCGCCTGCGCCGGCGTCACCCTGAAATCGGTGGCGACCGCCGTCGAGGTGCCGTTGAAAACCGGCATCGTGACCGCCGAAGGCGATCTCGATTTCCGCGGCACGCTCGGCGTCGACAAGGAGACGCCGGTCGGCTTCGCTGAAATCCGCCTGCGCTTCGACGTCGATACCCCGGCGCCGCAGGAAAAGCTCGATCTGCTGCTGAAGCTCACCGAGCGTTATTGCGTGGTCTATCAGACCATCAAGAACGGCCCGAAGGTTTCGGTGACGATGCAGCGGGTGTGAATGCGCACCAACGTAAAGTCGTCCCGGCGAACGCTTTATGTCGTCCCTGCGAAAGCAGGGACCCATACGCCGGGCTTTCTCGTTTTTAAAAGCGCGGCTCGACGGCTTTCGCGCCAACATTAACAGCCGTGGTCATGGGTCCCTGCTTTCGCAGGGACGACAGGAAATGTCCCCCGAACTCGTTTTCATTCTGATGCTCGCGCTGCGGATGGCCGTGGCGGCTGCGTTCGTGGTGACGGCGTCTTTCATTGCCGAACGATCGGGCCCGGTGATCGGCGCCTTGGTGGCGACGCTGCCGATTTCGGCTGGTCCCTCTTACGCCTTTCTCGCGCTCGATCACAACGCGGCGTTCATCGCCGAAGGCGCGCTGGCGAGCCTGCCGATCAATGCCGCGACCATCTTCCTCGGCCTCACCTATGTGGTGCTGGCGCAGCGCCGGAATGCCGCGGTCAGCGCCGGCGGCGCGGTGGCGGTGTGGATCACACTCGCCGTGCTGGCGCGAATGTTCCAATGGTCGCTCGCCGGCGGCCTGATCGCGAATGCCGTCGCGTTTGCAATCTGCCTGCCGCTGCTGCGACGCTTTCGCCACGTCCGGATGCCCCTGATCACCCGGCGCTGGTACGATATCCCGCTGCGCGCCGGACTGGTCGCGACGCTGGTGGCTATTGTCGTCTCGCTGTCGGGCTGGGCCGGCCCCCGCGTGAGCGGCACGATCGCGCTGTTTCCGGTGGTGTTCACCAGCATCATGCTGATTCTGCAGCCGCGGATCGGCGGACCGGCCACCGCCGCCGTGATCGCCAACGGCGGCTGGGGCTTGATGGGATTTAGCATCGGGATCGCGGTGCTGCATCTGGCCGCGTTGCAGTTCGGCTCCGCGATCGGGCTGAGCCTCGCGCTGGCAACCTGCGTGGGCTGGAATCTGGGGCTGTGGTGGTTCGGGCGGGGGAAGCGTTAAGCGTTGAATCCGTCATTCCGGGATGGTGCGTTAGCACCAGTTGCGTAGGGTGGGCAAAGCGAAGCGTGCCCACCCTGCATCGGGCGAGAACGGTGGGCACGGCGCAAGCGCCTTTGCCCACCCTACGGAAGCGAAGTCAATCCTTCGGCAGTTTCGCCTTCAGCGCATACAACGCTTCCAGCGCCTCGCGCGGCGACATTTCATCCGGGTGCAGCGCCTTCACGGCTTCGATCAGTCTTTCCGCCTCGCTCGGCGGCGCCGGCTCGGCGCTGGCGCGCGATGGCACCGCGAACAGCGGCAGGTCGTCGGCCAGCGCACGCGCTGTCTGGCCGCGGTCCTGCGCCTCGAGCTTCGCCAGCACCGATTTGGCACGCGCGATCACGGGTGCCGGCAACCCTGCGAGCTTGGCGACCTGAATGCCGTAGGAGCGGTCGGCCGAACCCGGCAGCACTTCGTGCAGGAACACGACGTCGCCCTGCCATTCCTTGACCCGGACGGTCGCATTGAACATCCGCGGCAGTTTGGCCGAGAGCGCGGTGAGCTCGTGGTAGTGGGTGGCGAACAGCGCGCGGCAACGGTTGGCCTCGTGCAGATGCTCGATCGCGGCCCAGGCGATCGACAGCCCGTCGAAGGTCGCGGTTCCCCTGCCGATCTCGTCGAGAATCACCAGCGAGCGTTCGCTGGCCTGGTTGAGGATGACCGCCGTCTCCACCATTTCCACCATGAAGGTGGAGCGGCCGCGTGCCAGGTCATCCGCCGCGCCGACGCGCGAGAACAGCCGGTCGACGATGCCGATCCGCGCCCGCGACGCCGGCACGAAGCAGCCGGCCTGCGCCATCAGCGCGATCAGCGCGTTCTGGCGCAGGAAGGTCGATTTGCCCGCCATGTTGGGGCCGGTGATCAGCCAGATCTGGCCCGCCCCCATCCTACCCTCCCCCGCTTGCGGGGGAGGGTAGGGTGGGGGTACCGGCGAGAGATCGCAGGCATTGGCGATGAACGGCTGGCCGTCGCGCTTCAATGCCTGCTCGACCACCGGATGGCGGCCGCCTTCGATGGCAAAGCCGAGCGAGCCATCGACTTCGGGCCGCACATAATTATCGTCGACCGCGAGTTTTGCCAGCGCAATCGCGACGTCGAGGATGGCAAAAGCATGCGCGGCCGCGCGCAGATCGTCGCTGGCCGCGATGGCCAGCGTACAGAGCCGTTCGAAGATTTCCAGTTCCAGCCCGAGCGCGCGGTCGCCGGCATTGGCGATCTTGGCTTCGATCTCGCCGAGTTCCGACGTCGTGAACCGGATCTGGCCCGCGAGCGTCTGGCGATGGATGAAGGTCGCGTTCAACGGCGGCGCCATCAGTTTCTCGCCATGCTGCGCCGTGACCTCGACGAAATAGCCGAGCACATTGTTGTGGCGGATCTTCAGGCCCTTGACGGCGGTCGCGTCGGCGTAGCGCGCCTGCATGGAGGCGACGACCAAACGCGAGGCGTCGCGCAGCTGGCGGGCCTCGTCGAGCGCGGCATGATAGCCTTCGCGAACGAACCCGCCGTCACGCTTGATCAGGGGCAGTTGCTCCGCCAGCGCGCGTTCGAATTCACGCGCCAATTGACGCGGCGGCCGGCGCAACGCCTCCATGACGGACGCGATCTCCTGCGGCGGCGGCTCGATCGCGGCAAGCTGTGCGAGCGCCTGATCCGCGGCAAGGATGCCGTCGCGCAAGCCGGCCAGATCGCGCGGGCCGCCGCGCCCTACCGACAATCGCGCCAGCGCGCGCGACATGTCGGGCGCCGCGCGCAACGTGATGCGCAGTCCGTCGCGAACCGCGGCATCCGCGACGAATGCCGCGATCGCGTCCAGTCGCCGCGCCACGCCGGCGCTGTCGGTGAGAGGTGCTGCCAGTCGTTGCGCCAACAGCCGCGATCCGGCGGGGGTCACGGTGCGGTCGATGGCGTCGAGCAGCGATCCGCGCCGCTCGCCCGCCAGTGTCCGGGTCAGTTCGAGATTGGCGCGGGTCGCCGGATCGATCACCATGGTGGTGCCGGCGGCTTCGCGCGAAGGCGGCGACAGCGGCGGACGCTTGCCCACCTGCGTGCGGCCGATATAGGTGACGGCGGCGGCCGCGGCGGTCGCCTCCAGCCGCGACATCGCGGAGAGCCCGTCCATGGTGGCGACCGCGAAATAATCGCACAACCGCCGCTCGGCGGTAGCGCTGTCGAAGACGTCGCGGGTCAGTGGCGTGACCGCCGGCAATTCACGCAGGCTGGGGCCCAGGTCAGGATCGCCAAACAGCGCATCGGTGACAATCACCTCATTGGGATTGATGCGCGAAAGCGTCGCTGCGAGTTCGCCGGTCGAGCATTCCGTGACAATGAATTCGGACGTTGAAATATCGATCCAGGCAAGCCCGATGCGGTCGGCGCCGGCCGATCCCCGCGCGCGGGCGATCGCCAGCAGATAATTGTTGGCTCTCGCATCCAGCAACGTGTCTTCGGTCAGCGTGCCCGGCGTCACCAGCCGCACCACGTCGCGCCGCACCACGCTCTTGTTGCCGCGGGCGCGCGCCGCGGCGGGATCCTCCATCTGCTCGCATACCGCGACGCGGTGACCTTGCGCGATCAGGCGATGCAGATAGTCGTCCGAGCGCTCCACCGGCACGCCGCACATCGGGATGTCGATGCCCTGATGCTTGCCGCGCTTGGTCAGCATGATGCCGAGCGCCCGCGAGGCAATTTCCGCATCCTCGAAGAACAGCTCGTAGAAATCGCCCATCCGGTAGAACAGCAACAGTCCGGGATTGGCGGCCTTTATTTCAAGGTATTGTTCCATCATCGGCGTGACGCGCGCCGCCGCGTCGGCGGCAGGCGCGGCATCGGAGGCTGCGGGAAAAGATGGCTGGATTGTCATTCAAGCGTTTTCGAGTGAAGTGGGTTCGCGTCAAGAAAACGCGTCAAAATGAGAAACCTGAAGCGCGGTTCTGATCCAATCAGCACCGGGCTTCAGGAGCGCAAACTACAAAATTTTGGCCGCCGATCCTATCGCTTTGCCGCCGCTGTGCGCGTTTTCCACCCCCGCGACAGGTGCTTTGCGCGCGACCCCAGACCGGAGGGCATAACCGACCTTGCGCGAAAGCGCCGCTGAAGCGAATGCGATCAATTGACCTGCCGCAGACCCGCTCCTAAAACTTGCCCTCAATTCGAGCCGGTCTGCGCGGAACCGCGGTATTCCAGGGAGAGATCGATGGCTGATGTATTTGTTTGCGATGCTGTGCGGACCCCGATCGGCCGCTTCGGCGGCGCGCTCGCCAAGGTCCGTGCCGACGATCTGGCGGCCGCCCCGATCAAGGCCCTGATGGCGCGGCATCCCGGGCTCGATTGGTCGCAGCTCGATGAGGTCTATTTCGGCTGCGCCAACCAGGCCGGCGAGGACAACCGCAACGTGGCGCGGATGGCGCTGCTGCTCGCAGGCCTGCCGGATTCGATACCCGGCCTCACGCTCAACCGGCTGTGCGCTTCAGGCCTCGATGCCGTAGGTGCCGCGGGGCGCGCGATTCGATCAGGCGAGATCGATTTCGCGATTGCCGGCGGCGTCGAATCGATGACGCGGGCGCCGTTCGTGATGGGCAAGGCGCCGGAAGCATTTTCGCGCGCCGCCGAGATTTTCGACACCACCATCGGCTGGCGCTTCATCAACCCGCTGATGAAGGCGCAATACGGCGTCGATGCGATGCCGGAAACCGGCGAGAACGTCGCCGAGGAATTCCAGGTGTCGCGGGCCGATCAGGATGCGTTCGCGATCCGCTCGCAGCAGCGCGCCGGACAAGCGATCGCGTCGGGCTATTTCGCCGAGGAAATCACCGCGGTCTCGGTGCCCGGCGGCAAGGCCGGGCCCGTGACCGTGGACAAGGACGAGCACCCGCGCCCGGAAACCACGCTGGAAGGGTTGTCAAAACTGAAACCGATCGTGCGCAACCCCGGCACGGTGACCGCCGGCAATGCCTCGGGCGTCAATGACGGCGCGGCCGCGATGATTCTGGCGTCGGAGGCCGCGGTGAAGAAGCACGGCCTGACCCCGCGGGCACGGATTTTGGGCGTTGCCTCGGCCGCGGTGCCGCCGCGCATCATGGGCATCGGTCCGGTGCCGGCGACCCGCAAGCTGATGGCGCGGCTGGGACTGAAGATCAGCGATTTCGATTTGATCGAGCTCAACGAGGCCTTCGCCAGCCAGGGGATAGCCTGCCTGCGCCAGCTCGGCGTCAAGGAAGATGCCGACTTCGTCAACCCGCATGGCGGCGCCATCGCGCTCGGTCACCCGCTCGGCATGAGCGGCGCCCGGCTGGCGCTGACGGCGGTGCACGGGATGGAGAAACGCGGCGGCAAGCGCGCGCTCGCGACCATGTGCGTCGGCGTCGGGCAGGGCGTCGCGATGGCGATCGAGAAGTTGAACTGAGGTTTTGACTAGAACCGTCATTGCGAGCGCAGCGAAGCAATCCAAGGGCTACACGGAAAGATGGATTGCTTCATCGCTGCGCTCCTCGCAATGACGAGGAGGATAACGACATGACACTCGCCTACCCCATCGCCAGCAACGCGGCGCATCCGGCGCGGCTGTCGCCGGCCTACAGGAGCACGCTAAAGCGCTCGCCCTCGAAGCCGCTGATCATCATGCGTCACACGCTGTCGGAACTGACCGGGCCTGTGTACGGCCACGAGACCGTGCGCGAGACAGACAGCGATCTCACCACGCAGCACGAGGGCGAGCCGCTCGGCGAACGCATCATCGTGCACGGCCATGTGCTGGACGAGGACGGCCGCGGCGTGCCGAACACCCTGCTCGAGATCTGGCAGGCCAATGCCTGCGGCCGCTATATCCATGTCCGCGACCAGCATCCGGCACCGCTCGATCCGAATTTCACCGGTGCCGGACGGACGCAATCCGATGACGAGGGCTATTACCGGTTCGTCACCGTCAAGCCCGGCGCCTATCCCTGGGGCAACCATCACAATGCCTGGCGGCCGGCCCACATTCATTTCTCGGTGTTCGGCTATTCCTTCGTGTCGCGGCTGGTGACGCAGATGTATTTTCCCGGCGATCCGCTGTTCGAATTCGACCCGATCTTCAATTCGGTCACCGATGAGAAGGCGCGGGCGCGGATGGTTTCCGCGTTCGATCTGGAAAACACGCAGCCGGAATGGGCGCTGTGCTACCGCTTCAACATCGTGCTGCGCGGCCGCAGCGCCACGCCGATGGAGACAAAATAGTGCCGGAAACCAAAGCCCAAGCCAAAGCGCAGGGCATTACGCCATCGCAGACCGTCGGCCCGTTTTTCAGCTATGGGATGACGCCGAACGGCAAATACGAGTGGAACGACGCCTTCACCAACAATCTCGTCACCCCGGATACGACGGGCGAACGGATCAGGGTGGAAGGGCGCGTGTTCGACGGCGACTGCCAGCCGGTTCCCGATTGCATGCTGGAGATCTGGCAGGCCGACACGTCAGGCAATTTCGCCGATCCCAAGGACAAGCGCGCGCTGCCGAATTCGAAATTCAGGGGGTTCGGCCGCTGCGGCACCGATCCGAACGGCGACTACGCATTCGATACCATCAAGCCGGGGCCGGTCGCCGATGCCGACGGCAAGCCGCAGGCGCCCCATATTCTGCTCGCGATTTTCGCGCGCGGCATGCTGCTGCATAACTATTCGCGGATTTACCTCGACGGCGAGGCGGCCAACGCCACCGACCCCGTGCTGGCGCTGGTGCCACCCGACCGCCGCGCCACGCTGATCGCGACACGCAAGCCCGGCAACGGCAACCCGGTCTATGGCTTCGACATCCATTTGCAGGGCGACAACGAGACGGTGTTTTTCGAGATTTGACGCGGCGCCCGCGTTGCCCCTTTGGCGGCGCCCGCACATCCAATGCCGCGCACCCGATCCCCCTGACGGTTCGCACAAGCATCGCCAGTCCGGCAGGATTCGGCTTGACTATCATTCATCAGTTATATAATAAGTTTGTTATATAACTGATGAGACATTTACGATGACCAATCTCGATGCCGCCTTTTCCGCGCTCGCCGACCCGACGCGCCGGGCGATCCTTGCCCGCCTGGCCTTGGGCGAAGCCACGGTCATGGAGCTGGTCGAACCGTTCGAACTGACCCAGCCCGCCATTTCTCGTCACCTCAAAGTGCTTGAGGGCGCTGGCCTGATTCTCCGCCGCGCCGAGGGCACCAAACGGCCCTGCCGGCTGGCCCCATCCGCGATCACCGCGATTGATCAATGGCTTGCGATGCTGCGACAGGCGCTGGCGGCGAATTACGACCGGCTGGACGGGGTTCTGGCCGCAATGAAGCCCACCACGTGAAAGGCACGCCATGAGCAAGATGATATTAAAGACTGAAGGCGATACGCACATCATCGTCACCCGCCGCTTCGCGGCCTCGCCGGAAGCCGTGTACCGCGCGCACACCGAGCCCGCGTTGCTCCAGAAATGGCTGCTCGGTCCGGAAGGCTGGACCATGCCGGTCTGTGTCAGCGAACTGCGGCCGGGCGGCAAGATTCGATTTGAGTGGACCGACGGCAAAGGGAGAGGGTTTCACCAGACCGGCGAGTATCTGGAACTGGCGCCATTCCGCCGCATCGTTCACGTCGCGAGAATGCACCTGCCGGATCCGACCCCGGACAATCATGTGGAAACGAGGTTCGAACCGGACGGCGACGGCACGTTGATGACATTGCGGATGACGCTGCCCGATGCCGCGACGCGGACCGCCATGCTTGCCTCCGGCATGGAGCATGGAATGGAAGCAAGCTATGCGCGGCTTGAGCGCATGAGCTGAGAAATCTGAAGCGCCGCTACTCGATCACCGCATGCTCCGGCCCCGCCGCCTGCTTGCGCAGCGCGGCCTTGGTCGAGCCGATCATGATCGCGAGCGGGATCGCGCACAGCGTGAAGATCATCACCATCTGGTAATCCAGCGAAAACGCGATGATCTGCGCCTGCAGGCCGATCATCACGTCGGCCATGGCGCGGCCGGCGTCGGTCGACATGTCGATGATGCCGCGGACGCCGGGCATCTGCATGGCGTGGTTGAAGGGGGTGACGTGTTCGTTCAATACCGCATAGACGCGACGCCCGCCCTCGGTCAGTTGCGCGATGACGACGGAGATGCCGATTGAGCTCGCAACATTGCGCATCAGCGTCAGCATCGAGGTGCCGTCGGTGCGCAAATGATTGGGCAGCGTCAGGAACGCCACGGTGGAGAGCGGCACGAATACCAGGCCAAGACCGAAGCCCTGCGCGATGCTGACGACGACGATGGTCGGAACATCGGTCTGGTCGGTCCACCCGGTCATGTAGAAAAGCGAGAGCGACATCAGCGAAAGTCCGCCGATGATCAATGTCCGCGCCTCGATATATTTCATCAGGCGCCCGACCAGCATCATGGCGACGAAGGTGCCGCAGCCCCGGGTCGCCAGCAGCAATCCAGCGGTCAAAATCGGATAGCCGATCACGTTCTGCAAATAGGGCGAGGACAGCGCCATGGTCGAGAACAAGACCAGGCCCATGACCGCCATGAACACGCAGCCGCCGACGAAGTTTTTGTCCTTGAAGATCGCAAACTGGATGAACGGCTTTGCCGTCGTCAACGAATGCGCGAAGAAATAATAGAAACCCACTATAGAGACGATGATCTCGGCGATGATTTCATTGGATTCCAGCCAGCCGAGTTGCTCGCCGCGGTCGAGCGCCACCTGCATCGAGCCGATGCCGATCGCAAGGGCGGCAAATCCGAACCAGTCGAACCGCAGGTCGCGATCCGCCTTGGTCTCGTCCATGAAGACCAGCAGTCCGGCCACCGTGACGATCCCGAACGGGATGTTGACGAAAAACACCCAGTGCCAGGAATAGGTCTCGGTCAGCCAGGCGCCGAGCGACGGCCCCATGATCGGCCCCATCATCACGCCCATGCCCCAGATCGACATCGCCTTGGCGCGCTCGTGCAGCGCATAGGAGTCCAGCATGACAGCCTGCGACAGCGGCACCAGCGCCGCGCCGAACACGCCCTGCAGCAGGCGGAACAGCACCATCTGGTTGATGTCCTGCGCCAGCCCGCACATCACGGATGCGATGGTAAATCCGGCCGAGCAGACGATGAAGATGCGCTTGCGGCCGAAGCGGTTGGCGATCCATCCGACCGGCGCGGTCATGATGGCGGCCGCGACGATGTAGGAGGTCAGCACCCAGTTGATCTGGTCCTGCGACGCCGACAGCGACCCCTGCATATAGGGCAGCGCGACGTTGGCGATGGTGGTGTCGAGCGCCTGCATGATGGTCGCGGTCATGGCGCAGATCGTCACCATGTTGCGGCGAAGCCCGGGAACCGCGATCGGGGCTGCGGCTGACGTCGCCATGGTCGACTAGTCCTGCTTTGCCGCCGCCGGCGAAAGACCGAGCAGGGCGGCCAGCGAGCGGCGATGGCCGGTGTCGATGGTGGTATAGGCGCTCATGCCGGCCTTCAGCTTCTGCACGTCCTTGTCGTGGCTGTCGAAGTAGATTCGCACCGGCACCCGCTGCACCACCTTGACGAAATTGCCGGTGGCGTTCTGCGGCGGCAGGATCGCGAATTGCGCGCCGGTGCCGGGGCTGAGCGAACCGATGGTGCCCTTGAAGACATGATCGGGAAAGGCATCCACGTCGATAGAGACCGGCTGCCCGACGCTGATATAGGTGAAGTCCGATTCCTTCAGGTTGGCGTCGACCCAGGGTTTTGTGGTGTCGATGATGGAGAATACCGGCGCGCCGGCGATGACGAAGCGGCCGAGCTGAATCTGGTCGACCTGCGTCGCGATGCCGGCCATCGGCGCGCGCATCGTGGTGTGGTCGAGATTGCGCTCGGCCTGCGCCAGCGCCGCCTTGGCCTGGGCGTAGGGCGGAAATTGCTCGAGCGGCAGATTGGGATCGCCGAGCAACTGGGTTTTCGCGCTGGATGTCTGCTGTTGGACGAACGCCAGTTCCGCTCGCACGGTGATCAGCGAGTTCGACGAATTGTCGAGGTCGAGCTGCGAACCGAAACTGTTCTTGGCGAGCGCGGCCTTGCGGTCGACGTCGCGCTGCTTCAGATCGGCGGATTGCTGCATGAGCTCGCCCATCTGGCTATAAATCTTGATGTTGGCGACCAGATTGTCATAGCTGGTATGGGCCTGGGCGAGCGTGGCCTTGGCCTGATCGACGGCGAATTGGAACGGCACCGGATCGATTTCGAACAGCACGTCGCCTTCATTGACCCGCTGGCCCTCGCGCACCACGACCTTTTCGACCTTGCCGGAGATATCCGGCGTGATCAGGACCTTTTGCGCCCCGACATAGGCATCGTCGGTGGTCACGTAGCGGCCGCCATTGAGGTAGAAGACCACGCCCGCAACCAGCGCGACCAGCGGCAGCACCACCAGCAACAGGGTGCGGCGGTAGCGCCGCAAGGCCGCCATCAAGCGGCGGCGCGGCTCCGCGGAAACCTTGGTCCTCCGCGTTTCCGGCGGATTGCCCTTCTGCTCGGGCGGAAATTTCAGTACCGGATCAGCCATAGCGCTGTTCATTCCTTGCAGGTTGCCTTGCAGGTTGTCTCGCCGGACCCTGGATCGCGTTGCGGACGTTTTCCTTGATCGTTTCCAGCTGGGCGAGAAATCGTTGGGCGTCGGATGGATCGATGCCTTCAAGCGCGGTCGCCGTGATCTCCGAACGCAGCCCGCTCAATTTGCCGAGCAGCGGACGCGCAGCCTTGCGCAGATAGAGCCGGTTGACGCGGCGGTCGCTGTCGTCGCTGCGGCGCTCGATCCAGCCATTGTCGCAGAGACGGTCGATCAGCCGCGTCAGCGTGATCGGCTGCATCTCCATCTGTTCGGCGAGTTCCGACTGTTTGAGGCCCTCGAAGCGTTCCACCTTGGCCAGAACCGCCCATTGCGCGCGGGTTATGCCGTAGCGCGCCGCCTGCTTGTCGGCATAGGCGCGCACCAGCCGTTGCAATTCGGCGAGCGTAAACAGGAAGTTCATGTCCACGGAACCGCGGGGCATCGCGATGATCTCCATAAGCTTTGGATATAATAAGCTAGCTTATGATTTATTCATGACCGAGGCCTTCGTCGCATTGAAGGGCTGATACGCTCAAAACACATGGCTTGTCATGGAACCCGGGCGGCCGAACGGGATATGGGCGAACGGGATTTGGGTTTGACCGGTAAAATGCTAGGTTGGCCGGCATGAGGCTGGCCAAACCGACATTTCCCGCGCCCGATCACGATCACGGCCGCTGCACCGCGGATGCCCTGCAGCATGCCGAGCGGGTCTGCGATCTGCGGGCACAAAAATTCACGCCGATCCGCCGTCAGGTGCTGCAGGCGCTGTTGTCCAGCCACCGGCCGCTCGGCGCCTATGAGGTGATCGACGAACTCGCCAAATCAATGCCGCGGCCGGCGCCGATCACGGTGTATCGGGCCCTCGATTTCCTGATCGAGAACGGCCTCGTCCATCGCATCGAGAGCCGCAATGCGTTTCTCGCCTGCGCGCACGACCATGATGCGGCCGCGATGGTGGCATTCCTGATCTGCGAGCGCTGCGGCTCGGTCGGCGAAATTCCGGCAGCCCCGGCGGCGCAGGGCCTCAACGCGGCCGCGCGCGCCACCGGCTTTGCCCCAAAAATGTCGGTGGTCGAAATCACCGGCATTTGCGCGCATTGCCAGAGGGCTTGATTTTTGGGCATGATCTCCGCGCCAACGCGTTCCGCGTTTGCCGCGAGGGAAAACCGGAACGCCGCTTGGCGCGCACGCGGCCCTTCGGGTCGGGATCCTGCCCCAACAACACGGCGTTAAGCCGGCACGAGGGTTCATGTCTTCAGAGAAATTGGTGATTGCATCGGCCGAGCGTCCGCTCAGCCCGGGCGCGATCGCGTTGATGCTGATGCTCTGCCTGAGCTGGGGTTTTAATCAGACCGCGGTCAAGCTGGCGCTTCCGGATATTCCGCCGATGCTGCAGGCTACGATCCGGTCCGCCGGCGCGTTGCCCGTGCTGTTGTTGATCGCGCGATGGCGCGGCGTGAAGATGTTTGCTCCTGACGGCACGCTCGGCGCCGGCCTGTTCGCGGGGCTGCTGTTCGGCATCGAGTTCGTGCTGATCTTTCACGGATTGTTTCTGACATCGGCATCGCGCGCGGTGGTGTTTCTCTATACCGCGCCGTTTTTTGTGGCGCTGGGCTCGTACCAGTTTCTCGGCGAGCGGCTGCGTGCCTCGCAATGGGGCGGACTGGGCTTGAGCTTCGCCGGCGTGGCGCTGGCCATCGGCGTTCCCCAGCCCGATGTCGATGCCAGGGTGCTGCTGGGGGACCTTTTTATCGTCGGTGGCGCCTCGTTGTGGGCAGCCACGACCCTGATGGTGAAGGCAACGGCGCTGTCTCGGGCCCCGCCGGAAAAGGCGCTGGGTTACCAGGTAGCGGTGTCGATCCCGATTCTGGCCCTGGCGGCCTGGCTTTCCGGCGAAACCCTGACCCGGATTCCCGGGCCGCTGGCGCTGTCATTGATGGTCTATCAGGCGCTTTGGGTGGTCGGATTGACGTTTTTGCTATGGGTTGCGCTGGTAAAAACCTATTCCGCCAGCAAATTGTCGGCATTTACCTTTATCACCCCTTTGTTTGGCGTCGTGGCTAGCTATTTCATCATGCATGACACCCTGACCCTGACATTCGGCGCCGCGGCGGTCCTCGTCATCGCGGGGCTTTACCTCGTCAACCGGCCCAATCCCATGGTCCCGGCTGCCACTGCTCCATTGCTGACTGTCACCAAAACCTGATATTCGAGACGCCATGAACAAGCCCGTAAAACCACAACCATCCCACGACGACGTCGCCGGTCCCGGCGCCCGGCGTAAAACCACGCAAGTCATGGTCGGCAAGGTCGCCGTCGGCGGCGGCGCGCCGATCGTCGTGCAGTCGATGACCAATACCGACACTGCCGACATCGAAGGCACCATCGCGCAAGTCGCCGCGCTTTCGCGCGCCGGCTCGGAAATGGTGCGCATCACGGTCGACCGCGAGGAAGCCGCCGCCGCCGTGCCGCATATCCGCGACGGCTTGCGCAAGCTCGGCATCACCACGCCCCTGATCGGCGACTTCCATTACATCGGCCACAAGCTGCTGGCGGACTACCCGGCCTGCGCCGAAGCGCTCGACAAATACCGCATCAATCCCGGCAATGTCGGCTTCAAGAACAAGCGCGACACCCAGTTCGCCGATATCATCGAGATCGCCAACAAGAACGACAAGCCGGTGCGGATCGGCGCCAATTGGGGATCGCTCGACCAGGAATTGCTCACCAAGCTGATGGACGAAAACGCGCTGCTTGCCGAGCCGAAGGATGTCCGCGCGGTGACCCGCGAGGCCATGGTGCAGTCGGCGCTGCTGTCGGCGGCACGGGCTCAAGAGCTCGGCATGCCCAAGAACAAGATGATCCTGTCGGCGAAGGTCTCCGCGGTGCAGGACCTGATCGCGGTCTACCAGACCCTCGCCGAACGTTCGGATTACGCGATCCATCTCGGCCTCACCGAAGCCGGCATGGGATCGAAGGGCATCGTCGCCTCGTCGGCTGCGCTTGGCATTCTGCTGCAGGATGGCATCGGCGACACCATCCGGATTTCGCTGACGCCCGAGCCCGGCGGCGATCGCACGCTGGAAGTCCAGGTCGCACAGGAATTGCTGCAGACCATGGGTTTCCGCACCTTCGTGCCGCTGGTGGCGGCATGCCCCGGCTGCGGCCGCACCACCTCGACTACGTTCCAGGAACTGGCGCGCAGCATCCAGGATTTCATCCGCGTCGAAATGCCGGCCTGGAAGACCCGCTATCCCGGCGTCGAGTCGCTCAACGTCGCGATCATGGGCTGCATCGTCAACGGCCCCGGCGAATCCAAGCACGCCGATATCGGCATCTCCCTGCCCGGCACCGGCGAAACCCCGGCGGCGCCGGTTTTCGTCGACGGCAAGAAATTCCGCACTTTGCGTGGCCCCAACATCGCCACCGAATTCAAGGCGATGGTGATCGACTATATCGACCAGCGCTACGGCGCGGCCGCGAAGCCGACCGCGGCGGCGGAGTAAACCTCCGGCCGCCCCGTGAGCGGTCGACGCGTTCGACCCGACGGACATGCCGCGGCGGTCACAATTACCCACCGGCCTTGTTCGACGAATTCTTCGGGGTATCCCCCGTCGGACCGTTCGCGCGAACGTCGAATGTGCGCGCTGCCACCTCCGGCGGCATCGGCTCCAGCCACGGCGCAGCCATCAACGCTTCACGGGCATCGGACAGACCCTGCGCCCAACGCGTCTCCATCGCCTGGCGGTCGAATTCGTAGTCCTTTGATTGTCCCAGCGCGTGCTCCGGACGGTAAATCAGTTCAACAATGTCCATGGTGGTCACGCAGCGGAATTCATCGAGCAAGGCGGTTTCCGGGCCGCTCCTCAGATCGGCGGGCAGCTTCTCCCAGAGCATGTTGATGCTGTGGCGCAGATCGTGCTGCCGCCGCAATGTGTCCGTCACCGCCCGCGTTCGGCTGGAATAGCGGATGTCCTTGTCCCGCTCGCCCACCTCGTTCAGATTCCTGGGCAGGGCGCCGCGGGCCGGGAAAAGGTCCACCTGGAAGATGAGATGGCTGCGGCGCGGGTAATACTCGATCACGTGCTGCAGCGGCGTATTGGATACCAGTCCGCCGTCCCAATAGTGCTCGCCATCGATTTCCACGGAGGGAAAGCCGGGCGGCAGCGCGCCGCTGGCAAGGACGTGCTCCGGCCTGATCTCGATCTCCGCATTGTCGAAATATACGAAATTGCCTGTCCGGACGTTCACGGCTCCGACACTGAAGCGAATTTCCCTGGAATTGATGCGGTCGAAATCCACCAGCCGCCCCAATGTGGATTTCAGCGAGTTCGTGTCGTAGTAGCTGGTCGGCGTGCGGCCGAACCACCAGTCGGCGGGCTTTCGCGGTGCGAAGAAGTTCGTCTGGCCGAGAAGCAGCGCATGCATCGCGCTCATCTGCTTTGCAAAGTCGAAGGGCAGGCCCGCGCCGTTGAAGAGACCGGAAATCGGTACGGCCCATCTCGCGGGCGTCGTGATCGCGCGCCAGAACTCGCGCAGTTTTTCGACGCGCGTTTCAGGTGAATTGCCGGCGATCAGAGCGGCATTGATCGCGCCGATCGAGATCCCGGCCACCCAGTCAGGCTTGTAGTCCGACGAGGCAAGCGCCTCGTAAACGCCGGCTTGGTAGCTTCCGAGGGCGCCCCCGCCCTGCAGGACGAGTGCAACCTTCTTGGTGTACGATTCTGGCCGCAAGGCAGCTTGCTTCATTGTCCGTCCCTTGTTTTTGATCGACAGAATTATGGCGGGGTGCGCGCCCAAGCGAGGTCCCGGTCGAGACCCCGACCAAATTCGAGCTAGTCATCAATCTCGAAGCCGCCAAGTAACCGCCAGCCCGGCCAAACCACCGCGATTGACGTCAACCGGCCGGCCCCTGCACTTCAGGTGCAGGCGTTCGACGAGCGCACGGGCCTCTGGCTGCTAAAATCCAATTTAATGGCATGGCCGGATTGCCGACCTACATCAGCCGCACCCCCCAGTGGAAATGCATGCATCGCACCGCCCCAAAACGCCACGGCGAAGCCCGGGGTTGCAATTGCTGACGTAAGGCGTCGCGTCACCACTTCATGACGCCGGGAGAACGGAATGTTGAAAACACCGACGACTGCAACGCTTCCGCACAGCCGCCGAGATTTCCTCGGCATGGCCGTTCAGGGCTCGGCAGTCGCGGCGGCAGCCACTTGCCGGGGATTTCGGCCGCCGCGCAGACAAAAGGGCAAACCAGCATGCAAGCAACAACGACGTCGAAACACTACAAGCCACCGGTCCGCTTCGGCCTCGGCGGCGTGCCGCTCGGCAACGAGTTCGCGGTCGTTACGGAAAAGGACGCCTATGCCACGCTCGAAGCGGCGTGGAGCGCGGGTGTCCGCTACTACGACACCTCGCCCTGGTATGGCCTCGGCCTGTGCGAGCGCCGGTTCGGCAATTTCCTCCACACCAAGAACCGCGGCGACTATGTCCTCTCGTCCAAGGTCGGCAAGCTGCTCACGGCGTCGCGGCAGAATAATGCCAAGGAGTATTTTCCCTTCACGCCGTCTCCGAACGACATAGCCTTCGACTACACGGCGGACGGCGTGAAGCGCTCGATCGAGGACAGTTTGCAGCGGCTCGGCCTTGATGCGCTCGATATCGTCTTCGTGCACGACCTCTCGCCTGACAATACCCTTCTCCCGTCGCCCTGGGAGGAGCAATTCGAGATTGCGCGCAAGGGCGCCTTTCCTGCTCTGACGCGGATGCGCGAGGAAGGGATCATCAAGGGCTGGGGCCTCGGCGTGAACAGGCCGCAACCGATCATGAAGCTGCTGGAGGTCGCAGACCCCGATGTCTGCCTGCTCGCATCGCAATATTCGCTGATCGACCACGAACACGCGCTCCACCATGTTTTCCCGGCGGCGCGCGCCAAGGGCGTTTCATTCGTGGTGGGTTCGTCGCTCAACGCTGGCTTCATCAGCGGCAGTCAGCGGTACAATTACGGCAAGGAAAACTACAAGATCCCGCTTCCGATCATCGAAAAGCGCGAAAAGCTGCGCGATGTAGCGGGACGGCACGGCGTCGATCTCCGGACGGCGGCGTTGCGATTCTCGGCAGCGCCGGATATCGCCTCGGCCCTGATTGTCGGCGCCGCCAGCGAGCAGCAGATCGTCGCTGACTACAGCTCCATGCAGGTCAGGATCCCGGCGGAGTTCTGGGCGGAGCTGAAGGAGCGCAAGCTCATCGAACAGGACGCCCCTGTTCCTGCCTGACGGGCCCGCGGGGCCGGCGCGAACATCGCCCGGATAACGCCGGCCAGGATGTCAACGACAGCGCGTTCATGCGTAAATTTCTCAGGGTGAAGGAACAAACGTTGGCGTCGCAGATCGCCGATGCGATCGGACCGCTCCGTTGAAGGAGGCGGCGTGATATCGTTGCGCCGCAACAACTGACGGGCGCACCAAACCGTTACCAACGTATGACACCGAATTTACCTCAGGATGATTGGCGAGAGCATCGGCCGACTTACCTCATCCCTCATCGAAGCACGAGGTTTTCAACACCTCAGATTTAACGATGGAGATGACGATGCGAAAGCTCACCATTATTGTTATTCCGCTGATTGCCGCATTGACCGCGCAAGCGGCGACTGCCTCCGAACGCCACCACGCGCGGGCGAAAGACCGCGCGGTGCTCAGCGAGCAAATCCGGAACAGCAATGCCTATGCCGCACCCGGTGACTTTCCAGCGCGGTCGTACTTGAGGAGCGAGGACAATGGCGCGATGGCGTCGGGGCTCGCCGGTCACTAATCTGCGATGTATCGAAGAAAGGCCCCGGCATTACCGGGGCCGGCCGCAGGTCATCGTGGTTTCACTTCACAACGTGCAAGCCATTTCACAACGTGCAAGCCACTTCACAACGAGCAAGCCATGGCCTTTTTCGAGCCGCGTGATGGCCGCTTTTGAGACATGCCGCGGCGGGCTGACGATGTCCGCTGATTGGGGTACACCGGGAGTAACAGGCAGCCGGCCAAAACGATGCGTTTGACCCATTTGAGACGTCGGCTTACTTCCTATTTTGACAACGCCACCTTGCGTAAGCTGCTTCAATAGCTCTTTGGATTTCCAAGCCATCTTGCAAACCATCTTGTAAGTACGGGACTTCGTGGCTTGAATTTGATGTTCCTGTGAGTATAAGTTCCGAGCATGGACATCAGGCAGAACCGTATTGGCCTGGGCCTGCGGCGATTCTGGCGAAGGCTGGTTGGCGCGGCGGCAATCTATGCGCTGGTGATGCAGCCGCTGTTGCTGGCGGTTGGTCCCCAGCTAGCCGATGCTTCCGCCCTTGACGACCTTACCCTGTCCCAACTTTGCCTTCATACGACCGACGGCAGCCCGGTCGCACCGGCTGACCAGACCAAATATCCGGCGCATAACCATTGTTTGCGTTGCTTTGCCGGAGCACTTCACCTCCTGGATGCTCCGCAACCGGTAACCGTCTCGTCTGTTAGCCAGGAATTCCGCAAGGTACAGCGATCAGCGCCTCCGCTGCGCCTGTGTTCATTCTCGAAATACTCGGTCGCACGTCCCAGAGGTCCTCCGCTCAGCGCGTGATGCAACGTAGCCACAACGGCTGCCCGCAACTCCTTTCACGTTTTCTGACCGGAGTAATCCTGATGTCTCGATACACGCTGCCTTCGTTTGCGCTGGCGGGTTTTGTCTTGTTGGCGTTCACCTCTCCTTCGCTCGCGCACTGCTTTGTCGGCGCCCGCTTCCTTCCGGCTACGCTGGCAACCGATGATCCCTGCGTAGCCGACGAAATGTCGATCCCGACCGTTGCTTGGTCCAAGACCGCAGACGTGCCGCCGGCCACCCAATGGGACATTTCGGTCGATTTTTCAAAACGGATTACCGAAAATTTCGGCGTCACTATCAGTCAAGGATGGACGCAAATTCGTCAACCTGACGGCACGACCGCTTCAGGATTCGGAAATCTCGGAACCAACTTTCAGTATCAGGTTTTGAAGGACGGATCGCATGAATTGGCGATCCTTACGGGACTCGCTGTCGATTGGGGTCACACTGGCTCTACCGCCTCGGGGTTTGCCGACAGGTTCAGTCACATTACGCCGACGATCAATATCGGAAAGGGTTTCGGCGACTTGCCGGACACCTTATCCTGGATTCGTCCGTTCGCCATAACTGGACAAGTGGGTTATCAAATTCCCACAGACTCCTTTGACGTCACCCAGAACGTGTTCATTCCCCAACAATTGGTATACGGGGGGACACTTCAATACAGCATGCCCTATCTGAAATCCGAGGTCATCGATCTCGGTCTTCCTGAATTTTTCAATCACCTAATTCCGATCGTCGAAGTGAGCTTGACGACGCCCATCGCCAACAATTTCGGTAACCCCTTCACCACCACCGGAACCGTAAATCCGGGCGTGATATGGGTCGGAAGTTATTTTCAGGTCGGACTGGAGGCCATGATCCCCATCAACCGCGAGAGCGGCACCGGGGTCGGCGTTCTCGGCCAGTTGCACCTGTATCTCGACGACATGTTCCCGAGGAGCATTGGACAACCGCTGTTCGGGGGAACCTCCCCTCCCCGCAAATTGACCTTTTGAGGCAGCAACATGCGAATCCTGACTTTTGCGACATCAGCCCTGCTCACCGTCATGGCGGGCACCGCCGCCGAGGCCCACGCCTTTCTCGACCACGCGGAACCGCGCGTCGGAAGCACCGTGCCAACAGCGCCCCGGGAGATCGTTCTTTCTTATACCCAGAATCTGGAGCCGGCATTCAGCTCCGTCGAAGTGAGCGATGCCAGCGGCGCGCGCGTCGATCTGGGCAAGCCAAAGATTGGGGCGAGCACCATGCGTGTCGGGCTGAAGCCATTGTCGCCGGGGACGTACAGGGTCCGTTGGCAGGTGCTGTCGGTCGATACCCACACGACCGAGGGCAGCTTCACCTTTCATGTCGGACAGTGAAATACGAAGCGGCTGAAACGGTGCATGAAGGTGCGACGGCTGACCCGCTCCCTTCGCGACCGGGTCATGCCGTAGCACCGAATTTAGCTCGACCTTGGAGGACACTTTGATCGATCCGCTGATCGCCGTCCGGGATATTCACTTCGGCTCGTCAGTGATCGTCGCAGGCATCGTCTTTTTCGATTTGCTCGTTGCTTCGCCGACTTTGCGGAGCGTGGATTTGCGTCTCGGGGCGACAGCGGCCGTCTATAGGGTCCGTACCGCCGCAGCGCTATGGATATGTCTCGCCTTGTCAATCATTTCAGGCTTTGCATGGCTGTGCTTGTTGGCCGCCCGGATTGCCGGCAAACCATTGGGAGAGGTCATTGCGGACGGTACGGTCTGGATCGTTCTTTCGCAAACGCAGTTTGGCTTCGCTTGGGAGCTGCGATTTTTGTTCGGCGTCCTTCTAGCCGCGTGCCTCCTGCTGCAGCGGGCAACAAACGCCGGCGCGCATATCTGGCAAGAAGTTTTGGCTGCATTGCTGGCCGCCGCATATCTCGGCTCTCTGGCTTTTGCGGGGCATGGTGAAGAAGGTCTGGGGTTTGAAAGATACATCCACCTTGCGGCGGACTTCCTGCATTTGATCGCGGCCGGTCTCTGGCTTGGAGGCCTTATCCCACTCGCTTTATTGCTCGTATATCTGCGCCGCTTTCGCGAAGAGGCCTGGGTCACGTCCGCGTGTAACGCGGCCAGTCGCTTTTCCAATCTCGGCATCGTGGCCGTTGGAACGTTGCTGATCAGCGGACCAATTAATGCCTGGTTTTTGATCGGTGGCATGCAGGCTCTCATCGGCACAAGCTATGGCCGATTGCTCATCTTGAAGATTGCGCTGTTCGCCGCGATGGTCTGTCTAGCCGGGATCAACAGGGAATATCTGCTGCCGCGACTTTCCGGCAACGTTGAAACGCACCTCGGTTTGCGAACCGTGCAATGGCTAGTACGTAGCACGCTGGTCGAGATTGTTCTCGGGACCGGAATCGTAGTCATCGTCGGAGTGCTGGGCATCATGGCGCCAGCAACCGATATGCATACTCATCTTCATTGACTTCGTTTGGATTATGCTCGCCAACTGTACCAACCCGCCACGTCATTTGGGATATTGACAACGAGTTTAACTGTTTGGAGGACTGATGTTTCGTCTCGCGCTCTTCCTGCTACTGACGCCGCTTCTCGCGACGCCCTGCCTTGCGCAACAATTTCCGATCTCGCCGGGCGGCGAGTTGCCCATCGCCGCGATAGAACTGGACAAGATGCCGTGGACGAGAATTCTCGGCATCGGTCCGCTTGAATTTGCGACCATCGTGGGGGACCGCGCGAAACCGGGACTGTATATCCAACTCGTCCGGTGGCCGCCGCACGCTACCCTCAAGGCCCATTCGCATCCCGATGACCGGTACGTGACGGTGCTGCGCGGCACATTCTATCATGGCATCGGCGAAAAATTCGACGAGAGCAAATTGGAAGTGCGCCCGGCGGGCAGTTTTTTCACCGAGCCAAAGGGTGTTCGTCATTTCGGGATGACAAAGGATGAGGGAGTGGTGCTCTATTTTGTCGGCACCGGCCCGTCGACTACAGACAATCTCGAAAAATGAAGTTGCAATACGGTCCGTAAGGCGTCGATGACCCAATCGTTGAGCGCCCATGTCCTTGGGCACGCGATGTCAGGTCGAACGGCGTCCGGTGCTTTTGCCCGACGAGGCTGGGCAAGAACTCGGCATTTTCGAGAGTTGATGTACGATTCTGTTCATGACGAATCATGCATTCAAGACCGGCGAGAGCCGGAATCAGGCCA
>Ga0185299_10000841_pt1 | contig 71891 bp, 51 predicted proteins | sample PaiPotPPA55metaG_FD_128002 | JGI IMG/M metagenome (GOLD analysis project Ga0185299, IMG submission 128002) | Iron sulfur acid spring bacterial and archeal communities from Banff, Canada, to study Microbial Dark Matter (Phase II) - Paint Pots PPA... ...
GAAAAAGTTGGTCTAAGGAGAGCGAGGATCGCTGCCAAGCCAAGCGCAACGGCGCAAGGGGCCAACCAATAGGTGCGACGCATAGCCGGGCCTCCAAGTGAAGAGAGAAGTCGGTGGTCAAAGAGACGTGAAGTATATCTGAATACAGTTGCAGCAAAATAGAGACGAATGAGCCCCGCTTCATCCAAGCAGCGGTAAATTAACAAATGGGTCGGCAGAATTGGCACCACGTCGGCTAGGGTCGATAGAAACGGATGATACAGGTTAAAAGCCCCTCCTCAGAATGAATCGGGCAGTGCTTCGTGGTCGATTCGTTCATAGCACTCACGCCTTGCCCTTCTTAATGTTAATTGGGATTGATCGATAGCTCCTCCGAAAGGATCATACGCAATGCCTTATAGGCCATGCCGCGCCCAGCGGCCTGTCTGGATCGCTCCGCAATGAGAAAGGTATCCTTCATGTCGCCAGCTTTTCGCGGTTGCCTTGTACTGATTCTAAGTTTGTTTGCATTGGTTTTCACTCGTAGCCTTCATGCTGAGGAGCCTATAGATGCCGCTGAAAAGGCACTGAAAGCGGAAAATTGGGATGCTGCCATTGAATGCTGCAATGCGATTCTTAAGGCAAATCCAAAGAACGCGAAAGCCTACCACTTTCGCGCTTTTGCCTTTTGCCAAAAAGGTTCAATAGAAAAGGCCCTTTCTGACTGGGATGAGGCAATCCGCCTTGACCCGAAATACGGCAGAGCTTTCGGTGCTCGAGGGGCCACTTATGCCCTTCTCAAGAAGGATTACGATAAAGGAATCGCTGACCTGTCCAAAGCCATTGAATTTGATCCGAAAACAGCCAATCACTATTCGAATCGGGCAGCTTGCTTCGTTGCAAAGAACCATTTTGACAAAGCAATTGAAGACTGTAATCAGGCCATAAGGCTAGACAACCACGATGTATGGGCTTTCAACAATCGAGGCAAAGCGTATTTGGAGAAAGAGGAATACGCAAAAGCCATTGACGACTATAACCAGGCCATTAGCCTAAATCCAAAGCTGGCAACCGCCTATTACAACCGTGGCATTGCCTATGGCAAGAAGAATGATTTCCAGAGAGCGATCTCGGATTGCACCGAGGCTATTCGACTGGCCCCAGACGACCCCTACGCCTACTGGTCTCGTGCTTGGGTATACAATTCCCGCCTTGATTTTCGCAAAACCCTACCGGATCTAAATGAAGTAATCCGGCTACTTCCTGGGAACCCAACGGCTTTATACGAGCGGGCTTTGTCTCATGCTTATAACGACGAATGGGATGAGGCCTTGGCCGATTGCGATGAAGCTTTGCGTCTTGAGCCGAAAATGGCTGAACCCCATTTCGTTCGGGGTTGTGTATACATTCAAAAAGTAGAGCTTGATCGAGGCATAGAAGAATGCACTCAAGCAATCAAGCTTAATCCCAAGTGCTTCAACGCCTATCTGTACCGGGGACTTGGTTTCAAGAAAGGGCCAAGTGGACAAGGCCCTTCTCGATTACGATGAGTGTGTTCAATTAAAGCCGAGCTACCCCGAAACGCGCTATTGTCGTGCGATGCTCCTTGTAGCAAAACGCTCCTACGATAGGGCGTTAACTGATTTGAACGAGGCTCTGCGCCAGGCGCCCGATCATGGACTTGCCCACCTTGCGAGGGCCAATGTATTTGCAGCAAAGGGTAATTGGGAAAAGGCTCTAGTCGATTTGAACGAGGTAATCCGCATTAATCCGCGTAGCGCGGAGGCATTTTATGGTCGGGGCATGGCTTACGGAGCACAAAAGGATCTTATCAAAGCCCTTGCCAATTTCAACGAAGCAATCCGCTTGGATCCGAAGCTCTATTTAGCCTACGTAAACCGAGCGGAGGTCTTTCTTTCAAGTAACGTATACGCGAAAGCGATTGCCGACTGTGAAGAAGCGGTTCGTCTAGGGCCAAAGGACCCCCGTTGCTACACCAAGAGAGCAAGAGTCAGGGGCGTCCACGAAGAGTTCACCAAGGCTCTCGCCGATTGCGGTCAAGCTCTGGAGCTTGATTCTAAGAACGCGGATGCCTTCGTCATTCGTGGAGCAATTCGTATCGCGAAAGGAGAATACCAGAAGGCTATTGAGGATTGCACCGAAGCGATTCGATTGAATCCCAAAGATCCCATTCCCTACGCCAATCGGGCCGGTGCTTTCTTCCTTGTACAAGAACTTGATAAAGCTCTTGTCGATTGCGAAGAGGCTATTCGATTAGATCCAAAGTATGCGACGGCATACTTTAATCGAAGCCAAATTAGGCTGGCAAGAGGGGAGCACGAGATGGGCGTATCAGACTACACGAAAGCACTTGAATTGGAACCCAAATCGGTGAGTGTTCTTCTCGCTGTTTCCAGGCTTCTGTCATGCCAAGCTTCTGAGCAGTTAAGAGATGGCAAAAAAGCCGTAGCCTACGCCAAGCGGGCATGCGAGCTAACCCATTGGGAAGATTCGTTCTGTCTCGAAGCCGTTGCCGCTGCTTATGCTGCAACCGGCGGTTTTGATGAAGCCATTCAGTGGCAAGAGAAAGCGTTGAAAGTTTTCGACGAAAAGAATGAAAGGTCCACCAGGAAGCAACTTACCGATCAACTCAAGCTCTACCAGGAAAAGAAACCGCGCCGTGACAAGGATTAAGAACGAGCCCTTCGCTTTGATTTGAAGAGATTCCTTTCAACTTCAACTTTCTGGCCTCTGCGGCACGGACCGGTCCCGATGCGCCCGGGCGACAAACTAACGCGCCGGGCCGACTGGCAAGACAGCTTACCTCAGAAAGCCAGAATGCAGACCTGGACAGCTCCCTCTATTCTACTTTTTCCCAGCTTGCCTCGGTCACGCTGGGCTCGATGCTGATGCGAGCAATGAGGTCTTCCATGAAGCGATCGTTGCGTTCGGTGGCGTAGATCTCCGCCACGACAAGTGAACGACCATTTTCGGTTTCCTTGGTGGAAAGCGCTTGAAGGGTGAAGCGGGGTTGTCCGCCAACGTGGCGGAGCAAAATCGCGCGTATGATCGCCTCCTGGGAATCCTGGCAAGTCACTCGGACGCGATAGAAAGTCTCAACGTCGGTGGCCGTGCGTTTTTTAGAATCGATCCACCGGGCAAGGGGCCTCAAGCCGGTATGAACGAATAGAACCGCCGCTGTGCCCAGCATGGCTTGAAGGAGGAAACCGGCCCCTGCAAGGGATCCAACCGCCCCGCTGCACCAAATCGTGGCAGCCGTATTCATTCCCTTTACGGTGAGGCCGTCGCGGAGGATCACGCCTCCGCCCAGGAAGCCCAGTCCGCTGACCACGTAAGAGACAATGCGCGTCGGGCTATTGTGGTCGTCCATTAGCCGCGACATGGAAACGAACAGAGCAGCCCCAAGAGCCACCAAAGCATTGGTCCGTAGCCCAGCGGGATGCTGCCGCCATTGGCGCTCCAGGCCGATGGTGATGCCAAGAAGCAACGCCAGGGTCATGTTGACAAGGTATAACCAGTATTCCATTGGACTTCCGGTCTAAAAATGGCGCTGCCCCGCATCGACCACCTGCTTATAGCCAACTCTTGAATTTGCGGATGTACCAGGTCTTAATCGCTTGCGTGAGGACGCAGTAGGTCAGCAAGACGCCTACTAGCCAGCGGAAGTAACCCCATGGCAGGCGCTCCTTATCCACTATCCCCGCCAGCGACGAAAAGGGCAAGTAGATGCCGATCGCCATGATGGCGGAAGTCAGCAGCAGAATTGGCATGGCTGCGGTACTTTGAATGAAGGGAATTTTCTTCGTCCGAATCATATGGACGATGTCCCTCATTGTCTCTCGTCTCTCGTTCCCAAACTCCCGTTTGGGAACGCCTGTCTTCGACACTCCGTTTCGCGGCTTCACGCCCAATCGGTCTGAATTTCCGCTAGTCCTCGCTAGCCCGCGTAGCTGCCAGCGCGGATATTTGGTCTCGAATAGGCGCGAACGGCTGCGGGTCATGAGGAGTTTTATATTACGAAACGGAGTTTCGAGAAAACACGTTCCCAAACGGGAGTTTGGGAACGAAAAGCAAATGAGGCAGCACATTCGCCGATAGCTCCAAAATGCTTTCCATTTCTTTCCACAGGGGGTCTGGCGAAATGGAGAGAACCAAATGGCAGGTCTTTGGAACACCCTTTGGCCCAGAAAGCCAGGAGATGACCCTTTTGTTTTGCACCACTAGGCGACCTTGATTGGGGAAGGCAGCGCCATTGACCCTCAAAGACGCTCAATGGAGCGGCGCCGGGGGGGTGGGGTTAAATGCATTTCAACGTATTTTCAGGGCGGGCGCGAAAACTCCGATGGGTCATAAGTTAAACCCTGTGGCTCAAGTGACGACCCTCTAGACCAGCAACACCTGAGCCACAGGGTAGGAGGGTCGGCCTGGCCGCCAAGAATTCATTGGCACCCTGCCCTTCCTTTCGCACAATGAGACAAGCCCGCGGCGGCCCAATTAATTCTTCGTTGTTAACTATGTTGTAACCGAGGTGAATCCGTGCATGCCGTATCCTTTTCCTTGATCGCCGTTCTAGCCAGCGGTCCCCTACTCCAGGCGCCCAAACCGGCCGACAGCAAGCCGGCCGAGGTCATGTCCGGTTCTACTTTCAGCGGGTTGAAGCTCCGCCTGCTCGGACCGGCGGTTTCGTCCGGGCGAGTGGTGGACTTTGCCGTGCATCCCCGTGATCGCAGCCATTATTTCGTGGCCGCGGCTTCCGGAGGCGTCTGGAAAACCGAGAACGCGGGCACGACCTGGACGCCGGTCTTCGACGATCAAGGCTCGTATTCCATCGGCACGGTTGTGCTCGATCCGAAGAACCCCAACGTGGTCTGGGTCGGCACGGGCGAGAACAACAGCCAACGCAGCGTGGGCTATGGCGACGGCGTTTATCGTTCCGACGATGGCGGCAAATCGTGGAAAAACCTGGGACTGAAGAAGTCCGAGCACATCGGCAAGATCGTCATCGATCCGCGGAATAGCGAGGTGGTCTACGTGGCCTCGCAGGGACCGCTGTGGGGCCCAGGCGGTGACCGCGGACTCTTTAAGGCAACCGACGGCGGCAAGACGTGGAAGAACGTGCTCACCATCAGCGAAAACACCGGCATAACCGATGTGGTAGTCGATCCGCGCAATCCCGACGTGTTGATCGCGGCCGCGTATCAACGGCGACGGCATGTGTGGACACTCGTCAACGGCGGTCCCGAAAGCGCTCTCTATAAGTCCACCGACGGCGGCGCCAACTGGACCAAGTTGAGCACCGGTTTGCCAATCGAGGAAATGGGCCGTATCGGCTTGGCCGTGGCGCCGACGAATCCGGACATGGTCTATGCCATCATCGAGGCGGCTAACAAGGCCGGCGGCATCTTCCGCTCGACCGACTTCGGCGCCACCTGGGAGCGCCGCAATGAGTTCGATGCCCAGGCCCAATACTATGCCCGCCTCTACGTCGATCCGAAAAACGCCGACCGCATTTACGCCATGAACGTCTATATTCAGGTTTCCGACGACGGCGGCAAGACATTGCACAAGCTGGGCGAGAAGTTCAAACACGTGGACAATCACGCACTGTGGATCGATCCGAACAATCCCGACTACTACCTTGTCGGCTGCGACGGTGGCGTCTACGAGAGCTTTGATCGCGCCAAGAACTGGAAGTTTCAAGGCAATCTGCCCATCACGCAGTTTTATGATGTGACCGTGGACGAGCACGCGCCCTTCTATCACGTTTACGGCGGCACACAAGACAACGCCACCGTGGGCGGCCCGGTTCGCAATCGCAGCACGCACGGCATAACGAACACCGACTGGTTCGTTACGCAGATGGGCGACGGCTTCCAGTCGCGCGTCGATCCCAAGGACCCGAATACCGTTTACTCGGAATCGCAATACGGGGTGCTAGTTCGCTACGATCGCCGCACCGGCCAGAGCATGGGCATTCAGCCGCAACCGGGCAAGGGCGAGCCGCCGCTGCGCTGGAACTGGGATTCGCCCTTGCTCATCAGCCCGCATGCCAATAAACGGATTTACTTCGCGGCCAACAAACTCTTTCGCAGCGACGACCAGGGCGATGCCTGGAAAGCCGTCAGCGGCGACCTCACCCGGCAACTCGACCGCGACCAGTTGACAGTCATGGGCAAGATTCAGAATCCGGATGCGGTGTCCAAGCATGTCTCGACGTCGTTTTACGGCAACATTGTCGCTGTGGTTGAGTCGCCCAAACAGGAGAACCTCCTTTACGTCGGCACCGACGACGGGCTGATTCAGGTGACCAAGAACGGCGGCGAAACCTGGACCAAGGTCGATACGTTCCTTGGCGTGCCCGACCGCACCTTCGTCAGCCGATTGCTCGCGTCGCAGCACGACAAGGAAACCGTGTATGCCTCGTTCGATAATCACAAGAACGCGGACTTCGCACCGTATCTGCTCAAGAGCACGGATGCTGGCAAGACGTGGACGTCAATCAAGGGCGATTTGCCTGCCAACGGCCCCGTGCTGGCCATCGCCGAGGATCACGTCAACCCGAGCTTGCTGTTCGCCGGCACGGAGTTCGGGTTGTACTTTACGATCGACGGCGGCCAGAAGTGGATACGGCTCAAGGGCGGCCTTCCAACCGTTGCGGTCCGCGACCTAGCCGTTCAGAAACAGATGGATGACCTGGTGGTCGGCACGTTTGGCCGCGGAATCTATGTGCTGGATGATTATTCGGCCCTGCGTGGGCTGAAGCCGGAGACGTTGCAGCAGGAGAGCTTGTTGTTTCACCCGAAGGACGCGTTGCTATTCATTCCCACGCGCCAATACGGGCTGCGCGGCAAAGCTTTTCAAGGGGAAGCGTTCTTCGCTGCTGAGAACCCGCCGTTTGGCGCGACTTTCACCTACTATTTGAAAGAAAAGATTAAAACCAAAAAGCAAAAACGGCAAGAGGCTGAAAAGGATGCTGCCAAGAATAATGGCGCGCTTCCCTTTCCCACGCCGGCGCAATTGCGCGAGGAGGCCGAAGAGGAAGCGCCGACCATCTTGGTGACGATTTCCGATGCTAGCGGCGAGGTCGTGCGAACGCTCAGTGGGCCGGTGACCGAGGGATTCCACCGTCTGACCTGGGACCTGCGCAATCCACCTGCCGCCCTGCCCACGCCCCGTCCGCCCGAAAGCGACGACGATTTATTCTTCGAGGAAGGAGTCGGCCCGCTTGTCATGCCCGGCGTTTATAAAGTCGCGTTGGCCAAGCGCGTGGAAGGCATGACAACCCCATTGGCCGAGCCCGTGGAATGCAACGTGGTTGTTGACGGCGCCGCGTCCATGAACCCGGCCGACGTCAAAGTCCTCCACATATTTCAGCAAGATGCTTTAAAACTGGAACGAGCTCTATCTGGAACGATTCAAGTGGCCAACGATCTGACGGGCCGCTTGCAGCAGATCAAGAAGGCGTTGGACGCCGCACCAATTGCGGAAAAGAAATGGCAAGACTTGGTCCGGAAGCTCGACAAGGAAAATCGCGACATCCTGCGCGTCCTGCGGGGCGACATCGTTCTGCGCGGCCGCAACGAAAACACGCCGGCGTCCACATGGGATCGTGTCGGCAGCATCATTGAAACGCAGCGCTATTCCCTGGCCAAACCTACCGCGACACAGCGTGATGCTTACAACATTGCCGGCGAGGAATTGACTCAGCAATTGGCCAAGTTGCGGTCGTTAATCGAAGGCGACCTCAAGAATCTTGAAAAAGAGCTCGATGTCGCGGGGGCGCCGTGGACGACTGGCCGATTGCCGGAGTGGAAGGGAAAATAGTCCGCATTTGTCTCTTGGGTCTCGAATAGAGCTAATTTCTTTTTCATTTATTTCTTCTAAGATTGTCCGTGGCCCCGCTGTGATTCAGCAAGAGGGCCAGAGATTCAGGTGGTTGATCATCGGGCTCTCCAAGGTAATTATCCTTCCTAGGTGTCACACCTTTTTCAATTCGGGCGGCAACGGGATAGAGCGACTGTGAAGTAAGTAGGCCCTACTGGTTCGGGGTGGTTTGAGGTTTGCCGAGAATTCTCGGCGTCCCATTGCGCAGCTAAGTCGGTCACCCCCTGTCGCAGCCAAGATAATTATTTTTACTACCCCGTGGATACTATTGTCTTTTTCGTGGGAGAAGAGATGACCGAACAGAGAAATGAACGATGCCTTGGAATCAAGCGAGTGCTGGGCGCTTTGGCATTGGTTTGTCCGGCTATTTTGGCGGCTGTGATTCTCTCGATTGGCATCGCTCTGCCGCGCCAGGAGTGGCCCGGTGCATGGAACAGTTTTGCAAGGGCCGTCTCTCTACGGTTTTTGACCCTTACAATCCCCAAGGACCCCGAGGATGACCCTTTAAGAAACCAACTTGTTTTGCCTTATCCGGGATTAAAGCAGCCCGAAACAGCCTCGGCGAAAGAAGCCAATTTTGATAGCGAGGAGCAAGTAATTGGCGTGTGCATTGGTTCCAAGGCTCGGGCTTATCGCCTGCGGATTTTGGAAGGATCACTTCACCACGTGGTCAATGACATTATCGATGGCGTTCCTGTTTCCGTTACTTATTGCAACCTAAATCATTGCGCCAAGGTGTTCACGTCTTCATCCGTCAAAGGTCCGCTCGACTTGGCTATGGGCGGTCGGCATGCCAGCGAGTTGGTCCTGGTGGCCGAAGGTCATTACTATTATCAGGAGTCGGGCGCGCCCCTGCCGCCGAACGCTTTTAGAAAGGGAAGTCGGCTGGAACGTTTCTTGGACAAGTCGTCTTCTGTATCATTTCCTTACCTGGAGTTACGCTTCGAGCAGACAACCTGGAAAGAGTGGAAGAAGGCGCATCCGGAAACGGACGTGTTTTGGATTCTAAAGGCTAACCAAGATAGCATGCCCTGGGAAAAATGACCGACTCCTTAAGTCGGGCTGCTCCGCGATTCCTTTGAGATAATTCAACTATCCGTTCTGGTCCTCCGGTGCTGGGAAAAAATCAACAGGCGGTGGCGCAAGGTCACTGCCGGTCCCTAGTGGGCCTGCCGCAGCTTAGGCTCGCTACTCGGACGCCGAGGAGGCTTCGATTTTCTCAAGGGCCGTTTCGGCAGCCTCCCGCAAACCTTCATCTTTGTCCTTAAGCATGGCCAGCAGTTGCGGAACGGCGGGCCGGGCTTCGGAACCGATCTCCCCCAGGGCCCGCGCTGTAGCCTTGCGCATGCCGTTCGTCGTGGCGTTTTCCATGGCCGTCATAAGAACGGGGACGGCCAAGGAGCTGCCGGCGCTGGATCGTCCCAAGGCCAAAACCGCTAACTCCTGAATGGTATAGAAGAACACGGGCGGGGAACGCTTTAGGTTGGCCTGGTCTTCCACGGCCTTAATCAGCGCGGGGATAGCCGGTTGCGCGTCTTTGCCCAGACGGAAGAGGGCCATGGCGGCATTTAGGCGTACAAAAGGCTCCGTATCCTGTAAGGCCTCGCCCAACTCCGGAACAGCCAACCGCGCCGAGGGGCACATCTTTGACAGCGCTAGCGCGGCCTTGTAACGAGTCTCCGGGTTGGGATCATCGTGCATACACCTGGCCAGCGCCGGTACGGCTTCACCGCCATCGTCGCCCATCGACCCCAGAGCGACAATCGCATTTTGCCGAATTTGGCTGTCCGAACTGTCCAAGTCTCTCATCCAGTACCGAACCGAATGGCCGTCGAAATAGGAGTCGTTTCCGTAGAAAAGGCTCGGTAGATGAATGGGGCTTCCCGGAATTAACAAGGCGCCCCCCGCCAGCAGGACAAGGGCCGTCACCGACCCCAGTGCGACACGCTTTGTCATGATGAACCTCTCGCTTCCATGGAGCGTCTACGAAATGGCATTCAACCGGTTGAGTCTACTCCCTTAAGCGGCCCGGTTCAAGGATTCCCCGGCTCAACCGGGCCATTATGGTCCTTACGTGCAGTTGCCGAGAAAGTCCAACCGTGGAGCCTTAGAACCTCGACGATTTGGATGGTCGCAGGAGTCGGATTATTGTAATTCGATAGCTCGCACCCACGCCGCCGCCATCGCCCTTTTGGCATTAAATCCCCCATACTCTTATCGTGAAGCCCGGGGATCGCCCACCGCTAGCACCGCCTTGGCTTGCTCCTCTCGGTGAGCCAACAACTTATCGCGATACTGGGGATGCTTGCTCGCCAAAACCCCAGTTGCGAACAGGGCCGCGTTGATGGCTCCGGCCTTGCCGATTGCCAGTGTCGCTACCGGGATGCCGGCGGGCATTTGCACCATGGATAGAAGCGAGTCCAGGCCATTCAGGGCCTTCGATTCCATGGGTACGCCCAACACCGGGATGAGCGTTTTGGCGGCTATCACGCCCGCCAAGTGGGCCGCTCCCCCGGCCGCGGCAATGAAGACCTCGACGCCTCGACTCTCGGCTGACGCAACGTACTCGAATAATTGATCCGGCGTTCGATGAGCGGACAGGACGCGAGCCTCGCAAGGAACGCCGAGTTTATCCAAGATCTGAACCGCATGGTTCATGGTCTCCCAGTCGGACTTCGAGCCCATGATGACGGCGACGAGTGGTTGCATGGCTTACTATTTTCCTTTCCGCAAGTGTTGGCCGGCTCTTTCGTTTTAACCCGTGGCTGGGTCCTCGTACATGGGGATTTGCGATGAGCACCGATTCCGTAAAAAGAATGGCACCCAACCTGCCAAAAGGCTTAAAGATTTTTCCTCATTGCCAAAAGGTTGCCTTCTCATGGCCGCACCGACTTTCGAAAAGATACAAGCTCCGAAAAAAGGCACACGTGTCACTGTCGACGCCGACGGCCGCTGGCTCATCCCGGACGACCCCATCGTGTGTTTGCTGCGCGGCGACGGCATCGGCCGGGATGTTGGCAGTACGCCCGGCATCACCACGTGCGCGGTGCGCGTTCTCGATGCGGCGGTCGAGAAGGCTTACCAGGGTAAACGCAAGATCCACTGGTTCGATATCCACGCCGGCGACGCGGCCCGCGAACTCTACTGTCCCCAGGTCAAGGATGAGACCGTTAAGACCTTGAGCGAGGACGAGCAGCGAAAACTCTATCTTCCCGATGACTCGCTCAAGGCGTTCGAGTACTACAGCCTCGGCCTAAAGGGCCCGCTCACCACACCCATAGGCGGCGGCTTCCGCAGTATTAACGTTTACCTGCGCATCAAGTTCGATCTCTATGCTTGCGTCCGGCCCGTGCGCTATTTCAAGGGGGTCGAGGCGCCGAACAAACATGCCGGCAAAGTCAACATGGTCATCTTCCGCGAAAACACCGAGGACGTGTACTGCGGCATCGAGTTCAAGAGCAACAGCGACAAGGCCAAGCGCATTATCGCGCTGCTGAAAGAGATGGGCTACAACGTGTTGCCTTCCTCGGGCATCGGCATCAAACCGATGAGTCCGGAAGGCAGCAAACGCCTGGTGCGCATGGCGATTCGTTACGCAGTCGACAAACAATTGCCCAGCGTCACGCTTATGCACAAAGGCAACATCATGAAGTTCACGGAGGGGGCATTCAAGGATTGGGGCTATGAGGTCGCTCGGGACGAATTTCGCGAACAGACTGTCAGCGAGGACGAAGTGACCAAGGGCGCCTCGCCCAAAGGCAAGGTAGTCATCAAGGACCGAATCGCCGATAGCATGTTTCAGCAAATTCAGCTACGTCCTGACGAATACAGCGTCGTGGCCACGCCGAACCTGAACGGCGACTACATCTCCGATGCAGCGGCGGCCCTGACCGGGGGTCTCGGTCTCGCGGCAGGGGCCAACATCGGCGATGAGGCGGCGATGTTCGAAGCCACACATGGCACCGCGCCCAAGTACACAGGCAAGAACATGGCCAATCCTGGCGCCGTGCTGCTTTCGGGCGTGTTACTGCTCGAGCATCTTGGCTGGCAGGAAGCGGCACAGCGCGTCAATACCGCCCTGGAAGCCGCCTTTGCCGAAAGCGAAGCGACCGCGGGCAAGGGGCCGGGTGGGAAGCTGTATGTGACTTATGATATTTCCCGGCAATTTGCCGGTTACGGCGCGGAAGCAGGCGCGAGCAGTTCCGACTTTGCTGACCGGATTATTTACCACTTGAAGTGAAATTGATTAGCGAGCGGCGAGCGGGGGGCGACAGCCCCCCCGTGGAGAGAACACGGGGGGCTATCGCCCCCCGCTCGCCGTGGCTATTTCTTCAGGTCGTCAATCTCGGCTTTGGTCTCTTCAATCCACAGTTCCCATTCCTTGCGGGAACTGCTGTCAACCAAGGAAGTAAACGCCGAGTCGGGCATTTGTTTGACCATCTTGGCGATTTCTTCGACGACCCCTCGGGCCTCCCTGTACTTTTCTTCATCCAAATGGCATCTTACGATCCAGGACAGGGCGCGTATTCCTTCCAGTTGCCCATCGTATTCCACTGCTAAATCGCGATAAAGCTTTCGGGCCTTGGCCGGTCCATCGGCTTTTATGCCGAAGCTTCGAAAGCAGCTTGCTTCATTGAAAGACGCTAATATCAAAAGCGTTTGCTCCTCTTCGGTCAGCGCGCGTTTTGCTTTGCGGTCGCGAATCTGCTTTTGGACATCCTTGTACTTCGTAATGGCCTTGTCCAAATTCTCCTCGGCCAGCCTGGTGTGCGATTCCTTTGACGCCGGGACGAGACTGTCCTTTAGTTTGCGAATCTCTTCTTCTCCCAGGCGTTGGTAACACTCGGCCGCCTCGGTGCGGGATCGCAAGGCTTCCGAACTTTTCGGATATTTCTGGACGGCTTCTTCCAGGCGAAATAATGCCGCCCTGTAATCCTGGCGCTCGATCTGTAAATGGCCCAGGGCATACAGGGTCTTTTCGTGAGCCTCCTGGTCCATATCGGATACCAGCAGATTCAGGTTCTGCTCAAGGATGTCCTTGGCATGATCGAGGTTAGGCTCATCGATAAAGATTTGGGCCAGCTGAAAGCGGGCCCGATAGGCGAAACGGCCTGGATATTCAATGCAGTGATTGTAATTTTGCTTTGCCTGTTCGAGCTTTTCTTTTGCTTGCACCTCGTAAGTAGCGCGAAGAGGATCCGGGCTCTTTCTTGCCTTGTCTAACTTGTCCTTGCCCTGAGCCTGGTAGATTTCGCCGAGTTGATAAAAGGCTTCGCTTAACCGTTTGTCTTTCTTGCTTGTTTCAATGAACCGGTTCAAGACCTGAATCGCTCGCTGCTGGTCCTTCGCCTCGAGAAAATCCAGGGAGCTATTCCATAGGCGGTTCGATCCCTCCTCCGGGGTCGAAGCGATTGCGGCGGATCTTTCATACGATTCACCGGCGAGACGGAAGTGCAACACGGCTTCTTTCTCCAGCGCCAACGCATCCTCGGGCTTGGCTTGCTTATGAGCCTCGGCTTCCTGGGCCAAAGCCCAAAAATGGGCGGCTTCGGCGCGCAGTTCCAGGGCCCGGCCGTTGGCGGCTATCTTTTCGTATTGGCCGGCCAATTCAATGGATAGCTCGTATCGGCCGGTTTCCCGCAAGATGTTACAGGCGCTATCGAGAGCACTCCGGCAGCGGGCTAAGGACAGAAGCGAGTTGTTCCACTGGGATGCGTCGGAGACGGTGTGCAAGGCCAGTGCGTAGGAATCAATGGCTTTCCTGGCTTGCCTTTTGTCCTGGATGGCCAGCTTTCCCAGACGCAAATCACCTAACAACAAGGCAGCCGCGCTAGCTGCTTCGCTGCCGGGGCTGGCACGGATGCAGTTTTCCCACGACTGGCCGGCTTCCTTATAATGGTCGAGCTGCCGCTGGCAGATGCCGAGATTGTAGAAAAGTAATTCGGGATGCTGGGGCGCGACCTTTTTTTCGGCAAGCGTCTCTTGCCACAGAGCCAATGACTTGGCCCACTGACCTTCTTGCTGATAGCTCCACGCCAAGAGATAGCGGGCCTGGGCGACGACGTCCGGAGGAGCCTGCTTGCTTACCCGCTCAAGTGCCTCACGAGCCGGCTCGGGCTTGTGCAGCCGCAGCAGCAAGTCCCCCCGCTGAAGGCGGGCGGGGGCCAGCTGAATGTCGTCCTCAATTGGCAGTTCCAAGAGCCTGGCATTGGCAGCCAGAGCGGCTTCTAGGTCCTGTTCTTTCTCCGGAAGCCGCAGATACGTCTGGGCCAGCATGAAGTAGCCGTCGGCGGGGTTGTCGGCTGCCTCATCCACAGAGGGGGCGAGTTTTTCCAAGATTCTTCTGGGGTCTTCATCCTGGCGGTAGTACACCTTGCCGAGCCGGTAAGCCAACCGCGGCCGGTCTTCCTGCGGTACGCCGAGTTGCTCGGCTCGCTCCAGGTGAGTCCGGGCCTGCTGCAGGTGAACGGTAGGCGAGCCGGTGCCAGGACGGTCTGCTTGCCAAAGATAAGCACTGCCGAGGAGAAAATGGGCTTGAGCCGCCAGCGATGGATTCTTGTCCTCTTGACCGAGACCCGGGCTAGTGAGTTCAACCAGTTTATCGAAATCCCACTTGGGCTCTTCGAGAAGTCGTCTGGCTTCGACGAGATCGCGCTCGACGCCGAATGGTTGCCAGCCATTCCAGGGCAGCCGCGTCAGCCCGATAACTACCAAGGCTGTCGTGCCGATTACAAAGACGGGAACTTGCCATAACCAGCGCAAGGGGCGATGGATTTGGGGGCTTCCGAGCGCGCGGCCATCCGTTGCCGTAGATTCGCCCATGAGCTTTACCTAGGCCGACTGCGACGTTGGGCAGCGGTGAACAATCCTCCTTGCCACCAACCGGCAAAATCTCACATATTCCCAAAAAGGGGTCAAGTCCAAGGCCGGCGGCCGAGGCCACGTCGGGGAATGGGTCCAGGCTCCCGCCGCCGTTAGAAATCGAAACCCGTATCGGGACGGTGGTTCGGCTATTGTAGGATAGAAGGTTCGTTTCCGACCGCGCCAGGGGGTGTGTGTGAGGGGGTGCAGAAACGATCTTTCCTAACGGACAATGCGGCATAGCCTTACGGCAAAAAAGATCGTTTCTCTATTGGTGGCGCTGGGGTGAATCGAATGCAATTCCAATAGAAACGAATGTTTTCTCAGTAGAGCAGAGAAAGAGGAGGCCTGAAATAGGTATCCAAGGTTAGCGGGATTCGAAGTAAAGCACTCAAAAGTCAGTAAGTAGCGCGACCACCGCTGATGTCGTAGCATTGCCCCGTCGTAAAGCTGGCCTCTGCGCTGGCAAGGTAATGCACCAGGGCGGCCACTTCGTCGGCCCGACCGGTTCGCCCCATGGGGATGCGCGAAACCATGTAATCGACCGTCCTTTTGGGCAAGCCCTCAAGGATAGGGGTCGCGATGACGGCCGGCGAGATCGAATTAGCGGTGATGTCTCCCTGGCCGGCTACCTCCTTGGCAATGGACTTCGTTAAGGCGATCAGGCCGGCTTTGCTTGCCGAATAAGGCCCAAGGGTCGGGTTGCCTTCCTTGCCGGCAATTGAGGCAACATTGACGATGCGTCCATAGCGGCGATGAATCATGGCGGGAAGAACGGCTCGGCAGCAAAGAAACGGCCCCAAGAGGTTTACCGCGAGGACACTCTCCAGATCCCCCTTCGCAAGCTCCCAGATGCGGCCGGCTTTGCCCGTGATGCCGGCATTATTCACCAAAATATCGACGGACCCGAGTTTGCCCTTCGTTTCGGCTACGGCTCGCTCTACGTCAATCTCCGAAGTCACATCGCCGAATAAAGCAAGGCCGCCGATCTCCTTGGCCACGCGCTCCGCCCCTTCCGCCATCCGATCGAAGACCGCGATGCGCGCCCCAGCATCGGCCAATCGCCGGCAAATAGCCTCGCCGATGCCTCGGCCGCCCCCGGTGACCAGGGCAACCCGGTTATCAAGGCGGAAAAACCCTTCCGTCGTTTCCACAACTGGACTCCAAAGCCGCCAATGCTTGGGTTGCGAAGCAAAAGTGATTCTAGGAAGATACGAGCAACCGGGCATTAACGGAAACCTTGTCAGGCTTTATGACTTTAACATCCGTTTTTACTTGTTGCTTATGTGCTTCGCCTGCTAGACTCAGGCTACGAATTTATTCCTTACCAGACAGGTTCGGCGGAAAGAGTGGTAACGAGGCTGCCCAGTCCCTTTTGCCGCGCCGTTGATCTAGAGCATTTTTCAGGACAAAGAGGAATTCAGACTATGAATACATCACCTCCCCCGAAAGGAACTCCCTCGCCTGGCAAGGAGCCGGTCAGGCGTGTCGATCACGGAACTGGACACGGCAAGTCGCTGCCTTTGCGATTTCGGTACTACTCCGTCATGCGGACGCAACGGGTCTTCCCTCTTACCGTCGAGGTTCCCGAGGGGGCGTCCAGCGTATTGGCCAACGCGAACTCGCTGGCGATCAAGCCGAGCATTCCTGGAGCATTTGTCGAGCCTAATGAACAGATCCTGGATGCTTCCAAGCCAAAAAACTTGGTGATGTTTCAAGTGACGCCGGTCGCCAAAGGCAAAATACCCGGCGCTTTTGTGAAAGTGTTCCAGCACGGCCGCTTGCTTCAGGACATTCCCGTCCGCATGAAAAGTACCACGCAGCGTCTTACATGGGTGCTGGCACTTCTGACCATTTTGTTGCCATTTGGGGCAAACTACATGAAGGAGCACCCGCTCCGAGGTCAAATTCCACGTGAGGCAAAGGCCGCTTCCCCGGCGGTCGCCAATGCCGCAGCCGACAACGAAAAGCCAAAGGATGAGGATAAGAAGGACGACGCCGCTGCGGGAAAGGACAAGGAAAAAGACAACAACGATAAGAAAGAAGCTGGAGCTGCCGGCCGAGGCAATGGCGCGGCAGCGGCAGCGCAGCCTGGGACCGGCCGGCGAGGCGGTCCTGCGGGTGGCGGGGGAGCGCCTCGGCCGGGAGGTATGCGCCCACCTGACCCTGATAGGGGATCCTCCAATCAGCCTCCCACTGAGATGTTCGGGGTCACCTCCGGCGTATATCTGGAATATGTGATAAAACGAACTCTTTATAACGCCTTATGGAAGGTTCGTTATGTCGTGGATAGCGAGCCCGCCGCCGTTTTGGATAACAAGCCTTCTGATGCGTTATCTTGGGTCGCATGGTCGATCGGCACGCTATACGAGATTATGATTACTTTGGACAATCTCGCACCCGCTGCCTTCGCCCTGATGCTAGGTCTCACGACTCTATCCTGGGTGATGCACAAAAATCGCCAGAAGAACCTGAAGAAGTCCGTGACGCTGACCCCCGAGCCGCGACCTGAAGTCCGTCATACCCCAACGGTTCGTGCCTCTGCTCACGAAGACACGATTCCGCTGGCCGATCCCATTGACTGAGATGTATGCGATTGATGTTCGCAGTCCAGCCTTTAGTCGGCCCTTGCCGACTAAAGGCTGGACTGCGTACATCATTCCGCTTCAAGAATCGTTAAGCCCCACTAAGGGTCCGAGGCTGGAACTCCACTTTTCGCGCTTTTCCTTGCTATCATCTCCAGTATGCTCCGCGAGTTGTTCATCCAGAACCTGGTGCTTATCGAGGACGTGCGCGCTGAGTTGCAGCCGGGGTTTTGTGTTTGGACCGGTGAAACGGGGGCCGGCAAGTCGCTGTTGTTGACGGCCTTGGGGCTATTGATGGGCGAGCGCGTTTCCACGGATCTGCTGCGCGGCGGTGCCGAGGAACTGCGGATCACTGGTCGATTTGATTTGCCTAGTGCCGAAACGCGCGAACAGGTGCAAAAGGTTTTGGATGGGGCTCTGGAAGACGATCAGGTCATCTTGTCGCGACGGCTGAATCGTTCCGGCCGGGGTTATGCCTACGTTAACGACCAGCCGGTTGCCGTTGCGACTCTGCGACAGCTGGGCAGCATTTTGGTGGATATTCATGGTCAACACGAAAGCCAGGCGCTCCTCCAACCTGCCTTTCAACTTCACATTCTGGACGCGTATGGAAACCTCCTCGAATTGCAGCAACAATTTCAGAATCGGGCGGAGAAAGTGCGTGACCTACGTTGCCATCATTCCGACCTGACGACTGCCAGACAAATCCGCCAGCGCGAACGCGCCTTGCTGCAGTTCGAGCGCGAAGAACTTGAGGCCGCTGCGCTAGCGCCCAGTGAACTCGACGACTTGACGCTTGAGCGCGACCGGCTGATGCACACGCAGGCTTTGCAGGAGTTCGCCGCCGCCGGCTATGCCGCGATGTACGACGCTGAAGGATCAGTGGTCGAACATATTGGCAAACTGCAACGGGAAGCGGAAGGCTGGGTAGCGCTCGTTCCCGATCTTGCTGAATTGACCAAAAGGCTGGAGGCCCTGGGCACGGAGGTCCAAGACATTGCTCACACACTCCGGACATTGAACGAAACCTGGGAAGCCGATCCGGAGCGTCTGGAAGCCGTTGAACGCCGCATCCAGTTGCTTCGCCGCCTGGAAGCCAAATATGGCCAAAGGATCAATGATTTAATCGCTTACCAGGCCTCGCTGGACGAAAAAGAACGCGGCTTGCAGCAACGGGAAGACGATCTGGCCCGCGTTGAAAAAGAGCTTACTGAAGAATTCGCCCTCCTTCGAGAGGTGGCCGGAAAGCTGAGCCAGCAACGTCGTCGGGTCGCCAAGCGCCTGGCGGCTGAAACGCAAAAACAACTTGCCGAGTTGGGAATGCCGGGGGCGAAACTCGAAGTGGCGTTGGAATCAGCTGCTTTGGGCGACGACCCGGTTTTGGCGGACTTTCCTGCTTGGGGCATTGATCAAATGGAGTTTACCCTTGCGGCCAACCCGGGTGAACCGGCTCAACCCTTGCGCAAGGTGGCGTCGGGCGGCGAACTGTCTCGAACGATGATGGCCCTAAAGACCGTCCTTTCCGCCCACGACCATCGTGTAACGCTGGTTTTCGACGAGATTGACGCAAGTATTGGCGGCCGCCTCGGTGATGTCGTCGGCCAGAAGCTTGCCGCCCTAGGGCAAACGCATCAAGTCATTTGCGTGACCCACCTGCCGCAGGTGGCCAGCTACGCCCGATCCCACTGGACAATTCGCAAGTCGCGCCGTGGCAACCGCACTATTACGACCATAAAGCTGCTTGATGAGGCCGACCGTCTGGAAGAACTTGCTAGCATGCTGCGCGGCGAGGCGCGCGGAGAAACGACTCGCAAGGAAGCAGCAGCCATGCTCGCCGCTGCCAAGCCACGCTGGTGAACTTTTCATTCTCGTCCATCCGAGGAGACTCAAAGATGCCCCGTCGTTTCCGGTCCAAGATTTGTTTCCCATTGCTGCTTTTCGCCCTGTTCCTCTTTGGAACAGGCAGCACCTCAGGGGCGGAAAGCGCGGCCAAGGTCTACGTTGTCTTGTGGTTCGACACGGAAGACTACATCCTGCCGGCCAGCGACGATGCCGCGCTTCGGGTCGCCGATTTTCTCAGCAAGGAAGGCATCCGGGCCACATTTAAGGTCGTCGGTGAAAAGGCCCGCACTTTGGAACGCCGAAAACGCGACGACGTCATCAAGGCTCTCAAGAATCATGAAATCGGTTACCATTCCAACTTTCACAGCATCCAGCCAAGCCCGGCCCAATATCTTGACGGGCTCGATTGGGACGAAGGGGTGGCCGAGTTCGACCGGAGGGAGAAGCCCGGCCTTGAGGATGTCAAACGCATCTTCGGCGTCGCCCCGAGTTGCTATGGGCAGCCGGGAAGCTCCTGGGGGCCGCAGACCTATGGCGCCATGCGGCAGTGGGGCATGGAAGTGTACCTGGACGCCGGAAGCCATGTTCGCCTAGACGATAAGCCGCATTATTACTGCGGCATCCTCAACCTTTACAAGCTGGCCCACATGATGCGGGCAGATATCAAGAATGCCGCGGATCTCGATAAAGCTAATGAGCGCTTTGCCGAAGCCCGCAAGGCGCTTCTGGCTGAAGGGGGCGGCGTGGTTAGCATCATGTACCACCCGTGTGAATTCGTCCACAAAGAGTTCTGGGACGGCGTCAATTTCCGCAATGGGGCCAATCCGCCGCGCGAAAAGTGGAAGCTGCCTCCCATGAAAACGGCCGAAGAAAGCAAAGCAGCCTACCAGGTTTTCGAAACCTATATTCGGTTCATCAAACGCTTCCCCGATGTGCGATTCATCACGGCATCGGAAGCGGCCGTCCTTTATCGAGACAAAGCGCGGGAACGTAGATTCTCTCTCGATGAGCTAAGAGCAATCGCCTTAGCACTCAAGGACCGCTCGAGCTATTTCAAAACTCCCGATTATTCCCTGTCCGCAAGCGAGGCGATGTACCTCTTGAATCAATATGCCGCCGCTAGGACTGCCGGCCGCGACGTCGCTACGTTCGAACTCAAGAGCACCCCCTATGGCCCAACGAGTGGCAACGCGCCACTTGAGCACGGCGTCACCACCGACGACAGCCAGTTCACCCGGACGGCCATTGAGGTGGAGGCTTATCTGACAAAACATGGTCGCCTTCCGGGAACCGTTTGGCTAGGGAGCGTCGGCGTGCCCCCGGAAGATTACCTGCAAACGCTGGCAAACGTTTCTCTGGAGTTGCTTGCCGGGAATCCCGTACCCAAGAAGATTGAAGTAAAGCCAGGCAAATTGCTGCCGGCTGAGCTTGTCGCCTCGGACGATCCGAAGCTATGGTCGTGGGTTATCTTCCCGCCTGGATTCCGCGCGCCCGCTTTGATGGCGCTTGCCAGAAAGCAGGCTTGGACATTGAAACCCGCATTACTGGACAAGGATTATAAATGACCCGGCAACGATTCCACCCGTAGGCGGTTTCATTTGCCACCTGCCTTTATTGGCACCAATCGAAAACTTAGAGAGGCGAAGCAGTTGAATTCCCAGGCGTTGTGAGTGCCCAAGACCCTGTGGACCAGGTGGACAGGAAGTTAAGCCCTTTGGGCCGCTATGACCCTCTGGACCAGGTTTCTGGCCAAAGGGTCAGCATAAGACAACTGACCTAACTTGCTGCTGCCTGGTGACTTAGACCCTCTGGACCAAGCACCGACCCTCTGGGTCAGCACCACTTGGTCCACAGGTCAGAGGGTCGGTCGCCCAGGGGGCCTAACTCGTTGTACGCGGTCCCACCCGCCGAGGTGCTAACAGCGGGGCCTTGACCCTTAAACGCGAGGTCCCTCCTTGCCGCTGGACTTGAACCCCAACAACTTGTGGATCAACTCACCCTTATGCCGGTTAGGCCTTGAATCAATACAATGATGGTGAACTATTTTATTCCACTGGGAAGCGTCAACAGCGGGGCGACCATCATAAAATGCGATCCTTGCGGGTTCAGCCATTTATTCCCGGAATCGCTTGCTACGGTCGCACGGGAAGTTGTCAGTAAAATGTTTGCACCTGTTCGATTCGCCTTTGAAGCGCATTCAGGGCCGAGCACCCTTGTGCCGGTCCGCCTAGCTACAGTCAATGCTAACGCATAGCCGGAAGGGAAGCTCCAACGCATCGGATTTTTCGACACCATACTCGCGATTTGCTGGTAAACGTGAATTCACAGCATAGACCGGAGAGCACTTGGCCTTCTTTCTGATAGCCGAGTGCTGTAACATGCCCTTTTCCACACCGGAGGTAAGAGTGGTCAAACCGCTTCATGTTCAGTTGGCGGCGTTGGGCAACGAAGTTCGCGCCGCGGCTATCCCGGGTGACTGGGAGCGCACGGCCGACTGGTGCTTCGGGCAACTACCGGGTCTTTACGAGCAGTTTCGCGAGACCAACGAAAGCCGATTCGGCGCGGAAATCACCCTCCGGGTGCAAGCGGTGCTCAAGGAACTGGCGAATTGCAAGACTGACAGCGTCAAGACACAGAAGCTTGCGGTCCTCATTACCGGCCGGCTCCATCGGCTCCACGAAGAGTTCGGCCTCCCCGGCCTGAACCTGAGATTGCCCCCCGCTCCCCGACCTCGCGTAGCCAAAGTTAGCTAGAGTCGCCTAGGACTCCGGTCGCTTACGCTCCCGGCTCGCCGAAAGTCGCATGGCTTGCCGCTAGTTGCATGGCTCGCAGCAAGTTGGCCGGATCGCGGCTGAGGAAATCAGGTCGCTTTCAGTCCTTTCGGCGCCATTGGGAGCGAGCGGAGACGGAGCCCGGTGGCTTGAAAGATTGCGTTTCCTACGGCTGGGGCCAAAGCCACGATGGGCGTTTCACCGGCGCCTGCGGAAGGCAAGTCTTTGCGATTCAACAAAACGGTTTCCATTTGCGGGGCATCTCCAAAGCGAGGCACCTTGTAATCGGAAAGACGGGGATTGAGAATCTTGCCATTGGCGAATTGGATGGCCTCAAACAGCGCGCCTCCTAAGGCCATCATGTTCGCTCCCTCGATTTGGTTTTTCAAATTGTCCGGATTCAGGATCGCCCCGCACTCGAAAGCTGTCGCGACCCGGACGACTTTCACCCGACCGCTCTGGAGGTTGGCCTCGACTTCAGCGCAAGTGGCCACATAGCTTCCTTTCTCAATTCCCCCCGCGATACCGAACCCCTGGCCGTCGGCGGGCTTGGCATGGCCCCAGCCGAACTGCTTGGCGGCAGCTTCGAGGACCGCCCGCAGCCGTTCATCCTTCAGGTTCTTGAGGCGAAAAGCGAGTGGATCAAGGTCCAGTTCGTGGGCGAGGTCGTCCAGGTGTGATTCCCGTGCGAAATGATTCGCCGTAGCTGCTAGAGCCCGATAAGAGCCTTGCCTAAGCGGCGAATCGGCCGGGTGAAACTCGACGTGTTGGTTGGTCGCTTGATAGGGGCTCCGCAAGGCCGAAGCGCCCGAATTGTAATTGTGAAACTCCCAGGCCGTTAGCGTGCCGTCCTTTTTGGCCCCGGCCGTCACTTCAATGACACCAGCCGGCCGGAAGTACGCCCAAGTGAATTCTTCCTCACGTGTCCAGACTAGTTTGACCGGTTTGCCCGCCGCCTTGGCCAGTCGCGCTGCCTCTAGGGCGGCTTCACCGGTGTGCTTGCCGCCGTAGCCCGAACCCATGTCGGGTACGATCACCCGCACGCTCTCGGCCGGGATGCCAAAGGCGGTGGCCAGTTCGCCGCGCACGCCGAAAGGGCGCTGAGTTCCGGTCCAAACCGTTAGCTTGCCTTCGGACCACTCGGCGACTGCCGCTCGTGGCTCCAGGGGGACATGGGCGATATAAGCGATGGTGTAAGCCGCCTCAACTTTTTTGTCCGCGGCGTCGAGCCCTTCCTTCACCGAACCTTGAACATTTTTCGAAGGGCCGCCGAAACCGCGCGCTTCCGCCGGGCGGCTTTTCAGGTGCTTAAACAGGTCGGCGCCGTCAATTTGAGGCGTGGTTTTCCATTCGGCGTGAAGAGCAGCCACCGCCTTGGCGGCGGCGTGGTCTGTGGGGGCTGTTACCCCGACAAAGTTCCCCTCATGAATCACTCGGACGCCGGGCAACGCTTCGGCGTCCTTCGTCTGGACTGACACGAGTTCGGCCTTGAGGGCGGGGGGTCGCAGAACTTTGCCAAACACCATACCGGGTCTTTTGATGTCCGACGCATAGAGATGCGCGCCGGTGACGAATGCCTGGCCTTCCACCTTCGGCTCGGACTTGCCCGCCACGGTCCACTTTTCAGCAGGGGTCGTGGGAACCTTGTCGTCGATGAGCTTCACCAGCTTCTTGCCCTGGGTCAACTTCCCGAATTCGAACGACGGTTTCGAATCCGGCCCGATGACCTTGCCGTCAGTTACGGTTAGCGTGCCGCGTTCGACCTTTCCTTCTTTAGCCGCCAAATCCAATAACAATTCCCGCGCCGCCGCGGCCACGCGTCGGAGTTGCGAGGCCATCATGGGCGTCGTCTGGCTGCCGGCCGTCCCGAAGTCGAATGGGACTTTTTGCGTGTCGGCCATCGTCATGGAAATCCGACTGGGAGAAACGCGTAGCTCCTCCGCCACGACTTGCGTTAGCGATGTTCGAATGTTTTGTCCGATTTCCACCTTGCCGGTGTAGACCGTAATGGCGCTGTCTTCGCCGATGTGCAGCCAGGCTCCGATTTCCTTTGGCAAGGACCCGCCTCCGCGTTGCCGCTGGACAGGCGGTGGCTGCCTGTCCTGGGCGTCGGCGTCGCGGAGCAAAAAGGCGACGACAATCCCGCTGCCCACAATGCGAAAGAACGTGCGGCGGCTTAACTCATCGGAAAAGCAGCGATCTTCACTAAGCTCGTACCGCTCCGGTTCGGCGAGAAAGTCGGGGAGAAGTTGATTCTTCATTTGCCACTTCCTTTCAGCGCCTTTGCTGCCTGCTCGATGGCTGTGATGATCCGAGGATATGTGCCGCAGCGGCAAATGTTTCCTCCCATGAAGCGCACAATTGCGTCCCGGTCTGGCTCCGCTTCCTTGCTCAAAAGCCCCATCGCCGACATGATCATGCCTGGCGTACAGTAGCCACACTGAAGGGCGCCGGTCTTAAGAAATGCCTCTTGGATGGGATGGAGCTTGCCGTCGTGCGCCAGCCCCTCAATTGTCCCAATCGGTTTGCCCTCGGCTGAGCCCACCGGCGTAATGCAAGAGCGGGTCGGCTTGCCATCGAGCAAGACGGTGCAAGCCCCGCAACTGCCCTCGCCGCAGCCGTACTTGCTCCCTGTTAAATCCAGATCATCGCGCAAGACGCTGAGCAGGCTGCGCTCCGAGTCGGCATCGAGCGACCTCTTCGAGCCGTTAATGTGAAGTTCCTTGACGGTTGGCATGGCGCTGCTCCCTTTTAATGCCATTGAATAAAGCTTGATTCAAAAGCTAGCCTCGGAAAAGGCGGTATTTTTTAGGCTAACGCGGGTGCGATGGGTTACGAAGAGCAAACACAACAATTTAGCCAAGCCAATATGAAAGCGAAATGAGAAGCGAGCACACGAACACGCGTTAATCTAGCCCCCAGGGCACGTATGACCTGCTCATGCCCTTGCTCATTATCCATTGCATTTGGTTCTCTCCATTTCGCCTGCCCCCCTGTGGAAAGAAATGGAAAGCATTTGGGCGTGTTCAATAATTGATCACCCTCTGGCTCAATTGCTGCTGATCCAGAGGGTCGGAGCCTGAGCCTCAGGGTCAAAGTGGTGATCCAGAGGGTCCAGCTGCAAAAGCACGAGTCCTTCAGACATCCAAAGACACCGACTGCGTTTACCGCCCAAACCGCCCTGGAGACCCGTTTTGTTGGTCCAGAGAGTCGCTACCTGATCCACAGGGTCAAAACCTGGTCCACAGGATCGACCGTGGGAACCCACTCCCTCCTTGAAATAGGTTGAAATGCATTTAACCCCACCCCACCGACGCCGCTCCAATGAGCATCATTGAGCATCAATGACGCCGCTACTACTCGGACGGCGGCCAGGCGGTGCGAAACAAGAGCGTCATCACCTGACCGTCTGCGCCAAAAGATGTTCTACAGGCCTGCCATTTGGTTCTCTCCATTTCGCCAGACCCCCTGCGGAAAGAAATGGAAAGCATGTGGAAAGAAATGGAAAGCATTCAGGCTTAAGGCCGGTCCGAAAGTGCAATGGGCAACCTAATCTCCAAACCACATCGTTTCACGCCACCGTCACCAATAGAGAAACGATCCTTTTTGCCGGAAGCCTTTGTAAGGATGGGTCTTACGAATGATCGTTTCTCGACCCCCTCACACACCCCCCTGCCGCGCCGGGCCGAAACGATCCTTCTGGCTTGCTTGGCTCGGTTTGGGATCCACCTAAACTCTTCGTCAACAAACCGTCTGTGCTTGCAATCCTCGCTAACCATGCCTTATCCTAATCTCCATTCTGCTTTTGTCAGGAACAGCCGTTTTCCATTCCCAAGGCCAAGTGCATGGGCAAGTCTACGTCCATCAAGCCAACCCATAAGGCGATCAAGACTTACTATCAGACGCTGCAAACTTACCGCGATGAACGGGTCGAGCATGAAGGCGCGACCGAAACTGCCTTTCAAAACCTCCTCGCCGACACCGCCCGGTCGCACGACTGGACGCTCTTGCCCAAGCTCAAGCTTCAGGTCAAAGGCAAGAATATCTACCCCGACGGGACCCTGCGCGACTTCTTCAACCTCCGCCGCGGCTTCTGGGAGGCCAAGGACACTCACGACGATCTCGACGTCGAGATCAGCAAGAAAATCGCCAAGGGCTATCCGCTTAATAACACGATCTTCGAGGACACGCGCACGGCCGTCCTCTACCAAAACGGCGTCCAGCGCTACCGGCTCGACCTGACCGATCCCAGGCAACTGGCCTCGCTCTTAAACGAGTTCTACGCCTACACCGAGCCGGAGATCGAAGGCTTCCAGCAGGCGGTCGACGAGTTCAAGACGCGCGTGCCGGAGCTGGCCAAGGGGCTGGTCGAGAAGATTGCCGAGGCTCACCAGACAAACAAGAAGTTCCAGGCCGCCTTCGACGCCTTCTTCACGCTCTGCCGGCAAACGCTCAACCCGAACATCGCGGCCGCCGCCGTGGACGAAATGCTGGTGCAGCACCTGCTCACCGAACGGCTCATCCGCAAGATCTTCGACAATCCCGAGTTCACGCGCCGCAACGTGATCGCGGCCGAAGTGGAAAAAGTGATCGACGCCCTGGTGAGCCTGAGCTTCAACCGCGACAGCTTCCTCAAATCGCTCGACCGCTTCTACCGGGCCATCGAGAACGCGGCCCACGGCCTGGACGAATTCACCGAAAAGCAGCACTTCCTCAACACCGTCTACGAACGCTTCTTTCAGGGCTACTCAGTCAAAGTCGCCGACACGCACGGCATCGTCTACACGCCGCAAGCTATTGTGGATTTCATGTGCGCGAGCGTTGAGGAGGTACTAAAAGCGGAGTTCGGGCTTACGCTCGGATCTCCCCGGGTAAACATTCTCGACCCATGTACCGGAACGGGAAATTTTATTGTCAACATCCTGAATCGGATCCCAAAGAGGGACCTCCTGCACGTCTATCGCGAGCAGTTATTTGCCAACGAAGTGATGCTACTTCCCTATTACATTGCGGCTCTAAACATTGAGCATGCATACTTTCAGTTATCGGGGCAGTATGAACCGTTCGAAGGGCTATGCTTTGTAGATACTCTAGAGTTAGCCGAGGAGCAACAAGGAACGCTCTCCTTTATGACGGAGGCGAACACGTCGCGCGTGGAACGGCAAAAGAAATCCCCAATCACAGTTATCATCGGAAACCCACCTTACAACATGGGCCAAGTGAATGAAAACGATAACAACAAGAACCGCAAGTATCACATCGTAGACAATCGCATCAGGGACAGCTACGCAAGGGACTCCGAAGCTAGTCTCAACAACAAACTATATGATCCATACGTTAAGTTCTTTCGATGGGCAACGGACCGTTTGGAAGGCCGAGACGGTGTTGTTTGCCTTATAACAAATAATAGCTTTGTTGACCAAGTTGCCTTCGACGGTATGCGGCTTCATCTCGTGAAAGACTTTACCTCTCTTTATCACGTGGATCTACACGGAAACGTTCGCCAGAACCCCACACTGAGTGGTACGACGCACAATGTGTTTGGAATTAAGATTGGAGTCGGGATCACGCTTGCAGTTCATCGGGCTTCTATCGAGAAGCGCAAGTTGAATTACACGCGGGTTCCAGAAAGTTGGAATCGAGTACAGAAACTGTCGTGGTTAGAAAGCATGCGGCAGATTCAAGCAATTGAAATGAGGCAACTTCAGCCAGATAGCCACAATACATGGCTGACTGCCGGCAACGCCGAAGCCTTTGCATTTTTCTTGCCTATTGCCTCGAAGGAAGCTAAATCAGCAACCGCAACTGACGAGGAAACCACAGTTTTCAAGCTCTTTTCCTTGGGAGTCGGAACGAATCGTGATGAGTGGGCTTACGATTTTGAGGCTGCAAGTCTACTCAAAAAAATGAAGCTTTGTATTCACAACTTCAATTATGAGGTTTTTAGATTGACCCAGGAATCACGAAGACCTCAGAATCTTGACGATTTCGTCAATAACGACCCAACTTTTATCAAATGGACGGATAGGCTCAAAACTGCCTTGGACCAAGGTCAAGTATCGAAATTCGATAGAATAAAGGTCCGCTCAGCGCTATACCGACCGTTTACAAAAATGCACCTGTATTTTGACCATCTTTTCAATCAACGGCGGTACCAACAGCACCGCATATTTCCAACAGTATTTTCGCAGAAGGAGAATCGTCTAATCCTTGTGGGAGGTTATGGCCGAAAGGAATTTGCGATTCTTGCATGCGACTCTATTCCAGATCTAAATTTCTATGCCGATCCAGGACAGTGTTTCCCTTTCTACGTCTACGACGAAGACGGCACCAACCGCCGCGAGAACATCACCGACTGGGCGCTGGAACAATTCCAAACGCACTACGCCGGTTTGAAGGCGAGCGGGGGGCGTGAGCCCCCTGATGGCGACGGCGCATTACCGCGCGGAAGGGCAAAATCAGGGGGCTCACGCCCCCCGCTCGCCGAAGAGAAGACCATCACCAAGTGGGACATCTTCTACTACGTCTACGGCCTCTTGCACCATCCCGGCTACCGGGAGAAGTTCGCCGACAACCTCAAGCGCGAGTTGCCGCGCATCCCGTTCGCGCCGGACTTCGCCGCGTTCGCGAAAGCCGGTCAAGAACTGGCACGGCTGCACCTGGACTACGAAAAGCTGGAGCCGTATGACCTGAAATGGATCGAAACCCCCGGCGTCCCGCTCTCCTACCGCGTCGAAGACAAAATGCGGCTCAGCAAAGACAAGACAACCCTCCGCGTCAACCCGTCGCTAACCCTCGCCAACATTCCACCCGAAACCTTCCTCTACCGCCTCGGCAACCGCAGCGCCCTCGACTGGGTCATCGACCAATACCAAGTCAAACAAGACAAAAGAAGCGGCATCCAATCCGACCCCAACCGCGAGGACGACCCCGAATACATCGTGCGGCTGGTGGGGCAGGTGGTGAAGGTGAGCTTGGAGACGGTGGGGATCGTGAAGGGGTTGCCGAACGAATATTCATGAGCGGAAGTCGTTCAATGTTATGAAAGCCCTTGTAGACAAGACAAATCCCAATGAATGACAGTGGTAGTGTCAGGCCTCAACTAGGCGCCAATACGTTTATATTCCTTGCCGAGTGAATCTATCCTTGGAGTAAAGGCTTCATTACCACATGCAGACGTCTATCCCAATTAATCTCGGTGACGGCAAGCAGCTAACTGGTACTCGACCAGTTCTCATCGTCGGACCAAACGGCTCGGGCAAGACACGCCGCTCAACTCAACTCGCCCAACTCAATGGTGCAGAAATTATCAGTGCCCTGCGGAATATTGCTCTTAGATCAGATATCCCGGCATACTCTCCCATCCAAGCGAAGAACAATCTTGAGAACCTGATCCAGCAGCGGCAAAGCAATTATTGGGAGCTGTCCAACGAAATTGATTCATTGTTTGCAAAATTGCTGGCCGAAGATGCAGCAGCCGCGATACGTTTTCGAGATGGATTTACTCTGCAAACGACTACGAAGCCGGATGACACGGTACTTCAACAAACGCGTCGACTGTGGTCGCGCGTTTTTCCGGGTCGCCAGCTCAGCTTCGATTCTTACACTGCCTCTGTCTCATCCGAATATGCTGGTACTGGAGTTTCGTATACTGCAAATACCATGAGCGACGGCGAGCGGGTTGCATTATATCTTGCCGGCCGCATCCTAAACGCAAAACCGGGCGTTGTCGTGATCGACGAGCCTGAACTCTATTTCCATTCGCGTTTAGCAGTGCGATTCTGGGATGAATTGGAGCTTGATAGGCCAGACATCAGGTTCGTCTACATAACTCACGATCTTCCCTTTGCCCTATCCCGAAAAGACGCCCAGTACGTCCTCATTAATCCAAAAACCGGGACACAAGTTTTGCCGGTCGATCAGGGCCTGCCCCAAGCTGTCACCCTTGCTATTCTTGGTGCAGCCTCTTTTTCTATCTACGCTCGGCGAATCGTCTTTTGCGAAGGTACAGAGGGACAAGCGAGCGACTACACCCTTTACCGTGCTTGGTTCGCTGAGCGGGGCACGGCGGTAATTCCTGTAGGAAGCTGTAAAGAAGTGATTCGCTGCACCGAGAGCTTTGGATCCTCTAAGCTCGTAATAGGGCTATCTGCTATCGGCATAATAGATCGAGACTATTGGCCTGACGCATTCTTAGCCAGCATGCCATCTGGAGTTATCGCTCTTGCTGTACATGAGGTTGAGAGCCTCTTTTGCATACGAGGAGTGTTCAAGGCCGTTGCACAGCATCTTGGAACTCCCGAAGGAGAACTTGACACGAAATACGAAGCTTTTCTTGCGAAGGTCCGTAGCCAGTCAAGTGATTCACTAATCACCAAACAGATCGCTGAAAGATGCAAACGCCGCGTGGAGCCTCTTCTGCTACAACATGTCGGTGGCCTCAAAGGATCGGACGATTTGGCGACATTCGAGGCTGAAGCTCTGGCAGTTTTGAATCCCTCATCATGGAGCATTGATGGTGCCGGGATATTCAAAGAAGAGAAGGCCAAAGTGAGAAGTGCAATTGCCGGCTTGGAAGCAGATTTGCTAGCTGTACTTCCCGGCAAACCAATGATACATATAGCAGCTCAAGTCCTCGGGCTGAAGGTTGACGCGTATCAAACTCTTGTCGAAGTGGCTCTCCGATCCAAGGACCAGAATATGGCGAAGCTGAAAGCTGGGTTGGAGGCAACGCTGGGCCAGTGCCTACCCCCCAGAGAATACATAGAAGCCGTTTGAGTCGCCGGGACTATGATTTCAAGGGTTTAGATCAACCGTCTATTCCTCAATGCCGAATCAGCCCCGAAAGCATCCCGGCCCCGCGGCGGCTATCGAGCCGATCTACATCGCTGGCCGCTTGCATGCTTTCGCGGCTGTTCCTTCCTGCTGTGACAAGTGCCTGTCACTCTTGAGCCGCGAAGGCATGAAAGTAATTAGGTTTAAACAAGCCAGCTGACCCTTACGGAGACGCGTGCCATAAGCTGGTAGAGGGATGCAGCCATTTTGTCAGGTTCAGTAGTCGATGGATGCGGGAATGCGCCGATGCTGCATTCCCTCATGCGTCATTCGAGCATGCAAATCACGATGGATTTCTATGCAAACATAGACGACGCCTTGCAGGACGTTATCTCCGCACTCACGCAACACTTGACGTTGCAGACGGCTTTTTTGGCGGGCTCGAATGCGACGGCTAGATTCGACGCAAGTCTTTATGTAGAAAGCGGAGAGGGAGGGATTCGAACCCTCGTACAGGTTTCCCTGTAACCGGTTTTCGAGACCGGCCCGATCAACCACTCCGGCACCTCTCCTGGAGCCCGCCGGACCGGAGAACCAAGGCGAGCGCATCGGCATATTACTGGAACGGCAAGCGAATCGTCAACGGGGCCGGGCTAAGGGGGGCGGATCAAGCTGGCAGCTTGATGTACGATAAGCAAGGGCCGGTTGGCACTTTGACCGGCTACGGGCCACTAGTTCGGTGGAGATTTCCTGTCCTCTGTCCCGTCGTCCTCTACACGCGTTAGCTGGACGATAATTTGCAGGCGTTGCCGGCTACCTATGATGCGGTGGACATAAACGGTTGGATGGCCGTCGGACTTGTCGAACTGGGCATGGGTAAAATTGCGCGGACCTTGGGACTTGTTGTCTGCCTCCAGGTTGCGTTCCATCAAATCGAAGAGTGCGTCAATGGAATGATCTTTCCCTTCACCCAGCGGGAGGGGCTCGCCGTTTTTCTTGATTGAGACGATTTGCCTATTGCGTACTTCGAGCCGGAATCTTTCCAAGTCAGGGGACTGGTTTTCAGAATCCGCATCGAACTGCCGGCGGACCTGGTATTCCAGGTCGTAATAAGCTGGTGCGTTTTCTTGCCAGAGCCGGCGAGCGGCGCTTAACTGCTCGGGCCGCAATTGCTGTTGGACGTTGTAAACAAGAGGTATGGTGATTGCCAGGCCGCCCATAAGGGCGAGAAACAAGAAAAACCAGATCCACCCGGTCTTGCGTGAAGGGGAAGCCATTCCAGAATCCAACAATTCAGCATCTCGAACGCGCGAAGGCGGGAATACAAACATCAGAATCCAATTAGACGAACGCCTCGGAGAGCTCGGCCTTGGCGATAACGACGATGCCGCTTTCAGTGATCGTGAAGCCGCGCTGGCGATCGTGTTCGAGATCGTAACCGATGGTCGAGCCTTGCGGAATCTTTACGTCTTTATCGATGATAGCACGACGGATTCGACAATGGCGGCCGACGTCGACGCCGTCGAATAGAATCGAATCATCGACGGTGGAGTAGCTGTTGACGCGCACGCGGGGCGATAGGATGCTCCGCCGAACGTGGCCGCCGCTGATGATGCAGCCCTGGCAGACCATGCTGTCGTGGGCTTCGCCGCGGCGGGCCTGAGTGCGCGGCCCTTCATCGGAGAAGACGAACTTGGGCGGCGGCAACTGCGGCTGGTGCGTGCGGATTGGCCATTCGTTGTCGTAGAGATTCAAAACCGGGTCGATCTCGATCAAATCCATGTTGGCCTGGTAGTAGGCATCCAGGGTGCCAACGTCGCGCCAGTAGGGAATGGCCTTGCGGTTCTTGTCACGGAAACGATACGCATAAACGTTTTGGCTATTGATGATTCCCGGAATGATGTTCTTGCCAAAATCGTGGTCGCTGTCCTGGCGCGTCGCGTCCTGGCAAAGGAGCTCGTACATGGATGGGGCCGTGAAAACATAAATTCCCATCGATGCCAAGCACAACCCCGGCGCATCGGGGATGGGGGCCGGATCGATCGGCTTTTCTTGAAAGCGGATGACCCGATCCTGGCCGTCGACCTGCATGATGCCGAAGTGGGGGCTGTCGCGGAGCGGCACGGGGATGCAGCCGATGGTCAGGTCGGCCCCGCGCTCGATATGGGCACGGATCATGTCGCCGTAATCCATTTTGTAAATGTGGTCGCCGGCGAGAATAAGAACGTAGCGAGGATCCGCTTTTTCGATGCTGTAAATGTTCTGGTAGATGGCGTCCGCCGTGCCTTTATACCAATGTTCGTCGATGCGTTGTTGCGGCGGCAAGACTTCGATATGCTCGCCTAGTTCCCGGCTCAGGAAGGTCCAGCCGGTGTTGATATGGCGGTCGAGGCTGCGGGCCTTGTACTGGGTCAAGACCATGATGCGCCGCAGATTGCTGTTCAGGCAGTTGGAAAGCGTGAAATCGATGATGCGATAGAGGCCGCCGAATGGGACGGCGGGCTTGGCGCGATCGCGCGTCAGTGGGTCGAGGCGCGTACCCTTGCCGCCCGCCAAAATCATCGTTAAGACGTCTTTCACGGCCTCGGTTCCCTCGCGGCTGATCCTCTCGGCGTAGCTATTGTGGTAGACCTTGCCGTCTGGGCAAAGAGCAAAATCGGCGCGAATTATCCGACCCCCTGAAGGTTCGATAATGCTACCCCGTTAATCCCTATCTAACGCCCAACTGATGCATACGCGTCGGCGAAGCTTTTCGACAGAGCCGTTACTGAGAAACAATCCCGCACATGCCGTTGTCCCATGTCCCCCAGGCGGTTGCACCGCTCCGGGTCGCCCAGCAGCCGGTGAGCTCGCCGGGCCAGATCCGCTTTATCTCCCGGATTGACCAGGCATTCCTGGGCGTCCTTTGGAACGAACTCACTTAAACCAGGCCAGCGGGAAGCCACGAAAGGCTTGCCGGCGGCCATTGTTTCGAGCAGGACGTTGGTTCCAACATCGCGCAGGCTTGGGATCCAAACTAGATCCAACTGCGACAAGAGAGGAGCAACATCCTTCTGAGGACCCACGAAATGTACGCGCCGAGTCGCTTCAGTGACGCGCGCAAAGCGCTCCAAGCGGCCCCGGTCCGGCCCTTCGCCGATCAGCACTAGATGCAGGTCGTCATAGAGATAATGCAGGATATCGAGAGCCCAGATTGCTTCACGACCGCCTTTGGCCATCGTCAATGGCCCGATGCATCCTATCAGTCGCGCATTCCTTTGAAGACCTAGCTGTTGCCGGACGGAGGTCGCTTCTTGCGGAGGACCGGTATTCATTTCCACGGCCGGGGGGATCGTCACCAGGTTACCTTGGCTGATTCCGATCATCCGAAACCGCGCCGCTTCAGCAGCCGTTGAAGCGATCACCTTGGCGACTCGCCCCAGCATCCAACGGCGAAATACACCGGCCAAAAAAGGTTGCTCTTCGATCCCGAGACAACCGCTTGCAAGGACAGCAATCTTCATTCCCCCTAGTGCCGGCCAGCTAGCTCGCAAGGCCGGCCACGTCCAGGCGTGAATCGCGGTTGGCTGTCTCCTTTGAATCAATTGGCGTAGCCGAAGAAACGCCCGAGGATCGATCAGTCTTGTCCATCCCAAAACTTCACAAGCAACGCCTGCCTTTTGCAGCTTCTCCAGCCAAGGTCCGGCCGTGCCTAGGACGCAGACAACCGGCTCAAATCGATCGCGTGGCAGGTGGGTCGCCAGTAAAGTCAATTGCTTAGCCGCGCCGCTGTATTCAAGACTGGGAATCACTAAGAGGATTTTCAACATGAAGGCCTTTGGCAGCCGGTAGGCGGGGGATGCAAACTCCTGGTGGCAGTAATCTCTTTAGCTTTGGCCGAGTCCTCGGGGGGCTTTCGTCCCCCGCTCGCCCTGTTTATGGATTACTGGCTATTTCCTCAAGCACCGCGATATAGGGCAAATGGCGAAATTCGTCATTGTAGTCCAGCCCATAACCCACGACGAACGCATTGGGGATCTTGAAACCGCAGTAGTCCGGCTCAAGCCCGATCTGTTGCCGGCCCTCTTTCCGCAAGAGCACGGCCACCCGCAAGGAAGCAATGCCCAGTTCGTGAAGGTGCCCGGTCAGGTAATGCAACGTCTGACCGGTGTCGAGAATGTCGTCCAGCAGGAGAACGTGGCGCCCCTTCACATCGAGCGCGAGTTCGGGAGGTACATGAAGCTGACCCGGTGTCGTTGTGCGGCCGCGATAGCTTGATGCTTGAATGAGTCCAATGCGCAGCGGTAAATCAAGGTGGCGGACAAGGTCGGCCAGGAACATCAAACTTCCTGTGAGTACGCCGACAATCGTGACAGGTTGTTTGCTGTAATCGCGCGCAATCTCCACGGCGAGTTCGGCGACCCGATGCTGGATGCGATCGGCTGGAAGGAGGATTTCCATAGCCCGACAAAAGCAGGGACAAGGCAAGGGGTATGAAGCTATTGAAGTGAAAAACGGAAGAAGAGGAAAGGAGCCTAAACCCCTAGAACGACAAAGTCAGGCCAAAGCTAATTCCTTGTGCCCAAAAGCTGGACCCCGAGAAGGAGAAACTCGGCTGGAAAGGCTCTGCCTGCCTGCCATAAAGATTGCTGTACGGGAGGTACCCTGGATTGATTGCTTGCGTCAATTGACCCCCCGGTCGGGCAACATTGTCCCAGTAGAAAAAGGTGTAACCGATAGACGCACTAAGATGGGAAGTAACCTGGCAACCGATATTAACGCCTACCTCGGAAGCAAATGTGAACTCATCCCGACTGCGAAAGCCATTATTGGTGCCTAAGTCCAGCAAGCCGCCGGGGCCGGTCAAGGTGACGCCGTCGGAACCGGTCCGCTGCGTTTTGCCCATGATATTGACCGATTGATGATTGTTGCCGATGCCAAGCTTTCCGGACACATTTGCCAGCCAGCGCCCCGATTGCCAGGCGCCGCGTGCGCCAATCTGGGCGCCGAAGAATTCGTTGCGCGTCTCCACCCGATCAGTGAGCGAGAGGATGTCGGGAGGCAGGACTGTGGTTCCGAAGAACCCGGTGGAACCCGTCAAAAAGGTAGAAGACTGCGAAATGCGGAAGCTCTCATCTTGGCCGATGTAATGAAACCCGGCCAGGAGATCGCCGCGAAAATGCTCGTTGTGGAAGACGTTGGCAATCAAGTTGCCCTCAGCATTCCAGAGCCGGCTATCGGAAAAGACATCGATCCCGCCCAACGCCTCGCCAGGAGCCGTGACCACTTGCGCATCCGGCTGATAAGTGGCCAGGTTGAAAAACGGCCGGCCGATAACGGGTGTTCCGCCCTTGTCCGAGTCCCGGGCGAAGTGAATCGTATGCGTTTCTAAAATGAACCCGGTTGGCTCGAATGCAAGAGTCCTGTCCTCATTGAACCACCAGTCGATGGCCCAGCGGCCGCCGCTCTGGAGGCGGTAGTCCAGCCCCCTGTCCCCATACAGCACGTTCGTGTGCGGCATCCCAAGTGCGCCGGGCGCTGCGTCCAACAACGATCCCGTTGTGACAAGCGGACCAGGCGTGGGGCCGTTCTTGGTCCACCAGAGCAGATACTCGGCCCGGATTTCAAGATAGGGGCAAGAATTGTCAAAGGCTTTTCCCGGCGCGATGTTTTCGGCAAAGACTTTGGAAGGCGCTGGCAGAGGCTTCTCGGTATCCTGGCAAAACCCCAAGCGAGGCATGAATAAGAGAATGGCCAGGGCAACTAGATGCGCCCGATTTGTGAGCCGTGCACTGCATTGGTTAAGGAGGATCATACCTGAATTCCTGCCAAACCAGGGTAGATGTCCTAGCTGCGCTGTAATGCCGAATTCGGATCAATCAACAGCGCCTGTAGAAGATGTGATCGGCGAATGGATTCCGGAAATGCAGAGAAAACGGGTTAAAGTGAATAGGCAGGATGCGCGAGGTATGCTGCGCGTCCTAGGCAAACTCGATTCCAATCAGGATCTTTGACTATAATCCCCGCTATGCGAGCGAACTGGCAACAAATCGAAATAGCGGGCAAGATAGCTGATATTTTTGAGCCGGCCCAAGAGCCACGGTTCGGTATTCTGCATCTTCATGGTTATGGCCTCACCACACTTAGAGACAAAACGGTCTTTACTCAGCTATTTGACGAATTAGACGTCGCCTGCGTCTGTCCTCACGGCCAACGTTCATGGTGGGGTGACCGGATTTGCCGCGAATTCGATGAATCAATCACACCGGAGCACTATCTTTTAAGTGAGGTTCTGCCGTTCTTCCGCCAGCGCTGGGGCATCGAGGAGCGCACCATTGGACTGCAAGGCATCAGCATGGGCGGTCAGGGAGCGCTGCGCTTGGCATTCAAGCATCCCAAACGCTTTCCGGTTGTGGCTGGAATTGCATCAGCCCTGGACTATCACGACCGCTACGGTGAAGGCTCGCCCCTGGACGAAATGTACGACAGCAAGGAACAGTGCCGGCAAGATACGGCAATCCTGCATCTGCATCCCAGCCACTATCCGCCGCACATCTTCTTCTGCGTCGATCCAAGCGATGCCACATGGTTTCGCGGCAATGATCGCCTCCACGAGAAAATGGCCGCCCTTGGCATTCCACACGAAATTGACTTCACGACCCAGGCAGGCGGCCATTCCTGGGACTACTTCAACCACATGGCCGGGCGGGTGGTGCGGTTCGTTTACGAGGGATTGGGAATAGAAAGCAGAAAACTTCTTTAATTGACAGCTTTTCCGCCACCGGAGAGGTTGCGTAAGGCTATTTCGCGACGACTCAACTGTCCGTTTGCCCTTTCATCGCTTACCTATGATAATGATGATGTTATCCTGAATACCGAGCCTGCCCGGCGACATATAAAGTTAGCTTTAATTCGGGGCGAAATAGGCCATTCTCTCGATCGTATAGAAGCTGGAACGCACCATGAGCCAGTTGGAGTTTCGTCCTGGGTTAGCGGACGTGCCGGTGGCGGAGTCGGCCGTCAGTTTCATCGACGGCAAGCGCGCACGGCTTGAGTACCGCGGCATTGCCGTGGAAACCCTGGCCCGCGAGAGCTGCTTCGAGGAAACTGCCTGGCTCTTACTCAAAGGCGAGTTGCCGACTCAACGGGAATTGGCCGATTTCGATGACCAGCTTCGTCATCATCGGCGCATCAAATACAAGCTCCGCGATTTGATCAAGTGCCTTCCGGAAACCGGCCATCCGATGGACGCGCTGCAAGCGTCGGCGGCGGCCATGGGCATGTTTTATCCGTCGCGCGATGTCGGCAATGGGCAAAGCAACTGGGACGCCGTCATTCGGCTAATCGCAAAACTTCCGACCCTGGTGGCCGCCTTTCATCGGCTGCGTCACGGGGATGAGACCATCCGGCCGCGAGACGATCTCGATCACGCGGCCAATTTCTATTGGATGCTGTTCGAACGTGAGCCGTCGCCGGCCGTCCGCAAGGTGCTCGACGCCTGCTTGATCCTGCACGCCGAACACACGATGAACGCGTCCACTTTTAGCGGCCGCGTCACCGGCTCGACCTTGGCCAACCCCTATACCGTCATCAGCTCGGCTATCGGTACACTCACGGGCCCGCTGCACGGCGGAGCCAATGAGCAAGTCCTGGAAATGCTCGATGAAATAGGCGCCAAAGAAAACGTCCGCGACTGGCTCGATCAGGCGGTTTCCGGCAAGAAGAAAATCATGGGTTTCGGCCATCGCGTCTACAAGGTCAAAGACCCGCGCGCGACGGTGCTTCAGGAACTGGCCGAGCACGTTTTCGCGGAAACTTCCCGACCGAAAATGTACGAATTGGCCCTAGAACTCGAAAGGGCTGCCGCCCCCGCATTGGGACCCAAGGGAATCTATCCCAACGTCGATTTCTATTCGGGAATTGTTTACGCATCACTCGGCATCCCGCGCGATTTATTTACCCCAATCTTCGCCGTTGCCCGCGTGATTGGCTGGCTCGCCCACTGGCTCGAACAGATCAAAAACAACCGCATTTTCCGTCCAGAACAGATTTACGTCGGCAAACATGACGTGGCCTACGTTCCGCTGGAGAAGCGACCATAAGGAGATAAGCCCGGCATCGCCGCAAACCCGAAATCCGAAACAATTCAATAAATCCAAAAAACGAAAAAAGCAGACTCAAAACGACAACAGCAGTTTTTTGACAATTGGGATTTAGAGTTTTGCATTAGTTCCGAATTTCGAGATTCGGGTTTCGGATTTCCGTAATAGCGAAACCTCTTCTCATCTTGCAGAAGTCCCTAAGTAAGTTAGAACTGCCATGCTTGACGCACAATTTATTCGCGACAATCTCGAAGCGGTTAAAGCCAATTGCCGTAACCGCAATGTCAAGGCGGACCCGGACCAAGTCGTGCGGCTTGATAGTGAGCGAAAAAAGCTCGTTCAAGGAGCTCAGGTTCTCCAGCAGCGGGCCAATGAGGTTCCTAAACTCATTCCCAAGGAAAAAGACCCTGCTAAGAAGCAAGAATTGATTCAGGAGGGCAAGCGTCTCCGTGAGCAGGTCGGCGCTTTGGAGAAAGACGTCAAGCGGGTCGAAACCGATTTGCACTCGGCTCTGATGACAATTCCAAACATGACGCACCCGGATGCGCCGGTTGGATCTACCGGTGAGGACAATAAAGTTTTGCGCCAATGGGGCAAGCCGCGCGTTTTTGACTTTCCGGCCAAAGATCACGTCGCCTTGGCCCAGTCGCTGGATCTGGTGGACTTTGAAGCGGGGGCCGCGGTCGCGGGGCAGAAGTTCTATTATCTAAAAAATGAAGCGGCGCTTTTGGAATTGGCTCTCGTCCAGTACGCGATGAACACCCTGGTCCGCGAAGGGTACACGCCCGTCATCACCCCCGACGTGGCCCGGGTTGAGGTGCTGGAGGGCATCGGCTTCATCCCGCGCGATCCCGACCCCGAAAAACGGCAGATTTATTCACTGGCCGACACGGACCTATGTTTGATCGCGACGGCGGAAATCACGCTTGGCGGCATGCATCGCGATCAGATTTTCGACGAACTGCAATTACCTCTCAAGTATGTTGGCTTATCCCACTGTTTCCGAACCGAGGCCGGCGCCCCCGGTCGAGACACCAGAGGACTTTATCGCGTCCACCAGTTCACAAAGGTCGAAATGTTCGCGTTCTGCGCGCCCGACCAGAGCGAGTCGATCCACCTGGAACTGCTGCGCATTGAGGAATCTATTTTTCAAGGCTTGGGCCTCCCTTATCATGTCATCGATACGTGCACAGGCGACCTCGGCGGGCCGGCATACCGAAAATACGATCTCGAAGCCTGGATGCCCGGCCGCGGTCAAAAAGGCGAGTACGGTGAAGTGACCAGCACGTCGAATTGCACCGATTATCAGGCCCGGCGACTCGGCATTCGCTACAGGATTCCGGGCCAAAAGGGCACACGATTTGTCCACACGTTGAACGGAACAGCCGTCGCCGTGACGCGCGCAATCCTGGCCATATTGGAAAACTACCAACAAACCGATGGCTCCGTGATTATCCCAGACGTATTACGACCCATAGTCGGCAAGGAAGTTATCCGGCCTCGCCAAACGAGGAAATAGGACGCCAACCGATACACATTTCTGGTCGCAAAAGTTCCATAACAGGAGATTTGCCCATGTCTGAAGGGATAAGCAGATTGGGTGGGAACGGTTTCCCATCGCGACGCGCCTTTCTGAGAGGCGCTGCGGCTCTGCCCGTGGCTTACGCCTTGTCAGGATTGGCCAAAAGCAATGCGGAGCAACAAGGAGAGGCTAAGCCCCCTATTTTGAATTCGGGATTGGTTCTTCGCCAACGACAGCCCGAGAATCTGGAATTCCCGTTCCAGACGCTGGACGGTTTCATCACGCCAAACGAACGCTTCTATATTCGCAATCATTTCGCCGTCCCGAAGATAGACAAAGAAGCGTGGCGGCTCAAGGTTGAAGGAGCAGTCGCGAAACCTCTGGAACTGTCGCTGGACGATCTCCACAAGCTCGAATCCAAGACGGTGTCCGCGACGCTCGAATGTGCCGGCAACAGTCGCGGTTTTCTCATTCCCAAGGAGAATGGCGTCCTCTGGGAATCAGGCGCTGTCAGTACGGCCAAGTGGAAGGGAGTTTCCCTGGCGCAACTCCTGGAACGAGCCGGGGTGAAGGACAATGCAGTGGACGTCGTGTTGGTGGGCGCGGACTCCGGCGCCGTCGCGGATCCGAAGTCGCCGGGCGCGATCAATTTCGCGCACAGCTTACCGCTGAATAAAGCGCGCAAGGAAAGCGTACTGGTGGCTTATGAAATGAATGACGCCCCATTGCCGACAGCGCACGGTTACCCGTTACGAGCCGTGGTCGCCGGTTGGTATGGCATGGCCTCCATCAAATGGTTAACAAGGATCATCTTAACGACTAAGCGATTTGACGGCTTCCATCAAAGTATTGAATACTCTTACTTCGAACGACAAAACGGCCAGCCTTCTCTGGTTCCAATCACGGAAATGCAAGTCAAATCAGCCATCGCCCGACCGGCTCTCATGGAAGTCGTCCCGGCGGGCAAAAAATACCGCATGCATGGCGCGGCTTGGGCTGGTGAATCAACGGTCACGAAAGTTGAGGTGAGCGCGGATGGCGGCAAGGCCTGGAAAGACGCCAAGTTGGTAGGCGACCCGGTCGATTTCTGTTGGCGCCTATGGGAACACCAGTGGGATGTGCCCGTGAAAGCGGGCCGCTACATGGTCATGGCCCGCGCGACTGATGCGCGAGGCCGCACGCAACCAATGGAACGCGATCCCGATCGCCGCAATTATATGATCAGCCATGTCTTGCCTATCGAGGTTGAAGCGAAAGGGTGATTTCAGGACGGCGAGCGGGGGGCGTAAGTCCCCTGATTACTGCGGAACTAGCTTGGGGCGAGTCATCAGGCGACTTACGCCCCCCGCCCGCCGGTCTGGTCCCCCTCGCCGGTCTGGCCCCTGCTCGCCAATCAGAAAGATCTGTTATAAAGGAATAGCGGCTGTTTTCTGAGCAACCCAGCCGGAAAGGATTTCCTAGACTGCGGGGTTTGCATGTCGGCTTCCTCACCGCCCGGCGAAAAGGTCAAAGAGTTTCCAACGACGCCTGGCGTCTATTTAATGAAGGACAGCCAGGGCCGGGTCCTCTATGTCGGCAAGGCGAAAAATCTGCGCAACCGCGCCTCGCACTATTTCACCAAGGCGGCCGCCGAAGACCCGCGCACGTCGGATCTAGTCACACTCATCGCTGATATCGATTTCCTTCCCGCCGACAGCGAGGTGGACGCGCTGCTCATGGAAGCCCGGCTCGTCAAGGATATCCTGCCGCGCTTTAATATCGAGCTAAAGGATGATAAGTCCTTTCCTTATTTACAAATTCGCATGCGCGAGGATTTTCCGCGCGTGGAGTTTACGCGCTCGCCCAAGCGGCGTGGCGTGAAGCTGTATGGGCCGTTCACCAGTGCCAAGAGCCTTCGCTTTGCGATGCAAGTGCTTCAAAGGATATTCAAGTTTCGCACCTGTACGCTCGATATCGAGGCGGAAGACCAACGCTGGCGCTGGTTTCGCCCGTGCATCCTGCACAGCATTAAGCAATGCACCGCGCCTTGCAATTTCCGGGTAACCAGGGAAGAGTACCGCAAGCAAATCCGCTCGCTTCGCTTAGTCCTTGAAGGCAAAAAGGGACGGCTGATCAGGGAAATGGAAAAAGAAATGGAGGAGGCAAGCGCCGCTCTCCTTTTTGAAAAGGCAGCTCGTCTGCGCGACGACATCGCGGCCATTCGCAAGCTCAGTCTACGCGGCGAAGTCGATCGGGACGTGCAGCCCGAAGTATTCCCCATCGATCCCAAAAAGGGTCTCCACGGGCTGCGTAAGGTATTACACCTGCCAACGAGCCCCCGCACCATTGAAGGACTGGACATTGCCCACTTGGGCGGCAACGAAACGGTCGCCTCGCTCGTAAGTTTTATCGACGGTCTGCCCTTCAAGCCGGGTTATCGGCGCTATCGCATTAGAACAGTCGAGGGAGTTGACGACTTTGCGTCCATTCGCGAGGTGGTCACCCGGCGCTTCCGCCGAATGGCCCGTGAGGACGAGGTTTTTCCCGATATCCTGCTGATCGACGGCGGCAAGGGACAACTCAATGCGGCTCTGGACGCCTTCCGATTTCTTAATCTCGAGCCCCCTTGCCTTCTCTCATTGGCCAAACGCGAGGAAGAGATTTATAGACCGGGAGAAGCGGAGCCGATCCGACTTAGTCGGCATGCGGCAGGCCTCAGACTATTACAATATGTTCGTGATGAGGCCCATCGTTTTGCGCAGCATTATCACCACATCTTGCGACGAAAGCGATTGGAAGGGGAGCCGCCTTGAAGGCCAGCGCTAAGGCCCTCGTCTAACATCGGCAAAGCCTTGTCGAGGAGCAATCAACTGACGTTGCCTATTAGGGATATTTGTGCATAATTCGCACTTCGCAAATTGGGGTCGAATAGGTTGAAATGAGTTGAACCCCACCCCTCCGGCGCTGGCGCAATGAGCATCTTTGAGCATCAATAACGGCGCCCCCTATTTGGTTGGCCAGTTGCTGCCGGCGAAATGAATGCTTCCGTTACTGTCCGCTTGCTAAACCATCGCCTTCAATTCCCCATCGCTTAACGGCCTTTGAAATGCACAACCTATCAGATACTTCCCTTTTATCTTCTCAATGACGTGCAGGACGCGAACCAGGCGGGTGCTAACTCCTCCCCGACGCTTGCCTTTGAACTCCGCGGTCAAGAAAGTGCCGGGCTCGAAGCGCCGGCCCAGGACAAGACAGACCCCGGTCGATGAAATGTCCTGCACCTTGCCTGCCCAGGTTCGCTCTTTGACTCGGGCCATGGGCTGGCAAGTGCTGTCAATGCTAGAAGGGTAACGAACGGCGGCCCGCCTATCCTCGCCGGATTTCTTTTGAGCATTCACAGATTCAGCCGGCTCGTGATCTAGGATTTGCCCTGGCTTTGTGGCTTTGGTTACCTGATTGGGATCTCCTAGGGCCTTCAAGAAATCGGGGCAATCGGCGAACCGCTCATCGGGATTTGATCGCATTGCTTTTAATATGGCCGCCTCGACCCGCTGACTCAGTCGGGGCGCCAACTGGCGAGGCCTTATCAGGTCGTCCTGCATCTTTTTCTTGAGAAGGTTTAGATTGGTTTTAGCGCGAAAGGGGACTTCGCCGGTCACGGCCATGTAGAGCGTGGCACCCAGCGAATACAGATCACAGCGCCGATCGGCGTTCTTGGCGTTGCCAAATTGCTCGGGGGCCATGAAATTGGGCGTACCCAATCCGCTGGAAGGCCTGGTCAAATCCAGATCGGTCTGCCAGTCTTTCACGAGTCCCAGATCGGTCAGTTTCGCATGGCCGTCCAGGGTCACGAGGATATTGTCTGGCTTAACATCGCGGTGAATGATGTGGTTTTGGTGTGTCAAGTGAAGCGCTTCGGCTATCTGTTCAATGATCGCGACCGCGTCCTGCTCGGGGATCTTACCAAGCCTTTCAATCCGGTCGCCCAGGCTCTCGCCATCGACAAACTCCATGACCATGAACGGCGTGTCGCCCTCGACACCGAAATCCAGGCCGCGGACGATGTGGGGATGGCGCAGACTTTCCGCCGCTCGATATTCCTGCTTAAACCGTTCTACGAGCAAGGTATTTTTTGCGGATTCGCCGGACAAAACCTTAATAGCCACGATCTGGTTATCACGGGTATCGCGGCCCTTAAATACCGTGCCCATGCCGCCTTCGCCAATTTTTTTCAGAAGCTCGTAAGGCCCCAGTCGCTTATCAATTGCGTTCCAGGGTTTTAGGGGCATGGGGATTCTCTCCAGAAGGATAGGAACAAAACCTGGCCTTCATGGCTGGGGCTAGGCCTCCGAGAAACAAGCCTCAAGTCTCTATGCGATAAAGGGCCGGCTAGAATCTAGCTTGCCGGAGGCCAGATGGCACGTAGTAAGCTTAGCTCATAAACCCTTCGGGCGATTCCAATAATAACGAACAAATGGTTGTAACGATTGCGCGGTTGATTATGGCTTAAGCAGCTCAAAAGGTCGGAATAGATCGTCATCAGGAAATATGCGCTTTTTGAAAATGAGAACAATGTTTCCCGATCAAAAATAGTGGCTTTGTATTTGGATTTGTTTTGGCCGGTTTGACCGCCTACATTGCGGCTTTGTGTTAAGCTTTACCCGTACTCCAGCGTCAGGAATATATCATTGAAGGCCCTACCCGGCTCCCAATTGATAGCCGATGCCAAAGGCTGACGGCTTCACCAAAACTCGCTGTGCCGAAGCGGCTCTTGGGTTCTTCATGGTTTTCGCACGCGTTTAAATCGGCTTATTGCCTTCTGAAAACCCTTCAACATGGCCTTTGTCCCGACTTATGGCGCTGAACCGATTGCGGGCTACCAGCTAGTGGAAAGGCTGGGAACAGGAGGGTACGGCACCGTTTGGAAGGCCACCGCGCCGGGCGGCTTGACCAAGGCAATCAAGTTCGTTTTTGGCGATCTAACGGGACACCAGGCCGAACAGGAACTCAAGGCGCTCGGCCGAATCAAGGAAGTGCGCCATCCATTTCTTCTCTCCCTCGAGCGCTTTGAAGTTATCGACGGGCAACTCTTCATCGTGACCGAGCTTGCTGACAAGAGCATGCTCGATCGCTTTAACGAATGCAAAGAGGCCGGCCTTCCGGGCATTCCGCGGGATGAATTGCTGTCCTACCTGCGCGACGCGTCCGAAGCGCTCGACTACATGAATGATACGCACGGCCTTCAGCACCTCGATATTAAGCCGCAAAACCTTTTGCTAGTCGGCGGGCGGGTCAAAGTTGCCGACTTCGGTTTGGTCAAGGACATGGTCGGAACCAGCGTTACAGCCACCGGTGGCGTGACGCCGATTTACGCGACACCGGAAGCCTTTGATGGCCGAGTCAGCCGATATAGCGACCAATACAGCTTGGCAGTGGTCTATCAAGAGATGCTGACCGGGGTACGACCGTATCCCGGCACCACTGTCATGCAATTGGCTGCTCAACACATGAGCGGCCGACCTTTGCTGGATCCATTGCCCGCGTCGGATCGTCCAGCAATCGGAAAGGCACTTTCAAAAGTCCCGGAGAAGCGGTTTTCGACCTGCCGAGAGATGGTGGACAGTCTCTTGAAGGGCAAGGAATCTCCAACCGTCATCGCGCCGGTCAAATCCGAAGGTCTTTCGAGAGGCGTAGCTAGCAAGACTCCTCTTCCCGCCCGGATCACCATACCGTCGGTTTCGCCTCAAGAAAGCTTGGACCAGGCCACCGAGATAGGGGTTCAAGGCGCAGAATATACTCAATCGTCAACACTGGGGTCAGCGCCTCAGACGAGCGAGCTGCCGAAGCCTATCGCTATCCCTCCTTCGCCGACCACCGATAAGGCTTCTCTCCGGCCTACCCTATTCCTGGGCGTCGGTGGACTAGGGTGTTCAACGATTCGTAATGTGAAATATCGGCTGCAACAGAAATTCAGCAACCTGTCGGCGCTTTCTCTCTTTCAATTCCTTTGCATAGACACCGACCGAACGGAAGTGCGGCAAAGTCACCAGGACGGCCCGGGAATCCCCCTAAGCCCCCATGAAACTCTCTTAACCTCCTTGGCGACGCCCGAGCATTATCGCGGCAAATCCAAGGCCATTCTAAAATGGCTTGACCGTCGCTGGCTGTTCGGAATTCCCCGCTCTCTTGTGACCGAACGAATTCGTCCCTTGGGCTACTTGGCGTTTGTCGATCATGCGGAAGAAGTCCTGGAGAAACTTCGCGGGGTGCTGGCTTCCTTAACCAATCCGGACGCTCTGGCCGCCATTGAAGAAGCAGGTCACGAACTCCGGACCCAATCTCCGCGGATTTTCCTGGTTGCTTCGATCTCCGGTGCAACGGGTGGCGGCATGCTGATTGGTTTAGCTTACGCCTTGCAGCAGGTGCTCGGGGAGCTGAAGCTTGCCAACGATGGTCTGTGCGGGATTCTTCTTCATGCCACCAGTCCCAAGCCCTCCGAAAAAGACATTGCTTGTGTCAATACCACGGCGACACTCGCTGAACTTAAATACTTCAGCGACCCAGCCAACGCCTATCCCGGAGATCCGGCGAACCACCTGGCCGCTTTTGAACCGGAATCAGCCCCGCTCGAAGATTGCTACTTGATTCACCTGGGAGACCAACTTTCCCGGGAGGAAGCCGAGACTGCAACCGCCAATGTGGCCGAGTATCTGCACTTGGACGCGGCGACCCCGGGAGGTATTTTCCTAGACCAGTACCGGGCCGCAACGAAAGTCGAGCCGCGCCGAAACCGCCCTCAGCCGTTACGAAGTTTTGGGCTATTTCGCGTCAATGTGCCGCGAAACGAACTGGTGCATCGGGCAACCCATCTCATTTGCCGCAACCTTGTCGCCCAATGGCCCGGCGATCAGTCATTTACGGACAAAGAGCATCTGGAGCTAGAAGCGGAAAATCAAACGAAAATACTTGGCTTGCAGGAAGAGGCGCTGGTTGCTCGCTTTCACGCAATTTCCGAACAGGTTTTGGGGGAGGAACTGGGAACTCTGTTCTCTAAGCTTATCACACCAGCCCACCCAGAGTCGGCAACAACGGAAACCGCTGTCTCCGGAGCCGAGTCTCTTGATACCACCTTGATGGCAATCGATGGTTTGCTAGGACTCGGTAACGATGGAACAGGGGCCATAGATGCACTGTCTACCCCGTTCGAAAAACTTTTGACCGCGAAGGCAAACGAGGTGGCCGCTGAAACCGGCGGCGTCCTGTTGGACTGGCTTCATGGCATTGTCGAGGATCCAGGCCGGCGTTTGAAGGCCGCGGAAACCGGCTCCGGCTGGCTGTCCCAATACCTACTCAACGTGCTGGAAGATGTACGCAAGCAGGCAACGCAACTTCGCCAATATCGCGAAAACATGCGCATGCGTATGAATTCGGGTGGCCAAGTACACAAGCTCAGCGGTATTCGCTGGCTGGGCTCGGTTCGGCGCCAGCGCTCGGAAGGTAAGGCCAACACAAAGGCCATGGAATACTGCTGGGTCCGCATCGGCGAAATCGCCCTGGAAAACACCAGAGCTGTATTGGGGTCCGTCTACCACCAACTTGCCGATTTCACCAAGGATTTGGTGCATTGCCGGCAGAAGTTGAACCAGTTTCTTTCCTTGTTTGATCCGGGCAGCAATGGAAAAAAACCGAGACTGGCCGCGGCAACAAACCGAAACCTGATTGAGTTGCTGCCTTCTCGGGCAAAAGATGTGTCGGAAGCGGCTGAGAATATCGTAAAGAGCTTGCCACCCGACATGGCTCAGCAATTCGAAGCGAGTTTCCAGGCCGAAGTCCTTGATCAGCACGACGGCCTATGGGGCATGTTAGCCGGCGGACAGGAACCAGCGCATCGCGGTCGAGAACGCCGTGCCGGCGCCTCTATCGCTTTTTGGGACCTAGTCTCCAAGGACGCCAACCTGGCGCGGACTTATAAAGAAAAGCTGCTTGTGCGGGCGAGGCCTTTGGTTCTCTCAGCTCTGAAGGAGGTCGATCCCGCGACTTTGTTCTGCGAATCCCATCAGGCTACCAGCCTTCTAGAGGACGCCGTCTACCGGTGTGTCCGTTTGGCCCAACCAAAACCAGCGGTGAGTGGAGGCTGGAAACACTTACTGCTGGGCCTGCCCGACAACCCGGCAGGAGAAAAGTTGCATGAAATGGTAACGGCTTGTCAGCCTGACGTGGCGACCACGACTATTAAATCGGAGGATGATCTTATCATTTGTTTAGAGGCCGCTCATTGTCCGCTTGATGAGATGAAGGCTACCCTTGTCGGCCCAGAGCCACATTATGCCACCTTGGCTGAGCGTGTGCTAACCCGGATCGATATATCCTGGCCGGCGATCAGCCTTGAAACTGATTAGCCTTGAAATGCCTTGAGCTTCTGCAACAGCAGGTTGCGATCGACTCGACGGGTGTCCGGTTTCTTTCGAGGAGCGAAGGAGCTAACGGGTTGTGGCTGGCCGAAGAAGAACCCCTGGCTCAAATGACAGCCGAGATTTAGGCACGTGTCAGCTTCTTCCTGGTTCTCCACCCCTTCAGCAATTATTTGGACGCCCAAATCGCTGCACACCCGCCCCAACGCCTTGATGATTTCCTGGCGGGCCTTGGCTTGATGGATTCCGCGGATTAACTTTAGGTCGAGCTTAACGAAATCGGGGGGGCAATCAGCTAACTCGGTGAGGCGAGCTTGGCCTGATCCAAAATCGTCATAAGCCAGGAGGACGCCAATTGCCTTTAGTTGATCTCGAAATCGAGACATTGTGGCCGAATTGGTGACGGCATCTTCGTGCACTTCCAATACCACCCGGCAGTAGGGGGCAAGAGTCCGTTGATGGTCTTGAAGAGAAACCAGGCAACTGTCGTCTTTCATTTCCGACGGGTGGAGGTTCAAAAAGACATAGGGATTATTCGGCAAGTTGACTGCCTCGCGGACCGCAACCTTGCGGAACAGCCGGCTCAATTCCTTGGCCAGCTTGCATTTCTCGGCCAGATAAAACAACTCCTTGGGGCTCGGGCTGAGTTTATCGAACGTCCCGCGACCAAGGGCCTCATAACCGACGCTTTCGCGGGTATCCAGGCGGACGATTGGCTGAAAAACAGCGGTGACGCGGTGCTGAGAAATCAAATCGCGTAAGAAGGCATTGGCTTGAAAGAGGCTGGGCGGCAAATCCCCTGAGCCCGCCGGATCGGTGACGCCTAGTTCGGCATCGGAATTGGCGTATTTTCTGGCATCGCTAAAGCGGAACTCCTTTTGAGCCACGTGAATGATATCGCCATTGTTTAACGGGGCCTCCACAACGCGCTGCCCGTTAACGAAGGTTCCGTTGGTGCTGCCTGGGTCGCGAATGCGATACTCTTCACCCGTATAAATGATTTCCGCGTGCTCTTTGGAAACCTGCCGCGAATAGATGACAAAATTTGCCGTGGAACACCGGCCAATGCGAAACGGGAAGTGATCCAAAATGAGACGGTGAGCAATCCCGCCGGGCTCCGGATAATGCTCCAGGAAGGGAAAGTCGGGCTTCAGTTCGGATGGAACGAGATCTAGCATTTTCAGCTCACGACGGTGAAGTAGTTTTCAACTACGCGATCAAAATGTTCCGTCTTCATTTCCATAGGAAGATCGTTATACGAGCAATAATTGTGAATCTGCATGAGGAGATCGCGCGGATGGCAGCGGCGCAGGGGCCTTTGAATGGGTCGGAAGTGTGCAGCCAAGAGATGATCCACAGCTTCGGCATTGTAGGTGAAGCCCAGAGGCGGACTGGTCTGCTGAAACAGCCGATGGAATTCATCCTCATCCGGATCCGGTACGTTTATCTTGTATGGGATGCGCCTTAAGAAGGCCTCATCGACCAAATCTTTTGGTTCGAGGTTGGTGGAGAAAATGATGAGTTGGTCGAACGGGACCTGGATTTTGACGCCGGTTCCCAGGGTCAGGAAGTCATAGTGTTTTTCCAGAGGGACAATCCAGCGATTAAGCAGTTCCAGCGGGTCCATGCGCTGCCGGCCGAAGTCGTCAATCAACAGGGAACCGCAATTGCTCTTCATCTGCAGCGGAGCTTCGCTGATATTCGTATTCGGATTGTGACGGATCTCGAGACTGTCCATTGTCAATTCTCCGCCAACGACGACGGTGGGACGGCGGACACGAATCCAGCGGGTATCATTGGAGTCCTGGCGCATCAGGTTCCGATCCGTGCTGATCACGGCGGTATGATAAGCCGGGTCGTAAAGCTTGATGATTTCACCTTCAACAATAATGGCCTTGGGAATCCAGATTTCTTGGCCAAAGCAAAGAGTAATGCGTTCGGCGAGAGTTGTCTTGCCGTTGCCTGGCGCGCCATAAAGGAACAATCCCGCGCCCGAATTTACCGCCGGTCCGAGCCGGGCGAACATCGCAGGATTCACGGAGATATCCCGAAAGGCATGTTCCAATTGCTGGCGCTTAGGCGCCTCGGCCGTTATGGTCTGGGCGTCCACCGAGGTGATGTAATCAGTCAAGGGGACCGGGGCGGCGCCCATATAGGCGCAAACATCCTGCAAATGTTGCGTAAATTGCCGGCCTTGATCGGTTAGCGCATAGATATAATCATTGAGCGCGGCCGCTCCCTTGTGAGTGAGGATTTGGCGGGTCCGAAGCTTTTGAAGGCGTTCTTCAAGTAGGGCAAGGGGCAAGCAGATATGCTCCGCGATGGCCCGCCCGCTTTCATTGCCTACGACCGCCAATCGTTTGCAAATCAGCCCTTCCAACAACGTCTCGGAAAGGCCCGACTCTTCAAGGTTGCGGGGACGGGTAGGTTGAAAAGTGTCGCCAGATAAGAGGGCGGAGATTAGCCCGAAGTCGTTTTGTGTCTGCGTGCTTATCATTGATTCCATGCTCGTTGGATTAGATCGTAATCCTTATTGCTTTGCTGCTTTGAAAATGTTTGGCCAACACTGTTTCCTGCGCAGGATTATCTCTGGTCAACGCCTGGAATCGAAAAAAAACGAAACAACGCTTTCACCGCGTGCCGTTTGTCTGCGGCCACCCGCAAACCAACTATAGAACAATTTGCGTCAACTCATGGAAAAAGCAGCCGGAGGAACAAGTTTTCATCGCCCTGGCCGGCGAGCATAGCTTTTCGGTTATTCGGCCAATTGTCCCCGATTTTGTTAAGGCATGAATTATTTGGCCATGCCGAAATGCTTGTGATGGTTTGACTCAAAGGAGACGGTGGACTACGGTTGGCTAGGCTCAATCCCGAAAAACCAGGATAAAGAAGCCATGTCTCAGGAAAACGATGAAGTCGGTAAAAGAGTGTATAGCCATTCGGATGAAATCGAACGGCGAGCGGCCCCCCGTTTTCAATGCAATCTGCAAACCACTGGCCATATTCTCGGACCGAAGGGAGGCAATACCTGGGTTGCCACCATCACTAATATCTCTGCAACTGGAATTGCGCTGTTGCATCGCTGCCGCGTTAAGCCGGGCACCGTATTGGTCATAACGTTGCAAAGCAAAAATCAAAAGCTGTCCCGCCCAATGCCGGTTCGCGTGATGCATGCAACGCCAAAAGATGATGGTCATTGGCTATTAGGCTGTGCTTTTGTCAGAAAAATCAATGAAGAGGATTTGCAGACTCTGATCTGAGGTAATAGTTCGAATCTAGGTTTGGCAATGGCAAGAAGGTGAGCCAGGTAACCCGGCTCACCTTCTTTTATTCAAACTCAATGTAAATCAAGGCAAAGGAACGTCCTTCAAAGTGAAGTTGACGTCGGCCATGACAACGCGTTGTCCATTATAAATCAATTTGGCAGGCTTCGGCGACCCTGCCGGCAAATCATAGGTCAGATGATACTCTTTAGTCCCGTTATTTGCGTTGTCCTGGTTATTCGTGTTGGCTTCTATCAATTTGAGATGACGGCCTTTGGAATCAACGACGGACAGTTCGCGGTCGATGTGCGCCAAGTAATGTTCCGTGGCATCCCCGTCACCCGGGTTTTCCTGCGGGAAAAAAACACCGCCTCCGCCCAGGAAGATTTGGCCATCGGTATTTCGAGGCGGTGATTCGACAACGACTCGGATCTTTAGCGTTTCGCCATCGCCTTTGGCCACTTCCTCTACCTTGACCGAGCCTCCATGCTCCCCTGGATAGGTCTCACCCGAGGCCTGCATGATATCGCTTACCGTTATCAACGGTTCGAGGGGGCTGAGGACCTCGGCGGTGATTTTTCCCTGGACCAATTTGAATAGCTTGCCTTTGTCCTTGGGCTTCTTAACCCGCATGGAAACAAACCGCGAGCCGGAACCGTTATCGACCCTTCCGCCATAGTAGGAGTTGAAGCCGCCAAATCGGAAGTCGCCGTCCATGGAGGAACAGTCATCGGTTATGTAAGGCACCGGGGCGGGCAAATCATGACCTTTATCGTCGATAACCTTATCAATACGCATGCCGCGAAGGCCTTGCCAACCCAGGCGGGGTTCGTGAGTCACCTCAATGTTCACGACGACTTCATCGTCCTGAGCGCTAACACCCGAGCCGTTTTTCGGAAAACCCGGCGGAAGAGCGCGAATGCGAACCGCCCCGGCATAGCAGCAGGACATGGTTTTGGGCTGACCTTCTTGCAACGTTATTGGAGACTGCAGAATAGGTGGGCGATAACCGTAATCGACCCAGCCTCTGCGAAACATCATTTGCCGTCCCCATTGGGCATTGGCACTCTGGCCGTCCGGCATCGCAGTCGGTTCGTTTTCAACGACACCGGCCTTTTGACAGAACTGATCCATGGCTTCCCAAAAAGTGACGTCGCCGGTGTCCAGGGTAATCAGGCGTTTTTCGTTTTTCTGCGCGTCGCCACCCAGATTAATGGTTACGCCAGTCCTACGTGCGAAATCTTCCACGGCCTTGGTTAACGGCATATTAGAGTAAACGAGGCGAATGCGTTTGGGCTGCATCAGGCGGGCCGATTCCAACCGGGCTTCAATCCGGGCCAATAAATCGGCCACGCGTCTTTGAACCTCCGGGTCCGAACTTTTCTTGGCTTTCTTGAGATGCTCCAAAGCGACGTGCCCCAGCGAATCGATAGCGGCCGTGGCGGCTTCGCGCTCGGTGTAACGGTCGCTACCCAGCTGTCTTACCAATAAGGGGACGTCCGGCTGAGGTTCACTGGGTCTTTTGACGGTTTCGCTGGCCAGGATAAAGGTGGCCAGCAACATTGCGGGAATTGTCAGGGACAAGAAACGCAGGCACATGGAGGGTGTCCTCTGCAAGAAGCCATGCGCAACCTGGACCCCAAAGGGAGGTTGGGCAAATCATCGCGATCAGCAGATGTCCGATGGTAACATTCCGAGCCGCTACTGGCAAATCTTGTCCGGCCAAATCTGAAACCAAGCCCGACTTCGATGCATGTTTCGACTTTGGAAGAGGGCCCTTCTAGGAAGTAGAGGCACGGCTCGCTAGTTCAAAACGTCTTGACAGCTAATGTTCGCTTGTATAGTATAGATGGCGTCCGGCAGGGATGCGCTTTCGTCTCATTTCACCCCCCCACCCTCCGCTAGGGCAGGGACCGTCAAGGCTGCTCACTGTCTCAGCCTAAAACGGGCCTTTGGGCAGAAAAATGGGGTTTTTGCGCCCCGGATAGCCCCATTGACCCTTCCCGATTTGGTACGTTCGTTTCATTGCCCCCCATCACCATCCTAGTAATGATGCTTTCGTCTCACTTCCCCTTACTGGCAAAACGGTATCAAAAAGTCAAACGTTGGCGGCTTGTGATCTCGGTCGAGAAGCTTGAATTCGCTGTCTTATTGAAGCGGAACGTTTTTTAGCTCAAAAGGAATTTCAATCGTAACTTGGCGGCTGCCGTTGAAAACCAGCTTGGCCACATCGGCTTGCTCTTTGGTCCCTTTGAAGGAAATGGCAAGGACTTGGCGCATGGTCCGGTCCGGCAATCGTTCAAACGTCGCGCTGTTGGCAACACAAGGAATGGCATGGCCTTTGTCATCAAGCAGGTTCAAGCCGCCGTAACCGCCGTTCGTAGCCTCCTTGGCCGATCCGGTTGGTGGCGAATTCCCATGACTGACTTTGAATGTATCAAAGACCGCGCCACCGCCGGCTCTCATGGCCCGGCCGGCGCGGATGGGCGTGCCGGCTGGGATCACGCCGGTTGGGACGGTTAGCTCTACTTGCAAATCAACCTGACCTTCATCATTCTTGGCTACCTTGAGTACTTTAACTTTGCCGCCGTCGCCGAACTCGAACACATCATCCGCCGACGACTTTATTACTTTGTCAACAGTCAAAAGCGTTTGGGCCTCAGCTTGGGCCACAACGGCCAAGACGCCTTTCACTTCTCTTAGTGATTTAGAACTCTTGTTGCCCTTTTTGAATCGGACACCGGTTTGGGTGGACCCGGCGCCAGGGAACCCCGGATAAGACATCCGGCGTGTCGACCCCCTCATGATTACTCCCCCCCCACCGTTGATAAATTCTACCGTGCCATCCCCGTTGGGGTCGTTCTGTGGGGTCTCTTGAACGAGCTCTTGATTGAAATCATCTACGGCTCTGTCGATTCGTACCCGCGCTATGCCATGCCATGCCAGCTTCGGTTCGGGGGAAATCTGCAACGGAAGTTCCAGTTCGCCTTCTGGCCTAGCCGCGGGCATTACCCCGTCCGGTTGGGCCTTGCTTCCGACCAAAGACCGAATGCGTACTGCCCCCGCATAGAAAGTTCCTTCATTTTTGGGTACACCATCGATGAGTGTAATTTGATTGGTGCTAGGCGCGGCCATTCCGCCAGGACCGCGATAAACCCGGATGGCCGGAGCATTGGGCCCTGCCCCCGGGCCCCCTTTCGCCGCGCCGATTGGCTGGTTTGCCAAGTCCTGGGCATTGCCTTCAACAACTTCCGCCTTCTCACAGAACTGATCAAAAGCCTGCCAGAAAGACGTTTCGCCGATCTCCAGAGTTACTCTACGATTTACCAGCTTCCTTTGCGGGTCGTGGAGTTGGATGGAGTACCCGGTTTTCTTGTTGATCGTGTCCACGGCTTCATTGAGAGGAGTGTCCTTGAATTTGAGACTAATCGTCTTGGGTTTAAGAACGTTGTCGGCCTCAACACGCTTCTCAATCTTCTTGATCAGTTCCTCGCCGCGGCGTTGGACCTCGGCGTCACCTTCTTTGATGGCATTGCGCAGGGGTTCGAGAGCCGGTCCGCCAATGGCATCCAGCATTTCGGTTGCTTTCTCACGCTCGGCGAAACTGCCATTGCCGAGTTGCTCAACGAGCTTGGCGATCTCTTCTCGATCCGGCTTTTCCGCGGCGCCGGAGGGGAAGGCAAAAAACGCGACAACGCCAAATCCGACGATTAACACCGTAAGGAGAGAGTACGCTCGCATGGTCCATTCTCCGGTCAACAGGGCCCACTCAAACGGCATTGCTCAGCAAGCGGTATAAAAAGCATCGAGGTAAGTATGCCAATCACTTCTAACAATAATTGCCCATATTCTCCTATTCGGCCAAGATTAGCAGCGGGGCATCGAGAACTCCAGGGCTAAAACGACAAGCTGTAACCTTTTGACGACCAAAAAGGAGGAATGCGTCCTCGCCGTTGCACTCGAGACAAGCGGCGAGCTTTGTTTATTGGGTTACGTGAGAATTCTATCGATTACCGAGCCTTCACGGAAAAGCTGAATCGGTCGACCCGTCGGGCTCGTCAATTCCTGATGCGGGTCGATGCCCAGGCAATGGAACAAAGTTGAGGCCACATCGTCCGGCGTACAGGCGTCGGTGGCCGGGCCCATTCCTTGCGCGTCGGTGCTGCCATAAACATGGCCTCGCTTGATGCCGCCGCCGGCCAGAAGTACGGCCATCGACCGAGCCCAATGATCGCGCCCGGCGTTCTTATTGATTTTGGGCGTTCGTCCAAATTCACCGGCGCAGTAAACCAGAGTGCGGTCCAGCATGCCGCGTTCATCGAGATCCCCGAGAAGCGCGGCCAGAGCGACATCGAGCTGTGGCAACAGTTTCTTGGCCAGGCTCTCGAAGTTTTTGCCGTGGGTATCCCAGCCCCCCAGGCTAATGGTGACAAATCGGACTCCAGCTTCGACAAGCCGTCGGGCCGCTAGCGCGCTTAAGCCGAAGTTGTTCTTGCCGTAGCTGTCGCGCATCGCCGGAGCTTCAGAGTCCAGGTCAAACGCCTTTTTTGTTTTGTCGGAGCGCAAGATGTCCAGCGCCTGCTTGTGGAAGGCGTCCAGCCCGTCAGCCACATCGGCCGAGCCATCAAATTTACGGAAAGAACTATCGATCCCTTTCAAAAACTTCTCGCGGTTTTCCAGCTCGTCCAGACCGAACTCAGAGGGCAGTTGGAGTCCCCGAACGCGTAGCTTGGCGCCGCCTTTGCCGCCCGCGCCGTTTCCCTCAACCAAGAACGGGTTGTGTGCCGCGCCCAAATGACCCGCTTGGCCGGCCGTGCCGCCACGGATGTCGCTGAAGCTAACGTAGGCCGGCACACCTTTTTCCGCCGGGATGATCTTGCTGGCCAGTGAGCCAAGCGACGGGTACTGAATCGCCGGGGTCGGCTTATTACCCGTGGTCATGAACACTGTGGCGGGGCCGTGCGCGGGAATCGTGTGTTGCAAGGACCGCACAAGCGTCACGCGATTCGCCACGTCGGCGAGTTTCGGCATGTGCTCGGAGACTTGCATGCCCTTGACTTTAGTTTCGATGGCTTTGAACTCGCCACGTATCCCTTCCGGCGCATTCGGCTTCAAATCCCACATATCGATTGTTGCAGGACCACCGGCCAACCAGATCATGATGACGGCATGCGCCCGCTTGGCCATCCGCGTGGTGGCGGCGCTGTGGGCTTCCAAGCGCAGCAACTCCGGCAAAGAAAGTCCCAAAAGCCCGGCCCCGGCGCCGATCTTCAGAAAGTCGCGACGATGGAAGCCCTCGCAATCGATTCGTGGCAGCAAACTCATGGGGAGATCCTTTTGGCCTTGGCCTTCCGAACGTTCGCCATCACCGTCGAACTGCGAACACGATGGCGCCTAAGCGATTAGTGATTCAAAATAAACTCACGCGTGTTTATGAGAGCCCATAGGACGCCCGGATAGATGTCCTCGGGTTTCTTTTTTCCCAGCTTGTACTCGTCGGCGCAAAACTCCGTAAACTGCAACCACTCCGTCTCGGTTGGGTGGCGGGATAAAGTAGCAAGGAATAGCTCTGTAACTATGTCCTTATCGTGCTTCTTGAGCTTGAACAATGTTTCGAGCCGGCCCTTGGGGGCTTTGAATTTCGCTTGCAGGCTTTGATCCGTCATAAGGAAAAGCTTCTGGGGCAGCGCGGGCTCCTGGGCGCGCTCGCAATCGCAAGCGGAGGTTCGTGGCGGGCGGCCGAACGTACGAAACAAATAAGCGACGGTACCGTTGGAGATACGACTCGAGCCGACTTCGATCGCATGGCAGTTGGCCGGGGCTTCATTGCCGAAGTCCTCCGTCACTCCGAGGGCGGAATTGAGTACGTCCAGCATGACCTCCGCCATCATTGGCCGGACATAGCTGTGCGAGTAATCACGGCGATCCAGCTTGTTGGTGACATTCGTGGCGGAGGAAAGCTGGTAAGTTCGCGAGGTCAGGATGAGCCGTTCGAGGCGGCGGATATCATACTTGTTCTTCATAAAATCCTGGGCCAAAGCATCAAGCAACTTCTCATTACTGGGTAAGTTGGCCTGGGAAAAATCATCCACCGGATCGACCAAGCCTACTCCTGTATAGTGGCCCCAAACGCGATTGACAAAGCTGCGGGCAAAGAAGGAATTATCGGGCGAGCGCATCCAATCGAACAGTTCGACCCGGGCGTCGTGTCCTTTGGTGATCGCGATTAGGGCGCCGCCCAGCGCCTGAGCAGGCAGCGGCTGATTGGTGTCTGGGTTGGGCAAGGAACGAATCTTGCCCTCTTCAATGTAAACTTCGCGCAACGAGGCAAGCTGCGGCTTGCCTTTTTCCGGCTTCTTGCGTTCGGCGTTCTCCGCCTCAAAAAACTTCCTGCTGTCAGGTGAGGCGCCGTTGGCGACCTGTCCGAATATGTTGGCAAAAGCTCGGTAGTCAGCCTGAGCCCAGCGATCAAACGGATGTTTGTGGCACTGAGCGCATTCCAGCCTGACTCCCAAAAAAGCAACCGCCACTTTTTCGCCCCATTGCTCGATGGGAACATTGATGTTTTTCCTGCGCCAGAAAAGGTCGAGGGAAGTGCGGTCCGCATACGTGACGTCGAAGCCCTTGAGAACAGTCTGTTCCATGGCCTTGTATTGCTTGATCCACTCCTCCGGCTTGGCGCCATCTCGGCTGGTCGCGCATAAGACGCCGCGGACGATTTCATCGTAGTGCATGTTTTCGGCTAAGCGCTTGCGGAACCAGTCGTGCCACATTTGGCTCAATTTGTTTTGAAACTGCCCGTTGCCTTCCAGGTCCGCCGTGTTATTGCCCGTGATGTCGCAGAATTTCGTCGCCCAGAGCGCGGCATGCAGTGGGTGAGTAAGGAGCTGATCGATCTTCTTAAGTCGCTTGTCGGGATCGTTGTTTTTGAGAAAGTCACGAACCTCATCCGGCGTCGGCAAGCAGCCAATTGTGTCGATGGTTACGCGGCGCAGGAACTCCGCGTCGGTTGATGCCTCCGAGGGAACGATATTTAACCGTTTCAGGCGGCTAAATACCTCATGGTCGATGAAGTTGTTTTCAGGAAGATCGGGATAATGAAAGCCCGGCGCCGGCTTGAGAGGCACCAGGACGCGCGCGGCGCGAATGTGGCCGCGATAGGACGCGACAAGGGCCGTATCTCCCGCCCGGAGGGACTTGACTGCCCCCCAGGCCGATAGTTCGCCCACGGCATCGTCGTTGATCCGGAAGTCACAGAGAAGCGTTACATCTTCTTCGGATTTATCCGCGAACTTGGCGATGACCTTGAGCTTTTCCGTCTGCCCGACACCGGAGAATGCCAACTCCGGAGGGACGATGCTCAATCCTTTCACTTCCCCACTGCCCTTGGTCCATTGAGCGCCGGCGGCAATCCAATCATGCAGAAGGTGATATTGCCAAGAACCGCGTCCAAAGCGACGGCCACCCCCATGATCCACCGCGCCCATGGCTTTTAGGATCAACAAGCTGTTATCGGGATCGGAAGGATTAACGCGACGGGCCATTAGATCGCGTGTGATGGCCCGGAAATCTTTCTCGGGATCGTAGCCGAACAGAGAAAGTCGAAATCCGTTGCGCCCTTGAAACGAGCCATGGCATGAGCCGGAGTTGCAGCCCAACCGGCCAAAGAGACCCATGATGTGCCGCTCAAAATCCACCTTATGAACTGTTCCGTGGCCGGGCAGATCGACGGCTCCCTGAATTGAAGGGCCAATAGTGAGCGATACGCCCAGCGCCAGCGCGGACAAGGTCTGGAATCGGGACATGCGAGCAGCGTGCATTCCTCGATCCTCCTTAGTGTGAATATGGCGGGCAGGCACTCTCCCAAAATGGTTTGGAAGGCAGGCTAAAGGCATGACATAGACTCGGCGCGCTCAATTACTGCAGAAGCGAAGCCGACGTTCTTTCTCTAATGTGAAGTATCTGGGCGGCAAGCAGTTGGTGTCAAGGAAAAATAGATTCGTCGAGACGAGCAGGCTCTACAGCTTCCTTTGACAATGTGACTGTAACGGCACTCTAATGACAATCCGCCCCACCCTCTACCCTGTGGCTCAGGTGTCGCTGGTCCAGAGGATCGTCACTTGAGCCACAGGGTCCAGCTGTAAAGGCGCGAGCTTTTCTGGCTTCCAAAAGAGCGCAACTGCGCCTACCGACTAACTCTCCGGCCCTGTTGCCTGGCGCAGACCCAGAAGGTGATCCCTTGGTCCACCATGGCTGACTTCCATGCCCAGGCGGTGTTTCTTGGATCCGGAGAAAACAACTCCGTAAAACCGCTGATCTGCCTACATGCCTTAATTAAGATGCAAATGTTCCGCACCGCGCAGTCGTGCCTCAGCTAGGCGGATTCGAGCCGCGTTAGCAACTTCTATGCCAAGTTAGCTATCTTTGCGAAAAGTACTAAGGATTAGCGGCCTTTGGCACCAAGCTTGCTTGGTTTTATCAGTTGGTTTTCAGGCGCGGGCCGGCCTCGCGCCTTCGCCTTTCTTGTAGGTAAGAAAGCGAAAGGAGCTTGCGATGAACGCGGACACCGTGACCTTGGCGGTTGGCACTTTCAGGAGTTCAAAACAAGCAGAGAATGCCGTGAACGATCTACGCCGCGGTGGGTTTCGCGATGATCAAATCGCAGTCGTTTCACAAGAAGAAGACAGCCTGACCGGCGAGGTCCTGGCGGTGCTGGTTGGGTTAGGGTTGTCGCACCCGGAAGCCGGCTTCTATCAAGATGCCTGTGATGCCGGCCGAACACTTGTGGTCGTCGAGGCAGAAAACCGTTACCGCGCTGCACAACTGGTTCTTGAGCGTAACGGCTCATGCGATCCCTATTCCGACGGCGAAGGGGGTCCTGAAGATGCGGGACCTCTTCTCGTCGGAATGCCGCTGCCTTTGAAGCCCGGTCGCAATTGATAAGCAGCGGCTTTATTGGGGCCGCCCCGGCATATGCTGGAGCGGCCCCTGTTCATTTTAGTGCCTATGGGGGCCGAGGACCTTCAGTTGGGCGGTCAGGCCTAGTCCCTTTGGTGTTGCTCACCGGGGGCCTGAAACTCCACTTTGATCCCGTGCAATTTCATGACGGCCTGCAACCGGCGAATCTCCGCGATAAGCCGCCGCACTTCAGGCCGGGTTTCCTTCGCATCCATTTCGTTTAGTTCGGCCTCGCTGAGCGGCTTTGGTTCAATAATCATAATTCCCGTCTACCTCTGCTTTTCGGCTTGGAGGGTTGCGTCGGCACTACTGTAACATGGTTGGCGATGAGATAATCGACTAGCTTTTGTCCATCCTCTCCGCTAAACGTGTGCGTGCGACCGGAGGTGAAATGAATCTCATAGATTGGCTTTTCCGCATCGGAATGCACCGCGACCTGCACAAGCTCAATGAGATCTGTATTGATCCAGATTTGACCCAGTAAAAGGAATTTCGGCATTGCTCGCCTTTTCACTTGAGGACCGCGAACGAACGCTTAGCCTTCGGGCTCAGATCCTGCCTCATAAGGGACTCAGGATTGCGATTCGCTTTTCGCGGTCTAACAGGAATCTCGACTTGATCCTGCGCCTTATTTCCGGCCCATACTGTTCTCCATGATATCTAAAGATATCTATAATCGTCGCTCGCACGAACAATTACATTTAGGCCCGGTAGATTGCTTGAAACAAAGCTGGCAAAGCCTTGATCGGCTGGACCGGGTCGGCGGCTGACTAAATGGCATTTGGACGCCTTTTATTGCTTGACACTTCTAGCCCGTTCAATTTACCATGCAACAGTAAGAGAACCCTGTCTTCTGCGGTCTTGCATACTCTGACGTCCAGCGTCGTTGTTAATTGGGAATCAGGTCGCGAAAGTTTTTTGCTGCGCGCATCGCGCCGGTGGAGTGGTTTGCGAGCGCGAAACGGCCAATGAGAAATCTCCATCCTGAACGTCATATAGCCTAAGGGAAAACGCATAACCTGAAGCGACCAAAAAGGGCGTCGCTCGGTTCCCGACCATCCGGAAGTGGGTCTGTTGTCTCTGGCCCCCCTGAGACATGTCCTGCTTCCGGATCTTTTTTCGCCTTCGACGTTTCCCGATCACGGAGCGACCTCCCTGCCGCTCCTTCTTGCTTTAAGGAAGCAGCCCCCTTAGACTTCAGATGAGGGATCATTTTCTGGTCCGGCAAGGACTGGGTCATTGTGAGCGTGATCGCCGCCCGGCAATAAGGGATTAGCCCATGGATTTTAAGGGTCGCCTCTGGGTCTTCGCTTCGCTCGGTTGCTGGATTCTTTGCGCCTCGACGGCTGTCGCTCAAAGACTCGATAAGGCCACGAAGCCCCGTGAATCGCATATTCCCATTCCCGCCACCTCTGGCAGCGCCCAGGATCCCACCGCTCTCCTCGATCAGTTTCTAAATGAAGCCAACGAAAACTCCTTTGCCATGAAGCTAGCCGAGGAAGTCGCCAAGCATCCCGAGCGGTATAAAGCCACGCTCGAAGCGCTCAAGAAGACATTTCCCAACGAATTCAAGGATGTATCGGAAGGTAAACTGCCAAAGAACCTGGATGCCAATGATCCGGTCCTCCAAGAAACCATTCGCCAATTCGTCCAAAACAACAAAGACCTGGTCAAGGGCCACGAAAAATCCATTGGCGATAAACTTCAGGAGTTACAGAATGATCCCAAGAAAATAAAGGAATTGCAGGAGCGAATCGCGCCCTTGGTTCGGCCTCCCACCGATGATTCCTCATCAGGCGGTCAACCTGGGAATGCCCCGATGCCTCCTTTCGGGAAAGGCGGTCGGTCCAATGGAGAAATGACCAAGCCACCCGACCTGACGCCGGAGAAACCGCCGTCCAATTCGCCGTCCGTGCCTCCTGCCGGCGAACCAGGATCAGAAGCCAGCAACACTCTGACCCATCGCGCTTTCGATTTCGCGAAGAAGATCGGCAATCGCTTCGAAAACGTGGTTGGCGATTCCGTCGATATTCCCAAACTCCTTGCCGGCATGAAAATGTCTTCCGAATCGGGAGATCCGTCCTGGTTTGAGAAACGCCTCGGATCAACCGGTGAGAAGATTGACAAACTAGGCAACCGGCTTGCACCCGAGCGCTGGTTAGCCAAGATGCAAGGGATCCTTCCTGAGGGAGTAAACATGCCGTCGGTTTCCCTGGGTGGGTTGCAGGGCGGATTCTCGAATGCCGCTCAAGCTTCGGCGGAAGCGGCCCGTTCCGACCAGGGATGGAACCTGATTTTATTCTTGACCGTGTTAGCCCTTGGTCTGTTTGGAGCGTGGAAATGGACTAGCTGGTACAAGCAACGTGAGGCCCTGGCCCGTGAAGCTGGTTTGAGGTTGGGTCCTTGGCCGGTGGCGCCGGGCCGCGTGCGGACTGCCGCTGAGTTGATCAAGGCGTTTGAATACTTGTCCGTCTTGTGTCTGGGCCGTGTAGCCCGGACGTGGAATCACCGCGAGATCGCCAAGAACTTCTCTAATACGAAAGCCGGCGCGGATGCCGAGCACATGCAAGCGGCAGAGGCCCTCGCATCGATCTACGAGCAAGCTCGCTATTCGCCCCGGGGAGCGTCCTTGCCGGAATCGGACTTCTCGCAGGCGCGGCGCTATCTTTCTTTGCTGGCGGGAGCTCAGAGTTCATGATCCGATCTCGGAGCATAGCTTTTCGCCGGATTTGGCTTGGCCTTGCAAGCCTTCTAACTCTAATGACTTCCTTTCTTCTGCCGCGGGCCGTTTTTTCCCAGACCACCTCGCCGGATTACTTGCAGGGAACGGAGTCCTTTCGTTACCTCTTCAAGAAAAACGGCTTCACGGCCCTCCAAAGATTGGATGATTTGAAAGATCCCAAAGGAAAAGTATTGGTCGTTCTGGGCGACTTGAGCCCGCTCGACCGTATTCCCGGCGGCCTTTCTAGTTTTCTTTCAAGAGGCGGAGCGGTATTGGCGGCGACAGACCAGCCCGTTCTAGAAGGGGCTCTTAAGAAGCAATTCGGCATCATTGTGACAGGCGAGTTGGGCCGGTGCGTGGAACCAACCTGGCAAACCACCTATCGAGGCTTTCCTGAGTGCCCGATCGTAAGAGCTAATGAGAAAGCCGATATTGCTCTCTTTAAGGACCTTCCCCCAGCCATGAGCGTGGGCCGCCGTCAGGGGCTGGCATCCAATTTGCCCAGTCGCCTGTTACACGTTTCGCCGAATTGGCTGCAAGAATTGGCGTTCCTATCGGATGATTGCCATTTCAATGCGACAGGAGAAGGTGCCTTTACCTTTAAGCACTCGTCTGTTGGTGGGCTTTTTGCCGTGGGCGGCACGCATGGCCAAGGCAAGGTTCTTATCCTGGCTGACCACAGCATCTTCATCAATAACATGATGCAGCTCGATGACGACAGCAACATGGAGTTCGCGTTTCGTTGCGTCAACTGGCTGCAAGGCGACAATGGCGAGCGCAGCGAACTGTTGTTCTTCGAGAACGGCCAACCGAAGTCACTGGATATTCAATTAAAGCGTCTGCCGGCTCTTCCTCCCTCTATGAAACTTGACATGGCTCAGGCCGTCAATCAACTCCTTGCCGACGCCGAGGAGGAAAACATCTTTGACCTGATTCTTCAAGGCCTGATGCCCAAGACATGGAATCTCCGCACGCTGCGCGTTCTGTTGTTGACCGGCCTGCTTCTGTCTTTCGGTCTGGTTGGTCTTGGCTTGGTCCGCTATCGCCGTGAAGCGGGTCAGTCCCTGTTGACCAAGGCAGTTGCCCAAGCGGCTTCCGCATCGGCGGTCCTCGAGCAGCGCCAGGAGGCTCTTCTGAAATCCGGCAATTGGTGGGAGACCGCACGGGCTCTGAGCCTCCGCTTTTTCGAGGACGCGGGAATTCGAGGCTCTAGCCTGCCGGCCAGCCAAGTGACTGGCGGACTTTGGCAGCATTGGCGGTCCCGCCGCCATTTACGGGCGCTCTGGAAGCTGGCCCATTCGGAATCCCCTCGGCGCGTTTCACCGCGCCAATATCGCGCTCTTCAGCGCCTCGTCTACCAAATGAAAGCCGACCTGGCTCATGGCAGCTTGAGGTTCAGGTCCGTAGACTCTCCTGGGGAAAGTAGGCCGGGCACTGCGTGGCAACTTTCAACCCAGGTAGGAATGCAAAAACTGGAAACTGGCGATCGGGGGGCGTAAGGCCCTGATGGCGGAACTGCAATCTGGCCAGCGGGGGGGCGTAAGCCCCCTGATGACGTGGCGTAATCAGAATAAGAGCAAATTATCAGGGGCTTACGCCCCCCGCTCGCCGGATTAGACGCCCGGGCCACAGATGGAGAGATTATGACGCCTCGGACCGAGATCAGTGAAGATGGCCTAGCCGTTCGGCAAACGGCCCAGCACATCCGCATTCTCCGCGACCAGGTCATCGCTCAGGTCAATCGGGTTGTTGTAGGCATGGAAGCGGTGACGGAGCAGTTCTTGATCGCTCTGTTGGCCAATGGCCATGTCCTCCTAGAAGGCGTGCCCGGCATCGCCAAGACAACGCTTTCCAAAATCTTCGCCCATGTCCTGGGTATTCACTATCAACGCTTGCAATTCACTCCCGACCTGCTGCCTTCCGACGTGACCGGCACCTATATTTTCGACCGCAAAACCAGCGAGTTTGTTCTGCGCAAGGGCCCGATCTTCTGCCAAGTGCTGTTGGCCGATGAGGTCAACCGCGCCCCCGCCAAAACGCAGTCCGCCTTGCTCGAAGCCATGCAGGAAAATCAGGTGACAATAGAGGGCACGACGCTGCCGCTGCCGCAGCCGTTCATGGTGCTGGCCACGCAAAACCCGATCGAGCAAGAAGGCGTTTACCGACTTCCTGAGGCGCAGCTGGATCGCTTTCTTCTGAAAGTAGAGATGGGTTATCCGCACTATAACGGCGAGGTGTCCATGCTCAAGCTGCATAGCCATCCGCCCGCGACTACCGAGCAACTGTTCACGGCCGAGCAATTGCTCGATTTTCAAAGCCAACTGGCTTCCGTTCACGGCGCCGAAAGTTTGCTCCACTATATTGTCCAGCTATCTCTGGCCAGCCGGAACCACCCGGATTTGGCGCTGGGCGCCAGCCCCCGGGCGTCTTTGTGTTTATTGCGCTGCGCCCGAGCGCGGGCGTTGCTGGATGGCCGGCATTATTTCACACATGAAGACGTGCAAGCTGTCGTGCCGGGGGTGCTGGGTCATCGCCTGATCTTGCATCCCGAGGCCGAAGTCGAAGGCAAACGGGTTTCCGATGTCTTGAAAGAGATCCTGAGCCAGGTGCCCGTTTTGGAATCAGTCTAGGCAAACCTTCCTTTTTTGGACCGATCATGCTGACCCGGCGTGGCTGGTGGTTTTTCCTCGCGGTAGTTGGTCTCCTCTTGCTCGGAGTTGTGGTTCATTATGTCGGGCTAGCCGTCGTGGCGCTGGGGCTCTTGATTTGGTTTATGAGTGAATGGATCGCCTTCGCAATTCGAATACGCTTTGTCATACCGAAGCTGCGCGTGGTTCGTGAGGTGCGGGACGAGCGCGGCCGTGTTGATACGCTGTGGGCCGGACGGAAGTTCCGAGTACATTTCGGGCTGGACTCGACGGCGGGCCTGAGCCTTCCGTACCTGGTGATGACCGATTTTCCGCCTTTCGGAGTCGAACGCGTCTCCGGTCCCATGCAGATTGAATCGAGCCTTGACGCTGAAGAGTATCTGGAAGTTTCCTACCGCATCCGCTGCCCGGCAGCGGGCCATATCCGATTCGAAGGAGTGTCCGTTCAACTGGCGGATTTACAGGGGTTTTTTTATTTCCGAACGTTTCTGACGGACCCAAAGAACTATCGCATTCTGCCTCCTCTTCTCGATCGCAAGGGGATGGCCAGCACTTCCAAGCAACACAACATCCTGCCGCCCCCGGGGATCCACCGCCTGCGGCGTCCGGGAACGGGCAGCGAGTTGTTGAACCTGCGCGACTACCTGGCCGGCGATCCTCCCAAGACAATCGCATGGAAAGTCTCCGCGCGTCGCGATCGCCTCATTACCAAGGAATACGAAAGCGAAGTGCCCGTCCGCTGCACGGTCTTTCTGGACACGTCTCAAGCAGTGCGTCTTGGTCCAGCGGGGGAGTCGCTGCTTTTGCCGATGGTGGAACTGACGGCGATGCTCATTCAGGCCAATACGCGCAGCCGCGATATGACCGGCCTGTGTCTCTTTGATGAAGCAACAACGGACTTTACGGCCCCAGCCCGCAATTCCGCTCACGTTTCCCACGTTCTTAACGTGCTGGCCGACACGGCGGCGCTGACGCCCCGCTCAGAGAACGCGCCGCCCGAGGCCTTGCTCAACCTGGCCCATGCCTATGCCGGCGAAGTCTATCCCGACCTCCTTCATTCACGAAATAACAAGATTCCCTTGTTGCTGCCCTGGGTGGGATCCGACGGACCACCCAGGCCCTTTCCTGGATGCTTTGGGCTTATTTGGCGGGCGGTGTTTTTCCTTATCGCCTTCCTCGTGTTCGTCAGCCAGTCCGTGCTTTATTTCAAGATTCTGGAAATAACGGAAAGGCAATTGACTGAGCATGGGGAGTTGTCGCAATACATTGCCAAGCCGCCGCCGGAGTTTCATTACGTTCTTCTTGCAGTAGCCGCCATTTACTACTTCCGCTTTGTCAATGCCTTTCGCCGTGCCTTGCCCCAGATATTCTCCATTCGCCGCCGCAACCTGCTTCGTCGCCGCAAGCAAATGGCCGCGCTTCTTTCAGCTGAGCACGGTCTGGCGCCGGGCGGGGCGGCGACGCTCATGGAAGACGACAAATTGCTATCACAACACTTGCAACAGTACCTCGGAGAGCATCGCGTCCCCTTCGCGCTGCCTCTGTACGACGACCGGGGTCTCTACCAATTCAGCGCGCCTGCGAAAGTTGAAGTTCTGGCCAAGGCGCTTCTGCATTCCGTGGCCGTCGGCCGTGACAACGAATTGTTTATTTTGGCTGTCGATCTCCTGGAACTGGAAGACCGCCTGGAGCCGTTGCTGCGAGCAGTGGGCGTCGCGCTGGCCCGTCAACATCAAGTGATGCTGGTCTTGCCGTTGCCCGCAGGTATAAACCTCGACGATTTGCCAATTGCTTTGGGCTCCTTCCAAGAGAGAGAACGGCAAGCGATCATAGGCCTGGCCATGCGGGAGCGCCTGCAGCGGTCGTACAAAAAGGTGGCCAAGGCGTTTTCCCGCAAGGGAGTTGCCGTGCTGCGAGCAGATAGCGAACAGTCCGTCCGTCTGATCCTGACACGCATGGAGCAGATCCGGCTGGCTGGGAGAAGACGATGACTCGACAACGCCATGAAGAGCAACGGGAAACTTCGGCCCCGCTCACGGATTACATGGCTCTTTGTTACGGGAGCCTGTTTGTCGTACTCTTGGCGCTCCTTAATCGAGGCTTTGGCGGCTGGAGCTTGCTTCCTGTTTTGATTGGTGTGCTGGCGCTGTCATTTCGCTGGCAATCCGGGCCCGTGCTGTTGCTGGTCGCCCTCGCCTGGTTATTTGTTTCGGATTCCCTGGGCATGACGCCCGGCTCACTAGCTGCCTCGGTATTCGGCATCATTATGAGCCTGATTTTCGGCGCTGAAATGGCCCCACAGGCCCGCGGGTTTTCTCACGCCTTCCCGACGGAAGGAATACCCATCGCGGACCTCATTTTAGTTATCGGTGTTTTCGGCTATTGTGCCGGGCATTACCGCATTCAAAGCATCCTTCAGCACATTTTTCCCATCGACCCACGCAAGAAACAGCCTCAAACTGAGGAAAGCACAGGATTCTGGTTTTGGCGCCCACGACCGAAGCCTATTCAAGAGAAACGGCTGGCCGAAACGGCGACCCGGAAGGAAATCGCCTTGCTGGTTTTGACGTTCCCCTTGTGGGCGGGCCTCGCCGAAATCGGCTGGCTTTGGCTCTCGTCGAGCCGAGGGAACCGGCCTCTGAATCTGCCTGGTGGGTTGTGGCGGGTCATTCTGCTAACCTGGATTCTCGGCGTGGGAATGCTGCTGGCGGGCTTTGTCTTGAATTACATTAGCTCGCGAAATCGATCGGCCCAGGAAGGGCTGCTGGCGTCCCAAGATATTCTTTGGCAAGAGACGCGCGTCGAACAGCGCCGGGTCGCCCGATGGTTGGCCTGGTTCAGGCGAAAAGCCGATGCGAGGAAGGATATAAGATGACTATTTGGTTGCGGGAAATCGCGGGATGGGCCCTTGTGGCTATTGGATTATTAGTCTTTTACGAGTGCTACGAAATCCTTGTGCCGCCGCCGGTCAGGGTAGGACCCGACAGCCAGGTCTTTCAGCCACCCGGTAAAATCTTGGAAGCCGCCGAATTGGCCCTCGTCGGCATCATCGTTTTCCGAGGCGGAATCGGCCTGTTGAAATCGGCGCTGGCCGCCCGGGTTTGTGCACCCCAAAAGGACGTTGTCAAAGTGGAAAAGCGAACGCCGGTTCCCTTGGCCGGTCGCCTTCTTCAGAGAGGTTAGCGACGCTTCGAAGAACGCTTATTCATCAAAACAGAAAACCAGGATAGACGGCGTGAAGCAAGAATGCCAAGCCGGTCCACATCGTAACCGAAATAAGAAGTCCCAGAATTATCGCCGCGCCCGCTGGACCCAGGCCTTTGTCCCACGGATCGATCCGGTATTGCCACCAGGAGAGCATCCCTAGCAGTAGAGCCAAAGGACCCATGATCAGCCCGACGAACGGGATCAATCCAATGACGCCGCAGCGATAGGCAAACCACGCTAATTTGTAATCGGCGGCCGGCTCATTGTCGTCCGAATCGTTGTTACCCCGCCGGTTTCGGCGTTTCGTCAGCCGGGACCCACAGTTGACGCAATTGTGGTTGCCTTCCTCGTTCTCTTTTCTGCAAACCGGACAAAGCATGAAATTCCCTTCCGTGGCGTGAAAGAAGAAATTAGCACGCCGGTGCAAGGTGGTCAAGCGTGTCTAGAGTCCGATTCTGGCCAACCTCCCGAGGCTTACATGCAAGAATTGCCATTGCCGACGCCCGCATTTTCTAATGCAATTGCAGGCACGCATGCGCTACTATCCCGCTTACGATGAATTCGTCGAATTGGCCAGGGGAAAGAACCTGGTCCCCGTCTTTCGACAACTGGTCGGCGATACGCTGACTCCGGTCAGCGCTTTTTGCAAGATCCAGGAAGGGGACTGGGCGTTTTTGTTCGAAAGCGTTGTCGGCGGAGAGCGCCTGGGACGTTATAGCTTTCTCGGCTCCGGGCCGTTTCTGCAATTTCAAGCCTTTGGTTGTCGGGTCGTCATGCGGTCCCGCGCCGCCGGCCAATCGTCCGAAGGCGGCAAGAACACCGCCGGCCTAAGTCGCCTCGAAGAAATTGACCATGCCGACCCGCTCAAGCTTCTCGAAGAGAAGTTGAACCTGTACCGCACTCCCAATGTTCCCGGCTTGCCGCGTTTTTGCGGAGGCGCCGTCGGTTATGCGGCCTACGACGCCGTGCGCTATGTCGAGCGCCTGCCGAACGCGCCGCCCGACGACCGCCACCTGCCGGACTTGTGTTTCGCCTTTTACGACCGTATGGTGATTTTCGACCACCTCAATAAAACCATCGCGGCCGTGGCTCATGCCCATGTCGATCCGGACGACTTGCATGGTTGTTACCAGGCTGCTTGCCAACGGGTTGACCGCCTGGTGGAACGGCTTCAACAGGGCGTCGCCGATTTGCAATTGACCGATGTCGCCCCGGTCGGCGAGGTGCATCGGCCCTATCAATCGAACTTCGATCCGCAAGCGTTCGAAGCCGCCGTCGCCAAGTGTAAGGAATACATCAAAGCGGGCGACATCTTCCAGGTTGTCCTGAGTCAGCGCTTGAAGACGGAAACGCGTGCTCGGCCCTTCGACATCTATCGCACATTGCGCGTCGTCAATCCCAGCCCGTTCCTTTTTTACCTGAAAGCCGGACCTCTTTGTTTGGTCGGCAGTTCACCGGAAATCATGGTCCGCGTCGAGGGGGACAAGGTGACAATCCGCCCGCTGGCCGGGACGCGGCCGCGCGGCAAGACCGAGGAGGAAGACGAGCGCCTTGCCGCCGAACTTATTGCCGACCCCAAGGAACGGGCCGAACATATCATGCTCGTTGATCTGGGCCGCAATGATATTGGCCGCATCGCCAAGTTCGGCTCCGTGGGCCTCGACGATGTCATGACGGTCGAGCGTTATAGTCACGTCATGCACCTGTGCAGCACGGTAACGGGCCGGTTGCAAGAGAGTAAATCGGCATTTGACGCGCTGCGGGCCTGCCTGCCTGCTGGGACGCTAAGCGGCGCCCCCAAAATCCGGGCGATGGAGATCATTGACGAACTGGAACCTCACCGCCGCGGCCCTTATGGGGGAGCGGTCGGTTACGTCGATTTCGGCGGAAACATGGATACGTGCATCGCGCTAAGAACGATGGTCCTCACCGGTCAAACCGTCTATCTCCAAGCCGGCGCGGGCATTGTGGCCGACAGCGTGCCCGCGAACGAACGCGAGGAGACGCTTAACAAGGCACGAGGCTTATTGCGTGCGCTGGAAATGGCCGAAACGCAGCTCTAGCCGCGCCTGGGATTCTGACGAGTCTTTCGGCTTCTCTCTTATTGCTGCTGCCATTTGCTTCTTTCCATTGCGCCTGACCCCCTTCTATGAAAGCCCGCTGCTCGTCAAGAGAAGAAAGTTAACCAACGGCGAACCGGCGTCCCATTCTTCTATCCGAGCGTCAGCCGGGTGGCCTAGCCCAAGTGGGTTGCTTTCGAGAGTGGCGCCGACTGCCCCATCTGTGGACGAGCCCGGAGGCCCATGGGTCAGTCGAGCGCGTCGGCGCCAGCTCAGGACGCGGTTGCTATTTCGTGCTCCTACTTTCTTGCGCGAACAGAGA
>Ga0185299_10000842_pt1 | contig 71878 bp, 61 predicted proteins | sample PaiPotPPA55metaG_FD_128002 | JGI IMG/M metagenome (GOLD analysis project Ga0185299, IMG submission 128002) | Iron sulfur acid spring bacterial and archeal communities from Banff, Canada, to study Microbial Dark Matter (Phase II) - Paint Pots PPA... ...
TTCGTCCACCAAGCTCCAAAACCACCAGCGGTGCCAACCCAGGTCTGGATCAACAAACCGCTCAACTCAAATGAAAATACTCACTAAATTCCATGAACACTGGTCTCAAACTCGTTGACACGCGCCGCAAATGGTATTTAATCCAGCGAAGAATGTGAATATGGTTGTGAGGGCCACCCATTGAATGGGATGGTCCATTGCTCGTTTTTCAAGAAGCCGTTTGTATTCTCCCCATCGACGCTGATATTCGCCCATGACACGCACAATTTAATGTGTGAATCCCTGCTTTGGCTAGAGTACGAGTGTGTAATGAGTTACTGAAAATTGCGGACGACAATACATTGAATCCCGAAGTCGAGTGACCGAACATATCGTAATCGTTGATTCTATTTGCCCAGCTCTACTGAGTCAGTGGCCTCGAAAATCGTTCACCTATTGAACATTTTCCTTAGATAGATCGTTGTCGAATAGCCTCAGGAAACCCACAATAAAATGATGAACCCGGAATGCCCACGCCGCTACAAAGCCCGCTATGGTACTTCAATGGCCAGTGAAATCCATAAGAACGTCACGCTACAAGCTGGCGAAGAATTTCTCTATTCTCAATTCGTTCGCCAACGCAAGAATTTGTTCATGGCGCAGCCGCGTTTGTTAGCCCTTACTGCGTCCCGTTTATTCCTCCTGGAACACAACCTATTCGCAGCAGATTGGATTTTGGAGGTCCCTCGTTCTGTCGTCACCCATGTCTCTCGTGATGAGGGCGGGACAAAAAATTGGGTAAGTTTCAACTACTCCGATGCTGGAGAGGATCACACGGCTCGAGTTCAGCCAATGCTGAGGAGTGTATCCGAAGAGGAAAATCAGAAGTTGTTCTCCGTCCTCAACGCATTTCACTGCGGACAATTAAACTCTTACGTGCCAGGAACCGAATCCCTTTGTGCTGAGCTTGGCGCTCAAAAAAGACTCTCGCCGCGCGTTCCGATGCATCGTCAGTAGTAAGAATCGGGCGGGCCTTTGTACTCCTGGATGGTATTGCCGCCGTCGATGACGAGCATCTGGCCGGTGACGTAGGATGCGGATTCGCAAGCGAGGAAGGCGATAGCAGCGGCGACTTCGTCAGGACGGCCGGGGCGGCCGAGAGGCGTATTTTGGCCAGCGATAATTTCCTCGGCGGTTGAGGACGCGGTTTCAATCCAGCCTGGCGCTACAGCGTTCACCGTGATTCCGTTGCGGGCAACCTCGATGGCGAGGCCGCGGGTTAGCCCGACCATGCCGGCTTTGGCCGTACTGTAGGCCGTTGCGCGAGGATTGCTGACCAGTGGCCCGGTGACTGATGACACGTTCACGATACGGCCATAGTTTGCACGCAGCATCGATGGCAGCACGGCTTTCGTCACATTAAAAGTGGTCTTGAGGTTCAACCCCATGCTGTAATCCCAATCCGCTTCGCTAAGGTCCGCTAGAGATACCGAGAGGGTCTGATCAGGATTGCTGATCTGCGTCATGCCCGCATTGTTTACCAGGATATCGATTCGGCCATAGCGCGCGAGAATTTCACGAACCAGCTTGTGCGTGCTCGCGTGATCGCGCAGGTCCGCGGGTAAAGCAAAAACATCGGCGTGCTCCGTGGCCAGTTCGCGAGCCCGCTCGTTGATTCTGTCAGTCGTGGAAGTGATGGCAATTTTTGCCCCTTGTCGCGCCAAGAGACGCGCGGTGGCGAAACCTATCCCATGGGGACTGCCCGCACCGGTGATGAGCGCGACTCTCCCGGAAAAATTCATTTATCTAGTTCCCTCGTTTTTCTCAGGTTCAACAGAACTAATCGAATTAAACACTAGCATCTTCAACGCGATGGGAAATCAAATTTCCGAAACCGCGCAAGGCGCAACTGAGGCCCTCCGTTTGCTTTCTTCTTTTGTTATGTCCGCACGATAGGTGGACAACGTCACAAATCGCGAGAGGAGTCTCAGTGAACATGGTTCTTTTGAACAACTTAGTTGCACTGGTCACGCGCAAGCAAATATTTCGCGGCGCCATGCTTCTGGCGTGCATCGTGCTGTGCCTGACGCACTTGTGTTCCGCTCAAGACAGCAACCCATCGGAGACGAACACCGATACCATCATCAGACTAAGTTCGGCAGAGCTGCGATGTGGCATCGATGCGCAAGAACCGGAACAACGAGCCTTCGCCGACCAGGCAGGCAAAAATCATTGGCGCCAGTATCGCAGCGCAAAGTATTCCCCGAGCATACAAGCTTCCGGACAATTGGCGCAGCTTTGGACTGGGCGCGACGGAAAGGTTTTGATTCGTCTGCTGGGCCCCGCGGAGGATTGGATGACTTGTACGCAATATTGTTTCAATAAAGCGGGTCGGCTTATCGCCGTGCGATTCCAAGTGCGGACCGCATGGGGGTGGGGGTACCGCGAAGACGGCCCAGTGACGAGAGGCGCGTTTGCTCCCCAGACCTCGGAGTTTTTTAGCACCAGCGACGAATCTCCGATCACAAGGCCGGAAATGGCGGGCGATATTCCTGACGCGCTAAAGCCGCACCTCTATCTCCGAATTTCTCGATTGCCATTCGCAAAATTTCTGCGCAGTTGGCCTCATTAGGCCTGCAGCCGGAAATGGAAAGCTAAATCACCGATGCACTCCTGCCCTCAAGAATCTGGAAACTTACCCTGCCTTCGCCTCTGCGCATCCACTTCCATCTGCGTTAAACTTTCTTATCGATGATAAGTCTGCCCCCGATCACCTTGCGCTTGCGCGGTTTCAAGCTAATCGACCGCGTCGCGCTGGCCTTCTTGCTGCTGTGCTCCATCGCGCTGGGCGCGGCCTGTGGCTTGCTCTTCGTGTATGCCAGCGACCTGCCTGAAATTCGCGCGCTCGAGACGTATCGCCCCACAGTCGTCACCGAAATTTATGCCGACGATGGCCAAATGGTCGGCAGCTTTGCGCTGCAGCGCCGCATCCTCATGACTTATGAACAGGTCCCGCGCGTGCTTTACAACGCCGTGACCGCCATCGAGGACCAGCATTTCGAAGATCATTGGGGCATCGATTTCCCGCGCATCGCGGGCGCCGCCTTGCGCAACGTTTTGAAGCATCACATCACCGCAGGCGCCAGCACCATCACCATGCAATTGGCCGGAAATCTTTTCCTCGACCGCAGCGATAAAACTTTCCGCCGCAAAATGCAGGAAATTCTGCTCGCTCTGCAAATCGAGCGCCGCTACACCAAGCCACAAATTTTCACCATGTATTCGAACCAGGTGTACCTGGCGCACGGCAACTATGGCTTCGCTGCCGCATCCCAATTTTATTTTGGCAAGCCCGTCACCGATCTGAAGCTCCAGGAGGCCGCCCTGCTGGCCGGCATGGTCAACGGCCCCAAATTTTCGCCGCTGAATAATCCCACTCTCGCACTCGCGCGTCGCAACCTGGTGCTACACCGCATGGAGGAAGAAGGAAAAATCACCCCCGCCGAAGAATCCGCCACGCGCAAAACGCCGCTCGGCATCCACATCCAATATCCACGCAACGACCTGGCGCCCTATTTCTTCGAAGACATTCGCAAATACCTGGAATCAACATATGGCACCGAAGCCGTTCATGAACGCGGTCTGCGTATTTACACGACTTTGAATATCGCCATGCAGCGCGCCGCCAATCAAGCCGTTCGCGATGGCCTGCATAGCTACGACCGCCGCCACGGCTGGCGCGGCGACCTGCCGAACATCTTGCGCGACAATCTCGGGGCTATCGCCACTTACGAAGACGATGACTGGCGCCGGCCCATCGAGAAGGGCACATACACCACCGGACTCGTCGTTTCTGTCGAAGACAAAAACGCCACTATCAAAATCGGTAACTATCGCGCCATTCTTTCTCCCGCCGACTTTGCCTGGACGGGCCGCAAGAAAGCTTCCGACCTTCTGAAAACCGGCGACCTCGCGCAATTTTCTATCCAGGAATTGCGCGAAACTACCGCGCGTGTGCAGCTCGAGCAGCAACCTGGCCCGCAAGGCGCCATGGTGGCCATCGATAATCCCACCGGCGAAATCAAAGCCATGGTCGGCGGCTACAGCTTCGAAGACTCAAAATTTAATCGCGTCACGCAAGCATTCCGCCAGGTAGGTAGCTCCTTCAAGATTTACGTGTACGCTGACGCGCTCGAAAAAGGCTCCACGCCCTTCGACACGATTCTGGACGCGCCTTTCACCACTATCAGCGGCGGCCAGCCCTATTCGCCCCGCAATTACGACGAGAAATTTGAAGGCAACATCACCCTGCGTCGCGCCTTGGCGGGCTCGCGCAACGTACCCGCCGTCAAGCTGGCCGAAAAAGTAGGTATCAACAGTGTCGTCAATATCACTCGCCGGTTCGGCATCACTACCTCGCTGCCGCCTTATCTTCCGCTCGCGCTGGGCTCCGCGGACATGCGCCTGCTCGAACACGTTTCCGCGTTCACCGTTTTTCCCAATGACGGCATCCGCATCGATCCGCACATGATTCGCCGCGTCACAAGTTACGATGGTGCGCTGCTCGAGGAAGCCCATCCCATAGTCCATGACGTGGTGACGCCGGAAGTCGCTCGCACCATGACCGCCATGCTCGAGGAAGTCATCCAATTCGGCACCGGCATTCAGGCCAAATCGCTTGGGCGTCCCGCCGCGGGCAAAACCGGGACCACGCAGGACTACACCGACGCGTGGTTCATTGGTTTCACGCCGCAAATTACCTCAGGAGTGTGGGTCGGATACGACGACAAGCAAATCTCGTTGGGCAAAAAAGAGACTGGCGCGCGTGCCGCGCTGCCGGTCTGGATTCAATTCATGAAGGCCGCGCACAGCGGTCTGCCTGAAGTGGAATTTGCCAACGTCGTGCCGCTCGAACAACAAGCTGCCGATCACGAAGTGCACGTGGACACGCCCGACACTGCCCCCACCGAGGACGAACCTCGCACCCCCAAAGAAAAACCGCCCACCGCGATTCCGCCAGCCGCACCTCCACCAGTAAAGACGTCTACATCCACGGCCGTGACTGCTCCCACAGAGGCGGCGCGCCCATAATTCAACTATTCGTTTGCAGGTGTCGTGAACGTCGCGTTAGCAACCGTGAACCGGTAAGGCTTGTCACGGTGGCTCACTCTCAGCTTTTTGGAGGGTTTACCTGCCGTGGCAGGGGTCTCGTAACGTGGGAACACCCGATTGTCAGTACGGGCGTCAGCAGCTCTTTCTCACGGCAGTACGTGAGTTCCTACTTATCGCGGAGGATTACTTCACCTTGGCCGACCAGTTGGTCGTTAAGCCATAACCGGTACTTGAAGGTCGAGCCTTTGAGGCCGATCCGGGGCGGCCCGCTCAGCAGACGCATGCCCGCCGGGGCCTGGAATACGTTGGATGAAAATGGGCAGCGGTTTACGTCGAACTCGATGCGGAGATTGCCCGCGTCAGAGATCCAGGCGACTTGGTCGCCGTCATCAAGCACCACAGTTTGGGGAATAACGCCTACAAGTACCGGCCGCTCAGCCATTCTCTCCCTAATCCTTGTGGACTAATGTTTCTAAGATGAGATCCTGTGAAATCGCGGGCCCAAGGCTCTGCAGCGGCGCGCGAGAAACGATAACACATTCGAACAGATGATTCTGTCCTCAAGCGCTATCTTATCCGCGTCAGAAGGCATCAAATTAGTACAGCTGGCCGAGAGTACCCTTGACCGCTGCAATATGCGCCCGTAAACTGGTTGTGCAGGGTTTCTCAACACCCGACATTTCCGCCGCGTCCACATCGTTGGCCTGAAGTGACTCTGTGTTCGCAGAATATGCCTTAAGAGCGTCTAGCTGCATACAGACGCGGAAAGAAACGCAAGAATGGCTACAGCTTCACGCCCATGGTCGATTCCTCTGCCTAACGGCTCACGAATTTCGGTGATTATGTCCCTGCCGTTCGCGCTGGTGCATATCGCATCATTGCTGATATTTTTCATTCCTTTTCACTGGTATTACCTGGTGACCTGCCTGGCGCTCCTGGGCGTGCGCATGTTTTTCGTTACCGCCGGATACCATCGCTATTTTTCGCACCGCGCCTTTAAAACCAGCCGCGTCTTTCAATTCATAATCGCCTTCATGGCGATGAGCTCGGCGCAAAAGGGCGTGCTATGGTGGGCGGCGCATCATCGCCATCATCATCGTCATTCCGATCAGGAACTGGATCTCCATTCGCCGACGCTGTTTGGATTTTTCTGGTCGCACGTCGGCTGGATCATGTCCGATAAATACAACGACACGCGCCTCAACTACATCGGCGATTTTGCGAAATTTCCCGAGCTGCGCTGGCTGAATAAATATCACATGGTTCCTCCCGTTACGTTGGGAGCGGTGATCTGGCTGATTGGCGGATGGCACTTGTTCGTCTGGGCGTTCTGCCTGAGCACGGTGCTGCTGTGGCACGACACGTTTACCATCAATTCGCTTTCGCATTTGTTCGGCACCCGCCGGTATGAAACGACAGACACCAGCAAGAACAACTGGTTTTTGGCGCTGCTGACCCTCGGCGAAGGCTGGCACAATAATCACCATCACTTCATGGCCTCAGCTCGCCAGGGATTTTTCTGGTGGGAAGTGGACATCACCTACTACACGCTGAAAGTGCTGTCGTGGTTTGGCATCGTGTGGGATTTGCGCAAGGTGCCAGTGCATTTGCTAAGCGAGCAAAAACTCGCCGCGTAAGTTAGATTTTTTGTTGGAAGGTATCCCGGGACAGGCACTCATGCCTGTCCTTTTTTTGTTTCTTCTGCAATTCGTGCTCTGAACTAATTTTGAAAGTTCAAGTTGACCGGTCGTTCCTGCATTTCGCTGAAGGGCTTGGCCGTGACCGGTACATCGCTTCCGACAGTTTCGAACTTCACGTTGTTAAGCCACACCGTCCCTGATTTGCTCACCAGAATGCCAAACGAGATACCGGTCGCGTCTTTTGGCACGTCCAGAACAACTTGATACTCATGCCAGTCGACTGAACCCTTGATGGAGCGATCCGCCATGTTGTCTAACACAAACGGCCTGGACTTCACGTCCACGCGCATCCACAAGCCCGCCCAATCAGCCACCTCATCTGCTTTCACGGATCCGGTCAGGCGTATCCGCTGTCCGGCGTATTTACTGGCGCTGAAACTCTGCATCAAAGTTCCAAATCCCTCGGTGGCCGACGGCTTGGATTTGAGATAAGCGATCGGAAAACCGTTGCGCTTCGCTTGCGGATCCACACCGGTTTCGTAATTCTCGGGATTGCTTCCGGCCAGAAGCCATCCCTGGGGCGTGCTAGCGGATTTAGCCGGTTGCTCTCCGCCCGGCACGCGAAGCGCGAGTAGCGGAATGACCAGGCAAGCCGCCGTCGCGACAATGACCAGCCTGGTTCTCCGCGAGAAATGGCTGGCATCATGAGAAATATTTGTCATGACAATCTTCCTTCCAGATTGGGCTGTCCGATGAATCAGCTCAATCTTGCATTGCGGAGTTTGAAGCCGCACCCAGCAGTATCGAATCTCGAAGCAAAATAGCACCGCACTTTCCCACGATCAACTAATTAAATCGTAAACTGCATCGCCCATTAGCGGCGTGAATGCAGTCACGTATCTGTGCGTTCAGTGGTCGCAATTCTGCGTCTTCGCACCTAACAAAATATTCACATAGGGTTCATGGGCCGCATTGCAATGGACATTGCAGGGCTGCGTTCGTTGTGTTTGAATGCGGATGCACGGAAATCCCGGAGGTGTTTGTGAAGAGCATTATGCGAACCGCGTGGACAGGCTGCGCTGCAATTCTGGCTTTGACGATTGGATTGATCGCCGGCGGAAAAAACACCCTCAAGGCGCAACAAGGTGGCACGAACCAGAGCGCGCCAGGCAAATCGGGCTATCACTTGATTAAAAAAGTGAAGCTCGGCGGCGAGGGTGGCTGGGATTATCTCACTGTAGATCCCGCCAGCCGGCGCTTGTTTATTTCGCGCGGCACGCACGTGATGGTCGTGGATGCCGATGAAGGCAAAGTTGTCGGCGATATTCCCAATACCCAGGGCGTGCATGGCATCGCGCTTGTTCCGGAATTGAATAAAGGATTCACGAGCAACGGTAAGTCCAACACATCAACAGTATTTGACATGAAGACCTTGCAGCCCGCCGGCGAAGCCACGACAGAAAAAAATCCGGACGCCATCATTTATGATCCTGCGTCGAAGCGCGTGTTTACGTTTAATGGTGGCGCTGACTCAGCAACCGCCATCGACGCCGCGACCGGCAAAGCGGTTGGCACCGTCGCCTTGGGTGGAGGTCCTGAATTCGCGGCTTCCGATGGCAAGGGCCATGTGTTCGTAAATCTGGAAGATAAGAGCGCGCTCGTAAAATTCGATCCGGTCACGCTTAAGGTGGAAAAAACCTGGCCGCTGGCCCCTTGCGAGTCGCCGTCCGGACTGGCCATCGATGCGGAACACGAAATTCTGATCGTTGGCTGCCATAACAAAATGATGGCTTTCGTGGATGGCAATTCCGGGCACGTGATTGGCACAGTGCCGATCGGTCAAGGCGTCGATGCCAATCGCTTCGACCCCGCAACCGGCTTCGCGTTTGCGTCGTGCGGCGATGGCACGGTTACCGTGGCGCACGAGGATTCACCGGACAAGTTCACCGTAGTCGACACCATCCCGACCCAATCGCGTGCGCGCACCATGGAACTGAATACATCCAATCACAATTTATATTTGGTGAGCGCGGATTTTGGACCAACCCCAGCGGCTACAACTGAACAACCCAGGCCGCGTCCGCCAATGATTCCCGACACCTTCACACTGCTGATCTTTGGCAGGTAAATACCGGTAGGTAAGTCCGTGGCAGATAAAATCTATCGTAGATAACGCGGATAACGCGCGACTCAGTGCGCCAGCAGAAACTGTTTGAACTCGTCGTAACTACTCGAGATCGGTAGCGACAGTTTCTCGCGTTTCAGATATGCCGCGAGCCGGGCTGGCAATCGCGGAGCGATGCCGATAGCCCGCGTCACCACTTCCGCGAATTTTGCCGGGTGCGCAGTAGCCAGCACCAACCCCTGCGCCGGCTCCGGATGCGCTTTGCGGTACGCCTCCCAACCCAAAATTCCAACCGCGGTATGCGGGTCAGCAATGTATTGATAGCGTTCGTACACCAACTTCATCGCCGCCAGGGTCTCCGCATCCGTCGCGCCGTGCCCCCAGATTTCTTTCTGCACGTACTCCAGCCGGTTGCGGCACAAATCCAGCAGCCTGGGAAAATTATTTGGATTCCCGACATCCATGGCGTTAGACAAGGTCGCAAACGCCGGATGTGGCGCGAATTTTCCGCTGCGCAAATATTCCGGCACCACATCATTCGCATTCGTCGCCGCCACAAATCTCGTCACCGGCAATCCGATGCGCTTGGCAAATATTCCCGCCGTCAAATTGCCGAAATTTCCGCTAGGCACAGAAACAATCAGCGGCACCGAAGCCACCGGCAATTGCCGGTACGCCGCCACGTGATAAAACATCTGCGGCAACAGGCGCCCGATATTGATGGAATTCGCGGAAGTTAAAAACGCGCGCTTGTTAAGCTCCACATCCGAGAACGCCTGTTTCACCAATCGCTGGCAATCGTCAAAAGTTCCTTGTACTTCCAGCGCGGTGATGTTCTCTCCAAGCGTTGTAAATTGTTTTTCCTGCGCTTCACTGATGCGCTTCGAAGGGTAAAGAATCACCACGCTAATTCCCGGCACACCCAAAAAACCATGCGCTACCGCGCTGCCGGTATCGCCCGAAGTTGCCACCAGCACCGTCAGCGTGCGCGTTTCGTCCCGCACAAAATACGCCATCAGCCGCGCCATGAAGCGCGCGCCAAAATCTTTGAACGCCAGCGTCGGCCCGTGGAATAGTTCCAGAATGTGCAATCCCGGCGACAGCGACACCATCTTCACCGGAAAATTAATCGCTTCGCTCACCACTTGCCACATTACTTCTTCTGGCACTTCCGGACCGGCAAACGGCCGGGCTACGCGAAAACATACTTCCGTGAACGGCAGACGGCGAAATTCTTCCAGCTCTTCCGGAGAGCGCCGCGCGATCTCCACCGGCATGTACAATCCCCCATCCGGCGCCAAGCCCCGCAACACCGCGCCGCGTAGCGACGTCAATGGCGCTTCCCGGGATGTGCTGCGGTATCTCATCTCAGGGATTTTCTATTGTGATGGGCTACAAACATCAGGTGTGTTCAACCTGGTCGCGTATCTTTTGCAGGAACCGTTCTACGTCCGCCGCATTTTTCGGCGACTTACCACCGTGCGTCGCGCGCAACTCCGACACTTGTACCGCACAATGCGCCAGCGTTTCATAACTCTTTCTGCGAGCCGCGATCAACAGCGGATAACATCGCGCCACCGTTTCGCGCGGCGTTTCCTGGTCCTTCACATGAAATGCTCCCCGCCACAACACCGGCTTCGGATCATTCAAATATCTCTCCACCAGTATTCGCTGCTCTTTTTCCGTATTGGCCAGATGCACCACGATCATTTGCCGCCGCAAGCGCATCAGAATATTGTTCTGCGCGTAAATCACGCTCCCGGTGGTATCCAGAACGATCGGTGTGCCGCTCGATTCTTTCTCAAGCCCGCTCGTTTCTTTCTCCAGATTGCTCAGGAATTCGTCCATCACTCCTATTTCTTCCGCCAGGTATTCCGCTTCCCGTTGCACATAGGTCATACTGTCCGGCCAGCCCATCCAAGCGGCCACGCCGTTAATTCCCGAATGCCCGCCAACGGCCAGCCGTGGGGCCAGCCTCTGCTCGATCAGGTCGTCGCAGCAAACCGACCTCCAGCCCGCCGCCGCTAACTTCTTTGTCCAGAAACTTTTGCCGCTCCCAGACATTCCGATCAAAGCCAGGCGAGAGCGCTTATCCTTGTGCAATTCACTGTTCATAAACTAATTTTTTACCTTAACGTGGACTATGCTCGTGCCCGGTGTGAGCAAAGGATTTTTTAGAGCGCTCAAATACTCACAGATGCTATGGCAGACAGCAGCCATAATCCCGTAGTTGTGAACGCGACGAATAGACCAGCGCAGCGCTTAATGCCGATTCCGAAGGGTGCCGCGACGACCGCGCCGCAAGATAAGGGTAATCCAAGGCGTATTGCAAAGGTCTCGATGGGATTACCGGGATAGAAATTCATCCAACGAAACAACCATGCGGCACCAAATCCTAAGTAAAGCAGTTGACTGCCTGCCGCTAAAGCGATACTCAAATAACCAAATGTGCTTCTGTATTTGGCAGACGGTTCCGGTGAAGACAATAGGCTTTCATCCGCGCGATAGAAAGCTGCCAGAACAATCAGACACAAATTGCTGAAGGACAGTAGAAGTAGGGCGACTGTGCCAGCCTGTACTGGGTGTGCCCTCGTAAGCTGTGCAAGAGCAAGCAAGCGCACCATTTTAGCAGCGTATCCAAGAAGATTCGTAGACAAACCCAAGCAAGTGAAGCGCAGTTGCCGTCCGCCGCCCCTTCAGAAATAATGCGCTCTTGGAACCCTGTACGACCGGACGGCTTGCAGCGCCGTAACCCTGATGTTAGGTTTGCAAACAGCTGTGAGGCATCATTGAAGCATGGGGTTGGCGGTTTTTGCGTCCGGTTAGAATCTTCCATTACGGAAAGCAACCGGCAGAAATCGAAATCCAAGTGTAAATTTTCGTGACGCGAAGTTACTCCGGTGTAACCGGAGCAGGCGACCAGCCCTGGCTTAGAAATTCGCGCGCGAGGTCTTCGTGCCGTACTCGTTTCATAACGACAATCGTCTGCCGCAAGGCCGTCTGGCCATGGCTTCCTACGTCATCGTGGGGATGGTCGGCATATTGCTTCTTGGCTTTTGGAAACTGCAGATCATCGACGCCGAGAAATACGCTTCGATGGCCGAACGCAATCGCGTGCGCTCCATCCCGGTTATCGCGCCGCGTGGCCGCATGCTGGATCGCGATGGCCGCGTGCTGGTCGACAATCGCCCCTCATTCAGCGTTCTGCTGTTGCGTGACGATCCCGCGCTGGTCGAAAAGAATCTTCCCGGTATCGCCGATGGACTCAGCATCCCGCTGGCGGATCTGAGAGACGACCTCAGCACCACGCGCAACCTGCCAAAATTTCAGCCCATCATCATTAAACCCGAAGCTTCCGACGCCGACATTGCTTTCATTGAGTCGCATCGCTCCGATATTCCCATTCTCGAAATGATTTCCATCTCCCGCCGCCGCTACCTTCCCGGCGGATTTATGGCCCACGCCAGCGGCTACGTCGGCGAAGTAAGCGAGCAACAAATCGAATCCAGCAATGGGCGCTTCCGGCCCGGAGACTTCGCCGGCAAAACCGGCCTGGAAAAACAGTACAACGATCTTTTGATGGGCACCGACGGCATGCGCCGCGTCATCGTCAACAGCGTCGGAAAAGAAGTCGGTCGCCTCTCCACCCAGGAAGCCATTCCCGGCAAACAGATTCAGCTCACCATTGATTACGACCTGCAGCAAGTCGCGGAACAATCTTTAGGAACGCGCCCTGGCGCCGTGGTTGCCCTCGATCCGCGCAGCGGTGAAGTTCTCGCCATGGTCAGCCGCCCCACGCCGGACCCTAACGATTTTTCCGTGCGCGTTTCGAACGACATATGGAAGCGCCTTAACGACGATCCACTGCACCCCATGTTGAATCGTGCCATCCAGGCGCAACTCGCTCCCGGCTCCGTTTTTAAAATCATCACCGCTACAGCCATGCTGGAAGATAAAGTGCCACCGGAAAGTTACACCGCCTTTTGTCCCGGCTACGCCACTTTCTACGGCCGTCAATTCAAATGCTGGGTGTACGGGAAGAGTTCGCACGGCGTTGTGAATTTTCGCAAAGCCATTCTCGATTCCTGCGACATTTTTTTCTACAACGTGGGTATGAAGCTGGGCATCGACCGCCTCGCATACTACGCTACCAAAATGGGCATCGGACATAAAACCGGAATCGACCTGCCTTCCGAAGAGCCCGGCCTGATGCCTTCGCAGGAGTGGGTCGAGCGCGTTTTCCATCGCAAGTGGTACGCCGGCGAAACCATCTCGGTCTCCACCGGTCAGGGTGCGGTCACCACCACGCCGCTGCAATTGGCGCGCACCATCGGTGGCATCGCCATGGGCGGTATTTTCAAGCAGCCGCATTTATTGAAAGACGCGCAAAACGTAGGCGAAGAGCGCTTTAACATTTCCGAGCCCACCGTGGAAAAAATAACCGACGCCATGTACGGCGTGGTTAACGATGGCGGCACTGGCGCTTCTCTAAAGCTCGCGGGCGTGGAGCTCAGCGGAAAATCCGGCACCGCGCAGGTGATCGGTTACTCCGCGCGCGACCGTGTCGGCAAACAGAAAAAATTTGAAGATAACGCCTGGTTCGTGGGCTACGCGCCGCGCCGCAATCCTGAAATCGTGGTTGCCGTTCTGGTGCAGGAAAGCGGCCAGCACGGAGGCACTGCTTCCGGTCCAGTCGTTCGCGACATCATCAAGGCCTACTACGACAAGAAGAATAAAAACACCGGCCAGACTACCGTGGAATATCAGCGCTTCAATTTCGACAACGGCACCAATCCGGCACAGGCCGCACTAGCGGTCAACGACGCTCAGTCCCCTGCTCCAGCCAAGCCGGACGGACCAAAGTTGAATTCCGCGGCTGCGGCTGGCGTAATTCTTCCGTCGCAACCGGAGAAAGCCTTGCGGCGATAGATTCTTAGTTGGGAACAAAATCCGGCAGGATTTTTGCCGGTGAGAAGAAAAGTAAATGAAAGACGCACCCGGTACTCGCGATTACGATTGGTGGCTGCTGGCCATCCTGGCGGCCATCTGCGCCCTTGGCGTACTTGAAATTTATTCCGCTACGTATGGCAGCTCTTTGGCCGGCATGCACATGAAACAAGTCCGCTGGCTGGTTATCGGCTTCGCGCTGATGTTCGCCCTATCCCGGCTGGACTATCACCTGATCCTCGATCAGGCCCCCATTTTGTACCTTATTGGCATAGTCGCCCTGATTGCCGTCCTGGCCATGGGGCACAGCCGTTTCGGTGCCAAACGCTGGATCCCCGTCCTGGGAGAATTCTTTCAGGTGTCAGAATTGGTAAAGTTGATTATAATCATTGTAGTCGCCCGCTTCTTTGCGGAAGTGAGCAGTGATGAGCTTTCCCTGCAGGACTTGTTCAAAGCAGGATTCTTAGTAGGGCTACCGCTGGTATTGATTTTAAAGCAGCCCGACCTGGGTACAGCTCTGGTGCTGTTACCGATGCTGGTAGTGGGTGCGTTTCTCGCCGGCCTGCAATGGCAGCATGCGGCGATAATTTCTCTGGTGGGCTTATTGGCTGTAGGCAGCATTTTTTATCCCCCGGTCAGCCGCCACATCTTGAAACCGTACCAACGGGAGCGGGTAACTTCCTTCCTGCACCCGGAAGAGGACGCAAAAGGTTCCGGTTATCAGGTACTGCAATCCAAGATTGCAGTAGGTTCCGGCGGTTTCTGGGGCAAAGGATTTCGCAACGGCAGTCAGAATCAACTGGGCTACATCCCCGTCCGTTACTCAGATTTCATCATGTCCGCGTGGGCTGAAGAACAGGGATTCAAAGGCGTGCTGCTTGCCCTTGGGCTGTATATGGCGCTTCTGCTTCGACTGGTCCAGAACGCTCAGCGCGCGAAGGATCGCGCGGGAATGTTTCTGGTCATGGGCGTCGCCGCAGCGCTCGGTTTTCACGTTTTAGTAAACGTGGCCATGGTCATCGGCGCTATGCCGGTTACCGGAATTCCGCTGCCCTTGATGAGCTACGGAGGTTCCGCCACGTTGTTTGTTTTCCTGGCGATTGGCCTGGTGATGAATGTACGGCTTCGCCGCTTCGTCAACTGACGAACGCCAGTGCCCGTTTGACGTGCCCGCTTCGGCTGGCCGCCCGGGCTTAGGTTCAAATTTGTTTTAGAACTGATTGGAACGGGTTGACCGCCCTGCTACCGTTTTTGTGTTTGGCCGCTCGCGGTCGCCGGTAAAATTAAGGAAATAAGAGTGAGGACAGCATCGTCCGCCGTTTGCCTGGGAAGCTCCCCGCAACGGATTAGCCTCGAAAGACTGAGGAATTATCGTTTCAGCGGTGGCACCCAACCCGCCACCCCCTCCGCCTTCGAACGTCAAAACCACCTCCAACCGGTCGTGGCCACGTGTGTCCCGGTTACCCCGGGGCAGGCGCCGGTTTCTCGGACCTCCGACGGGCACAAGCTCGCGGCGATGCGTCCCGAGGAGTTTTATGTCAAAAGAGTTAGTAATATCAGCGGCCTCCCATGAACGGCGGGTCGCGATACTTGAAGAAGGTCAGTTAGTAGAAATTTATATCGAGCGCGAAAAAGAGTTCGCGCTAGTCGGCAGCATCTACAAAGGCAAAGTCACTCGCGTCCTTCCCGGAATGCAATCGGCTTTCGTGGACATCGGTCTGGATGGCGATGCCTTCCTGTACGTCAGCGACGTTTTCGAAAATCTTGAAGATTACGATCACGACCACGCGCATGAAGTGCCGCATGCCGCTGCAATTGAGACTGCAGCACATCCTGCTATTGCTGCCCTCGAGCACGAAGTCGAATCGCATTCTGTCGAATTGTTGCCCGGCGAATCGCTCGCGAAAGCCTCATCCAGTGGCGCGTCCGATGGGCAGGACGATTCCATCGTCGAAATTCCGGACGAATCGCGCGGCTCGCACAGCGCACAGGGCAGCGAGCACGAAGGCCAGCACGAACATTCGGAGGAGTCGCAGCCGGGAAACGCGCACGATGCGTCGGAGCCGGAAGAACGCCAGCCCGAATCCAACGCCTCCGCGCCGCAGAATTTCGGTCCGAACTATAAATCTTCGCAAAACTATTCGCCGCGCGGCGCCAACGGGCCCGGCCAGAATTTCGGCCGTGGCAATGATCGCGGCAATGACCGTGGAAACGATCGTGGGCAGGATTCCGGCAGCAACCGTGGCGGTGGCCGTTTCGGCCGCCGTGGTGGACGACGCCGCGGAGGACGCCCCGGGCCTGGCGGCCGCAATTTGCCACCCTCGAAATATGCTTCGCCGCAAGGATCTCAAGGCGCGAACGACACTCGTGGCGATTCGCGTGGAAATGAGCCGCGTTCGCAGGGCCAGAATCGTGGCGCTCAACCTCGCGGATTCGAACCTCGCGGCGCAGCGCAGCGCGGCTTTGATAATCGCCGCCCCGAAACGCCGCGCCAGAGCAGTTCCTCTCCAGTAGCGCCGAATTTTGATGCCGCTGAAGAACCAATCCTGCTTCCCGGTGAATCGCTCGCGAAATATCGTGGTAAACCTATCGCAGCTTCCGCTTCCCCGGTAGTCGAGCAGGAATCCAGCAGCAAGGCATCCGAGGCCACCGAAAATTCACGGCCCGGCACCGGAGCTGCGTCACCATCGCAACCCGCAGCCGGCGTCGTCGTGCCTCGCCGCTTCACCGGAGGACTTCCTCGTTGGCTGCTCGCCGATGCGGGCGCTGAATCCGAAGCCGCCCCGGTATCCGCGGACGAAAACATCGGAGTGGCTGACGACAGCACGCTTTCCGCGCACGGAAATAATCCCCCGCGCCACGAAGCGTCTCCCTTGGAACTGCCGACCTCTGGAAGCTCCGATCTGAACGACGATCAAATTGCGGCACTCGCGTCCGGCCTTGTGGAAGCCAAGCAAGAGGAAGTAGTCGAGGAAGTCGCGCAAGTTGACGCTCTTGCAGGTGGTGCGATTTTTGAAGAAGAGGAAGAAGAAGAGGAAGTCGATGAAGTAGAAGAAGAAACCGAAACGGAAGAGTCGCATTCCGTCGAAGTTTCCCAGCTAACCGACGACGAAACCGCCGAGGTCGAAGAAGGCCGCGCCGCAAATCGCCTCGAAGCGGAAGCAGATGCCGCGCACGAGAGCGCCGAGCACCATGCCGCCCTCGAACTTCACGATGAAGAACATGCCGCGGGCACCGAGCATGACACCGAACATCACGAAGGAACCCACGACCAGGAAGAAACGGAACGCGCCAGCGCTGGGAACGTCTCAGTCGACAATCTCGCCTCCGCTGCCTCTATCTCGAATATCGCCGAGGACGACATTATCTTGTTGCCCGGAGAAACCCGCGCTCCTCGCAGCGCAGGCGGCGCATCCGCGCCTCGCGAAGAATTTCCGCGCGAGTCCGCGCGCGTCGGCGGCAATCCGCGCCAGCGTTTCCAGCGCCCCTTCCGCAGCGGTGGACGTGATCGCGGCCGCGATAATCGCGGTGGCCGTCCCGACAGCCGCGGAGGACGCCCCGATAGTCGTGGCGGCCGTCCGGAACGCAGCGGCGGCGGTGGACGTCCCGGCCAGCGGTTCGAGCGCCGTCCCAGCGGTCCAGGCGGTCCGCGTCATGATCGCGGGCACCAGGGAGGCCATGGGCACCACGCCGGCTCCTCGCGCCGCCCGCAACTCATTTCCGAAATGCTCAAGGCTGGTCAGGATGTAGTCATCCAGATCGCCAAGGAGCCGCTCGGCAAAAAGGGCGCGCGCATCACCAGTCACGTCGCTTTGCCCGGACGTTTCCTCGTGTACATGCCGACCATCGATCACATCGGCGTCTCGCGCAAAATCGCCAGCGCCGATAATCGCTCGCGTCTGCGCCGGCTCGTCGGCGAAGCGCGCGGCAGCTATCCCGGCGGCTTCATCGTGCGCACCGCGGCCGGTGGAGCGACCGATGAAGAAATTCGCGCCGACATCGAATTCCTCGGCACGACCTGGAACGAAATCAAGGAGCGCAGCGAGCAGCGTAAAGCTCCCTCTCTCCTCCATCGCGATCTGAATCTCGTGGAACGCATCCTGCGCGATTACGTCAGCGACGATTTCACCGCCATCTGGATCGACAGCGAAGAAGAATTCAGCAAGGTCGTTGAATTCGTCAGCCGCTTCCAACCCAAGCTGGTCAGCCGCGTCAAGCTGTACACCAAGGAAACGCCCATCTTCGAAGAGTTCGGCATCCAGCACGAACTCGACAAAGCCTTGCGCGCCAAAGTTTGGCTCAAGTCCGGCGGCTACATCGTCATCAACCACACCGAAGCGCTGGTGGCCATCGACGTCAACACCGGAAAATTCGTCGGCAAAGGTTCCACGCGCCTGGAAGACACCATCGTCAAAACCAATCTGGAAGCGGTGAAAGAAATCGTGCGTCAGATTCGCTTGCGCGATCTGGGCGGCATCATCGTGGTCGACTTCATCGACATGGAGGAGCGCCGCAACCGCGACAAAGTTTTGTTCGCGCTGCAGCAAGCCCTCGAAGAAGATAAAGCGCCGTCAAAAGCGTTGAGCTTCAACGAATTTGGCCTGGTGTGCATCACTCGCAAGCGCACCAAGCAGGCGCTCGAGCGCGTGCTCTGCCAGCCTTGCCCGTATTGCACCGGCTCCGGAATGGTCAAATCCATTCCCACGCTGTGCTACGAAATTCAGGCGGAAGCCCGCAAAATGGCCATGGCCGGGCACGAAGGCCCCAACCTGACCCTGCGCGTGCACCCCGAAATCGCCAAAGCGCTAAAAACCCGCGAGTCCCTGCTCATGGACGAACTGGAGCAAACCTCGCACAAACACATCATCATCCAGTCCGACGCTACCCTGCATTGGGAGCAATACGACATCTACTAGCCTGCGAATGCGTTACGGAGTAGGGCCTGGAATGTATTAAAAAGGGGATGCGACAAAATCGCATCCCTTTCTGTTATTAGCGTTACTTCAGGTAAATGCCGTTGACCCCCAAAAAGAACGCGGTCGCCACCATCGTCAAGAGCAGCGAACAGAACGCGACGCTCATCCGAAGTTCCCATTGCGCCGAGTCCGGTTCTCCCGCTAAATAACGACGGTTCACTTGCTGGAGTGACGAATATCGCCAAAGAATCCACAAGAATATGGGCAGGATAATCAACGAAGCCCATAGTGCAAGCAGAATGTTTCTGTGGAAACCCTCAAGAGCTTTTGTCGACCCCGAAATAATTAGCAACGGGAACAAAAAAAAAGATCCCTATAGCCCGCGCATGCACTCGATTGACAGGCGTATCCGGCTGCAACGGATTCTGTACGTGGCGCAAAAACTTTGACGGCGAAATTAGCAGGACGACGCTTATGCGCGCAAAAAAGAGAAGACCAATAGCTAGCAGGATGGCGAACCAAGCGTCTGACATCAGCGAATTTAATCACATAATTATAAGATCTTACAGTTACGAACCCACCACCGGACCACTGCGATATCTGCCAGTCAGGATTTTTTGCCACTACGAGATACCGCCCCAGCCATCAAGGTAGCGTTCCTCCAATCACCAAACGCTTCAAGCGCAAACCTTGTCGCAGCAGAGGGACGCAGCTTCATTGTGGTAAACCCATCCGTCGGAGCAGCGTGGCGTAGCGCGAATCAGCGTTTAACGAATCAAAGTTGCGCTCGGTTTTGATGTCGGTCAGCGCTACATCGTGAATCGCATACGCTTTGTCCAGATAGCGAAACGTATTTTCTTTGTCGCCCAACAGTACGTAGTAATTCGCGATTTTGTACGGAGAGACATACTCGTGCCTGGACTTTTCCAGTTGCGCACTCAAAGTCTTCTCCCAGTAACCCTTCCATCCTTCTCTTCCGAATGCTTTTCGCAGCGCTCTCACAAATTCTGTGTTGGTCTTGTCCACTGCCATGGCCCGTTCATATTCGATCAGAGCTTCCTGAGACATTCCCTGGTGACGATAGGCATCCCCGAGCCACTCATGCGAAGATTCCCAGGTCGGGTCCAGTAAAGGAGTCTTGCGATACGCCGCAATTGCCATTTCGAACTGCCCATCAGCCGCATAATGGAACCCGAGATGATCGTAGGAGGCCGGTGAAACGGGGTCCAACCGAACGTAGAGCTCGCTTTCTTTTAGGGATTCCTGGTTTCGGCCCATCGATAAGAGCAGATGGGAGTACAAGTGATGGGCAAGAGTATCCCCGGGGTTCAGCTCGATAGCGCGCTTGAATTCTGTTTCTGCTCCGTTCCAGTCCCAATCCTCCTTGTACTTCACTTGGGCGGACGCGACATGAGCATCGGCTACTGTGTCGTCCAGTGCCAAGGCTTTGGCGGCGGCTGCGCGGGCGAGCGGGATGCTGATCTTCGGATCAAGGCTGGTGTCCGGTGATGTAAGTCTCCGCCAAGCCGGCGTAAGCGAGAGCGTAGCGAGGGTCTTTCTCTATCGCTTGGTGGAAACTCAGGCGTGCCGCCCGCCAATTATCCTTCGTCCAGCGTTGCATGTCTGAGCGGCCCTGTGTGTACAGTAAATACGCTTCGGGATTAACTGGATGGGCTCCGGAGAGACGCACGCGGTCCTGGGGCGTCAGTGCGACGCGAACCTCCTTGGCGATGGTATCGGCCACTTCTTCCTGAAGGCTCAAAATGTCGCGCAACTCTCGATCGTAACTTTCCGCCCACAGGGTGTGATCGCTGGACCCATGGATCAACTGCATGGTGATTTTGACGCGGTTACCGGAGCGCTCCACTGATCCATCAACGACTCCGTCGGTGTTCAGCTCTTTGGCGATCTCCGGCAAAGTCTTGGTGGTGTTCTTGTACCCACGAACTGAAGTCCAGGAAATCACGTTCAGATTGTTGATCTTGGTCAGTGTTGTGATCAGCTCCAGAGTCGTTCCATCGGCGAAGTATTCTTGATCGGGGTCGCCGGACAAATTCTTCAATGGGAGCACAGCTAAGGAATGGATTTCGGGAGCGGCGAGCGCACGGGTAGGGGCAGGAGCCGCAATGGGCGGATTGGACCTGTGCCAGACCCACCTAGCAACTCCAGTGAGAAGAAGTAACGTGATTACGATGGTTGTGCCCAGCAGTGCAAGTTTCGACTTTGGACTTGGCCGATTTGGACTTGGCCGAATTTCACTCTCGTGAGTAGCGGAGGTTTGCCAGCCGACAGAGTCATGACGCTTCACGCGCCGCAAATCGGTGGCTATCTCCGCTGCGCTCTGATAACGCAGTTTCGAATCCTTCTCCAGACACTTCTCGATCGCATCTTGCAGTCTCAGCGGAATCTTCGGATTCCGCTGCATCGGAGGAATAGCGGCGCGATGCAAAATGGCATCGTAGACCTCTGCGGCGGTCTTTCCGGGGAAAGGCCGGAAGTCGGTTGTTAATTCATAAAGTGTTACGCCGAAGGAAAAGAGGTCGGTGCGAGAATCCAGTTCTCTGCCTAGTGCCTGCTCCGGCGACATGTAGGCCACCGTACCCAAAACCATGCCAGGACTAGTGAAATGCTCCCATTCGTCGCTCGTGAGCGTCGGCAGTTCAGAGACTCCGTCTGCAGCGAATTGCCGCCCGGGAGTCAGTTTCGCCACGCCAAAATCAAGAATCTTTGCTTGTCCACGCTGCGTTACAAAGATGTTGGCTGGCTTGATGTCTCGATGAATGATCCCTTTTGTGTGCGCGGCCTCCAGCGCCTCGGCAATTTGAATTCCTAGCTCCAGAACTTGTTCCATCGCCAGCGACTTCCCGGCAATATGATGTTTGAGAGTCTGGCCTTCCAAAAACTCCATAGCAATGAAGGGCACGCCATCGTGCTGGTTGATTTCGTAGATGGTGCAAATGTTGGCATGATTCAACGCCGAGGCGGTGGGCGCTTCGCGCTGGAATCGTTCGAGCGACTGCCGGTCTTTAACCAACTCTTCGGGGAGAAATTTGAGCGCGAGGAGTCGGCCCAAAGTGGTGTCTTCGGCCTTGTACACCACACCCAGGCCCCCACCACCTAACTTCTCAAGAATCCGGTAGTGTGAAATGGTCTGGCCAATCATGAAGCAGCGAGCCTTTTGACGGAGATACTATGCGGCTTGAAAAAGGCAGTCAACCAAACGACAAGGCCGATTGCTTCCCTTTACTCGATTTTGCCGTGCGAAGCCTCACGGCTCCAGATCACCGTTAAATGTTCATTTTTTTGACAATACTATGTTATTGCCGGTCAGCTTCGACGAAATCCTGGAGGCGCACGTTGGGCACGTCGAGTTCTATGCGAACCTGGCGCTTGAGTTCGGGGCGGGCGAGTCTGATTTCGGAACCTGGGCAAAGAATTACAGTTTTGTGTGTTTGCTGCGGTTGGGCATCCAAACCAGTGGGCAGAGAAGCTGATCTGAACCAGATTGAATAGTCGGCAATAGGACTGAAACTGGGGTCTGGAAAGCTATAGTGATTTATAGCTTCCCAAGCGTGGGAAACAGCATCTTCCTGAACGTAATACGATGGTTCATATGCGGTGCAGGGGAATCTTGGGGCATCGAACGTGGCCATTAACGCTGGGGCATGGAACGGTTTGAGGCACTCTATAGAAGAGGATTGCCATGAACCGACGCGGCAAACCCCAAGCGTTTTGTCCACAAATTTGCCTGCGGGAACGGGCAGGATACGAACATCGGCCTCCTGATATTCTGACAGAGCCAATTCGAGGTGCAAATTCAGGAGCTTGGTTTTTATTTCTTGATATTCTTTGCGGCGCAGCTCATACGGCAACCACTTCAACTGATCCTCGGGCCAAAGCTCCGCGTGCTGGTATTTCCAGCCGCGACTCCATTTTGAGTCTTGGGGAGAGTCCGTTGTGATCCTCATTACGTCCACCATCACCATGGTCCCCGGAGCAACGCCGGAAACAGTGATGGGAACATTTAAAGAGACGTCAGCTTCGGCATCGGACCACAGCCTAGTATTTTTCGAACCGGTCATTTCCGACGGCCGTTTGATTGCAATTTTTGCTGGGGATATTTGTGCTTCGACTCGACGATAGTCCCTCTCCACAGTTTTTGCATCCGGAACTACGATGCTGATCAAAGCATTGACTCCCAGCATCCCAAGAAACGCCGCAACAGAAACCCATCTTCTCCGCTTTGCAAACTGCCAAACGGGGATACCCACGACAGATCCCCACAGCAGGATCATCTGGAAGTGCTCTACGATTGCGGGTGGACTTTCCATGTCGCCGGAAGGAAATTTGGTCGCCAACCACGCGACTCCGGCCAACACTGCGAGAATACAGCCGACAGTCAACAAGAACTGGCCAAAGTTTTTTGTGAGGCTCGCCAACAACAGCGCAGGCAGAAAAAGTACAAAGTAGAGGGCAAGTTGCGTCAGGAGCAGCGCCGAGAGGTTGGGGAGTATGGGGAACCGGAACTGGTGGAGGAGCAGGAGATGCACGTGAAATAGCGGGACAGAGATGAAGATAAAGATGAAAAGAAGTTTTGCTGCCAGCAGATTCCACCACTCGTATGGTTTGGTAACCCACCACTGGCGATCACCGACCAGGGATTCGTCTTGAACAACTCGGACAATAAGAAATACCCAGAAAAGGATCGTGGCCGGAGTGATGTAGCGACCTGCGAGAATGAAAAAATTTGGACGGAACGAGTACAAGGCGTTGGAATTCTGCCAAGGGTTGAGTTCGTGGCGCGTGGAAAAGCCCAGGAGAACTAGGGAGATTAGGATTTCTGGGCAGTGGCGCCCTGCGTCTTTTTTAAAGATGTGGAGGATTTGGTTCATAGCACCCCTGGTTAGCCCTCCTCTGATTTTCTGGCCATGGCGAGGAAGATGGCGCGGAGAGAAAGGGCGCGATACTGCACATCTTTTACCGTGCCGAAGAGGCTGTTGATTTCCGTTGAAGTTTTTTGTTCGTCGAAACGGGAGTCCACAAAGCGAGCAACGGCGCCAGAAGTCTTTGCCTGCAACCAATTATCGGGCCACTGTGACGGGAGAGGGCCATCGGCATCGCGAGTAACTTCTACTTCGCGGAAGCGCGTGGATAAGGAGGTCATTTCTTCCGAGAAAACGAGTTTGCCGGAGTCGAGATACCCAACATGGCTAGCAAAGCTTTCGATTTCGGCAAGATCATGGGAGGAGAGGAAAACAGTGGATTCTGCGGCGCGCTCAAGAAGGCCTTCGATCAGTTGATCGCGGACGAGAGGATCCAGTCCGCCGAAAGGTTCATCGAGAATGATGAGGCGTGGGTGAAAGGCCAGGGCACCGGCGAGAGCGAGTTTCATTTTCATGCCGCGGGAGAGCGCTTTGATTCTGCGGCCAAGTGGCAAATCAAACTGCTTGACTAGGGATTGCTCGAGGGCGAGGTCCCAGGTGGGATAGAAGTCGCGGAGATACTCGAGGAGAGCGCCGACTTTCATCCATTCTGGGATTTCCTGATTTTCAGACACGTAGCCGATCTGAGCGTAAGACTTGCCGCAAATGTTGCGGGAATCGGTGCCGAGCACTTCGGCAGTTCCTTCGCTGGCGGAAATGAGATTCATGAGGATTTTAATGGCTGTGGTTTTTCCAGCGCCGTTTTGGCCAACGAGTGCGTAGACCGCGCCTTCCTGGACTTCGAGATCGACGTGGTCAAGAGCAGCCACGTAGCGATATTTTTTGGCGAGCGCGTCCGTTCTGATTACGGTAGTCATTGGTGGCGTCCTCCCGTGCCGGGGTTCTCCCTGCCTTCCCTCCTCAAGGTGAGACGGTTCCAGTGATTTGCTATGGCCTCCTGCATCTCCTGAAGATCGATGCCGAGGCGCTTGCCTTCGACGACGAGCTCCTCGAACTGCTGTTCCAGGAGTTTTGTTCTTTCGGCTTTGGTGGCAGGAGAGAGCTTGGCCACTATGGCGACAGACCCGGGGCGAATTTCAATGAGGCCTACATCCGCGAGGCGGGCGACTACTTTATGCGCGGTGTTGGGATTGATTTTGAGTTCTTTACTGAGAACCCGGACGGAAGGAAATTCGTCTCCAGCCCGCAGTTGGCCGGAAATTATGGACTTCGTGGCGGCGTAGGCCACCTGCTCGTAAATTGGTGCGCCGGGTTTGAGTTCCACGTGAAACGGAATCATCATGTGTCCTATAACACGTAGTACACCTATTTGCAACTTGGAGTTTGGCTTCGGGGTAGCTCCAGCTCATCACACACCCGGTAGGATTTCGTTAATTCACGGCGTTCGAATTGAAAATATCTTCGGCAAAAGCAAAATCATTCGAATGAGCGACCGTAATCGTTCGAATGGTTATCTATTAGTTATATACCTCAAGTATTATTTTAAATGTCGGAGCGCCGACATTTTTTTCTCAAACAAAAGACTTAGCGCGTTCATTTCCAACTCGCACTACACCTCTATCATTTTCTGCTCAAATAAATGGAAATTTGTTTAAAAACCGCGCGGCCGCGAAGGACCAACTATTCGTAGCGCAACGCGACCATGGGATCGACGCGCATCGCGCGACGCGCGGGCAAGTAACCTGCTCCGAGAGCCACCAAAAACAGAAGCGCCGTGAACCCAGCCAGAATCGTGACATCCATACTCACGATGCCGAAGATCAGACTGGTCATGGCCCGGCTGATGACCAAAGAAACGGGCAAAGCGATGGCCAACCCGATCGCCGTGAGCTTCAGCACATGGCCGAGAATCAACTTCATCAAGGCGGCCGTCTCCGCGCCCAGCGCCAAACGAATTCCAATTTCGCGAGTGCGCTGCGCAACGCTTTCTGAAAGCACGCCGTATACCCCAACGGAGGAAAGCACCAAAGCGACCAGCCCGAAGATGCCCATCAATATGCCCATAATTCTAACGATGGCAATGGAGTCGGTCACCTCCTCTTCCAGTGTGGTGACGTCATGTAGGGCGATTTCAGGGTCGATTCGCCTAGTCACTTCCCGAATCCCAGAGACATAGCTGGTTGGGTTTGCCGCCGTGCGCAACAGCAGAGTCATGGACCGCTGCGCCGACTGCGCGAAGGGTTTGAAAATGACCGGGCGCGTCACAGGATTCCACCAGTTCTGCCGCACATCGCCGACGACACCGGCAATCGTCATCCATGGTTCTGCAGCGTCCGCCGTTCCGAGCTTGATTCGATGCCCAACCGGGTCAGCTCCCGGCCAGAATCGCTCCGCCATACCTCGACTGATCACAACCACGGGAGCCCTGTTGGCATTGTCCGCTTCTGAGAAAAAACGTCCTGAGACCAGAGAGATTTTCAACGTGGCAAAAAAGTCCGGCGTGGCAATTTGCAAATCCGCCGAAGGTGCTTCCCCGGACTTCAGTTTGGGCTGCCCCTCGATATTGAAAAAAGTCGTTTCACTGTCCACGTTGCTGGCGGGAGGATTGGTGATCAAGGAAGCGTGTTGAACCCCCGGCAGCGATGCTGCCCCGCGAAGAAGCTGCTGGTAGAAATTCGTGATTCTCACAGTTTCCGGGTAGGCTTTTTCCGGCAAGGCAATCTCGACCCTCAGCACACTTGCCGGCTCGAATCCTTGATAGACGCGCGCAAGCTGCGCGAATCCCTGTATCGTCAATCCCGCGCACACCAGTAAGACGAACGCAAACATCACCTGGGCGACCACCAAGGCACTGCGCACTCGCCGCTTCGCCGGCGTCACACTGCCTGAACCAGTCTCCTTGAGAGTATTGTTGAGTTCCACGTGAGTCGCATGCAGCACCGTGGCAATACCCAGAACTAGCCCCGTTCCTAATGCAACGAGTATCGTAAAAGCGAGAACATTACCGTCCACTCGAATGCCATCCCACCCGGGCACCCATTTGGTCCAACCCGCCGGTATGCTGGCTCGCAGCGTTCGTACGCTCGCGAACGAGGCCATGATGGCCACAATCCCGGCGGCGACGGAGTACAAGAGCGCTTCGGAAAGAAACAATTGCCCGAGTCGGCCACGCCCGGCGCCGAGAGCGGCGCGAAGCGCAATCTCCCTTTGTCGACCAATCATCCGCGCAAAGACGAGATTCGCAAGGTTCGCGCAAGCCAGCAGGAGCACGAAACCCGCCGCCGCTTGAAGTAAGAGAAAGAGAGGGAGGGTAAAAACGTACAGCTCTTTGCGAAGCTGCAACGCCTTGATCGATCTTCCCGTGTTTGTTTTCGGGTAATCTTGCTCGAGCCGCCGGGAAAAACCGGCTAGCGCCGCGCGGGCCTGGTTGGCCGTGACACCATTTCTAAGCCGGCCGAGTACTTGCAGGGAAAGTTGCGTGCGGTCCGCCTGCTCTTCCGGAGTCAGCGCCAGAGGTACCCACAATTCCACCGGCACCGGATAGTCAAAACCCTTGGGCATAATTCCCACGATGGAGTAGACGCGACCGTTCAGCGAGATTTTTGTTCCCAGCAGATGCGGATCACTGGCAAACCGGCGCTTCCAGAACCCGTCGCTCACAATCGCGACCTGATCCGAACCGGGCTGCTCTTCTCCGGGAGAAAAGAACCTGCCCGCGGCAGGACTGACGCTCAGCACGTCAAAGAAATTCGCGGTTACCTTGCAACCCAGCACCGGCTGGATCTCGCTTCCCGCTCCAAGGCTGAAGCTGCGCATCTCATAAGTTGTAAGACTTTCAAAAACCTCACCGTGAGTGCTCAATTCTTTGGCGTCCGCGGGCGCTACGTATCTTGCGTCGTAACCTTCATCGATCCCACGGTCTTCCCATACGCGTACGAGCGCGTCGAGATCGCGGAAATGATAAGGATGCAGAAGGAGGGCATTCACCATGCTGAAGATGGCAGCGTTTGCGCCGATCCCGAGAGCCAGCGTAAGGACGGCAATGGCGCTGAAACCACGTGATTTCCGCAACGAGCGGAGGCCGAAGCGTACATCGGTCCAAAGCGATTCGAGCCAGACGCCGCCACGTTCTTCGCGGCATTCTTCCTTGTATCGTTCCTGGCCACCGAACTCGATGCGCGCGCGACGCTCCGCTTCCGCGCGCGGCAAGCCGGAACGCTCGAGGTCGTCGGCGCGGTTTGTGATGTGCGCGCGCAACTCCTCGTCCAACTCGCTTTCCATCTGAGAGCGACGCAAGAGACCGGAGGCGAGCGAACGAAGCGAGGCCGCGAGCTTCATACTTCCTCCGGTTGCGCACCGAGGGCCAAGGTGATGGCGGCGACGAGACGATTCCAGTCTGCGGCCTCCTGACGTAGTCGTTTGCGGCCAGATGGTGTGAGCTCGTAGAACTTGGCGCGACGATTGTTCTCCGAAGTGCCCCAACTTGTCTTGAGAAGCCCTTGGCGCACCAGGCGAAACAACGCGGGATACAGCGCCCCCTGTTCGATGAGCAGGGCGCCGCGAGAAATCTGCTCGATCCGCAGAAGAATGCCATACCCATGGAGCGGCCCTAGAGAGGCGGCCTTTAGAATGAGGAGATCGAGGTTGCCGGGAAGAATCTGCGCCTGGCCTGTCAAATGCCCTCCTAATGTATTTAGGAGACTAGCCACACTCTCCTAAGTTGTCAAGGAGAGCGAGGGGCTACCCTTTACCGGGAGCAGCACGACATTTACTAGGTATTAGGCAACGATAAAGAAATTTCCATCCCCGTGAAAAGGTACACCTTGTTTGGTGGAAGAGCGCCCAGTCTGATCGAAGAAAAATCTCCGATTAAGGGAATGTGAGCCTCACGCTTCGCTTGCACAATTGTTCCTCGATCCTGTTTAGGAGTTCACCGCCCTCCAGCCCCGCGTCGCGCACCGCAAGGGCCAGAGCTCCATCGAGTCGCCGATCATTTAACGCCAGCAGCGAATTGAGCGCCACCAGGCGCGTTGGCTGGGAAGCGCCGCGATCCGCGAGCAATGCCGCGAGGCGGTCTCGTAGGTCATCGGCGTTTACACCCTGTAGCGCGAGCAGCTTGCCTGCGGCGCGAGCGCTGGCCTCCAATCTCTCCGCATTTCGTGAAGCAAATCCGGCTCGCGCAATCTCTACAGCCTTCACTTCGTGAAGGTCGCCAAGCGCGATGAGCGCGGAGGGGCCGAGCGGGTTTGCCGTGTCTTGCGCCATTTCCAGAAACTGAGGGACAAAATCGGAAGTCCCGAGTGCGCCCAGAGCTCGTACTGCGGCACTGTTCCAGGCAACATCATTGCTGGTCTCAAGAATTTTGCGAAGTTCGCCCACGGCGCGAGGTTCGCGAATCGCAGCCAATGCCGAAATGGCCTCCTCGCGGAGATAAGGCTCGGACATATGCTCGATGGCATAGGGATAACCATCTCGAATTCCGTGGCGGCCCAGAAATTCCGCGATCTCAATTTTGCGCTGCAGGTTCGTTTCCTGGACCAGATGCGGTTGCAGCGCTTTTGCGGCATCATCGGTGTCGATTTTCACCAGTGCGTCCACTGCAGTCCACCATATGTCCTGCTGAGCCGGAACGAGCATGGTCGCGAGTGCTGGCACAAGCGAAGCGCTCGCGACCTTCTTGCAAGCTGAAACGAAAGCCTGCCGCTCGTCGTGGTTCAAAGGGAGTTTCGCAACGTCCACCAGCGCGGAAGCGGCGTCGGTAGATGGCAAGTTGCCAAGCAAATCTATCTCGGTCACGACCGGGAGCCCTGCGTCGTACTTCTTTTTGATTCTGAGCCTCACCTCCTTGAGGCCATTTGACGGATCCAATCGCGCCGCGGCCCACTCCGCTCCATACTGAATTTCGGGCGGGGCATCCAGCGGCACCTGATTGAGTAGCGTCAGCACCGCACGCGATTGAGCGGACATCTTGAGATCGCCAATGGCGTGAAGCCGGGCGCCTTGTTCCGCGAAAGTGGCGAGGGGATCAAGTCCAAGCTGGCCTTTCACTTCCGTGTCCTCCACAGCCAGGGGTCCTGCGGCGCCAAGTGCTTCGAACGCAGCGACGCGAGGAACGAAACTCGGGCCCGACCTTGCAATCGATGCGGCAAGCGCTCTCGCCGCGGCTTCATGGAATTTCGCCTGGTCCAAGTAGTCCGCTTTAAGCAAAGAGTAGAGAGTTTTCGCCGCCTGCTCGCGCACGGCGGACGAAGCATCGCTCATGCACGGCGCAATGCTCTCCACTGCGCCGGGCGTCTGCGTCGCCAGCAGCGCGCGGTGCTCCACCGCCACGAGCAGAGGAATAGCCGCTGCGCCTTTTTGCTTTCGCAGGCCGTCGAGAAGCAGCGCAACCTTCTTGGCGCGATCCAAATTATGATTGACGGCAAGAAGGATCTTGACGGTCGCGATCAACTCGTCGTTGGGGCTACCGAGCCGAGGTATTGCTTGATCGAAGCTAAGAGCTTCTCGACGCATCGCGTATCCCGCGAACGATCGCCCCAGCATAAGCAGACGCAGCTGCCCGGTCTCGATCGGGACGGCGTCAGTGAATTGTTGCGTGCCGAGATCTTCACTGGTGAGCAACAACGATTCACGCGAGAACACTCCCTTAAGCACTAAGACCGGTTCGAATTTGTATTGCAGCAGAGAGCTCTCGCCCTTGCCTCCCACACCAACTTTGGTTTCGCTGACATCCGTGACGCGCCCCACAAGCACAAGGCCGGAGTCGGCCAGGACAGATTCCAAGTCCAGGCCGCGATACCACTCGTCGTGTGCGAGAGATCGCGGTGGCCCAACTAAGAAGAACAACAAAAGGCACGTGGCAATGAAGATGTTCTGCCGATTCGTGGAGCAAAAGCGAGTCATCATGATTCGACTCCTGCTGGACGCGAGCAGAAATATAGCGATTTTGATAGATACAGTACAGATATATAGCGGAGGATAGTGAGTCGATTTTCCAGTGACGTCGTCAAAGATTAGAATGCGGTCGCTTTGTTGAGGGGCGTGACAAAAGAAACAGAAGGAGTGGGGATTCATGAAAGCATTACTGCTGTCGCTATGCATTACGTTAGGCGCGAGCGCTTCGCTAGCCCAGGCGCCACCGGAGGGCATCTGGAAGGGTTATGACGGCGAGTGGCTGCATGTCTCTCAGCAATTGATCTCACTGGCCGAAGCCACACCTGCGGAAAAATATTCGTGGCGCCCGGCACCCGGCGTGCGCTCCACGAGCGAAGTTTATATGCATATAGCCATCGCCAATTTTTATTTGCTGAGTGTCACTGGTCCCAAGATGCCCGCCGGTCTGGATACGAAGATGGAAAAGACGGTGACGTCGAAACCGCAAGTCATCGCCTGGCTCAAAAAGTCTTTAGAGGCTGTCAAAACCGCTCATTTGGCAGAGACATCCGAGGATTTGAAGCGTTCCGTGAAAATTTATGATCGAGACGCAACCGTGGACGGCATGTATCTGCGCATCATCGTTCACGCCAACGAGCACATGGGTCAACTAATCGCCTACGCGCGAATGGCCGGCGTCGTGCCCCCTTGGTCCAAGGAATAATCAGAGCTCAGCGGCACCTTTCCAATTGTCGTTTGAGGAGAAATCGGCGCTCTATTGAATCCGCGTATCCGACAAAGGCTGTTGATTATCGTGCTGATTGGTTCTGTGTTGTCACTCATTGCGGTCAAGTTGTGGTGCCGGCTGATGCCGCCGCGCTCAATGGCCGATGTTCGAGAGCTGGCTGAAAAGGCTCCCATCGTTTTTCGTGGGCGCGTCGCACAAGTTCGCGTCGCCGAACATTTCCGTCATGCTTTAGACTCTCGGCTCGCAACTATTGATGTAGACCGATTATATCGGGGCAGTCTGCCGGAAAACCCCACCATTCATTTCGAATACGGTGGTTCGCCCTCAGGCATGATGGGCCACGATTGCATCGATTTTCAGCCTGACACGTACTGGCTGGTGTTCGCCGTTGAGAAGGGTGGACAGCTGGAACTTTTTGACGATTGCGAGGGCGCCTTGGCTATTTCGCCGCTACTCGGACCACATCTTAAAGATTTTGACTGGCGCGCCCAAATGGAAGCGGATTTTCTTGCGGGCCTGAATGACGTCGCTGCGGCCAACCGTATCGTGAGTATACAAAGACTCGGCGGACTGAAACTGCCTTCTTCATTGAATGCTCTTCACCGGGTGATCGCCAGGGGCGACAAAAACGAAGCAAATTGGGCCGTCTGCAGCTCGCTACGCATCGGCGATTTGTCGGTTCTGCCGAGGGTGAAGCAAATACTGCCGGGCGGTGACATGAGTTCGCCTGAAAGACAAATCGCGGGTCAACTAGAGATGTGAGTGACAGCAAGGCGGTCCCTGACCTAATCGCAATTCTGGCTAGCGCGCCGGGGGAAATAACCAGAACTTCCGTTCTGGTCGCATTGGCGGAAAAGATAAAAGATCCGCGCGCGGTCCCCATTTTGGCGGGACAACTGTCCCGCGAGGACTCGTCTTATCTCGCCCTCGAAGGACTCAAAAATATCACACATGAAAAGGCTTTCACGCCCTCCATGAGTTCGAACACACAGAAATATGAGTGGCGTTCGGCAATGCAAACTCTGGTGGGAGCAAAAGGGGAAGTTTCAATCCTGGGACAAAAACTAGCATTCCCCTAACTGGTCCAAATGTCGGCGCGCCGACATTTTTTTCTCAAACAAAGCACTTAGCGCGTCATTCCTATCTCGTACTAGGCCTGCATCATTTTTCCGTGCAGCCAGCCTGTCGTTATCTCTGTGCTATGATTTTTCTTGTTCCGCACAGGAGTCCCCGGCACATGACCGCGCGCATCCTCGATGGCCTGAAAATCCGCGACCAGATGTTCGCTGAGCTTAAAGGCGAAATCGCGGCCATGACTTCTGCCGGCACGCGTCCGGGGCTCGCTGCTGTGCTGGTCGGTGACAACCCCGCGTCGCAGCTATACGTGAAGAGCAAAATTGCCGCCTGCGAACAACTGGGCATCGCCAGCTGGATGCACACACCGCCGGCAACCATAACCACCCGCGAAATGTTGCAGCTTGTCGATGACTTGAACGGGGATCCCGCCGTAGATGGCATCCTCATCCAGCTCCCTTTGCCGCCGCAGGTCGATACCAAACTAATCCTTGAATCAGTCGATCCAGCCAAAGACGTCGACGGATTTCATCCCATGAATCTTGGGCGCCTGGTCAGCGACCGCCGCGGACTCGTGGCCTGCACTCCGGCGGGCTGCATGGAAATTCTGCGGCGCGGCAACATCCCGATTGAAGGCGCAAACGCAGTGGTGCTAGGGCGCAGCGACATTGTGGGCAAGCCGATGTCTTTGCTGTTGATGCATGCCAACGCCACCGTGACTATTTGCCATTCCAAGACGCGCGACCTGCCCGGCACAGTACGCCGCGCCGACATCATCGTGGCCGCCATGGGCAAGGCCGGTTACGTCGCGGCCGACTGGATCAAGCCAGGCGCAGCCGTAATTGACGTGGGCACCAATCGCGTCACCGACCCCGTCGAAGCTGAGCGCCTCTTCCGCAATATGCCCGAGCGCCTCGAAAAATTCCGTGTGAAAAATTCCGCGCTCGTCGGCGACGTGCATCCTGACGCTATAAATGTTGCCGGAGCGCTTACCCCCGTTCCCGGCGGCGTCGGACCGATGACCATAACCATGCTCATGAGCAATACCGTAAAAGCTGCACGCCTGCGCCGCGGTGAATCCGCCACGAAACAACCGCAATCGAGTGTCACCGCACGATAGAATTGCTACATGCTTCGTCTTGGGATTACCGGCGGTATCGCCAGCGGCAAGAGCACCGTCAGCGCTATGTTGCGGGAAATGGGTTTCACCGTGCTCGATGCCGATTCCATCGCGCACTTGCTCATCGAGCCCGGCTATCCCGCGCATCATAAAATTGTGCGCGTATTCGGGAAATCCATTCTGGACGACAAAAACCACGTTAATCGTGTGGCCCTCGCAGAGGTTGTTTTTACCGACCCCATCAAACTGAAACAGCTGAACGCCATCGTGCATCCTCGCGTGGAGGAGTACATCGTTTCCGAATTTGCAAAATTGGAGCGCGGGGGAGCGCAAAGCGCAGCGTTCGTGGAAGCGGCGCTGATCGTGGAGGCCGGGCTGGATAAAAAGCTCGATGGCGTGGTGGTCGTGTGGTGTGAGCCGGAACAGCAAATTTCACGTTTGATGGGCCGCGGTTTCACCGAAGAGGAAGCTCGCCGGAGAATCGCCTCACAACTTCCCGTGGAAGAGAAATTAGGTCATGCGACGGAAAGAATCGACTGCTCCGGCTCCCTTGCGGAAACACGTCAGCAAGTCGAGCAGCTCGCTACCAAACTTCGCGAAGCACGTCCAACCGTTTGAGATGTTGCGCGGCGGGTGGAAGCGCCGAATAACGGACAGTAACGTAGTTCGCGAGCGAGCTCGAAGATATTTCCAAGCAGCCCATGGCCGCCAGCGTTAAAATCAATGAAGAATAAAGTCTTAAGCGGCCAAAAATCCGAAGAAGGGCAACTAACATGAGCGTCTCGCGATCCTCCAGTGCCGTCCGTCTATTTCTCGCTGCGTTGGTGATTATTCTGGCCGCTTACTGGGCCGGAGGACGCTGGGGCGCGCGTCAACCTGTGGACGTCGGAGCCGTGCCCGGCAGCACGTCGAAACCTGACGGCTTGACTGCCAACATTTCGCAACGCGATGCGGCGCTCACCGTCGATGAATCCATCAACGTACGCGTCTACCGGCAGACCGCGCCGGCTGTAGCCAACGTGCTCACCAAGGCCACGCAATATGACTTTTTCATGGACCCGGTTCCGGTGGAAGGCGCGGGCTCCGGCTTTATCATCGACAAGCGCGGTTACATCCTCACGAATTTTCACGTGGTACAGGAAGCGCAATCGATCGAAGTTGTTCTAGGCGATCAATCGCGCTACCCAGCAAAATTCATCGGCGCCGATCAACGCAACGATGTTGCGTTACTGAAGATCGAACCCAATGGGAAAAATCTGGCCACCTTGCCGCTCGGCGATTCAAATAGTTTGCAGGTGGGGCAAAAAGTCCTGGCTATCGGCAATCCTTTCGGATTTCAAAGCACCTTGACCACTGGGGTGGTCAGCGCGCTGGGCCGCACGGTGCAAACCAGCGAGACCACTTTCATCGATGAAGCCATTCAAACCGACGCCGCCATCAATCGCGGCAATTCCGGCGGCCCACTCATCAACTCTCACGGCGAAGTGATCGGCATCAACTCCGCGATCTATACTCCGTCGGGAACCACTGCGGGCATCGGCTTCGCCATCCCGGTCAACACCGCAAAAAGTATCGCCAACGATTTGATTACTGACGGCCGCGTGCACCGCGCATTCCTGGGATTGGAAACGTTGCCCGTCGGTGGATACCTCTCGCAAGCGCTCGATCTGCCGGTGCAAGAGGGCTTGCTGGTGGAAACGGTCACGAGCGGAGGCCCAGCTGCCGCTGCAGGCATAAAAGGCGGCGATCAAGTGGCCCAGGCCGGTATGCGGCGCATCACCATCGGCGGAGACGTGATTACTTCCATCGACGGCCAGCCGGTCACCAATCAATTCGACATAGGAAAAATTCTAAACCGCAAGCGCCCCGGCGATGTCGTTCCCGTCACGCTATATCGTGGGGGCAAAAAAATAGATGTACAGGTAAAGCTCGCGGAGCGCCCCGTAAAATAAAATATTATTTTAAAAATTCGGCGCGATGACGCTGCCGTTCCTCTTCGCTAAACTGAAACCAGCCCTCGGCCACGTCGCGAACGCGTTCCAATTCGCGTTGCATTTCCGCGTGCTTCGCTTGCATCAAATCCGCGTCCGCATCCGCCGGCACATAGATTGGCGGCGCGCACAGAATCACCGCACTCGCGAAAGGCGCCGGCAACAAAAAATGATCCCAGGTATTGGTGAAAGTTTTGCCGCGATCCACGCCAATGTGAAATACCAGAATCGGGCAACCACTCTTTCGCGCCAGCATTACCGGCCCAGGCTTGGCCACGTAGCGCGGCCCGCGCGGGCCATCGATGGTGAAGCCGCAGTCGACTCCTTCTTCGAGTCTCTTGGCCATCACGGCCAACCCGCGCAGCCCACCACGCGTCGAACTTCCCTGTGCCGTGCCGAATCCGAGCCACTCGATAACCTTGCGCGTCCACCGGCCGTCGAACGCGGTGGTGTTGAGCACCACGATGCCGCGATTCCTGGCCCACCAGGCTACCGGAATGATGACGCGGTGCCAGAACGCAAAAATGCACCGCTGTCCTGAAGCGTAGACGCGTTGCGGCTGTTGCTCCCCCAGTGCTTCAAAGCGAAGTGTGGGCCCCAGCGTGCGGATGACGCTGTACACCGCGGCGGCAATGATCGGAATTTGCGCGCGGCGTGACCAGGGAAGCTGCGGCAGCCGCGTGTCGTAATGTAAATTTACCGGCTCCCCTTCGGGTTGCGGAGCCGATGGCGGCGACAGCTCCTGGCCGGATTCAACTGGGGAACCTTGCTCTGCTTCAGGGTTAGCCATCGTCGTATAGTATAGGCTGAGCGGCTTTCGCTAGAACGCGGTTCGATCAAGAGGAGAGATTTTGGCGCTTTCGTTTCAACAGCAAAACGCGCGGCGCAACTTGGCGCTGTTTTCCATCGCCGCCAGCGTTGCGCTCTTTGGAGTCTTTGCGGCCGCAGCGCGTCCCGATAATCCTTCACCGGGCGATTCCGTTGGCGCTATCGAAGGCGAAGCTATCGCTGTAACCGGACCCATGAGTGTCGAGACCGTCAACGGCAGTGTAGCTACGGTGCTACACAGCGGCAGTGATGTGCGCGTCAAATCCGGTATTGCGCGCATAAAGCTGGTGGAAGGCGGGCACATCGCCATATGCGGACCGGCGCATTTTTCTGTACTCAAATCCGGCAATTCGCTCACTATCGCTCTTGATACCGGGACGATTCACGCACACATCGAACGCCAGCCCATCCTTACCATGTACACCCCACAAATTCAGGCCCAGCCGGTGGCCATTGGAGGAGGCGCGCAAGACATCACCGTGGGATTCGAAGCCAGCGGCGCGATGTGTGTCCGCACCAATCGCGGGGCCTTACGGCTCGAGCAGCAGTTAAGCGGTCAAAATATTCTGGTGCCACAGGGTGGAAGCGTTTTTCTGGCGAACGGGCAAATCGATTCGCTGCGCACCGACTCCGGCGAACATTGTGCGTGCGAATTACAGCTCGCCGAAGCCGCGCCACCGCCGCCGGAAGTTAGCCGCCTGGCCACCGCCGAGGAAGTGCACCATAAAGTTGAAGACGTCAAACCAAATATGCCGAAGGATGAGCCCCCCAAACCCGTCGCGCCCAAGGAAGTCCCGGTCTACCAGGTTTTTGTGCCCCCGTTGATCTTTAACGCCAATTCCAAGGTTCAACCGGAAATCGATCCCAAGATGATCATGCTGGTTCGGCGCGTGCGTGTCCGTCCTACACTCATCTTCCAAGGTAAAGTCGAGGGCGAAATGGTCCCGGTGAAGGCTCCCGTTGCCTCACCTCCTCCGGCCGCGCCACCCCAGGCATCTCCACCGGCCGTAGTGAAGACCGCTTCCCTGACGGAACGCGTTCGCAACTTCTTCCGCAAGCTGTGGCCATTCGGTTCTTGAACTTAACGCCACCGAAGTCTTTACTTTTTGCATCATACCTTTTAGCCTTGAGCAGTCCCGGAATCCCCCCGGGCTTCGTTTTATTTGATTAGATCTACATCCCCCCTTCTTTCCATGGGGAACCAAGTCAACTAGTCAGGGGAACTCCTATTCATGGCTTCGCGCGCTTTCAAACGGTTTCAAACTACTCTGTTCATTTCAGCGATCCTCATTTTTTCTTTGTTGCTTGGTAGTTGCGGGGGTGGACAATCGAGCCCGCCACCCTCGTCTCCTTCAACAGGTACGGGTACCGGTACGGCTTCTGTGGCCATTGGCCCCAGTAGGGCGGCCCTTACTACTGGCCAGGCGCAAACTTTTACCGCCACGGTTACTGGAAACTCCGTCACTACCGTGACTTGGGAGGTCGATTCCATACCGGGGGGCAATTCTTCCGTGGGAACCGTCAGCGCAGCCGGAGTTTATTCACCGCCGTCCTCAGCGGGAACGCACACCGTAGTCGCCAGAAGTGTGGGGGACACATCGGCTACCGCATCCGCGAGTGTTTTCATCACCGACCTCGCCGGGGTGTTTACCTATCACAATGATCTATCCAGAGATGGAGTGAACAGCCAGGAATATGCGTTGAACACTTCCAGCGTCAAAACTACCTTCGGTAAGCGTTTTGCCTGCGCCATCGATGCGGCCGCTTACGCTCAACCTCTATGGGCTGCCAACGTGGCTATCGGCGGTGGAACTCATAATGTTTTGGTGGCGGCCACGCAACATGACACGGTCTATGCCTTCGACGCGGATGCCTCGCCTTGCCATACTTATTGGTCGAAGAGTTTGCTCGCGAGCGGAGAAACCTGGGTTGCCAGCGCCGATGTGAGTACCACCGACATTAGTCCCGACATCGGTATCGTGGGTACGCCGGTAATCGATCCCAACACGAACACCATTTATGTGGTTTCCAAATCCAAGAATGGCGCGAGCTTCCATCAACGTCTGCATGCGCTGAGCCTGATTGACGGATCGGAAAAGTTTAATGGACCGCAGGAAATTGCCTTTACCTTGAACGGAAATACGTTCGATCCTTTGCGGCAGAATCAGCGTGCCGGCCTCGCGCTGGTAAATGGCGTGGTGTACATCGCATATGCTTCGCACGGCGATGTCAATACTTTCTACGGGTGGATTGTGGGCTACAGTGCTTCCTCGCTGGCGCAGGTATCCGTGTTCAATGACGATCCGGTGTCTAGCTACGGAGGAATTTGGATGGCCGGCGGCGCACCTGCGGCGGACTCCAACAACAATCTGTACGTAATCACTGGAAATGGATTTTTCGACGGTATCACCCAATTCGGCGACAGTTTTTTGAAGTTGTCCACGGGCAGCAATATGGGCGTTTTGGGTTTCTTTGCACCAAGCGACCAAGCGGCCTTGGGTAGTACCGACCAAGATCTGGGTGCAGGTGGAGCGGCAATGCTTATCGATCAGCCGTCCGGCCCGGTACCGCATTTGCTGATTGGCGGAGGAAAAGAAGGCAAACTATATTTGCTGAATAGAGATACCCTTGGCGGAAACACGGGCACCGATAGCGGCGCAGTCCAAACGTTTTCCGGTGGTAATTCGATCTTCGCTACACCGGCGTTTTGGCAAAACACTTTGTATCTGGGTTCGGCCTTCGATCACGTCAAGGCTTATTCCTTCAATCCTGCGTCCGGCACTTTTACCACCGCGCCGGCATCACAGTCGCCAGGCCTCTACGGATATCCTGGTTCCACGCCTTCGATTTCATCGCAAGGGTCATCCAACGGGATCGTGTGGGACATTGAAAACGCTGGACCAGCAGTCCTGCACGCTTATGATGCGACTAATCTAGGTACGGAGCTGTGGAACAGCGGGAACAACGGCGCCGATCAAGCGGGGCCAGCGGTGAAGTTTACCGTTCCTACTGTTGCCAACGGCAAAGTATACGTTGGCACCGGTTCAGAGATAAGCGTCTACGGGTTGTCGCCTAACTGATCCCATTATCAATCTGTGAGCGCTACGTGAACCGCATCTTGCGGAAGATGGTCGTCGCATAGCAAAGTTGCGCGATGACGCAACGAAAACGAAGCAGAGATGCAAGGACGAAGTGGCGCAAGCTGATTTCCGAACAGATGCGGAGTGGGGAGAGTGTGGCGGCGTTCTGCCGCGAGCGGAAGTTGCACGCGTCGCATTTCTACTGGTGGAAGAAGCGGCTGCGGGAAAAGACGACAGCGAGATTCGTGGAAGTTCGAGTGGAGGACTCTCGGACCAACCTACCGGTCGATCGTCTAATTTGGCGACTCGTTGATGCAGGAACTTCAGGATGCGCTTGGCCTGCGACGCGTCGAGTTTGCCGAGTTCCCGCTCCGCTGACTCAGACAGCTCAACGTTGCAAGCCATGTCGCTTTATGACTTGCTTCAAGGGGATGGTCCGCTCTTCACCGCTGCGGATGCGTTCCAGGGCGCCTTCGGCCAGATACAAGTCCTCGATCTCTTCCAAGTGCTCGAGGATGGCTTCACGGACATAGTAGGTCTTGGTGCGCCCGGTACGCCGGGCAAGCTTCTCCAGGCGCTTTTCGATGGACCGCGGAAGTCGAATGGCCAGCATAACTACCTCGCTATACAAGTATATCACAACGTTCACCGTGAGACGCGAACAACGCTGCGCCCACTGATTGACGAGACTTGGCTCGTGATCGTCGTGGAAGGCACAGAGGCCTTGAGTTCTTGAGTTGCACCCCGCGCGGCCAGATGTTCCATGGCGACTACGTTCCGCAAGATGTGGTTCACGTAGCGCTCACATCAATCTTGAGTTCAGTAGAAAACGCCGCCAATACTTTGGCGGCGTTTTTGTTTGTCGTGTCAAGATAAAAACTTACATGCCTTCGTAATTTGGCCCGCCGCCACCCTCGGGCACGACCCAGTCAATGATCTGGTACGGATCGGCAATATCACATGTTTTGCAGTGCACGCAATTGGCGGCATTGATCTTTAATTTCGGCCGGCCGTTCGCGTCCCTGGCCATTTCATAAACCGCGGCGGGACAAAAATACTGGCAGGGATTGCCGTATTCAACGACGCATTTTGTGGCGCAAACATTTAAATCGCGAACGATCAGGTGACAGGGCTGGTCTTCTTCATGGCGCGTACCGGAGTGATATACGTCCGTCAAACGATCGAAGGTCAACTTGCCGTCGCCTTTGAAGCGTTCTGGCTCGCTTCGGGGAGCGCCCGCTGTCGAGCGATCGAGCTTTTTGTAGGCCTGGTAGCCGGCATGATTGCGCATGGGATCGATGAGCCCGCGCCCACCGGAAATGAATTGCAAGCCGGTCTGGAACAATCCAGGGATCAAACCGTGCTGGAAGGATTGATGGAAATTGCGAACTTCCCATAGCTCTTTTTTGATATAGCTTTGCGCAACTTTTTGGGGAAATACGCTCAATGTTTTCGCGGAGGTGTCTCCGGCCCTTAGCGCGTCGAAAATTGTTTCCGCTGCGAGCATGCCGCTTTTTATCGCCAGGTGGATTCCCTTGAGTCTTTGCGAATCGAGGAAACTGCCGGAGTCGCCGATGATCAGCGCGCCATCGAGATAATTTCTTGGCATGGCGTACCAGCCGCCGTAGGGCAACGATTTTGCCCCATAACGCACCAGCTTCCCGCCATCAAGAATTTTTTTGAGGAACGGATGAGTCTTCCACTGCTGAAATGCGGCGTGGGGATCGAATCGCGGATCCGCGTATTCCAGGGCCACCACCAGTCCGATGGATACGCGATTGTTCGATAGTCCGTAAATCCATCCGCCGCCATACATGTCGGTTGAAATTGGCCAGCCCAGCGTGTGCGCTACGAAGCCCGGTTGGATACGGCCGGGCTGCACGTCCCACAGTTCCTTGATGCCGAGCCCGTAGGTCTGCGGATTGATGTTCGCGAGATTTCTTTTCTCCACCAATTCTTTCGTCAGCGACCCGCGCGTTCCTTCAGCCAACACTGTTACTTTGGCGCGGAGTTCGTACCCGGGCGTGTAGTTATCTTTAGGCTTGCCGTTTTTATCAACGCCCTTATCCTCCGTGATTACACCGGCGATTCCTTCGCCCTCGTAGATCAATGAAGCGCCGCCAAACTGCGTAAAAAGATTTACGCCTGCGGCTTCCACGAGCCCGCCCATCCATTTCACTATTTTGTTGAGGGAAACAACGTAATTGCCCTTGTTTTTGAATGGTGGCGGAGTCAATGGAAAACGGACGGAGGAATTCCTGGTAAAAAATAAAGCCGCATCGTCGGTAACCGGAGTATCCAGCGGAGCGGAGTTCTTAAAATCCGGCACCAGTTCAGCCAGCGCTATAGGATTCATGATCGCGCCGGAAAGCTGGTGCGCGCCCACTTCGCGTCCTTTTTCGAGGACGTAGATATTTTCCGTCGAGAGCGCCGGACCGCCCGCGGCGCCGCCGGCTTGGTTGTGTTTCTTGATAAGATTCGCGAGGTGTAAAGCACAGGCCAGCCCGGCGGGTCCCGCGCCAACGATGAGAACGTCCGCCTCGAGTTGCTCGCGCTGTACGGTCGCCATTGCTTGATTCTAGCAAAATAGATTAAGCAATCTTGTTAGGGAGGGCGAAAGGTTGAGTTGGAAGTAATGGTCCTTGATTTGGCCATTGCGCGCCCGATTACTCGCCAAATTGCTGCACGTCGTTACAAGCTCTACACGGCGGTAACGATGGTGCCGTCGCGTTGAACATAGCCATAGGACATGCGTGGAGTATTGAACGCCCAGCTAGGATTTCCGTCGCGATCTAGCAGGATAAGGCCGCCGGTGGCACGGGTGCGGCTCGCTAGAATAGTGACCGACGCGCGAGCGGCGGCCATGGCAGATTCTGTTTTAGCTTCTGAGCCAGCGGTGGGATGTGCGGACGAAACAGCCACGATTTTGTTTCCATCGCGCGAGAGGCGAAGAAGATCGACGCCCGTTTTGGCCATAACAATTTTCATGATGGCTTCGCCGTAACCGGTGCAGGAAACACCGCCAGCTTCGTAATCCGCGTAACAACCGCAGCCGATCAGTGGCGAATCGCCGACGCGGCCGGGCAGCTTGCAACAGGTTCCGCCGGTGGAAGTGGCGGCGAAGAGCTGGCCGTTGCGATCCATGGCCACGGCGCCGACGGTGCCTTGCTCGTGCCCGCGATGAAAAACTGAGGCGTGCTTGTCCTGTTTGCATTTCGACCACGCCTCACGTTCGGCGTCGGTAACCAGTTCTTCGTTGGCGCACAACTTGATGCCCTGCTCGTGAGCGAAGCGCTCCGCTCCTTCGGCGACGAGCATCATGTGCGGACAATTCTCGAGGACTTTGCGCGCGAGGCGCACTGGATTGCGCACGTGTTGCAGAGTGGCGACGGCCCCGGCGCGAAGCGTTGAGCCGTCCATCACGATGGCGTCGCATTCCACTCGTCCATCGAGATTCAGATGCGAACCGTAGCCGGCATCGAAGACCGGATCGTCTTCCAGGATGACCACGGCGACCTCAACGGCATCGAGCGCCGAGCCACCCGCTTCCAGGATGCGCCAACCGGCGGTCAGTGCGCGTTCGCAACCTGATTTGCAAGCTTGAACGGCGCCATCAGGAATATCCCACGCGCCGCCATGAACAATGAGTGCTGGCTTCATCTACGAATTCAGGATGGCAAAGCGATGTCGGTTTGTCCACGCACGCTGTTTATGGAGGTGGCGAAATTGATGCGTAACGCGTAGGTATGGCTTTGGAGTTTCAGCGTTGCTTCGCGTGCTTTTTCAACACCGCTGCCATGCGCGTTTGATAGCCGGGCCCTCCGGCTTTAAAGGCTTCGACCGTGTCAGCTTCCACGCGCAGTGAGATCAGCACCTTGCGAGGTTTCTTCTGGAGGCCACGCTCACCACGTTTGCGTTTGGCGGATGCTTCCACGAGTTCAGGAAATGTTTCACGCGCAGGTCTCATCGCGGCCAGAATGTCATCGCTCAATGCCGGTGAATCAACCGCGTCCCAATCTCTCGCGCTGATATATCGCGGCCTTTTTTTATTTTTTGCCATGATAGGCGGTTTTTTCTTTACGATTTGCCTTGCGCAAGCTAATTACACGCAACTTCAAACCACGCATAGTGAACACTAAAACATGTAGACGATTGGCGATGAAACCCACGGCTACGGTGCGCGTTTCTCCATAGCTCTGACGTGTATCAGTCCATGTCTCCGCCGTTTCGAAGTCGAATTCAGTTGCGGCAGACATATCAACGCAGTGTTTGGCGACATTGGCGATATTCTTGCCACTGTCAAAGTCAATCGTCAAGATTTAATTGTATATACAATAAAATAACGAGTCAAGGGCCTGCGCGGTATGGTTCGTAAACGCACAGAAACCCCTAGTGTTGCGGAAATGTTAGAGCAGGTTACACGAGGAACCGTTAGAAGAAAAAATCGAGGGAAACAAGCAGAACAGCAATGGCCATCAATACTACGGAGCGAAATACAGGAGTCCCGGGCATACGATTGAGCGAAGCGAATACACAATTGAGGAGAATTCTTAAACGCGACTCTTCTCGTGGACTATAGAACGGGCCGATGGGAGTGTAGCGGGAGAGGTTGTTCCGCGTTGCGCTGGCTTCGCTGTAGAGCCAAAAGAAAACGTCTTCACGAGCGCGCCACATGCACGCAGCGCCGGCAACAAAAAATAAATAGCCGAGAATGCTTAAGAGCCCAAGATCCGGGCCTGCTCCCCAGTACATACGACCTCATCAGGTTGCCAATACGCGTCGATACGCGACGTCACAATTAGGACGAGGCACAACCCCCAAGCGTTACACTTCTTCGTGAATGGTTACCAGGCGGACGACCTCGAACTCTTTTTTCCCGGCAGGCGTGGCGACTTCGATTTCATCACCGACTTTGCGATTGAGGAGCGCTTTGCCGATGGGCGAAGTGGTGGAGATCAAGCCGTGCTCAGCGTCTGCTTCTTCAGTGCTAACCAATTTGTATTCGAGCTTAATGTCGCGCTGCATATCCAGAACCGTCAGACGCGATCCGTAGCCCGCGCGATCCTTTGGAATGTTTGTCAGGTTCAGCATGCCCAGATCGCCTAAGCGTTTTTTCAGTTGACCGATGCGCGCGTTGACAAAACCCTGGCGTTCCTTGGCGTATTTATATTCGGCGTTCTCGGAAAGGTCGCCATGGGCGCGCGCTACGGCAATTTCCTTGGGCAAATCAACGTTCAACTCATGGGAAAGTTGGTCGATTTCTTCCAGCAACTTTTGTTTTATCTTGGCCAGAGGGTCTTGCATGTTTTTATCAGCGACCTATTCCGTGCAGCGATTAAAAAAAGATGGCGGAGCCCGGAAGTGCCGAACCCCGCTGTAAATGATTATAGATGGGGTGGAATTGCGGCGACAAGGGGCAGCAGCACGCAAACCACGAGGCTGAACTCATAACTGTACGGGCTAGCCGTACGGGCACACTATAGGATTACTTAACCTTGATATCCAGTGTCTGGGTCTGGGTGTGACCGACGGCATCCTGAATCGTCAAGGTATAGGTGGTATCTTTTTTGGGAGCGACCTCCACGCAGCGGTTATAAGACGGCCAAACTGGGTTGTCTTGCGGCTCGAGCTTCACGGTCTTGGCGTTGGCCACGGCATAGCAGAGTTGTACCGTTTCGCCGCGGTGGATCGTCCCTGGACTGGCATAGAAACCCTGGATAGCTAGTTCCTTCCCTCCGAGTTGATCAATGGTCTGGCGATCCGCGTCGAGTTGCTTTTGATGGCTCTCTTCTGACTCGCGGCGCTGGAATTGGCGATTTTCCTGCCAGCGCGAGAAGAAGATCCAAAGCACGTACAGCAAGACGGCCAGAAGAGCCAAGGAAGAATACAAGATCGGATTCTTTAAGGGCGACTTTGGAGCTGGTTGTGGTTGAGCTGGCTGTGGTTCGGTCAACATGAGGGCCTTTGTGTGCTTCCGCGTGCTTATCAATCCGACAGCGCGAGGTATGATAACACCGCTCGCCAGTACTAGCCGGGCCTTCTCTTAGAAGGCTTGCGGGGCCGAAAGGGTGCAAATCATCTGGGCCGAGAGCTGCACCACAGTGTTGGGCAATATCTTCGGGAACGCTTAACGATCAACCCTCACACTGGCGAGTCCTCCTGACAGCCGATCTGTTCCGGATTAGCCCTAGGTCAATGCAGCAATTTAAACAGGCCCGCTTGCTGACTAATCAGAAATAATTCCTTCGCTGTATTTTGCCGCTTTTCGTGTAGCCTTCCATACCAACTGATCAGGATCGTACCGATCAACAGGCCGCGCGGTTTGAAGTGATTGAAAAAATCATTTGAGGAGGGATGGCTTCGCAATGGGAATTCGCCTGGGTCTCCTGGTTCGATTGATTGCTTTGCTGCTCGTCGCGGTGGTTACAGTGGGCCAAACGCAACGGAAACCAGCCGCCGATCTAATCATCACCAATGCAAAAATATGGACGGTAGACAAATCTGCTCCCACTGCGGAAGCGGTCGCTATTCTTGGAGACCGCATAGTGGCCGTGGGATTCAACGCGGATGTGGATTTATGGCACGGGCCACAGACCCAAATAATAGATGCCGCTGGGAAATTGTTGTTGCCCGGTTTTAACGACGCGCATGTGCACTTCGTCAGCGGGGGGTCACAGCTCGACAATGTGCAGTTAAATGACGCGTCCAGCGCGCAAGAATTTGTGCGGCGTATTGGCGAGAAGGCTCGGTCGATTCCCAAGGGGGAATGGATTCTTGGCGGTGACTGGGACGAAACGAAATGGAACCCCGCGGTTTTGCCGACTAACAAAACCATTGATGCGGTAACGCCAGACACGCCGGTATTCGTCAGTCGCTATGACGGCCATATGGCATTGGCCAATTCCCTGGCGATGAAGCTCGCAGGCATCGACAAATCTACCCCGGACATTGCGGGAGGTACGGTGGTACGCGACGCGCAAGGGAATCCAACCGGCGCTTTAAAAGATGCGGCCATGAGTTACCTGCGCAAAGCTATCCCGGTTCCATCGCACGAGCAACGAACAAAGGCGGCCAAGCGGGCATTGGCGCATGCCGCGTCCGTGGGCGTCACGAGTGTCCAAGATATGTATACAGATTTCACGAATATCGCGGTATATGCGGAATTACTGGAGCACGGCCAGTTAACCGCCCGAATTTATGCCGCTCCGCCCGTTGCCCTGGTAGAGGACCAAGCAAAGTTGGGTGTGCGTCATGCTTTTGGCGGTCCGTACCTGAGGATCGGAGCGGTGAAGGGATTCGCGGACGGCTCTTTGGGCTCGCGCACGGCTTATTTCTTTGAGCCGTTTAACGACCAACCCGGGAACCACGGCTTGCTATCGGATACCATGCAGCCGCTGTCGCGGATGCGCGATTACATGATGACCGCGGACAGCGCGGGCATCCAGATTTGCACGCACGCGATTGGCGACCAGGCAATTTCCATAATTCTTGATCTCTACGCCGAAGTTGCAAAAGCGCACGGGCCCGCCGACCGCCGCTTTCGCATCGAACATGCGCAACATATGGCGGCAAAAGATTTCGACCGCTTTGACCAGCTAAACGTAATCGCTTCCGTACAGCCATATCACGCGATTGACGATGGCCGCTGGGCCGAACCACGTATCGGACATGAGCGCGCCAGCCGGACCTATGCGTTTCGAACATTTTTAAATCATGGCGTGCGGCTGGCGTTTGGCACGGATTGGGGTGTCGCGCCTTTAAATCCGATGCTGACGCTTTATGCGGCGGTGACCCGGGCAACTCTGGACGATAGAAATCCGGGCGGCTGGTTTCCAGAGCAGAAGCTAACCATTACGGAAGCAATCGAGGCTTACACTATGGGCTCGGCATACGCGGAGTTTCAGGAAAAAACCAAGGGATCCATCACTCCGGGGAAGCTCGCTGACATGGTGATGTTAAGCGATGACATTTTGTCTATCGATCCAGTAAGAATCCGTGACGTGAAAGTGCTGAAGACTATCGTCGGAGGCAAGATAGTTTTTGACGGGAATTCCAGCAACTAGCTGGGGCTGAAATTAGCAACTGCCGGGGCGAAGTTGAAAACGCCGCAGCATGTGGAAAGAGGATTGTCGATGAATGCTTCTGAAGTGTGGCTTTTAGCTTTTCTTCTGGGAGTAGTCGCAGGGCTACGATCCCTCACCGCGCCTGCAGTACTGGCGTGGGCCGCTCATCGGGGCTGGCTTAATTTGTATGGGACGCACCTATCATTTATGGCTTCCACCGCGGCGATGGTTATTTTTATTTTGTTGGCGGTTGGCGAACTGATCGCCGACCAACTTCCGTCAACTCCCAGTCGCACAGCGCCTCCCGGACTGATTGCGCGCATTGTGACCGGCGGGTTATGCGGTTCGGGCATGGCGGCCGCAGGAACGCAATCGCTTGCGATGGGCGCGATTTTGGGTGTTGTGGGCGCGCTTATCGGCGTGTTCGGTGGTTACCGAGCCCGCACAGGATTAGTAAAGGTCCTCAAAGTTCCCGATCTGGTGATCGCCACACTTGAAGATGTCGTGGCGATTGGCGGCGGGCTGTTCATCGTATCCCGATTTTAAGGCAAACGCACTCCGGTCCTGCCGGCGCGTAAGCCGCACCCGAAAAATTCTTTCCAACAAGACCTGAGCGCAAGGAGAAAAATGTGCAGCGAGTTGCAAGTGCATCAACAGCACGACAGCGAATAAGCAGGATACTGACAGACATTCATTTTTGGGTACCCCTCGCGGTCCTTATAGGTGGTCTGCTGATCCTGAGAGCGATCAGGTGAAGTTTTGATTCGGGGAATTATGCAACCAGCTGCAATGTCGGGTTCTGAAGGTGCGGTCCAAGACGCTTGGCGAGCGAAGAAGTTGCACGCCCTAGGAGTGCTTTGCGGCTTTACAGCCGGGGCTTGGCTAGGGACGGCTGAAGCGCCGACTAAACTGGTTTCGGTGGGAGTCTCGCCACTGGTTATTTCGCTGATCATGGTTATCGGTGTGTTTCTGGCTCGTTGGAGCTTGCCCGCTTTGATGATTGGGACGGCTTCCATTCGCGCGGATGTGCAACGATCACCGCATCTGATTGTTTGGGCTTTACTTGCCGGATGCATGTGGGCAGTGGCGAACACCCTGACGATCTTCGCTATACGCGACATCGGGTTGAGCATCGCGTTTCCTCTATGGAATTCAAACAGCCTTTTGGGCATATTTTGGGGCTTCGTTTTCTTCCGCGAGTTGCGTCAAGCAGGCTGGCGCCGTTGGGCTGGAGTCCTGGGCGGTGCGTTGATCATGTGTGTGGGCGCAACGCTGCTGGCGATCGCTTCCTCCACGCAGGCTCCGGCGGGGCATTCCATGCGTGGCGTGTGGGCCGCGCTTGGCGCCGGAATACTTTGGGGCACGATGTACATTCCTTATCGCAAGGCATATCTCTCCGGAATGAATCCTCTTTCGTTCGTTACGTTCTTCACCTTTGGGGAGCTTGGGATGATGACAACGCTCACCGTGAGTTACCTTGGTTTCTCGGTACTGTGGCATGAGTTGGTCAGCGCGCGTGCGGTGCTCTTCTGGCTGATGGCTGGGGGATTCATCTGGGTGATCGGCGATCTGTTCCAACAATATGCCGCGAAATACCTGGGAATCAGCCGCGGCATCCCACTATCGAACTCCAATCAACTGTGGGGTTTGTTGTGGGGAATTTTTGTTTTTGGGGAGTTACATGGAAGCGGCGCCTCCACGTATATGCAAGTCATCGGGGGTTCGTTGCTGATGATGTTGGGCGTCGCAGCGATTGCGTTTTCTTCAACGACTGGCGCGGAACAGGTACAGTGGGCAGCAGCCACGCAACGGGAATGCCAGCGTTACGGTATGGACCACCGATTCGTAGCAGCCCGGATGCAAGGTGAAGATGTGTCGGCAGAAACCAGAGGTGTACGCCGGCCCGTGGACTGGATAGTGGTTGCGGTGGCCACCGGCGTCTTTGTGTACTTTGCGACTTTGGCGCGTGCACCAAGTTTGGCTTTTCATGGGGTAATTGCGGCATTGTTGAGCGTGGCAATTCTGATCCTTCTGATTGTTTGTGGTTTCACGCTGTGGCGAACGACGCGCTTCAATTAATTCATGACCAACTCACCCAGAATTGACCTCGTAGGAGTCGGACTAAACGCTATCGACACATTAATTCCGTTGCCCCATTACCCGGAGTTGGGGTCCAAAGTCGAGTTTCGCTCCGCGAATATTTTGCCTGGAGGCCAGGTCGCGAGTGCGGTTATTGCCTGTCAACAATGGGGGCTGCGCACCCGGTATGTCGGGAAAGTTGGAGAAGATCGACTTGCAGACATTCATCGTGCGGAATTTGCGAAGGCCGGTGTGGAAGGGCATCTATTCACCGCTCAGGGCTGCGCCAGCCAGCAGGCGTTCATTTTGGTCGACGATACCGGCGAACGCACGGTGCTCTGGAAGCGCGACAATAATTTAACGCTGCGGCCGGAGGAACTGAAACAAGAATGGATTGTCGAGGCACGGGCTTTGCATGTCGACGGTCACGACACGGCTGCGGCGATACAAGCAGCTGCGTGGGCTAAGGCTTCAGGCGTCCCGGTTATCGCTGATCTCGATGAAGTTTATCCCGGTGTGCAGGGTCTGCTGGGCAGCATTGACTACCTCATTGCCAGTAGAGATATTCCGGGGCGCCTGACGGGCGAAGCGAATTTGCGGGTGGCATTGCAAGCGCTGCAAACCAGGTACAGCTGTCGCCTCACCGCCGCGACATTGGGGCACGAAGGCGTGATTGCCTGGGACGGTTCGCAATTTCATTACGCCGCGGCGTTTCGCGTGGAGTCCGTGGACACCACAGGAGCGGGTGATATTTTTCACGCCGGCTTCATCTATGGACTATTGCAGGGCTGGCCACTCGCGAGGCAACTCGACTTTGCCTGTGCGGCAGCGGCGTTGAACTGCAAAGCGATCGGCGCGCGGGGTGGTATCGAGGGCGTCGAAGCAATCGAAAATCTCATCAGTACAGGCGCGCGGTACGAGCATGTTTCTCGATAGCTCACGAACAGTAATTGGGAGCCCCAGCTGACCTGCATGCAGCGGGATATGCATCCCGCAAAGTTCACTTTTATACACAATCCGATTTGGAAAACGTGCACTAACGCACAGTATTGACGCCCACAAGTCCCCATACTTGATTCTCGCAGTATCAGAGGAGAATCATCGTGAAGAGACTAGCTATCATCTTGTCGGTGGCCGCGACGCTCTGCCCATTCGCGCGGGCGCAATACCAGACGCAAGCACCAGCAGACTCGGGCAATCCCATGCCGGAGTTTCGCACCAATGTGGTGAGCCGCTCCACACCGGCGGTGAGCTACAGACATCGCAGTGGCTCTACAAAAATTGATTTTCAAGGTACGGACTTGATGCATGGCGCGATGGGCCAAGCCAAAGTTGCCAGCAAGCGCGGCGCGCTCTCCATCGATGCGGAATTCTCGGGCCTGGACCGCCCTACAAGTTTAGGCCACGAATATTTGACTTACGTGTTGTGGGCGATTTCGCCGGAAGGCCGGCCAGTAAACATCGGCGAAGTGCTGGTGGGCGATAATCACCGCAGCAAGTTGTATGTGACCACCGACCTGCAGTCGTTTGCCATGATCGTGACCGCGGAACCTTATTATGCGGTGCGTCGTCCCAGCAACCTGGTGGTGTTGGAGAACGTGGTTCGTCCGGATACGCGAGGCTCTACCGAGTCCGTGACCGCCAAGTACGAATTGATCGATCGCGGCGGTTACCTGCCGACCGGTTACAGGTTTGACCCGGTGGTGTTAAACGCTGGACTGCCACTGGAATTCTTCGAAGCACGCAACGCCATTCGCATTGCGCAATCCGCCGGCGCGGAACAATATGCCACGGAAAGCTACCGCAAGGCGGTGCGCCAGATGGATGAAGCAGACTCCATGGCCATCAGAAAGCACGAAAATAAAAAATCACTGATTGCCGTCTCACGCGAAGTGGTGGAAAAGGCGGAAGACGCGCGCGAAATTTCAGTGAAACATATCGACGAAGAGCGGTTGGCGCACGAACGCAGAGAGGGAGCGAACCGCGAAGCCTCCGCTAACAATCGCGCCGATGATGAATCGCAACGCCGTGCGGGCGCCGAAGCGGACACTGCAGAAGCGCAACGCCGACGCCAGGAAGCGGACCGTAACAATCTTGATGCCCAGTCTGCAGCGATGCAAGCTGCAAGCCGGCAAGCCGGCGCCGAAAGAGATCGCGACGTCGCTCAACGTCAACAGCAAGCCGCCGAAGCGGAATCCGACCGTAATCGCGCCAACGCAGCTTCTTCTGACGCGCAACTCCAACAAGCAACTGGCGCTCAAGCGGATGCCGAAAGAGACCGTAACACGGCAGAGAGAGACAGGAATGACGCGCAGCAACAGCAGCGCGCCGCCGAGGCAGATTCCGATCGCAACCGCGCAAGTGCCGCATCCTCAAACGCGCAGCTGCAACAGGCTGTGCGCGACCGCGAGGAGATTCGCGCGCGCCTGCTTACACAATTTAATTTGATCCTGGAAACACGCGACACCGCGCGCGGATTGGTCGTCAATATGTCCGACGTGCTGTTCGATTCCGGCAAATTCACGCTTCGTCCGTTGGCCCGCGAAAAGTTGGCCAAAATCTCTGGCATTGTCCTCGCCTATCCAACTCTAAGGCTGGCCGTTGAAGGCAACACCGACAGCGTCGGAACCGAAATGTTCAATCAACAACTTTCCGAGCAGCGCGCCCAAGGCGTGCGGAGTTACCTGACGCAACAAGGAGTTCCGGAATCTTCCACGACTGCGGCGGGGTTCGGCAAGTCCCGGCCAATCGCCTCGAATGAAACATCGGAAGGCCGCCAACAGAATCGCCGCGTGGAGCTGGTTGTATCCGGCGAAGTCATCGGCACCAAGATTGTTTCGCTTAGTCTGCAACCCGTCGCTGACGCGAGGGACCCACAGTAGGCTTACGTAATTTTGAGATGCGACGAGGACTTGGTTACTCGGCGAGAGCTTTGTGGGCCAAGTGAATGGAGATGGAGCCTTCGCCAACGGCGGAGGCTACCCTCTTCACATTTCCAGAGCGCACATCTCCCACTGCGAGCACGCCGGGCAAACTGGTTTCCAGAAGGAAGGGATGACGTTCGAGCGGCCAGCCGGACTTGAGCAAATCTTCCTCGGTTAAATCGGAGCCGGTGCGAACGAAGCCCTTGTCATCAAGCGCCACGCAATCGCTAAGCCATTGCGTGTTGGGGGTTGCGCCGGTCATAAGAAAAATGTGCCGAATATCACGCGTCTCCGTGGCGCCAGTGTTTTTATCGCGCCACTGAACACGCTCAAGGTGATTCTCTCCCTCCAACGCGGCGATTTCCGTGCAAATGTGCAGCGTAATTTTGGGACTGTCTTCGATTCGGCGAATCAGGTAGCGCGACATGGTATCGGCCAGGCCGTTGGAGCGTACCAGCATGTGCACATGTTTAGACATTTCTGAAAGAAATACCGCGGCCTGGCCGGCGGAGTTGCCTCCTCCGACCACGATGACCTCTTCGTTGGTACAAAGTTGCGCCTCGATAAAAGTTGCGCCGAAATAAATGCCCCGGCCTTCAAAGTCGTCCAGATTTTTGAGCGGGAGTTTGCGGTATTGCGCCCCGGTAGCGATCACCACGGTGCGCCCCGCGATGAAATGCCCGTCATCAATTTCGATTTTGTAAGGGCGCTTTCCGCTCAGTTTTATAGCACTGCGCGCAATAATTAGTTTGGCGCCAAATTTCTGCGCCTGCGCATAGGCGCGCCCAGCCAAGTTCTGCCCGGAAATTCCCGTTGGGAAGCCTAAATAATTCTCGATCTTGGAGCTGGAGCCGGCTTGGCCTCCGGGCGCGGTAGTTTCAATCATCAGCACATTGAGGCCTTCAGAGGCCGCGTACACGGCGGCAGCCAATCCCGCCGGGCCAGCGCCCACGACTACCACATCGAGAACCTGGGTTTCATCGAGTTTAGGATTCAAGCCCAGACAATCGGCCACTTGCTGATTGCTGGGATTGCGAAGAACTGTGGTGCCGCGACAAATCAGAACAGGGATCTCGTCGACGCCCACTTTGAACCTATCGAGCATTTCCTGCACGCCAGTGTCTTTGTCGAGATCGAGATAGGTGTAAGGATGGCCGTTGCGGGTAAGAAACTCTTTTATTCGTAGAGTGCCAGGAGAATGCGGCGAACCGATGACCGCTACGTCGCCGACGTGATTGGCGATCAACTCTAGCCGACGAAAAATGAAGGCGGTCATCAGCACCTGGCTGATCCCGACGTCGGTTTGGACGAGAGCCTGCAGTTCCTCGGGAGTAAGTTCGATAACCTCGCCGGCCTCGCCCATGCGCGCGCACACCAGGGAGCGGCGGCCGGTAAGCATGTTTAGTTCGCCAGTGAAGTGTCCCGGTTCATGCTGAACGATGGTGAGTTCGCCCTGGTCGGTGGGCTGAATGATGTCGAGTCGACCGCTGATGATCAGGAAGAAAGGCGCCACCTCGCCCTGGTTGATCAGCATTTCGCCTTTAGCTACTTTGCGCTTACGACCCACGGACGCTATGCGTTCGATTTGCGCATCCGCCAGCTTGGGGAACAGTTGCTCGCGGCGTTCCGGCGAAAGGGTTGGTAGCTGCCTCATTGGCGTGGTTCCAGGAGTGGTTCCCATAAGGCAGAATTTGATGCGCGAAGGGGTTCAAAGGACATATAAGGTTTGTGATTGTATCAGTACGCCAAATCAGTTCAGCAAGCGATATACTTCCAAATTCTAGAGGTCAAGGACCTATTGTGCGAATCTCTGTCTCCCATAACCGCACCAAGGAAGAGGTTGTTCAAACCGTCGACCGTACCTGGGACGACTTGTTCAAAGAGGGGGGTGCGCTTCCCGTAAAATTAACGGTCCAACAACGCAGCTGGCAAGGTTCGACGATGACCTTTGCGCTTAGCGCCAAAATGGGAATTATCAGCACGCCGATCAAAGGTACAGTCGAAGTGACCGATCGTGACATTATCGTGGATGCTGACCTGGGCATGCTAGGTCGGTTCGTTAGTGAGAAGACCGCGCAACAGGTTTTGGGAAGCCGTATCAAGGGCTTATTAAAGTAGTGCATACCTTTCCGGCTCTAGTTGGTTCAGGCCTTCAGTGTGGTTTGAATGGCCCACCTTTGTCTTCTATCAGTGACCCGCCTGTGTAGCGGTCCTAACAAGCAAACTGCTCGAAAGGCGCTATTTCTGACTCGCTGACTCCGTTGCGCCTTGAAGGAAGGCCATGGCGCTCCGCGAGGGCGTGCACCCGCTTAGATTTCCTCGACGAATCGCATAATGAGTAGTATTTTGGTGCCACTGCAGCCCATGCAATGCCCTCTTTGTCAGGCCGAGAATCCGCCCAGCGCCGTCAGTTGCACGAAGTGCAGCACGACGTTGCCCATGGATGACCCACTCCTCAACGCAACCTTGGCCGATGGGACTCTTAACGAGGGGCCGACCCCCCGTGGCACGTCGGCCTGGTCGGTCGCTGTAACTCCCTCGCCTGGCGCCCCCTACGCTCAAGGTGAGGAACTTGTAGGAACGCTGCTGGCTGAACGCTACGAAATTCTCCAGTTGCTCGGTCAGGGGGGAATGGGAGCCGTTTATAAGGCGCGCGACACGGAACTCGAACGCTTTGTAGCCCTGAAGCTCATTCGGGCCGATCTAGCGGGCAATCCGGAAATCCTCCGCCGCTTCAAACAGGAGCTGATCCTGGCCCGCGAAGTTACCCACCGGAACGTCATTCGCATCTTCGATCTTGGACAAGCCAAGGGCTTTAAGTTCATCACCATGGAGTTCGTGGAGGGGCGCGATCTTCGCGCCGTGATCCGCGAAAAAGAGAAACTTCCGCCAGAGGAGGCAGTACGGATTATTGCGCAGGTTTGCCGGGCCTTGGAATCGGCCCACGCTGCCGGTGTGGTGCACCGCGACCTGAAACCCCAAAACATCATGTTGGACGCGAAAGATCGCGTGTACGTGATGGATTTTGGAATCGCGCATTCCCTCGAAACGCCGGGTATGACACAGACCGGCGCATTGATGGGTACGCCGGAATATATGTCGCCCGAACAGGCCAAAGGGCAAAAGGTCGACCCGCGCTCGGATCTGTTTGCCCTGGGCATAATATTTTATGAAATGCTCACCGGCATTTCTCCCTATAAGGCAGAGACAGCTCTAGCTACCCTTCTGAAGCGCACCCAGGAGCGGCCTCGGCCCCCCGCCGAAATTGATCCTGCAATTCCAAAGGCGATCAGTGATGTAGTGATGAAGTGCCTGGAAATCGACCGCGACCATCGTTACGGCAACGCCAGAGAGATTCTCGAGGATCTTGGCCAGGAGATGCCTACGAGCGTGCGGACGGTCGCGCCTACGCTGCCGCCAGCGCCTGCAGCCCCTGGTTCTGCGGATATCTCATTTCTGCAACGGTATCGAGTTTGGATTGCTGCAGGCGCCGTAATTGTTTTGCTCGGGGTATCGGGAATTGCGTTCCGGGGCAAACTTTTCTCCGGCGCGACGGGAAAACGCAAAGCGCCTGTGGAACAGGCTTCTCTGGCCATCCTCCCGTTCCGAAATGCCTCCGGCGACGCTTCGCTCGATTGGCTTGGCCCAAGTCTCGCGGATATGCTCAGCACCGACGTTGGACAGTCTGCCGGCCTGCGCACCATTTTTCCGGATCGCATGCATGAAGTGCTGATGGATCTGCGTATCACCCCTGGAACAGAAATTGATCAAGCGATGGTTGGCCGCATTGCTGAATTCAGCAATGCGGATACGGTGGTGTGGGGCCAATACGCCAAGTTTGGCGAGCATATTCGTATCGAGGCTACGCTCCTCAATCTCAAGCAAAATCGGCGCGCGTCCCTGCCGATCGACGCCGCAAACGAGAAGGAAATCCCTGCATCGATCGATCACCTTGCAGAACTGATCCGCGCGAACTTGTCGATTTCCCCGGACGTGCTCAAGGAACTGAAGGCCAGTTCCTTCCAGCCGAGCTCAAAATCGGTGACAGCACTTCGCGAGTACAACCAAGGCGTGCAACAGCTGCGCGAAGGCAAGAATCTGGATGCGTTGAAATATTTTCAGAAGTCCACGAAAGAGGACGCGCAGTTTGCATTGGCATTTTCCAAGATGGCGGATGCCTATGCGAGGCTTGGCTACGATATCGAAGCCGAACATGCCGCTTCCAAGGCCGTGGACCTTAGCGAGAATCTTCCCGCGGCCGAAAAATACCTGATCAGCGCCAACCATTTCCGGATTGCCAAGGATTACCCGAAGGCGATTGCGGCTTACGAGAATTTGGCCAGGGTATCCCCTGATAATCCAGATGTCCAGTTTGCTTTGGGAAGTATCTATGAGAGCTCCGGTGATTTTGATAAGGCGCGCGAGTTTTATCGTAAGCTCCTCAAAGCTAATCCCAAGGACATCACGACACTGCTGGCCATCGGACGAGTGGAGATCTACAGCGGCAATTCTCAAGCGAGCCTTGATCCCTTGAACCGCGCTCTGAGTCTGGCCATTTCAGTCGGCAACCAGGAACAGAAGGCTATGATTCTGCATGTCCTGGGCTATGCCTATTCCACTTTGAATAAACCCGATGACGCCTTGCAGAATTACAAGCAAGCTTTGGAAATAAGACAAAGTCTGGGACTGAAAAAAGGCGTTGCCGACGGTTTAAATATGATTGCCAGCACCTACGATGGCCTTGGAAAATCGGATTTGGCATTAAAAAATTACAATGATGCCTTGAAGATCTACCGCGAGATTGGCGATCAGCAGGACACTGGCGCTGTCCTCGGCAATCTGGCCCAGTATTTTGATGAGCGCGGTAAATACGATGACGCGCTCAAACTTTTTAAGGAAGCTCTGCAGATCCATCGAACCTTGCGCAATCAAAACAACGAGGCTATTTGCCTGAACAATATAGGCAACACCTATCTTTTCAAGGGAGATTACGACAACGCGCGCATCTATTTTGAGCAGGCCTTGCAACTCCGCGAGAAAATCAACGTACCCACCGATATTGCAGACACTGTACATAACCTTGCGGAGGTTAGTGCCAACTCCGGGCAATATGATCAGGCCTTGTCGCAATACATGCGCGCGCTTGGGCTGTACCGGACCGCTGGCGACAAGCACGGAATCGCGGTGGAAGCCTACAGTGTGGGAACGATCTTCGAGTATCAAGGCCGCTACGGAAGTGCGCAGGACTCTAAAAAACAGGCGCTCGAGAATCTTCGCGAAGTTCAGGAGAACAGTTTCTGGATGGGCGAAGTCCTCGGTGGCTACGGGAATGATCTCTCGCTGAACGGACGTCTCGACGAAGGCGCGAAAATGCTGGATGAGGCGCTTACTTTTTCTCGTCAACTCAAGAACGACGCTCTGGTAGCTCAGACGTTGAACTGGCAGGGAGATAATTCCTGGTACCGGGGCGACCGCGCATCCGCCAAATCACGATATGAACAGGCGGTCCAAACGGCGTCCAAGACGACAGATCGCCATTTGCTTCTGCAATCCCAGCTTAATGCCGCAAAGGCTAGTCTGGAAGATGGACAACCACAGGCGGTGATAAAAAAGCTTAAAAACATTGCCGACGAAACGCAGACGCTGGGTCTAAAGTATCTTTCGATTGAATGCTCTATTTATGAAGCTGATGCCAAAGTACGTTTGAAGGATTATTCGGGCGCCCAGCAGCAGCTCGAGCGCGCGGACCTGCAGAACGAAAGTCTGGGGCTCCGGCCGTTGCGCTTATTGACCCAATTCTCGCTGGCCAAATTGTTCAGGCAAAAGGGAGAGTTGAGCGAGGCCACCTCGCACTACCGCCAGGTACAGAGCCTGCTGGATACGTTGCGGAAAGAGCCCGGTGCAGACAAAATCATGGAGCGGGCTGATTTTAAAGCCATGTATGCGGAATCGGATAGCTGGTTGCGCGAACACCCGTAAATTGCCAAGAAGAGCGAATATGAAAGGCTCTTTACCCTTGTGAATAGCTATTATGCTAGCTGTTCGTTACCGAAAATCCGGAATACAGCTAATCCCCAAGCACCGCATCGAAGCGAAAAAAGGGCCGGATCGAACTAAGATCCGGCCCTTTTCCTGCATATCCGCTCTACTTAACCACAAACGATCGGTTCACTGGTTGCGGGACCAGATCGGAATTGATCTGCAAGGTATACACGGTACCGTCCGTCTTATAAGGCGCAGGGGAAAGGTAGATATAGTACACCTTAGAGTGGGGATTGTAGGTGAACGTGGTCGGGAAGCCCCGCGGGATCTGCACGGGTATATCGTTCCCCTTTGAGTCTAATGTCGCGACATTCACTGCATGCGGCGGCGTCAGAGCATTGGGGTTGGACTTTTCCGTGGCCTCATTTTCCAGTTTGAAGGAAACCAACATCGGCAACGACTTAGAGTACTGGAACGGAGAAACGCCGGGAGCGGGTACGATCGTTTCGATAGTGTCTGTTGGTGTGCCTACCGGCGGGTTGGGCGGCGCGCCAACCACGACGTCGTTCAGGGTCGGTGTTTTGCCTCCCACACCCGGATCGGCAGTGCCAACGCAGGTCGAAACACAATTCTTGGAATACGTGGTGATGTTCTTGATGAACGCGATATCCACGTTCTCACCCGGTCTATCATAGATTTGCTGATTCATGTTGTTCCAACCTGCTGGATACTCGGAGTTTACGGCTCCTGTGAAAAGAGCGTTGGTGGCCGCAAAATCCCCTGATGGGACCAGCGACGGGTTTGCGTTGTAGGCGTAATACCACTCTACCGGGCCGTCGTAATCTACTCCGGCGATCGCGGGCTTACCATCGGAAACGCGCGTGGCGATTACCCTGACCCACACGCCCAAGTTGTTGTGAGACGGAATGATGTGCGGAACGACCTTGTCACCGTTCGGCAACACCTGATATGTGAAATCAAGCGCTGAGCGGCAATCGAAATCTGTGGTCTCGGTTGCGCCAGCCTCGCAGATTCCGTCGGCTATGCCGATACCGTGTGTTCCGGTCGAGAGGTCGGTCGGCTCGTAGAAGAACTGTACTGATACATTGATGTCATCCATCACAGACGCGAGAGTCAGCGCTAGAGATTGGGCCGCGGGATCGAGCGGGTTGCCGATGGTAGCGATCTGAGTTTCCGGAGTCGAACTTATAGTAAACAGAAGGTTTACGGTATTGGCCGAGGTAACTTGGCCAAAGACCACCACTCCAGTCAGCGTATCCACAAAAGTACTTATGGTCTGGTCAACCACTGTGCCACCGTCTGCGATTCGAATTTGGTAAATATTTCCACTGGAGACATCGCCCACCCAGAAGTGCAGACCGTCCGGATCCAGGTTAAGCGAGAAGAGACTGCCACAGTCGCAAGGGGTATAGGTGTGAATAATCGTTCCCGAAGGATCCAACTGGAGTGCCGCGTTGCTGTCCGCGACGAGCACATTTCCATTGGGTAACACGCGCAAGGCAAACGCGCGCCCGGGAAGGGGAGTTGAATTAAAATCAGCAAGTTGCGTTGCGGTGCTTACGTCGAATCTTTTGATTAAATCTCCTTCGGAGGTGTAAAACAGGGTCTTCTGATCTGGCGCCAGATCAATCCAATCAGTACCGCGGTCCTGGGTTGCCGGAGAAAACGAGGACAGTAAAGTGCCAGAGGAATTGAACTTCAGAACTTGGTGAGTTCCGTCCGCCTGTCCGACGTACGCGTTTCCAGTGGAATCGAAGAGGATCGACTCTGGGTCCACCATACCGCTAGCAAATGTGCCAAGAAAGTTGCCACTGTTGTCGAACTTTGAGACGGTCCCTGAGGAAAAGTCGGTGGAATATAAATTACCAGCAGCATCAAAAGCCATTCCGGTGTCGTATGCTGGTGGAGGGTCTCCTGGGACTTGAAGAGTAGCGATCAAAACGCCATTGCGGTACCACTTTATTTGGCCGTTTCCAACGCCCGCGAAGACATCGCCGTTTTGAAATGTCGGAGCTGTCTGTCCCAGACCTGCGGAGCCCGTAAACAATAAAATAGCCAAAAGCAGACCCACTTCCATGAATTTTTTCATTTGTATTCCTCTGCTGTCCTTAATATAAATTGACATCTCCGAATGAATCCGAGGGAATAAGCACTGCATCGAGGGCCCAATGCTGAAAAAAAAAGAAAACACGAAAGGTGCTGCCAAAAATCTTGGCAGTCCGTTTAAAAGTTCGTTTGACTTCAAGACTGATTTCGCGAACTTTGACTTTCAGTTCGCGACGGGGACCCGAACTGCCGGATTCTCCCTCCCGGTATCCTGTATTGTCAAGACAAAGTTTGACGGAGGCCCAGAGTTAGAGGAGCTAAGTGACGCGACGGTGGCAAGGCAAGAGGCAGAATGCGTGTTCCAGCAAACGATTCAGATGCACTGGTTGGCTTTGTTCGACCATTCCAACTGAACGGTGTACTGCCCAATTTTCTTGGTTTTCCAGGCACAAATGTCGCCAATTTCGCCATTGGAATCGTCGTACCAGCCTTGGCCTGGAATAGGATCGGTAATGGCTTCGCATAATTCGTGCGAACTGGTGGACGTGAGCGCATCAAAGGGTTGCAAACCACCGGTACAGCCTGCGCATCCGGGGTATGGCATGACGGCGTAAAAAATCTGGCCGTTGATATCGTTGTGATACCCGCAAAACGCCTGACATGAAGCTGCGCCGCCTTGCACGACCTTCACTCCCTCAGGCATAAAAACAAAGTACAGCGTGTTAGCACCTGGCTGCGGAAAGGCGCTATTGGACGCAATGGCGCTTTGGAGTTCCTTCTGAATGGTGGTGTCGTTCACGGAACTCGCGGTGGCCGGCGTAATGACGGTCGTTCCAGTGCGCTTGCCGTGGGAGATTTTATAGGTCCCTGTGTTGTACTCCGCCAACTGGTCGATCAGCGCGCTGGTCAGAATGTAGTCGAAGAACCCGTTGATATTATTCATCACGGTAAGTTGTGGGGCGGAGTTCCACTTGGTGCCCCAAAACACGGTAAAAACCTCGACGGCCGATAGTAATGGACCATTGCGATAGGTAAGCTGAGGCGCGGACGCCTGCAAGGCTTGCGGGTGATGCAACGGCACGATGCGAATCGCGTCTGAATGACTATCAGACGGGCGAGCCGACGATTGTTTGCGAGTAGCCATGAGTCCTCCCTGCCGGGCAACTCAAGTTTAGGATGGATGGGCACGGCGGTGAATAGTACTTTTGAGACTTGGCCTGATGTAAGCGGTTATCTACCGTTGCGGCTGTCGTTAGGATTAGCAGCGCTATGTTGACGTCTCGTTGCTATTTACTTCTGGACGCTGATGGTGGTCCAGGGGTAGGCCTTCATGTCGCGAAGCGCGGGCTTTTCCCAGGACTGTTCGGGATGCTGCTGGAGGTGTTTCGCGGCGAGGAAATCCATGCCGCAGGCATGACCCGCAGCGGCAACAAATTCCATCTGCGCGGCCAATTGCGTATCGGTGGCTTTATTTTGCACGGCCCCGGCATTCCCATACGGTATTTGCCAGGAGCCCATGCCGCGCGGCGAAAGTTCCACGTGGCCGCAGAGGGTGCGCTCGCTGGGCTCGGTCTTTCCGGTGAAGGAGTCCACGTGGTCGGCTAGGAATTTCTGGGCCAGGTCCACATCGATCTTGCCTTTGTTTTCGGCCATCAATTGTTCCCAGCGGCGATGACGTGCATTGGGGCTGTTGCTCATATCGGTGGTTGCAAAATTTGTTTCTTCCGCGGCGAGCTTTGGGGCAATCGGGAAATTGGAACCGACGAAGTATCCGTCTGTCTTGCGTTCCAGGGTCACATTTTTAAGGCCGAGCTCGAGGCTGGCGATCTCGCCCTTACGCGTGTCTGCGATTAGCCAGTCGTTGGCGTATCCACCGTTGTTGCCATCTCGAAAAATACGCGCCACATCGTCGATGGAGACCGCATATTGCATGGCTTTTCGCGCGCGCACGAACTCCGGTATGCCGCTGGTGTCGAAACCGTGAAAACCACTAATGGTTGTTTCCGTGATGACAATTCCAGCCGAGTTCACGCCGAAGTCATCTCCGCTGTGAATGAGTGCGGGCAGGCCATCCATAATAAAGTGATAGCCCTTCGCGGGAACGACATCGAAAACCATGGTCCAGCGAGCTCCATCGAGATAACTGGTCCAGTTATTGTGCGCGATCACCACCCGGCCATCTTTTGTGTAACTGCCCACGGCAACGAAAGCGCTGCAGTGGTCCGGGGCGGTTACGGTTGGCAGCGACGCGATTTTGTGCGCCTTATCAAATTCCGCGACGTAATAGCTCCACTCCATGGCGGCATTGAGAGCGACCACATCCCAAATGTCGACATTAACCCCGTGTGCGGTCGCGCCATCGGCGATGCCTTGCATCTCTTCGCGATACTCCGTTTCGACATGCGGCCACAGCACGGTTTTGCCTGCTTCCCGTAGAAAATTCCAGTCCTTGCCGGTGTCGTGAGTAAGTTCGAGCTGGTAGACCTTTTGGAGATCCTGAATTTCCGGGGCCAGCAGGTACCCGTGCTGGAACCCTATTTCCGCAGGCGTGCCTTCGAGGTGCACGACGGTCCAGCCATTGAGCGCGGGTCGACGGAAGGACGCTTTCAAGCGTTCGTCGGCTTTTGGTTTCACGGTTGCCGCCGCGGCAAATAAAATTATGCTGCACACAATTACAATGGCCGAAATTCGCCGCATTTGCGCTCCCTGTCATGCTGCCAAGCCTGCCGGTCGACAGCCATCAAATCTTGCGATGATGAAATGTATCAGATTTTTACCACATATCGGGAATACAGAATCTTCGACGGCCCCCTCGGCACGTAGTTCGCCCCTCGACCGTCCTCCTTGGAGGCGCGCCTGTGGCTTCTTCTGTGGCGAATAGCCTCGCGCTAAAATACAATGCGCAAGCCTTATGAATGACCTTCTCGAGCTGCGCAGCGAATTTCCGATACTGGAAAATTCGACCTACATGATCAGCAATTCGCTCGGTGCGATGCCTCGCACGGTGTATGACAGCATGCGCGCTTATGCGGATTCCTGGGCAAACCGCGGGATTCGCGCGTGGGAAGAGGGCTGGTGGGAGATGGCCGTCGGCGTGGGCGACAAAATCGCGCCGCTGATCGGCGCCGGAGCCGGCGAGTTATCGCTGCACCAGAATGTCACCATTACGCAGGCGATCATCAGTTCCTGTTTCGATTTCCAAGGCCCGCGAAACAAAGTTGTGATGGTGGAGCAGGAATTTCCGTCGGTTCAATATTTTTACCATGAGCAGCGCCGTCACGGCGCGCGCATCGAAACGGTAAGCAGCGCGGATCCCATTCGCATCGATCTCGATAAATTGCTGGCGGCGATTGACGAGACCACAGTCCTGGTGCCGATCTCGCAAGTGTTATTTCGCAGTTCGTACATCGTAAATGCGCGCGCCATCATTGAACGCGCTCACCGCGTTGGCGCGCACGTAATACTCGACGTGTTCCAGGCCACCGGGGCGATACCACTCGAAGTAAATAGTCTAGAAGTGGATTTTGCCGTGGGCGGAGTTTTGAAATGGCTCTGCGGCGGTCCAGGAGTGGCGTATTTGTATGTGCGCGAAGATTTGCGCGCAAAGTTAAGACCGGCGCTGACCGGTTGGCTCGCGCACCGGCGTCCTTTCGAGTTCGAAACTGGCGCGCTGGACCGCCGCGAAGATTCGTTTGGATTTCTGAATGGAACGCCGCATATTCCGGCACTCTACGCTTGCCAATCCGGGCTGGACATTATTAATAAGGTGGGCGTTCGCGCCATTCGCGAGAAGTCGCTGCGCATGACCGCGCGGATTCTCGCTGGCGCAAAATCACGCGGCTGGCATGTAAACACTCCGGAAAATGCCGCGGAGCGCGCGGGAACTGTTTCGGTGGAATGTCCCCACGCAGCCGACGTCTGCCAGGAATTAGTGAAGCGAAATATCCTCGTCGACTACCGCCCGAAAGCGGGCGTACGCATTTCACCACATTTTTACAACACGGAAACTGAGTGCGATTTTACGCTGCAACAAATGGATGAAATTGCTGCGGCGCTTGACACGAAGAAGGTCGGAACGAAGGTCTCGCAGGATTCGAGATAATGAGCCTAGCCAATTTCGACCTATCCATTATTATTCCGTCCTACAACGAAGAGGCGCGCCTGCCGGAAACATTGCAAACTATTGCTGAATATCTGCCGACGCTGGGGCTGCGCACGGAGGTGCTGGTCGTAGACGATGGCTCGACAGATCGAACCGCAGCGGTGGCGCAATCATTTCACGGGAAGCTGACCGGGCTGCGGTTACTTTCGAACGGCAGGAACCGCGGAAAAGGTTACAGCGTGCGGCATGGGATGCTGGAATCCCAGGGCGACATGGTGCTCTTCACCGACGCGGATCTTTCTGCGCCTATAGAAGAGGCCGGCAAACTGCTATCAGCGCTGAATGATGGCTACGATGTGGCCATCGGATCGCGAGCCATGGATCGCAGCCTGATCAGCACGCGCCAATCGATTTTCCGCGAAACCGCGGGCATCATCTTCAACAAAATTGTGCGCTTCGTGCTGCGCTTGCCGTTTGTGGATACGCAATGCGGGTTCAAAGCGTTTCGGCGCGAGCGCTGCCGGATTATTTTCGAGCAACAACGCATTGAAGGCTTCGGGTTTGATCCGGAATTGCTATACCTGGCGAGGCATCACGGATTGCGAGCCATTGAAATTCCGGTGCGCTGGGGGCACTCCCCGGCCACAAAAGTCAACATGCTGGGAGACAGCCTCAAAATGTTCGCGGACATATTCACCATTCGTTGGAATGCGATGAGCGGACGGTATGCGAGGGCCACTCGGAGCGTTGCGGCCGCCTAATTAACTTTGCGCCATAAAGTACTTGACAGACTCTGCTAGGCCTGCTAGTTTTTATGCAATGCTGAAGCTGTCAGAATTGGGTGTGTTGAATCGACTATGTTGAAAGCCAGCTCCGTGCCAGCTCCTAGAACCGGTCCCATTCCCATCGACGCACGGGCTGCCGACCATCTTCGCTACATACGCGAAACCATGGAATCGGCTGCGGAGTTTACCGCCGTTCCCGGGTGGGGTGGCGTGGCCATGGGAATCACCGCAATAGTGGCCGCGGGTATCGCTTCCATACAGACCACACCACGTGCCTGGTTTGGCGTTTGGCTAGTGGAGGCGTTCATCGCGGTGGCCATTGCCGCCCCGGCGGCAGCCACCAAAGCGCATCGCGCCAATTCAAAACTTTTCTCCGGTCCAGGCCGGAAATTTCTGCTTAGCTTTGCGCCTCCAATCATCGTGGGCGGCTTGATGACCTTTGCGTTTTACAGTTCAGGATCGTTCGCGATTTTGCCGGCCGTCTGGTTGCTGCTGTATGGTGCGGCGGTAGTGACGGGTGGTGCTTTTTCTGTGCGGGTAGTACCGGTGATGGGACTGTGTCTGATGGGACTGGGCGGATGCGCGTTGTTCGCGCCGGTGACCTGGGGAAATTACTTTATGGCGGCGGGTTTCGGGGTAGTGCAAATCGCCTTCGGCGTATGGATCGCCCGGCGCTACGGAGGGTAACGATATGGCTAAATCTTCTGTAGCTTCTGAAGACCGCGCACCGCGTTCGAGGCAGCGCGAGGATTCGCTCGCGACGGTGCGGGAACAAACGCGCGAAGCGGTTTCTCCGGATCTCGACCGGCTGATTCACGAGCGCATCCGGCTGGGCATCGTAAGCGCGCTGGCGGTGAACCGATCGTTGACATTCAACGAATTAAAAGCGCTTTTAAAGACCACCGACGGAAATTTGAGCGTGCATGCACGCAAGTTGGAAGAGGCCAGTTACATCGTGTGTAGCAAGTCCTTCGACGGGCGCTTGCCTAAGACGGAATACCGGCTGGCTGGAGCCGGGCGCAAAGCGTTGGAACGCTATCTCAATCACATGGAAGCATTGATCCGGGCGACACGGGAGAAATAATCGCGGAATCGCCGTGACCTATTTTTTTTGGTGTGTAGATTTACTTTGTATTATAGAGTAGTTTGCACTAACTAAATTGTCAGCGAGGCAGCGATGTCTTCTTTAACTTCGATCGAATCAGGTTCCAATACCCGGCCAAACAACAGCGGCATCCATGTGGCCATCATCTCCGATGGCAACGGGCGATGGGCTACCACCAAGGGGCTTCCCCGATCCGCTGGTCATCGCGCCGGAGCGGAAACCGCGCGAGAGATCATCGAAGCGGCGCCCAGCTTGGGGATTCACACTTTAACGTTATTCGCGCTGTCTTCCGCCAACTGGCAGAGGCCTACACCGGAAATCACCGGGATTCTGCGGCTTCTGCACGAGTACTTGCTTACCGAAACATCCCACTGCATGGAAGAAGGGGTGCGTTTAACAGTGATCGGGCGGCGCGATCGCTTGCCAATCAATTTGCGTCAGGCGATTGGCGATGCCGAGGCCGCGACCGCGCGCGGCACCCGGTTGCACCTGCGCCTGGCCATCGATTACTCCGCACGGGAAGCGATCTATTTGGCGGCTTGCCGCTTTTACAAAGTCACGGAATTATCCTGTGAGGCTTTCGGCAAAATTCTCGTGGACTTTCGGGGAGGATCGACAGATGTGGACTTGCTGATCCGCACCGGCGGGGAGCAACGGCTGTCCGATTTTTTGTTGTGGGAATGCGCCTTCGCGGAATTTGTTTTTCTTCAAAAACGCTGGCCGGATTTCACCGCCAGCGATTTGCACATGGCCGTGCAGGAATTTACCAAGCGCGAACGCACGCGCGGAACGTTGCCGGCTGCCTAACCTACGATCCTTCGGTTGCGCGGCGACGCGCGCGATCCATCGCGAAAGCTTTATGCAGAATCCGCAAAGCCGTTTCGGTCAAGTGAAACCGGTCAAGATCTTCTTCGTGCGCGAACACAGCATCCGTGACGTCGCTTGCAGCGGCGTGTTCACCGCTGATGCGCTCGCAGAGATAATCGGCGATGACGTAATGGAAACGCGGCCGCTCCAGGCCGTCACCACTGCCGGCACCTTCTCCGTTCGGCGCGTAAACAATACGATCGAACACCTCGATCAGCTCGAGCACCCGGACCTGCAAGCCCGTTTCCTCGAGTAGCTCCCGGGCAACGCCCTGTTCCAGGGTTTCTCCTAATTCTAGCATGCCTCCGGGAATGGACCATTCGCCGCGCAGGGGTTCGCTGGCCCGCCGGATCAATAGCGCGCGGCCGTTATCGATCACCACACCGCCCACGCCAACCAGGGGGCGCTCAGGATATTCGCGGGAAGAGGCCATTATTAAAGCGGGAACGTATTACCGAGGCATATTTGATGCCAATTTTTTCCGCACATGCACTTTACCTACACGGTTGACTTCATACTGCGGAGTATATAATACGCTCACGGCAGTAATGCGGGCTTCGCGGGCTGCCGGGCTAACAAATCGATGGAGGTTGGAGCCGTGATTCGCTGCCCCGAGTGTGCCACCGAAATAGATGTCGATGAAGACGAAGTAGAAGAAGGCGAGATTCTCAGTTGCCCCGAGTGCGAATCGGAGCTGGAAGTCTCGCAGACCCACCCGGTTCACCTCAACATCATCTCCGATGATGAGGAAGAAGACGATGAAGACGACGAAGAAGAGGGAGTCGAGGTCGCCGAAAACGGAGATCTGCTCGACGAGGAAGAAGAAGAGGAAGAGTTAGACGAAGAGTGAGGGCGAGTTTCGCAGTGTGGCATCTTCAGTGGTTGGGCCATCATCCAAATAGGCGGAGGAAATGATGCATCACAAACGATGTGTCATCACTCTCGCTATTATAATGTTCAGTGCAAGCCTCCCCGTTCTCGCTGGGCAGGATGCAGCGACATCGGCCGGTACACAGCCCGCGCCTTCCGAGTCATCGTCGTCACGAAAATCCAAACACAGTCATGCGGACGACCTGGTGATTCGCGGAACCGTTTTTAACGAGCGCGGTCTAGCTTTGCAGGGCGTTAAATTACGAATCCGAAGGTCCGATCAAAAGAAACCCCGCTGGGAGACGTACACGAATTCTCGAGGAGAATTTGCGGTGCGCGTGCCTAAAGGCCCCGATTACGAAATCGCCGCCGAGAGCAAAGGCTTCGCCAGACAGTCGCAGGCCATAAACGGGCAATCGGAAGAGAACGTTGTTTTACATATGCAACCGGCCAGCGGAGGCAAAAAATGAAAAATGCGCGACACATTGCTGGGCTGGCGGTGGCACTGTTATTCCTTGCATCGTTCGCCGGCGCTCAAGAAGCCAAGCACGAGTCGCAACTGCGCAGCGTCCATGGAATTGTCAGCGATAAGGCGGACACGCCCATACCGGCCGGAGTTGTGTTCCTGAAGAATACGCGGACCAATACGGTGCGCAGCTACATCGCGGACGAGAACGGAAATTACAGATTCAGCGGCCTTGATCCCAATACCGACTTTGAACTGCACGCCGAAAAGGATGGCGCCAAGTCTCCCACGCGCACGATTTCCAGTTTTGAAAGCCGCAAAGAAATTGTTGTGAACCTCAAGATTGATACGAAAAAGAGCTAAGAGAAATAAACAACGCGCCGGAGATTTCGGCGCGTTGTTTTGTGCCTAAACTGAATTATTTGGCTACTGCGGTGGGCGATCCCCGGACTGGCCGCCGATCCTGGTGCCAATCACTTCGCCACTGACGATGATTTCCACGCGTCGATTTTTCTGACGCCCGGCTGCGGTTGAATTGTCGGCGATGGGCATACCTTCACCGAGGCCGGCCGCGGTAACGGAATTCATATCCACGCCTTGCTGCACGAGATAATCACGAACCGTCATCGCGCGTTGCTCAGATAGTTTCTGGTTGAACGCAGACGTGCCGGTGGAATCGGTGTGACCCTCGACTTGCAGTTTCAATCCTGGATACGCGAGCACGATGCCAGATAGTTTGGCCAAGGCCTCGCGCGCGGGCGGACGCAAGGTGTATCTTCCGGTGTCGAATAACACGTCGCCGATATTCACGACCAAACCACGTACCGTATCGCGAGTTTCGAGAATGCGATTGAATTGTTGAAGGAGCTTGGCGCGTAGTTCCTGCTTGTCGCGTTCGGATTGTTCGGCCTGTTGTTGGGCCAGTTGAGCCTGTTGTTGGGCTTGTTGTGCTTGCGACTGAGCATCCTGAGCTTGCTGGGCAGATTGCGCAGCTTGTTGGGCTGCTAAGGCAGCCTGCTCACGAGCCTGTTGTTCCTGGAGCATGGCTGTTTTACGCTGTGCATCCGCCTCAGCACGGGCTTTAGCTTCCTGCGCTGCCGCTACCTCTGCTTGCAGTTGCTGGCGCTCAGCTTCCGCGCGGCGCTGCGCTTCGTCTTCCTGAGCGGCCTTGGCGCGGCGCGCTTGCTCATCGGCTTCGCGCTGTTGTTGAGCGACGCGCTCGTCTTCCTGGCGCTTTACGGCGATATTGCGCGCATCCTCCGCGGCTTGCACCGCTTCTCTTGCAGCTGTTGCCACAGATTTATGCTGCTTACGTAACTGATAATCCTCGGCGCGCCGCATGGCGTTTTCAGCTTTGGCCCAAGATTCGGGCGCGTATTCAGCGGCTCCCTGGGCTTTCGCGATGCGCAAAGCGTTACGCGCCTCGTACAGCGACAGGGGAGCGCTCGCGTCCGTAGTGAAACGCTCTAAGCGCATATCATCATAGGTGCCGCGCTTCAAGAGTTCAAATCTCGCGTCAACCGTGCTGACGGAGCCCTTGGTGTCGCCGCGAACAACATTTTCAATGACCACCACTTCGCTGGGAAAACTAACGCCGAAGTACGGCTCAGCAGTCACAATCATGGCGAACGTCTGGAGGTTGGTAGTGACCTCGAGTTTGCTCTTGCTGCCGTCGAGGAGCACCTCGCCTAAATTATTGGGATTGCCTTCCGGTGAAATGGCCCACAAAACATAGGTCAAATAGGCTGAGCCGAAAGTTGACGGCAGTTCGAGATGTTCGAATTCAGCTTTAATTCCAATGCGCCCGCGCTTGGCCTCAATGTCGGCTTTTCCTTCAGCACGCGGCATGAGCGGCGTACCCCGAAAATCGATCTTCGTGGAAGCCCTGTCGCGGTAGTTCACGGCCTGCACGGTTCGCGATACGCGGATATTGATCAGTGATGGCGACTGCGAATCCCGTGTGCGTTCGCGCTGTTGCGGAACGGCGTACGTGGCGTGCACACAAAGCAGGCCCAAGGCCGAGGTATAAAGTAACTTACTCATAATTCCCCAATTCTCTCGAAGGTCGATTGCGTAGACACAGCACCCGGCTTGTGATTTTATCCTGCGCATGACCGGTGCCTATCGGGGGAAGACCGTATAACTCGGAGGATGCGGGTGGCTTCGCAACTGCCAAGGGCAAGGCATAAAAAGCAGCGTCAAACTTCCAGCTCCGGCTGCGCGGTGAAGTCCCATCGTCTTGCGTAGTTTAACTTATGGACAGAACGCTTAACCAGGGTTGCCAAATCGCCTTGGCGCCATTCGCGATGGTGTCAACCGGGGCGCCGCTGACGCAGTAGACGACACGGCGGCAGGACCGGTAGAAGCGCGAACTACAAATTCAGGTTCGATGGCAATCTCAGCAACGTATTCCGCTGTGCCCTCAATCTGGTCAATCACAGTTTTTGCAGCGATTTGCCCCATGCGTTGCAGCGGCTGGCGCACGGTGGTAAGTCCTGGGCTATTGAATGCCGCGCTGGGAATATCATCGAAACCAACCACGGAGACGTCATCGGGAACCCGCAAACCCGCCTCCTGAAATGCCCAGATGGCGCCTATGGCGGAAATGTCGTTGTAAGCCAGTAAAGCCGTGAAGGGCTTCTTGCGATCGAGCAACTGCTTGGCAAACGGATAACCTACCCGGGGAGTCGAGTCGATGCTATCGATTTGAACGACCAGATTGGGGTCGATGCGAAGGCCAAAATCAGCGGCTACCTCGCAGATAGCTTTCCAGCGGTGAGCGGCGTCCGAACTCACAACCGCGCCTTTCAGGAAGGCGATGTCTCGATGGCCTAATTCCAGAAGATGGGACAATGCCAGCTTTGCCGCCAGATGATGGTCCAGCACTATGTTGGTGACTCCATCCACGCGCTGATGCCCTGAAACGGCGACGGTGGGCAGAGCTAACTTGTCCTTAATGGAGGTGTCCGTGGTGATAAATCCCTCGACCCCTCGAGACATGAGCATCTGTGCGTAGGTGTGCAGCAGTTTCTGATCGTGACGGTGAATGACGGTGAGGAAGAAAAAATTATGTTTTCGAAGATATTCTTCGATGCCGCTGATGATCATGGCGCCGTACGCGTCGCCAATCTCTTCGGCTATAACACCAATCGTGTAAGTGCGTTGCAAACGCAGGGAGCGCGCAAAATAGTTTGGCCGATAGTTCAACTCTTTGGCGGCGGCCAGAATTCGCTGCTTGGTTCTCTCCGGGAT
>Ga0185299_10000844_pt1 | contig 71770 bp, 72 predicted proteins | sample PaiPotPPA55metaG_FD_128002 | JGI IMG/M metagenome (GOLD analysis project Ga0185299, IMG submission 128002) | Iron sulfur acid spring bacterial and archeal communities from Banff, Canada, to study Microbial Dark Matter (Phase II) - Paint Pots PPA... ...
TGAGGATCCGCATCGACATCAGCTGTCTCGAATCCGTCATCGGAACCCGATACACTGTGGACACCATCACCTATTTGCGCCGCCGTGCTTCCGGGCTGCGCTTCGTCTGGATCATGGGCGCTGACAATCTCGCGCAATTTCATCGCTGGCAAAACTGGCGGCGTATCGCCGCCGAGGTGCCGATTGCGGTGATCGACCGTCCGCCACAAAGTTTTCGAGCGCTTGCCGCCCCCGCGGCGCAGGCATTGGCGCGCTATCGGCTGCCGGAGAATCAGGCCGGCAGGCTGGCCGATCATCGTGCCCCGGCCTGGGTGTTTCTGACCGGCATGAAATCCAACCTGTCGTCGACCGGGCTTCGGAACCCGGACGGCAGCTGGAGAACAAAGTGAGGAGGCGGCTTCACTGGAATATTGAAACCGTTAACCCCACATGCGTAGTATAGCGAGCGGGCTGCCGGATTCGGTGGTTCGCGATACAGTGAAAGGAATGGTCCCTGGCCACATCTGTATTGTCCAAGTCAGTTTTACCCAAGGGTTCTAAAACCGCGCGTAAAACATCGACCCAAGCTGCGGCCTTGAAGGCGCAACCCGACGCCGACAAGACGCTGAAACTGATCCTCTCCCGCCTCGACGATATGAAGGCGGAAGAAACGGTCACCATCGACCTTCGCGGCAAATCTGCATTCTCCGATTACATGATCGTCACCACCGGCCGGGTCAACCGGCACGTCGGCGCGATCGCGGAGAACGTCGCCAAGGGCCTCAAGGAAACCGGAATCAAGAACATCCACATCGAGGGCTTGCCCAATTGCGATTGGGTGCTGATCGATTCCGGCGATGTGATCGTGCACGTGTTCAGACCCGAGGTCCGTGAATTCTACAATCTGGAACGATTGTGGACGCAAGGCCCGGTGGCGGCGAAGGCGATCTGAACGAGCTGCCGATGTGAATCGGTAAAGCGCATGGTGACCTGCGCGCGCGCCGGATGCGCGCGCGATCGAGTCTTCGTATTTTACGGAAAACCGGATTCTACAAAATGCTCGCATGCGCCTCATCGTCATTGCCATCGGCCGGCTGAAGCAAGGGCCGGAGCGGGAACTGGCGGAGCGCTATCGCGAGCGCATAGACGACATCGGCCGCAAGCTCGGTTTTCGCGGCCTGGAACTTCATGAAATCCCCGAAAGTCGCGCCCGCGACGCTGCGACCAGGATGGGTGAGGAAGCGACCGCGATTTTAAGCGCCATCCCGGAAAAATCGTTGCTGGTGGCGCTCGATGAGCGCGGCGAAAATGTCGACAGCAAAGCCTTTGCCCGGCATCTCGGCCGCTGGCGGGACGAGGGGCTAAGCAACACTATTTTCGCAATCGGCGGCGCGGACGGACTTTCGCCCGATTTGCGGCGCAAGGCGAAGCTCAGTATTGCATTCGGCTCCGCGACCTGGCCGCACCAAATGGTTCGCGTCATGCTTCTGGAACAGCTCTATCGGGCGGCGACCATTCTGGCAGGTCACCCCTATCACCGCGCGTAAGTTCCACCAAACCAGGCTCTGGAAAGCTCGATCAAGAATAGATGCAGAGAACGCGGAACATTCAGTCGTACCCTGACACCGGCCGCGGTCCGCGATCGTCGGTCGGTGTTCCGCTTTCCATCGCCTTGATGTCCGCGAGCTTTGCCGGGATGGGCCCGTTACCGGCGGCAGCTCAGGCCCAGGCTACAGCCGCGGCGGCGCAGACGAGCGCGGCTTCGCCCGACGCCATCAAGGAGCGCGAGCAGGAGCTCGAAGCGACCCGCGCCCAGCAGAAGAGCGCGGCGGAAGCCCAGGAGAAGCTGAAGGCGGACATCGCGGCGATCGGTCAGGACCGCAGCAAGCTCAACGCGCAACTGATCGATATCGCCGCCCAGGTGCGCAGCGTCGAGACCAGGATTGGGGATGCCGAAGCACGGCTGCGTCCGCTCGATGGCCGCGAGCAGCAGATCCGCGGTTCTCTCGATTCGCGTCGTTCCGAGATTGTCGAAGTGCTGGCGGCGCTGCAGCGCGCGGGCCGGCGCACGCCGCCGGCGCTGCTGGTGCGTCCCGAGGACGCGCTGCAGTCGCTCCGTACCGCCATGCTGCTCGGCTCGGTGGTACCCGAATTGCGGTCGCGCGCGGAAAAGCTCGCCAGTGACCTCACCGAGTTGGTGACGTTGCGCAAGGCCATTGCCAGCGAGCGCGACCGGCTCGCGGCCGACCGCGACAAGCTCAGGGATGACCAGACCCGGCTCGCCGCGCTGATCGACGAGCGGCAGCGGCAGCAGAGTTCCATCGAAAACGATATGGCGGCCGAAGGGGCGCGGGCGATCACGTTGTCCAAGCAGGTCGACAGCCTGCAGGGGCTGATCGCGAAAATGGAGCAGGATTTGAAGAGCGCCGCCAAGGCGGCCGCAACTGCGAGCCTGCAGGGTGCCCCCGCTACCGTCAACGGCAAGCCGGATCTGAGGGCGCTGAAGGACCCTGCCCGGCTCAGCCCGGCTATTGCCTTTGCCTCCGCCAAGGGTTTATTCGCGTTGCCGGTTAATGGCGTCAAGATTCGCGATTTTGGCGGTTCCGACGGCGCGGGTGGCGTAGAAAAAGGCATTTCTTTGGCAACCCGGCGGGGAGCCCAGGTTACGACCCCGTGTGACGGTTGGGTTGTTTACGCAGGCCCCTTCCGCAGCTACGGACAACTCTTGATCCTTAACGCCGGGGGCGGGTATCATGTGTTGATCGCCGGGATGGAGCGCATTTCGGTTAACATCGGCCAGTTTGTACTTACGGGGGAGCCGGTCGCGACCATGGGGACGACGTCCCAGGTCGCCTCTATCCTCGCGACCAACGCGAGTCAGCCCGTGCTCTATATCGAGTTCCGTAAGGACGGCACTCCAATCGATCCAGGTCCATGGTGGGCCGCAAATGAAGGCGAAAAGGTTCGCGGATGATGCGCAAGACTTCAGTAATTCTCCTAAGCGCCGCGACCGGCGCGGCATTGACACTCTTCGTCACTCAGCCACGCGCCGTGCTGATGGGATCAAGTGCGCGGGCCGCAACCTCGGACACCTATCGTCAGCTCAATTTGTTCGGCGACGTGTTCGAGCGGGTCCGCAGCGACTATGTCGAGAAGCCTGACGACTCGAAGCTCGTCGAATCCGCCATCTCCGGCATGCTGTCCGGCCTCGATCCGCATTCGAGCTATATGGATGCCAAGAGTTTTCGCGATATGCAGGTGCAGACCCGCGGCGAGTTCGGCGGGCTCGGCATCGAAGTCACGATGGAAGACGGCCTGATCAAGGTGGTCTCGCCGATCGATGACACACCGGCATCGAAGGCCGGCATCATGGCCAACGACATCATCACCAACCTCGATGACGAAGCGGTGCAGGGCCTTACCCTCAACCAGGCCGTCGAGAAGATGCGCGGCCCGGTCAACACCAAGATCAAGCTGAAGATCATCCGGAAGGGCCAGGACAACCCGATCGACGTCACGCTGGTGCGCGACAACATCCGCGTCCGCTCAGTGCGCGCCCATGTCGAGGCCGACGACATCGGTTATATTCGCATCACCACCTTCAACGAGCAAACCACCGAAGGATTGAAGCGGGAAATCTCCAACCTGCAAACCCAGATCGGCGACAAGCTGAAAGGCTTCGTCATCGACTTGCGCAACAATCCGGGCGGCCTTTTGGAAGAGGCGGTCACGGTTTCCGACGCCTTCCTCGAGCGCGGCGAGATCGTCTCGACCCGCGGCCGCAACGCCGAGGAAACTCAGCGCCGCGCCGCTCATCCGGGCGATCTGACCAAGGGCAAGCCGGTGATCGTCCTGATCAACGGCGGCTCGGCATCGGCTTCCGAAATCGTTGCCGGCGCGCTGCAGGACCACAAGCGGGCGACGCTGGTCGGGACCCGCTCGTTTGGCAAGGGCTCGGTGCAGACCATCATCCCGTTAGGCAGCGGCAACGGCGCGCTGCGCCTCACTACCGCGCGCTATTACACGCCGTCGGGCAAGTCGATCCAGGCCAAGGGCATCGTGCCCGATATCGAGGTGGTGCAGGACGAGCCTGAAGCGGTTAAGGGCCGAAGCGACACCAAGGGCGAAGCCTCGCTGCGCGGCCATTTGAAGAACGATGGCGACGAGAAGACCGGTTCGCAATCCTACGTGCCGCCGGACGCCAAGGACGACAAGGCCCTGAAGATGGCCGACGATCTCCTGCACGGCATCAAGGTCAATCCAACCGCGCCGACCACCGCCGACAAGGGAGCGGTCGACAAGCCCGCCACCAAAGAGGCGAACTGATCGGGTTCCACTCGCGGATGTTTCGGAAAAGGGCGGCTCTCGGGCCGCCCTTTTTCGTGTTCCCCTTGATGGCGCCGGGCGAGGCCCCGACCGGGCTTTTGCGGGGTCGCCGCAGCTTTCCGGAACTGCCGCGGCCTTGCCCCTCCGTGGTATCGTCGGCCCGGTTGATTCGGGGGGTCCATGGCAGAAGCGGCCGACGATCTGAGCACGCCACTCGGACAGGCGACGGAGCGCCGGAAGCGCCGGTTTCGGCTGCCGTTCACGGCGACGCAAGCGCTCGCCGTGCTGCTCGGCCTGTTTCTCGTTACCTTCGTGGGTGTTGCCCTCTTCAACGACAATCCGCTGGGCGGCGAGCCGGTCAGCCGCGTCGCCATCCGACAGCCGATGCAGGCGAGCGAAAAATCCGCCGCAACGCCTTTGGACGCGCCGGCAACCGACATTAAATCCGAACCCAAGCAAGCCATGCCCGGCGAACAGAAAACCGTCACCATCATCGACGGCTCGAGCGGCGCGCGCCATGACGTGGCGATCGGCAGCGACAGCGCCGACAAGACCGGGCCCGACGCCGCTCCCATGAGGATGGCCGGAATCGACCAGCGCCTGCTCGAAAAATCGCGCTACGGCATGATCCCGCTGGTTGCGGACGGCCTAAAACCCTTCACGGTCTATGCCGCCGAGGCCGACCGCGCCAAGGCGGCAAAAATGCCGGTGGTTTCCATCGTGGTCGGCGGTCTCGGCGTCGGCGCGGCCAAGACCACCGATGCCATCATGAAACTGCCGCCCGCGGTGACGCTGGCGTTTACGCCCTACGGCTCCGATCCCACCAAACTCACCGAGCGAGCGAGAGCGCAACGCCACGAAATTCTGCTGCAGGTTCCGATGGAGCCGTTCGATTATCCCGACAACGACCCCGGCCCGCAAACACTCCTGACCACGCTTGCGCCGGAGCAGAATCTCGACCGGCTGTACTGGCACCTCAGCCGCTTCCAGGGCTATGCCGGAATCGCGAATTTCATGGGCGGACGCTTCGTCGTCAGCGACGCGGTGATGCAGCCGATCGTCCGCGAGGCGGCCAAGCGCGGGCTCGGTTATCTCGACGACGGCTCAGCGCCGCGCAGCGTCGCCCCTTCCCTGGCGGCAGCCCAGACGATGCCTTTCGCCAAGGCCGATCTCACCATCGACGCGGTGCCGACGGCGCTGGAAATCGACCGGGCATTGGCAAAACTCGAAAGCCTGGCCAAGGAGCACGGAACCGCGGTCGGGATCGCCTCGGCGCTGCCGGTTTCGATCGAGCGGATCGGGGTCTGGATCAAGGCGCTCGAGGGCCACGGCATCATGCTTGTGCCATTGACAACCGCAATGCTGAAATCAAAATCCAGCTAACACTTACCCGACTGGGGCGACGTCGGACCCGCCGGGTCTCGCCCGTCAGCGGGGTGTGACCGCAAAGAGGCTTTGACCGAATGGCGCGCTACGAAGACCTGCCCTACCGCACCTGCGTCGGCATGATGCTGATCAACGCAGCCGGGCTGGTCTTCATCGGACGCCGCGCCGGCGGCATCGAGCATGTCGACGAAGCTCACGTGTGGCAGATGCCGCAAGGTGGTGTCGATCCCGGCGAGGATACCTGGGCGGCGGCAAAGCGCGAGCTTTATGAGGAGACCAGCGTCCGCTCGGTCGAGAAGTTAGGCGAGGTCGCGGACTGGCTGATCTACGACATTCCGCGAACCGTCGCCGGACGTGCCTGGAAGGGCCGCTACCGCGGCCAGCGGCAGAAATGGTACGCAGTACGTTTCACCGGAAAGGACTCCGAGATCAATGTCGCGAGCCCCGGCGGCGGCCACAAGGCGGAATTCGTGAGTTGGCGCTGGGAGCCGATGAAAAATCTTCCCGACCTGATCGTGCCGTTCAAGCGCCCGGTCTACGAGCGCGTGGTGAAAGAATTTGCCAAGCTCGCGGGCAGGTAGCAAAGCCCGTCATTCCGGGACATGCCAACGGGTCCGCGCGAAGCGCGGCCCGATGACAGGCTCCGCATGAACCCGGAATCTCGAGATTCCCCGATGTGCAATTGCACATCTGAGGTTCGCGCTTCGCGCGCCCCGGAATGACAACCGTTGAGTGGTGAATGTTGAGTGGTGAATGATGGAAGCAAAACCCTATCGCGCCAATGTGGGGATCGCGCTGTTTAACGCCGCCGGTCAGGTCCTGATCGGGCGGCGCTTTCGGGACGACGGGCCGGAAATCATCTTACCGGGCCTGGAGTGGCAGATGCCGCAGGGTGGCATCGACGCGGGCGAAAATCCGCGCGAGGCGGTGATGCGCGAACTCTGGGAGGAGACCGGGGTGGCTAGCGCCGACTATCTCGGTGAAACCGACTGGCTCACGTACGAGTTTCCGCCATTCGCCGTGCCGTCATCGCATCGGCTGGCAAAATTCCGCGGCCAGCGGCAAAAATGGTTCGCGCTGCGTTTCACAGGCTCCGACGATGAAATCGACCCGCTGACGCCGCGCAACGGCCAGCCGGCCGAGTTTGACGCGTGGCAATGGGAACAGCTCGATCGCGTCGCCGATCTCGTGGTGCCGTTTCGGCGCGAGGTGTATCGAAGCGTGGCCGAGACCTTTGCGAAATTCGCTGTGTGAATATCAGTTCGCTCCGACCGCGAACGGGCCGATCGCGATGACGCGGCAATCGCTGTCGTGCTTGACGCAATTGCCGAGGGCTTCGTTCACCGCATTCTGCTCGCTGGTTGCCTTGAGCGCGAGCCCCGGGCGCCCGGAGGCGCCGACCGCGACCGCGTTCCACCCCGAAGACGCGTCCGCGAGTTTGCGCGCCACGTCATCTCTGGCGTCCACGGCAATGGACGGATGCCGCTCGGCATGAAAGAAGCCGATCGCCTTCAACGTCGTCGGCACGGGAACGACAAAGCTATCGTCCGCAGCCACGATCATGCAGGGCACACCGACCACGGCGCCGCAGGTCTCCAGAATCCGGCGCGCCGCTTCGTCCATGTTTTCCAGGCCGATCATGTAGAAGAACGCGCCGCCGGGTCCGATTGCCAGCGTCTTGCTCTTGCGGCCCTGCGGATAGATGCCCTCGATCCTGGCCTTTCCGGGGTCGCGCACAATCGGCACCTCCCTGGCGGCGAACGGCCGCTCCGTTACCAGGTCGTGTCTGATCCAGGGCATCGGCGGCACCGGGGGGCGGCCATGCGCGTAGACCACCGAATTGCCCACCGCGTAGAGTTCGCATTTTCGCGGCAGCGGCGTCGCGTCGGCGCGCTTCTGGCATTGCTCGAGCGCGGCATTTTTCGCCGCCTCTTCGCTCTGCTGGCCCGCGACGAAGATGTTGACCCCGTTGGGGTTAAGGGCGAAGGCCTTGTAGTCCCCCGCGGGAATATATTCGCTCGCCAAAACGGCACGAGACCGATCGGGAACGAACGGCACGGTCTCGGCGACAAACCTTTCGCCTGACGGGGCTGACGGCGGCGCGGCGTTTGCCGATGTTGGCGCGAGTGTCGGTGATGGCATCGGCGGCGGCGACGGTTTTGGCGGCGACGATGCCAGCGGCGCCGGCAATACGGACGGGGGCGGCGAGGGCGCCAAATTGTTGCTGGCCAACGACGACGGCTTCGTCCCGCCCGGCATTTCTATCTTGGTGAAGTACAGGAAGCCGCCGACGCCGATGGCGGCAAGACAGACCACCATCACCACCACAGGCCACATCCAACTCGGCGCACCGTGGGCTGGAGGCGGGGCGGTCTTCTTCTTGATTTGCGGCGTCGCGTAGGTTCCATCCTCGCGCCGCATCGCCACCATATAGGCATGCACCGGCGTCGGGATGTTCTTTACTTCCTGCTCGCCGATGTCGGCGAACTGCACCGACAGCTTGTTGGCAACCTGTTCGTGCACCGCGCGCGAGACGCAGATGCCGCCTATTTCGGCAAGACCCTCGAGCCGCGCCGCGATGTTGACGCCATCCCCCAAGAGGTCGCCGTCGCGTTCGACCACATCGCCGATCGTGATGCCGATGCGGAAGCACATCTGCCGGCTCGGCGGATAGGCCATATTCCGGGTGCGCAGGCTTTCCTGGATGTCGATCGCGCATCGCACGGCTTCGACCGCGCTCGGAAACTCGGCGAGCACCGCGTCGCCCGCGGTATTGAAAATCCGCCCGCCCGATTTGGCGATGAAGTCGTCCGTCACCAACCGGTAGGATGCGAGCCGCCGCAGCGTCTCCTCTTCGTCCTCGGCCACGAGCCTTGAGTAGCCGGCAATATCGGCCGCGAAAATCGCCGCGATCTTGCGTTTCATGTAGGCCAGCCCCGGACAAATTTTGTCGCCGCAGAATGCCGCCAGAAACCGTCTGGTGCAACCGGGTTTCGGCACCCGTCACAGCGCGGGCGGCGCCGTATTTATTCAATTCTCTCGCGCGCCTGGCGCGGCGCGGCGCGTCAATGCATCGCCGTCGTGCTGAGCTCGTTCTGGATGCTCTTGAAATGGTCGAGCCGCTCGATCGCGTGGTCGAGCTCGGAGCCCTCTTTCTCCGCAAGCTTGGCTTCCATGTCGGAAATCTGATTGGCGAACTTGGCCCGATCCAGTTCCTCGATCGAGGTGGCGACATCGGCGAGCACGGTGAGGCCCTTGTCGGACACTTCGGCAAGACCGCCGAGCACGATGATCTTCTGATGCGTCGCGCCTGAGGTCACGGTGAGGATTCCCGGCCGGATCGCGGCCACCACCGGGGCGTGTCCGGCGAGCACGCCGAAATCGCCCTCGCAGCCGGGGACGTCGACCTGATCGACGTCGCCGGTAAAGGCGAGCTTTTCGGGCGAGACGAGATCGAAGTGGAAGGTGGCCATGGAGAACCCGCGAATGGTGAGTAGCGAATAGCGAGTGGCGAACGAAGAAGCAGCTATTCGCTGCTCCCTATTCGCCATTCACCCCTTAAGCCGCTTCCGCGGCCAGCTTCTTGCCCTTTTCGACGGCCTCTTCGATGGTGCCGACCATGTAGAAGGCCTGCTCGGGCAGGTGGTCATACTTGCCTTCGCAAAGCCCGCGGAAACCCTTGATGGTGTCGGCGAGGTCGACGAATTTTCCGGGCGAGCCGGTGAAGACTTCGGCCACGAAGAACGGCTGCGACAGGAAGCGCTCGATCTTGCGGGCGCGAGCGACCGTGACCTTGTCCTCTTCGTTCAGTTCATCCATGCCGAGAATCGCGATGATGTCCTGCAGCGATTTATATTTCTGCAGGATCTGCTGAACCATGCGCGCGGTCTGGTAATGCTCCTCGCCGACGATCAACGGCGACAGCATCCGCGACGTTGAATCCAGCGGGTTGACCGCCGGATAGATCCCCTTTTCCGAGATCGCGCGATCGAGGTTGGTCGTTGCATCGAGATGGGCAAACGTCGTCGCGGGCGCCGGATCGGTGTAGTCGTCCGCAGGCACGTAGATCGCCTGGATCGAGGTGATCGAGCCCTTGGTGGTGGTGGTGATGCGCTCCTGCATGGCGCCCATGTCGGTGGCAAGCGTCGGCTGATAGCCCACCGCCGAGGGAATGCGCCCCAGCAGCGCCGACACTTCCGAACCCGCTTGTGTGAAGCGGAAGATGTTGTCGACGAAGAACAGCACGTCCTGGCCTTGATCGCGGAAATGCTCGGCGACCGTGAGACCGGTGAGGCCGACGCGAGCCCGCGCGCCCGGCGGCTCGTTCATCTGGCCGTACACCAGCGCGCATTTGGAGCCTTCGCCGCCGCCCTTCTTGTTGACGCCGGATTCGATGAACTCGTGATAGAGGTCGTTGCCTTCGCGGGTCCGCTCGCCGACGCCGGCGAACACCGAATAGCCGCCATGGGCTTTCGCAACGTTGTTGATCAGTTCCTGAATCAGCACGGTCTTGCCGACGCCGGCGCCGCCGAACAACCCGATCTTGCCACCCTTGGCGTAGGGCGCCAAGAGATCGACGACCTTGATGCCGGTGACGAGAATTTCCGATTCGGTGGACTGCTCGGTATAGGCCGGCGCCGGCTGATGGATGGCGCGGTTGCCTTCCGATGTGATCGGCCCGGCTTCATCGACGGGCTCACCGATCACGTTCATGATGCGGCCGAGCGTGCCCACGCCCACCGGCACCATGATCGGATTGCCGGTGTCGCCGACTTCCTGACCGCGGACCAGGCCTTCTGCCGTATCCATCGCGATGGTGCGGACCGTGGATTCGCCGAGATGCTGGGCGACCTCTAGCACAAGACGGTTGCCGCCGTTCTGCGTCTCGAGCGCGTTGAGAATGGCCGGCAGGTGTCCTTCGAACTGCACGTCGACGACGGCGCCGATGACTTGCGTGATGCGTCCGGTCTGATTGGCGGGTGTAGCCATGAAACTTTCTCCTTCGAATTCTAAAATCTCAAACGACCGTTGCGGCTATCAAAGCGCCTCGGCGCCGGAGATGATCTCGATCAACTCCTTGGTGATCATCGCCTGGCGGGTCCGGTTGTAGATCAGGGTCTGCTTGCGGATCATGTCGCCGGCGTTGCGGGTGGCGTTGTCCATCGCGCTCATCTGAGCGCCGTAGAACGAGGCGTTGTTTTCCAACAGCGCCCGGAAAACCTGCACGGCGAGATTGCGCGGCAACAGCCCGCTCAGAATTTCGTCTTCTTCCGGCTCGTATTCGTAAGCCGTCGCCGGTCCGGCATTGGACGCGGGGGCTTCCACAACAAGCGGAATGATCTGCTGCGAGGTCGGGACCTGCGAGATCACAGACTTGAAGCGCGAATAGAACAGCGTGCAGACGTCGAACTCGCCGGCATCGAAACGCGCGATCACCTTGTTGGCGACGTCTTCGGCATTGACGAAGCCGAGCTGACGCACCGAGCGCAGCTCGACGGTCTCGATGATCTGCTTCTCGAAGGTGCGGCGCAGCTGCTCAAAACCCTTGCGGCCGACGCAGAAGAATTTGACCTGTTTTCCCTGGCTGATGAGCGCCAGAGCGCGCTCGCGCGCGAGGCGCACGATCGCCGAATTGAACGCGCCGCACAGGCCGCGTTCGCCGGTGCAGACCAGCAGCAGGTGGACCTCGTCCTTGCCGGCGCCGGAGAGCAGCACCGGCGCGCCGGGCGAGCCCGCGGCCGCGGTCGCAATGTTGGAGATCACCGCATCCATTTTTTCCGCATAGGGCCGCGCCGCTTCGGCAGCGGTCTGGGCGCGGCGCAGCTTTGACGCCGCGACCATCTGCATCGCCTTGGTGATCTTCTGCGTCGCCTTGGTGGAGGCGATGCGGACCCGCATGTCTTTAAGTGAAGCCATTTCTCAGTTCACCCCGGCGATCCGAACTACGATCCGACCGCAAGCCCCTCTTTCATCAGGCCCGGCGTTAACGCCGGGCCATGATGGCAAATCATCAAGCAAAGCTCTTGGCGTAGCCCTCGACCGCTGCCTTAAGCTTGCCGGCGGTATCGTCGGAGAGGTCGCGGGTGTCGCGGATCGCGTTGAGGACGTCGACATGCTTGCCGCGCAGCAGCGACAGCAGGCCATCCTCGAACGGGCGAACCTTGGCAACCGGAATGCCGTCGAGATAGCCGTTGGTGCCGGCCCAGATCACGCAAACCTGCTCTTCCATCTTCAGCGGCGAGAACTGCGGCTGCTTCAGGAGTTCGGTCAGGCGCGAGCCGCGCGCCAGCAGGCGCTGGGTCGAGGCGTCGAGGTCGCTTCCAAACTGCGCGAACGCCGCCATTTCGCGGTACTGCGCGAGTTCGCCCTTGATCTTGCCGGCGACCTTTTTCATCGCTTTGGTCTGTGCAGACGACCCGACGCGCGACACCGACAGGCCGACGTTCAGCGCCGGACGAATGCCCTGGAAGAACAGGTCGCTCTCGAGGTAGATCTGGCCGTCGGTGATGGAGATGACGTTGGTCGGGATGTAGGCCGAGACGTCGTTGGCCTGGGTTTCGATCACCGGCAGCGCGGTCAGCGAGCCCGAACCCTGCTCGTCGTTAAGCTTGGCGGCACGCTCGAGCAGGCGCGAATGCAGATAGAACACGTCGCCGGGATAGGCTTCGCGGCCCGGCGGGCGGCGCAGCAGCAGCGACATCTGGCGATAGGCGACCGCCTGCTTCGACAGATCGTCGTAAATAATAACGGCATGCATGCCGTTATCGCGGAAATATTCGCCCATGGTGCAGCCGGTGAACGGGGCGATGTACTGCATCGGCGCCGGATCGGAGGCGGTGGCGGCGACGATGATCGAATATTCCAGCGCGCCCTGCTCTTCCAGCACCTTGACGAATTGCGCCACGGTCGAGCGCTTCTGGCCGATCGCGACATAGATGCAATACAGCTTGATCTTCTCGTCGGTCTGGGCGTTGAGCGGCTTCTGGTTGAGAATGGTGTCGAGCGCGATCGCGGTCTTGCCGGTCTGGCGGTCGCCGATGATCAATTCGCGCTGGCCGCGGCCGATCGGGATCAGCGCATCGATCGCCTTCAGCCCGGTCGCCATCGGCTCGTTGACCGATTTGCGCGGAATGATGCCGGGCGCCTTGACGTCGACGCGCATCCGCTTGTCGGACTGGATCGGGCCCTTGCCGTCGATCGGATTGCCCAGCGCATCGACGACGCGGCCGAGCAAGCCCTTGCCGACCGGCGTATCGACGATAGCGCCGGTGCGCTTGACGGTCTGGCCTTCCTTGATCTCGCGGTCGGCGCCGAAGATCACGATACCGACATTGTCGGTCTCGAGGTTCAGCGCCATGCCGCGGGTGCCGTTCTCGAACTCGACCATCTCGCCGGACTGGACGTTGTCGAGCCCGTAGACGCGGGCGATACCGTCGCCGACGGACAGCACCTGTCCGACTTCGGAAACCTCAGCCTCCTGGCCGAAATTCTTGATCTGGTCTTTCAGGATCGCGGAAATTTCCGCGGCGCGGATGTCCATCAGCCTGCCTCTTTCATCGCGTGCTTGATCGAATTGAGTTTGGTGCGAAGCGAACTATCGACCATCCGGCTGCCGAGCTTGACGACAAGGCCGCCGATGATCGAGGGATCGACTTTCACGTTGAGCGCGACGTCCTTGCCGGTCACCGACTTCAGCGCGGTCTTGAGGGCGTCGAGATTCTTGTCAGAGAGCGTTTCGGCAACGGTGACGTCGGCGGTCGCCTCGCCCCTGAATTTCGCCACCAGCGCGCGGAAGGCGCGGATCACGTCACTTACCGCAAACAGCCGCCGGTTGGCGGTGAGAACCTTCAGGAAATTCGCGGCAATGCCGGAAATACCCGATTTGTCGAGCACCGCGGCAAGCGCCTTCGACTGCGCCTCCGCGGTAAACACCGGGCTGCGAACCAGCCGCTTCAAATCGGCGCTTTCGCTCAGCAAGGCATCGAATCGATCGAGATCGGCCTTGACCGCATCGATGGATTTTTCATCGCGCGCCAGCTCAAACAAGGCCGTCGCATAACGGCCGGACACACCTGAAACGGACGGATCTTCAGCAGCCACAGACGCGCTCTTTTTAGCTGTCAAACTCGCAAGGGAAAAACCGTCGCCACGATGCGGCGCCTAGCGATCCAAGCCCTTGGAATTCAAGCGGGACTTCGATTTTCGACCGGCACTGAGTGCACCGGGATCGTTAAAATCGCGGCTTTGCTAACATAGCGAACGCGCAGGTGCAACATGACGAGAAGCGCAAGCCGCTGCCATCTCGCATCCCCCAAAACTGCAATTCCCACGCGCAATTCTCGGATCATGGTTGCGGCATTTTCATCGGACCGCCCCTGATCGAAACTTGACGCCCCGCAGGCGTCAGCGTTCGCGAGATTTGTTCCGCCACCAAATGCATGGCCCTATGAGCAAACCGCGGGAACGCCGGCGGTTCCCGAGCCATTCCAGTATCGCATTACTTGCGCAAACCTCGTCGTTGCCGGGGATGACTTCGCTTGTCAGTATTCCTAAGTATTTAATAAGTTAATAATTTATTAAAGCATAAGATTACGGAACTTATTTCGATTACATGAATTCGGTCACAAGATATTTCAACCAGCGACAAAACGAACTACTGCCTAATTCACGCCTCATTAGGCCACCAAAGCGCGATCTCTCCAAACGGGACGGGGGTTCCACTTGCCACATATGTGGCAATACTATTTCGAGGGACAAATCTATGCTAAAATCCAAAAAGCCTAGGCGGGGAAATGTAACCCAGTCGCGCACGGCGGTAGCTCTTTTCGCCGCAACTCTTCTGGTCGGTGGCAGCGTTACCGAAGCCTCGGCCAAATCCCACCGGCATCACGCCCAGCGTCATCATCACCACTACGCCAGCAGCTCTCGAAGAGGTTCCAACGCTTCCTGGCGCGACGCCAACGCCGCAATCGCCCCGTCGTCGGGCTCGGCGCACACCTTCTCGGGGATGGCCTCCTTCTACGGCAACGAGTCCGGCCGCAAGACCGCCTCGGGTGCGCGTTTCGACCAGAGCGCGCTCACCTGTGCCCACCGCTCGCTGCCGTTCGGCACCAAGCTCAGGGTCACTCATGGCGACCGCAGCGTTGTCGTGACCGTCAATGACCGCGGCCCGTTCGTCCGTGGCCGTGTTCTCGATCTCTCGACGGCCGCCGCCCGCGCGGTCGGCCTGACCAGTGCCGGCGTCGGCCGCGTCACCGCCGAAGTCATCTCCCAACCGGCGGCGTAAGCGCCTCCTCCCTTCACTGAAGTTCGGTAAGCGTTGAGTGGCGTATCGGTCGCAGGAAGTTGCTGCGTGCCGAAAGAAAAGCCTGCCGTCGTAAATGACGGCGGGCTTTTTCTTTGCGCGATGGGGTCCGCAATTATCGGTACGGATTTCAGTTTTTCAAACAGCCGACACCCGTCATCGCGAGCCAGTGCCTCAATCACAAAAAGCTCTGCGGATCGACGTCGACTTCGAGCTTGAGATTGCCTTTTGTCTTCGGGCCCGCGGCGAGCCACTCGCGTAAGTATTCCGACAGGTCGACGCCGCGCGCCGATTTTATCAGGAGCCGAAAACGATAGCGGCCCTTGATCACGGCAAGCGGCGCCTCAGCGGGCCCCAACACCTGGATGCGCCGATCGATCGGCGCGATTGCAGCAAGCCTTCGCGCAAAACCTTCCGCGGTCGGGCGATCTCCGGCCGAAATGATCAGGCTCGCGAGCCGGCCGAACGGCGGATAGAGCGCACGCTCGCGCGCCTCGATTTCGCTCGCATAGAACGCCTCGCGGTCGCACGCCACCAAAGCCTTCATCACGGGATGTTCGGGCTGGTGGGTCTGCAAATAGCCGACGCCGCGGCCCTGGTCGCGGCCGGCGCGCCCGATCACCTGGTTGAGCAACTGAAACGTCCGCTCGGCGGCACGCGGATCGCCATTGCTCAGGCCCAAATCAGCATCGACCACGCCGACCAGATTGAGCCGCGGAAAATTATGGCCTTTTGCCACGAGCTGCGTGCCGATGATGATATCGACGCGACCTTCCGCGATCTCGTTCAACTCGCTGCGCATGGTTTCGATCGAGGTGATAAGGTCGCTCGACAGCACCATGGTACGGGCCTCCGGAAACAACGCGGCGGCTTCCTCCTGCAGGCGCTCGACGCCGGGGCCGACCGCGACCAGCGATTGCTCCGCCTGACAATGCGGGCAGATATTGGGGCGCGGCATCGAGAAGCCGCAATGATGACAGACCAGACGCTGGCGAAACCGATGATCGACCAGCCAGGCGTCGCAGATGGTGCAGGCAAAGCGATGGCCGCAGGCGCGGCACAGCGTCAGCGGCGCGTAGCCGCGGCGGTTGAGGAACAACAGCGCCTGCTCGCGGCGCTCGATCGCGATTTTGATCTCCTCGGCGAGTCGCGGCGAGATGAAGCGGCCGCGCGCGGGGGCTTCACGGCGCAGATCGATCGCCTCGATATGGGGCATGTGCTGGCCGCCGAACCGCGACGGCAGCACGATGCGCTGATAGCGGCCCTTGCGCGCGTTCACCTCGGACTCGACCGACGGCGTCGCCGAGGCCAGCACGATCGGAATTTTCGCGATATGGGCCCGCACCACCGCCATATCGCGGGCGTGGTAATGCGCGCCTTCGTCCTGCTTGTAGGCCTGGTCGTGCTCCTCATCGACGATGATCAATCCAAGATTGGCATACGGCAAAAACAGCGCCGAGCGCGCGCCGACGACCACGGCCGCTTCACCCTCGGCGATTGCAGCCCAATTGCGCTGCCGCGTGCGCGGGGTCAGTTCGGAATGCCATTCCAGCGGACGCACGCCAAAGCGCCGCGAAAAACGATCCAGGAACTGGCCGGTCAGCGCGATCTCCGGCATCAGGATCAGCGACTGCTTGCCGCGCCGGATCGTTTCCGCGATGGCCTCGAAATAAACCTCGGTCTTGCCCGAGCCGGTGACGCCATCGAGGAGGGCGACATGAAAGCTGCCGTTGGCCGCTAGCGCCCGCATGGCGTCCACCGCGGTGCGCTGCTGGCGGGAAAAGTCGGGTTGTGCATAAGAGGGATCAGGCGCGGGGGGCGCCGCCGCACGCGGCATCGGCTCGGTTGCGAGCGTGCCCTCATCGACGAGGCCATCGACCACGCCGGTCGAGACGCCGGCTTCTTTTGCCACCTCGGATTTGCCGTGCAGCAGGCCATCCGACAGCGCGTCGATCAATCGCCGCCGCGCCGGCGTCATGCGGGCGGGCGGCGTGCCGACCAGCCGCACGCCCAGCCGCACCCGCTCCGGGCCGAGATGTTCGCCCATCCGCAAGGTCATGCGCAGCACCATGCCGCGCGCCGACAGCGTATAGTTGGCGACCCAATCGACGAGCGAGCGCAACTCCTCCTTCAGCGGCGGCACGTCGAGTTTTTCGCCGACATCCTTTAAGCGATTGTGCAGCCGCGGATCGGGGTTGGCATTTTCCGCCCAGACCACCGCGATCACCTCGCGCGGACCGAGCGGCACGGCGACCACATCGCCCGGCTTCAGCTCCATGCCGCGCGGCACGCGATAGGAATAGGTTTGATTGAGCGCGACCGGCACCAGCACGTCGACGACGCGCGCAGACGACGCGGATGAGGTAGAGGCACGCGCTAGATGGTCCATCGGAGAATCAGGTCTTGGAGCCAAAAGGAACGGCCTAACTTAGGACCGCGGGGCGGCCGGGGCCAGTGTTCCCCCGCTGCCGTGGTCGCAAGTTAGCGAAGGTTAAACGAAAGAGGTGCGATATAATCGGGCAGGAATCATCGCGTGCGCCGCAGAGTGGTGTCGGCAGCCATGCCAAAAGCCAGTTTATGACAAAGCCAGCTCCCGCCGTTCAATCCATCGAACTCGACTGCGCCGACGCGGGTCTCGCGCTTCAGATGACGCGCTGGCTGTCGCATCTGCGCGCCGAGCGGCGGCTGTCGCCGAAGACGCTGGAGGCCTATGCCCGCGACGTTCGCCAGTGTCTGCAATTCCTCTGCGAACACTGGGGCGCGGCGGTGACGCTTCGGCGGTTTGCCGCTCTCGAAGCCTCCGACGTCAGGTCGTTCATGGCGATGCGCCGCGCCAACGAGATCGGCGGGCGTTCGCTGATGCGCGCGCTCGCAGGCCTGCGTTCGTTCGGACGCTTCCTCGAGCGCGAAGGCAAGGGCAAGATCGGCGCGCTGTCGGCGATCCGCGCCCCCAAAATCGGCAAGAGCCTGCCGAAGCCGGTTCCGATTGTCGCGGCCAAACGTTTTGCCGACGCCGACGAGCGCGCCGGCGAAACCCGCGACCCCTGGATTTGGGCGCGCGACGCCGCCGTGATGGCGCTGCTGTACGGCTCCGGCCTGCGCATCTCCGAGGCGCTCGGGCTAAAGCGCCGCGACGTGCCGTTGCCGGGCGCAGGCGACGTGCTGGTGGTGACCGGCAAGGGCAACAAGACCCGCATGGTGCCGGTGCTGCAGAACGTGCTGGCGCTGATCCAGGTGTATGCGGCGATTTGTCCGTATGCGCTCAAACCCGAGGGGCCGGTCTTTGTCGGTGCCCGCGGCGGCCCGCTCAGCCCGCGCATCATTCAGCTCACCATGGAACGGCTACGCGGCGCGCTCGGCCTGCCCGATAGTGCAACGCCGCACGCGCTGCGGCATTCCTTTGCGACCCATTTGTTGAGCCGCGGCGGCGATTTGCGCGCGATCCAGGAATTGCTGGGCCACGCCTCGCTCTCGACCACGCAGATCTATACCGGCATCGATAGCGAGCGGCTGTTGGAAGTTTACAAGACCGCGCATCCTCGCGCCTGATTGGATTTATTCTCCACTCAACATGAGCAGGCCACACCGGCCTGCCTCTTGCGTAACCGGCGCTGTTCGGTCAATCGTGGAAGCCTCAATCGGGAGGGAATCATGAGCGCGCAAGAGAGCATGGAGCAGGCCGACCACGCCAAGGAAGCCGCCGGTGAGAGCCGCAGGATCGCGCTATTGATCGCCGTCATCGCACTGTGCCTGGCGCTGTCGGAGACGCTGGGCAAAGGCGCCCAGACCGAATCGCTGGCCAAGAATGTCGAGGCCTCGAACCTGTGGGCGTTCTTCCAGGCCAAGAGCATTCGCCACACCGTGGTCCAGACTGCCGCGGACCAGTCCAAGCTGAGCCTCGGCAACGCCGGCACCGATGCCGCCAAGGCGGGATTGCAAAAGCAGATCGACGACTGGCAGAAGGCGGCCGAGCGCTACCGCTCCGATCCCAAGAGCGGCGAAGGGCAGGAGCAATTGTCCGAGCGCGCCAAGCACGCCGAGGAAGAGCGCGACCTTGCGACCGCGAAATACCATCACTTCGAACTCGCCTCCGCGGCCTTTCAGATCGGCATCGTGCTGGCCTCGGCCGCCATCATCACCGGCATGATGGCATTGGCCTGGATCTCGGGTCTGTTGACGCTGGTCGGCATCGCCTTCACCGCGCTCGGCGTGTTCGTGCCGCATCTGCTGAATCTGCCGTGAGAGCCGCATCCGTTGGATGGGTCGAGCGCAGCGATACCCTTCACCTCACCCGCAGCCATTGATGGGTTTCGCTGCGCTCAACCCATCCTAGAGCGGCGGAGAGAAGCGGAGATCACCGCGCTTCGCGGACGCCTTTGCGAAAACGCTGGATCAATCGCAGGGCCCGCGATGACCAGCGGTCGCCGTCGCCGCGCAGCCGGTCCAGGATTCGGGCCTTGAGCGGATCGACCATCGCGTGCGCCTTGGTCCGCAACTCCATGATGAACTCATAGAGCCTCTCGAACCAATCCATTTCCAGCAATTTATCGCGCGTCACGTCGAACACGAAAGCCATGACGCCGACGCCCAAGAACTTGGCGAACAGGATGGTGAGCACGGCGCTGAACCAATATTCATGGGCCAATAGCCAGATCCCGACCAGTTTTAGCGGAAACAGCGGAATCACCGGCACGATGAACACGATCAGCGTCATCGCCGGCGACAGCGCGTCGACGCGTTCGGCGAGCCATTGCTTGAAGGCGCGCAGCGGAATCAACGCCACGAACCAGGCCACGATCGGCTCGAGGTGATCCCAAAGCCAAGCCTCGATCAGGAAGATGACCGCAAGCAGGATCCATAACGGCTGAAGGAGGCGGCGCATCATCCATGTTGTCCCCGCCCGGCCTGCGCCGGGCGTCGATCACATATGGATCGCGCGCTTGCCGACTGCAAGCGCCGCTTCCTTGACGGCTTCGGAACGGGTCGGATGCGCGTGGCAGGTGCGTGCCAGATCTTCGGCGGAGCCGCCAAACTCCATCAAAACGGCCGCTTCGTGGATCATTTCGCCGGCCTCACGGCCGACAATGTGCACGCCGAGCACCCGATCGGTCTTCGCGTCTGCGAGAACCTTCACGAAACCGTCAGTGGTCTGGTTGACCTTGGAGCGGCCGTTGGCGGTAAAAGGAAACTTGCCCGATGTATAGGCGATCCCGGCCTGCTTCAGCTCTTCCTCGGTCTTGCCGACCGCCGACACTTCCGGCGTTGTATACACAACACCAGGGATGACGTCGTAATTCACATGCCCGGCTTGCCCGGCGAGAATTTCCGCGACCGCAACACCTTCGTCCTCGGCCTTGTGCGCGAGCATGGGACCTGCGACCACATCGCCGATCGCGTAGACGCCCTTCAGGCTGGTGGCGAAATGCGGGTCGATCTGGACCCGGCCGCGATTGTCGAGCGCAACGCCGGCTTCCTTCAGCCCGAGGCCCTCGGTGTAGGGCACCCGCCCGATACAGACCAGCACCACGTCGGCTTCCACCGTCTCCGCCGCTCCGCCCGCGGCCGGCTCGACCTTGGCGACCAGCGCGTTGCCCGAAATGTCGATCGCGGTGACCTTGGTCGAGAGCTTGAACGCAAAGCCCTGCTTTTCGAGGATGCGCTGGAATTGTTTTGCGACCTCGCCGTCCATGCCAGGCAAAATACGGTCGAGGAATTCCACCACCGTGACCTTGGCGCCGAGCCGGTGCCAGACCGAACCGAGCTCGAGCCCGATCACGCCGGCGCCGACGATCAATAACCGCTCCGGCACGCGGTCGAGCGACAGTGCGCCGGTCGAGGAGACGATGCGCTTCTCGTCGATCTCGATGCCCTTCAGCCGCGCGATATCGGAGCCGGTGGCGATGACGATGTTTTTTGTTTCGACCGTCTGCGCCTTGCCGTCACCGCCCGATACCTCGACCTTGCCAATGCCGAGGATTTTTCCGGTGCCGTGGATGACGTCGATCTTGTTCTTCTTCATCAGGAACTCGACGCCCTTGACGTTGCCGTCGATGCCCTGCTGCTTGAAATTCATCATCGAGGGCAGGTCGAGTTTCGGCGGCGGCACGCTGACGCCCATCTTGGCGAACGAGTGCTCAGCTTCCTCGAACATCTCGGAGGCGTGCAACAGCGCCTTCGACGGCATGCAGCCGATATTGAGGCAGGTGCCGCCGAGCGTTTCATTCTTCTCGACCACGGCCACCTTCATGCCGAGTTGCGCGGCCCGGATGGCGCAGACATATCCGCCCGGACCGGTGCCGATGACGAGGAGATCGTAAGTGGCCATGAAATCTTTCTATTCAGCTTGCGAGGTGAAGGAGACCGGCTTGACGCTCGGCGCGCTGACGCAGGGAATCCGATCCAAAATCGATCTCGTCTCCCTGATCGTCGAGCCAGAAGATCTTGTGGCCGTGCTCCTCCAGCCTGAGATCGTCAAAGCGGGTCGGGTTGGCACGAAGAAATTCGAACATCTCGCCCTTTGCGAGCAATGGCCGCAAATCGACAATGCCGGCAAAACCGTCTCGCCAGACGATCTTGACGACGCCGAATATGACCGGCTCCGCACTATGCATAGCGATTATGTCAGTCATTTATCTTCTCCGGCTTTCTCAGTTCTTCAACCGCAGTCCAGGCGTTCATCAGCCCCTCTTGATGCCCGGCAGCCCAAGATAGCACACGGTTGAGTTTCGCGGGAGGCAACGAACCGCGTAAAACCCTGCTGGTCCGGATTTCGATCTGAGCAACAAATTCGGCATAGCGGGCATGGAAATGAGGCGGTGGATGTTCATCCGGATAGAATTCGATCTTGACGGCATCGACGATTGCAACCACCGGCACAAACATTCTCCGTCACGCGCTATGTATTATCGCCCGCCCGATACATCAAGAATGGCGCTGGTCACGTAGGAGGCATCGTCCGACATCAGCCAGACGATGGCGTTGGCGATTTCCTCGGCAGTGCCGACGCGCTTCATCGGCACCATGTGGCTCAGCCGGTGCGCGCGGTCGGGCTCGCCGCCGGAAGCGTGAATTTCGGTATCGATCAGCCCGGGCCGGATGCCGGCGACGCGGATGCCTTCGCCGGCGACTTCGTAGCCCAAGCCGATGGTGAAGGAATCAATCGCGCCCTTGGAGGCCGCGTAATCGACATAGGTATTGGGCGCGCCGAGCTTGGCGGCGACTGAAGAAAGGTTGACGATGACGCCGCCATGGCCGCCATGGCGCGTCGACATCCGCTTCACCGCCTCGCGTGCGCACAACATGCTGCCGGTGACGTTGATCGCCATCATGCGCTGGATGCGTTCGGCCGACATCTGGTCGACGCGCAGGCTCGGCCCGACGATGCCGGCATTGTTGACCAGCGCGCCCAGCGTGCCGAACGCGTCGGCGGCCTTGAACAGCGCAAGAATATCGGCCTCGCTGCCGACATCGCATTTTACCGCGATTGCCTTGCCGTTGCTGGCTTCGATACTGGAGACGACCTGGCGGGCCGCGGCCTCGTTAGACGCATAGCCGACGCAAACCCGAAACCCGCGGGAAGCGGCGGCAATCGCGGTGGCGCGACCGATGCCGCGGCTTCCGCCGGTGATGACAACGACTTTGTCGGTCAAATCAGCCCCCACAATCCAAACACACTCGACTTGAAGGCCGCGCCGGCATCGCGGCCGGCGCAGCCTTCAGAAGCGCAAATCCATCAGAGATCCAGCACCAGCCGCGCCGGATCTTCCAGGCTCTCCTTGACGCGCACCAGAAACGTCACCGCTTCCTTGCCGTCGATGACGCGGTGATCGTAGGACAGCGCCAGATACATCATCGGGCGGATTTCGATCTTGCCGCCGATCGCCATCGGGCGTTCCTGGATCTTGTGCATGCCCAGAATGCCGGACTGCGGCGCGTTCAGGATCGGCGTCGACATCAGCGAACCATAGATGCCGCCATTGGTGATGGTGAAGGTGCCGCCCTGCATCTCGTCGATCTTGAGCTGACCGTCGCGGGCGCGGCGGCCGAAATCGGCGATCGACTTTTCGATCTCGGCGATCGACTTCTGATCGCAGTCGCGCACCACGGGCACGACGAGACCCTTGTCGGTGCCCACCGCGACGCCGATGTGATAATAATTCTTGTAGATCAAATCAGTGCCGTCGATCTCGGCGTTGGCCGCCGGAATGTCTTTCAGCGCCTGCACGCAGGCCTTGGTGAAGAAGCCCATGAACCCAAGTTTGCTGGCGTGCTTCTTCTCGAACACGTCCTTGTACTGGGCCCGCATTGCCATGATGTGGGTCATGTCGACCTCGTTGAAGGTCGTCAGCATCGCGGCGGTGTTCTGTACTTCCTTGAGACGGCGCGCGATGGTCTGACGCAGCCGGGTCATCTTTACGCGCTCTTCGCGCGCGGCATCGTCCGTCGGCGAGGGCGCGCGCACCTGCACGGAGGCGGCGGGTTGATTGATCGGCGTCGGTGCCGAGGCCGCCTTCTCGATCGCCGCCAGCATATCGCCTTTTGTCACCCTTCCATCCTTGCCGGAGCCTGGAACGGTCGAGGCATCGATGCCGGTTTCGGCCGAGAGCTTGCGCACCGATGGGGCCAGCGGCGCGTCGGCCGGCGGCGCCTTTGGCGCAGCAGCGGCTGGCGCAGCAGCGGCGGCCGCGGGCGGCGGCGGCGCCTTGGCGGGTGCGGCGGCCGGCCTGGCGGCGGCCGCGCCGTCATTGATCTGGCCGAGCAGCGCGCCGACCGCGACAGTTTCGCCATCCTTGGCGGCGATGTCGCCGAGCGTACCGGCGGAAGGCGCAGGGACTTCGATGGTGACCTTATCGGTCTCGAGTTCGACCAGCGGCTCATCGACCGCGACGGCATCGCCGGCCTTCTTGAACCAGCGGCCGATGGTGGCCTCGGTCACGGACTCGCCGAGCGTCGGAACGCGAATTTCAGTCATGGTCTGTTTCCCCGGTAACCTGTGCAGTCATAAATCCTGGCTGTCATCCTCCGCGAAAGCGGCGGATCCAGTACTCCGTGACGATCATGATCGGGTCGAACGACGCCGGGTACTGGATGCCCCGCTTTCGCGGGGCATGACGGATCGAAAATTTCTCTTAATTCAGCGCCTCATCCAAGAACGCCTTGAGCTGCGCCAGATGCTTCGACATCAAACCGGTAGCGGTTGCCGCGGCCGCGGCGCGCCCGGCGTAACGCGGACGCTTGTTCGGCGCGTGGATCTGGTTCAGCACCCATTCGAGATAGGGCTCGATGAAATGCCATGAGCCCATGTTGCGCGGCTCTTCCTGGCACCAGACCAACTCGGCACTCTTGAAGCGTCCGAGTTCCTGCACCAACGCCTTGAGCGGCACCGGATAGAGCTGCTCCATGCGCAAGATGTAGACGTCATCGATGCCGCGCTTTTCGCGTTCCTCGTAGAGATCGTAATAGACCTTGCCGGCACACAGCACGACGCGCCGGATCTTGTCATCCGGCACGAGCTTGATCTTCTCGTCGGGCAGCATCTGCGCGTCGTCGTAGAGGATGCGGTGGAACGTGGTGTCCTTGCCCAATTCATCGAGCCGCGAGACCGCGCGCTTGTGCCGCAGGAGCGACTTCGGCGTCATCAGGATCAATGGCTTGCGGATCTCGCGGTGCAACTGACGGCGCAGCACATGGAAGAAATTGGCCGGCGTGGTAGCCGAGACCACCTGCATGTTGTCTTCAGCACACATCTGCAGGAAGCGCTCGAGCCGCGCCGAGGAATGCTCCGGTCCCTGCCCTTCATAGCCATGCGGCAGGAAACAGACGAGGCCGGACATGCGCAGCCATTTGCGTTCGCCGGACGAGATGAACTGGTCGAACACGACCTGCGCGCCGTTGGCGAAGTCGCCGAACTGCGCTTCCCAGACCGCCAGCGCATTCGGCTCGGCGAGCGAGTAACCGTATTCGAAGCCGAGCACGGCTTCTTCCGAGAGCAGCGAATTGATGACCTCGTAATGGCCCTGATCGCCGCCGAGATGATTGAACGGCGTGTAGCGGCTCTCGTCTTCCTGGTCGATCAGTACCGAATGGCGCTGCGAGAAGGTGCCGCGCTCGGAGTCCTGTCCCGACAGCCGGACGTGATGGCCTTCCTGCAACAGCGTACAGAACGCCAAGGCCTCGCCGGTCGCCCAGTCGATGCCGGCGCCGCCGTCGATCGCTTTCGCCCGGTTTTCCAGAAACCGCTGCACGGTGCGGTGTATCCGGAAGCCGTCGGGCACTTTGGTAATCTTGCGGCCGATATCCCGGAGCACCGCGACATCGACGCCGGTGACGCCGCGACGGGGGTCCTCTTCCTGGTCGGCCGACTTGAAGCCGGCCCATTTGCCGTCGAGCCAGTCCGCCTTGTTGGGCTTGTAGCCGGAGCCGGCCTCGAGTTCGGCATCGAGGCGTGCGCGCCAGTCGGCTTTGGCCTTTTCGACTTCGCCTTCGGTCATCACGCCCTCAGCGATCAGGCGCCTGGAATAAATCTCCAGCGTCGAGGGATGCGTGGCGATCTTCTTGTACATCACCGGCTGGGTGAACGCCGGCTCGTCGCCCTCGTTGTGGCCATGCCGGCGATAGCAGAACATGTCGATGACGACGGGCTTGTGGAATTTCTGCCGGAATTCGATCGCGACCTTGGCCGCGAACACCACCGCTTCCGGATCGTCGCCGTTCACATGGAAGATCGGCGCGTCGATCATCTTCGCGACGTCGGACGGGTACGGCGAGGAGCGCGAATAGCGCGGATAGGTCGTAAAACCGATCTGGTTGTTGACGATGAAATGCAGCGAACCGCCGGTGCGGTAGCCTTTCAGGTCGGACAATCCAAAACATTCCGCCACCACGCCTTGGCCGGCGAACGCGGCATCGCCGTGCATCAACAGCGGCAACACCGAGATGCGCTGGTCCGGCGGATCGCCATGCTGGTCCTGCTTGGCGCGCACCTTGCCGAGCACCACGGGATCGACGATCTCCAGATGCGACGGATTGGCGGTCAGCGACAGGTGAATCCGGTTGTTGTCGAACTCGCGGTCGGACGAGGCGCCGAGATGATATTTGACGTCGCCGGAGCCCTCGACCGCGTCGGGATTGGCCGAGCCGCCTTTGAATTCATGGAACAGCGCGCGATGCGGCTTGCCCATCACCTGCGTCAGCACGTTGAGGCGGCCGCGATGCGGCATGCCGACCACGATTTCCTTCACGCCGAGATTGCCGCCGCGCTTGATGATCTGCTCCAGCGCCGGGATCAGCGATTCAGCACCGTCGAGGCCGAAGCGCTTGGTGCCGGTGAATTTCAGGTCGCAGAATTTCTCAAAGCCCTCGGCTTCGACCAGCTTCATCAGGATGGCGCGCCGGCCCTCGCGGGTGAAACTGATTTCCTTGTCCGGACCCTCGATACGCTCCTGGATCCAGCTCTTCTGCGCAGGATTCGTAATGTGCATGAACTCGACGCCGAGCGTCTGGCAGTAGGTGCGTTCGCAGATCGCGACGATTTCCTTAAGGCTCGCATATTCCATGCCGAGCACATGATCGAGGAAGATCTTGCGGTCGAAATCGGCATCGACGAAGCCGTAAGAGCGCGGATCGAGCTCCTCGCGGTCGCGCGGCGGTTCAATCCCGAGCGGGTCGAGATTGGCGTGAAAATGCCCGCGCATGCGGTAGGCGCGGATCAGCATCAAGGCGCGCACCGAATCCCGCGTCGCCTGGTGGACGTCGGCGGCGGTCAGCTCCACGCCCTTGGCCTGCGCCTTGGCGGCGATCTTGGTGCCGACTGCCTTTTCGACCCCGGGCCAGTTGCCATCGAGTGCGGAGGTCAGTTCATCGCGGGGCGTCAGCGGCCAATTGTCCCGGCTCCAGGACGGGCCCTCGGCGTTCTTGCGGACGTCCGCCGGGGGGTCTTTCAGGCTCTTGAAGAACTCCTGCCAATCCGGGTCGACGGAGGCGGGGTCCTGTTCGTAGCGGGCGTAGATTTCATCGATGTAGGTGGCGTTGGTGCCCTGCAAAAACGAGGAGAGAGCAAAGGCGGCGTTCGCGTCCTGGCGAGACATGATCACGTCCTGGTGGTTTCGAATAGCGCGTGGAAGACGGCGCAACAGCCGATCCGAGCCCGGATCGGCTTGATAAGAGGCCTTTTACCCTATTTGGGGTGAATGTTCGCCCGGAAAGCGCCAAAGACTGAATTAGGACTTCAATTTTTCGGCAAGGGTATGGCCGAGCCGCGCGGGCGACGGGGAGACGGTGATGCCGGCCGATTCCATCGCCGCGGTCTTGGAACCGGCATCGCCCTTGCCGCCGGAGATGATCGCGCCGGCATGGCCCATGCGACGGCCGGGCGGGGCGGTGACGCCGGCGATAAAACCGACCATCGGCTTCTTGCGGCCGCGCTTGGCCTCGTCTTTCAGGAACTGGGCGGCGTCTTCCTCGGCCGAGCCGCCGATCTCGCCGATCATGACGATCGAGGTGGTCTTGGGATCGGCCAAAAACATCTCCAGCACGTCGATGAATTCGGTGCCCTTGACCGGGTCGCCGCCGATGCCGACCGCGGTGGTCTGGCCGAGGCCTTCCTGGGTGGTCTGGAACACTGCCTCATAGGTCAGCGTGCCCGACCGCGAGACGATGCCGACATTGCCAGGCTTGAAGATGTTGGCCGGCATGATGCCGATCTTGCATTCGCCGGCCGTCATCACACCCGGGCAATTGGGCCCGATCAGCCGCGATTTCGACCCCGACAGCGAGCGCTTTACGCGCACCATGTCGAGCACCGGGATTCCCTCGGTGATGCAAACGATCAAAGGAATTTCCGCATCGATGGCTTCGCAGATCGCATCCGCCGCGCCCGGCGGCGGCACGTAGATCACGGATGCATCGGCGCCGGTCTTTTCTTTGGCCTCCTGCACGGTGTCGAACACCGGCAGACCGAGATGCGTCGCCCCACCTTTGCCCGGCGAGGTGCCGCCGACCATCTTGGTGCCGTAAGCGATCGCCGCTTCCGAATGAAACGTGCCGTTCTTGCCGGTAAAACCCTGGCAGATGACTTTTGTGTTCTTGCCGATCAGAATGGACATGTCTGGGACTGCTTTCGCGAGACGCTAGGTCAAGGGGTTAGTTGATCCGCCGGTAAACGCCGGTGAGCACGTCGGACCATCCTTCGGCATCAGGCGAGAACTGGATTTTCATGGAGTAGCTGTTGTCGTCGATGACTTCGTACAGATGGCGCGCGTTGCCGCGCAGCGAGCCGCGGACGAGCGTGAGCGTCTTGCCGGTCCAGCCGCCGGAGGCCGGCGACGGCGGGAAGTAGCCGAGTGAATCGTGCCAGTACAATTTGTAAAGCCGGTCCTCGCGGTCATAGGTGAACACGCCATGGGTCGCGAAGGTCTCCTTGCCGTCGCGCATCTGGCGGGTGTCCTGGATCAGGTAGAAGCCGTTGAGGTCGACGCGCGCGACCACATGCGAGCTGGCCGGCCCTCCGGCGTTCCAGCGCGACGGGAATACCATCTCTTCGCCATTCCATTCGCCTGCGAACACCGCGAGCTTGCGATGCGCCTCCAGCGCCGGCGGTGCGACGAGATGGTCCTCGGGCATTGGCTTACCCTCCGTTCACGGCTTTGACGATCTTTTGCGCGGCATCGTCGAGATCGTCGGCCGGCACCACGTTGAGGCCGCTGTCGCGGAGTATCTTCTTGCCGGCATCGACATTGGTACCCTCGAGCCGCACCACCAGCGGCACTTTGAGACCGGCTTCCTTCACCGCGGCGACCACGCCTTCGGCGATGATATCGCATTTCATGATGCCGCCAAAGATATTGACCAGGATGCCCTTCACATTGGGATCGGCGGTGATGATCTTGAACGCGGCCGTGACCTTGGCCTTGTCGGCGCCGCCGCCGACGTCGAGGAAGTTCGCCGGCGCCATGCCGTAGAGTTTGATGATGTCCATGGTCGCCATGGCGAGACCGGCGCCGTTGACCATGCAGCCGATATTGCCGTCGAGGGTGACATAGTTGAGATCGTATTTCGACGCCTCGATTTCCTTGGCGTCTTCCTCGGTCTCATCGCGCAGCGCCGCGACTTCGGGATGGCGAAACAGCGCGTTGTCGTCGAACGACACCTTGGCGTCGAGAACCCGCAGATCGCCCTGCTTTGTCACCACCAGCGGATTGATTTCGAGCATCGCCATGTCCTTGGCGACGAAGGCCGTATAGAGCTGGATCACCAGCTTTTCTGCCTGTTTTGCCAGGTCGCCCGACAGGCCCAAGGCCTTCGCAACGGTGCGGCCGTGATGACCCATGATGCCGGTCGCAGGATCGACCGAGAATGTCACGATCTTCTCAGGCGTAGAGTGTGCGACATCCTCGATGTTGACGCCGCCTTCGGTCGAGACCACGAAGGAGACTTCCGAGGTTTCGCGGTTGACCAGGATCGAGAGATAAAACTCCTTGTCGATGTCGGAGCCTTCCTCGATGTAGAGCCGGTTGACCTGCTTGCCGTGCGGCCCGGTCTGTACCGTCTCCAGCGTCGCTCCCAGCATCTCCTTGGCGAACTGGTTGACCTCGGCGACCGACTTGGCGATGCGGACGCCGCCCTTAGTGCCGGCAGACGCCTCCTTGAATTTGCCCTTGCCGCGGCCGCCGGCGTGGATCTGGCTTTTCACCACCCAGATCGGGCCGGGAAGCGTTTTCGCGGCGGCGTCGGAATCGGCGGCCCGCAGCACCGGCACGCCGCGCGAGATCGGCACGCCGAATTCATGCAACAGCGCCTTGGCCTGGTATTCGTGGATATTCATCTGGACGCTCCCAAGCCCTCGCGCGGCGAATTGACGGATTCACTTCGGTTACGCTGCTGGTATACCATATACCAGCAGCGCGGCAAATTCGGAAATTGGGGTGCGAGGTCGAACGGCTCGACCCATCAGCTGGCGATACTTAGCGGCCCAGCAAGTCGGGCGCGATCTTCTTGCAGGCATCGACCAGACCCTGCACCGCGCCGACCGACTTGTCGAAGGCTTCGCGGTCCTTGCCGGCAAGCTCAATTTCGACAATGCGCTCGACGCCCTTGGATCCGATCACCGCGGGCACGCCGACATACATGTCCTTCACGCCATACTCGCCGTTGAGATAGGCCGCACATGGCAGCACGCGCTTCTTGTCCCTGAGGTAGCTCTCGGCCATCGCCACCGCAGACGCCGCCGGCGCATAGAACGCCGAACCGGTCTTAAGGAGGTTGACGATCTCGGCGCCGCCATTTCGGGTGCGATCGACGATCTCGTCGATCCGCGCCTGCGAGGTCCAGCCCATCTTGACGAGGTCGGGCAAGGGAATGCCGGCGACCGTGGAATACCGCACAAGCGGCACCATGGTGTCGCCATGGCCGCCCAGCACGAAGGCGGTGACGTCTTCGACCGAGACGTTGAACTCGTCGGCCAGGAAATAGCGAAAGCGCGAAGAATCCAGCACGCCCGCCATGCCCACCACCTTCTTGTGCGGCATGCCGGAAGCCTTCTGCAGCGCCCACACCATGGCATCGAGCGGATTGGTGATGCAGATCACGAAGGCGTCGGGGGCGTATTTCTTGATGCCGGCGCCGACCTGTTCCATCACCTTGAGATTGATGCTCAGGAGATCGTCGCGGCTCATGCCGGGCTTGCGCGGCACGCCGGCAGTGACGATGCAGACATTGGCGTTGTCGAGCGCCTCATAGGAATTGGCGCCGGTAAAGTGCGCGTCGAAGCCGTCGACCGGGGAAGATTGCGCGATGTCGAGCGCCTTGCCCTGCGGCACTCCCTCGGCGATGTCGAACAGCACGACGTCGCCGAGTTCCTTCAGACCGATGAGGTGAGCCAAAGTTCCGCCGATCTGACCGGAGCCAATCAATCCAATCTTGTTGCGCGCCATGGGAAATCTGTCCTTTAGAAGTCAAGCGGGAGGATGGGAAGAAGCTTGAAAGCTGGTTATCCCTTTCGCCTGATACGTTCAAGTCGCGGCATGCCCAATTGTCCGTCACCGTCGTCATTCCCCGATGCGCCAATTGGCGCATCTGAGGGCGCGCCCCCATCCCCGTCATTGCGAGCGGAGCGAAGCAATCCATGCGAGCGGAGCGAAGCAATCCATCGAGCCGAGCAAGCGGCATGGATTGCTTCGCTCCGCTCGCAATGACGGCAGCGGCATTAAGTCTCCACCAACCCCGTGCTGGACCCGCTCGCCGCGGAATCCTTGTGGCCATGGGGCAGGGCCAGGTAGGATTCCGAGCTCATCTCGATCAGCCGCGACGAGGTCCGCTTGAATTCGTTGGCCTCACCGCCCTCGGTCGCCAGATACAGCGACATCGGGTCGGCATCGGCTGTGGCCATCAGTTTCACGGCATTGTCATAGAGCGTGTCGATCAGCGCGATAAACCGTTTGGCGGCGTTGCGCTCGGAATAATCCATCACCGGGATATGGTCGATCATGAGGGTATGATAGTCGTGCGCAAGCCGAAGGTAATCCGAGGCGCCAAGCGGTATTTCGCAGATCTCGGCAAACGAAAATCGCGCCACGCCGTTGGCCGAACAGGGCACACGCAGGATGCGGCCCTTGATCGAAATATCGCGAGGCTTGCAGGGCGCGTTGCCGGTCATCTTGGCCCAGGCTTTGTCGAGCGCTGTGTCGGCTGCGCGATCCGCCGGCACCAGCCACATCTTTACGCCGGTGAGTTTTTCGAGCCGGAAATCGGTGCGGGCATTGAGCTGCAGCACGTCCATATGCTCGGAGAGCAGTGCGATGAACGGCAAGAACAGCGCCCGGTTCAGCCCGCCTTTGTAGAGATCTTCCGGCGCGACGTTGGAGGTCGCCACCACCACGGTGCCGAGTTCGAACAATTTTGCAAACAGCCGGCCCAGGATCATCGCGTCCGCGATGTCGGTGACGTGGAATTCGTCAAAACACAAAAGCCAGGCCTCGTCGAAGATCGAGCCGGCGGTGAGCCCGATCACGTCGCCATCGGCAATCTCGCCGCGCGCGACATTCTGCCGAAAGCCGTAAATCCGCTCGTGCACCTCGGCCATGAATTCGTGGAAATGGGCCCGGCGCTTGTGCGCGACCTGACTGTGCTGGAAAAACAGATCCATCAGCATAGTCTTGCCGCGCCCGACCTCGCCATGGACATACAGCCCGCGCGGCGGCCCTCCGTTCTTGTCGGTAAACAGTCGACCGAGCAGGCCTTGCTTGCGCGCCGGCTTGTAGTTCGAAAGCCGCTGCTCGAGGCCGGAAAACGCCTCGGCGGCCTCCGCCTGCGCCGCGTCGGGTTCGATCGCGCCGGAAGAGACGAGGGCCTGATAATGGGCGCGGAACGAGGTGGATGGCGGAGACAGCATGGCCCTCCTTACGGCCCCAGCGCGACGAAAATTGCAAGCCGTGAATTAGTGCAGGGGGTATGCAGGCGCAGGCGTTGAGGGGGCACTATGCCGCCTTAAAGCGAGCTGTCATCGCCCGGCTTGTCCGGGCGACCTAGTATTCCAGAGACGGCTGCGATAAATCGAGAAGCCGCGGCGTACTAGATCGCCCGGTCAAGCCGGGCGACGACGGCTGTGAGTGTGGCGAGCGCCTGCCTCACGCGCTCAGCGCGTAGGAATCTTCCACCACATAGGGCCCGCCGCCGGTCGAGGCGCGCGAGGAGAACAGCACGAACCGCGAGGCCGTGAACACCTTGGTCGGGAAATACCCGCGCACCGACAGATAATCAGCGACATCTTCGTTCGAGGCGTCGCGCAACCGCGCCAGGGTCACGTGCGGAGTGTACTTTCGCCCCTCCGGGTCGAGCCCGATGCGCTGCATCAGCCGTTCCAGTTCGGCCTGCAGCTCGATCAGCGGCCGGCTCGGCACCACGGAGGCGACCACCGCGCGCGGTTTGCGCCCGCCGAAACTCGACAACCCCTGCAGCGCCACATCGAACGGCTTGCGGTTGACCCGAAACAGCATCGAGGCGATTTCGTTGGCAGCTATGCCGTCGATATCGCCGATGAAGCGCAAGGTGACATGATAATTTTCGGGGTCGATCCAGCGGGCGCCTGGGAGGCCACCCCGCAAATTGGAAAGGGTCTGGCCGATCTCGGCCGGAATTTCCAGTCCAGTAAACAAACGCGGCATCGCATGACTCCCGATGCTGAGGCATGATCCCGAAAAAGCCGGTCCCGGACTTGATCCGGGATGGACACCGGTCTTCGGGAAAGATCATGCCTTGAAACAAAGTCCGGCAACGAATCACCGATCGATAATTTCTACCGTAGTTATGTGACTCTGCGAAGCAGCCGGCGTTAGCAGATTGGAAACCTTCCGGCAAAACATCGCGTTAGGGTTATTGCTGCCCGTTTTTCAACTGGGTTGGCCGGATATCGCGCCAACAAATGCCTGCACCGTGGGCAGAATGTTTTTGACGATGACATCGACGCCCTCCGCGGTCGGATGCATCCCATCCGCCTGATTGAGTTTTGGGTTGGCGGCGACGCCTTCCAGGAAGAACGGATAAAGCGTCACGCCAAACGATTTTGCCAGATCCGGATAGATCGCGTTGAAACGCGACGAATAGTCGCTGCCGTAATTCGGCGGCGCCACCATCCCGCACATAAGAACCTTGATCCTGCGCGCCTTCAACCGCGTCAGGATGTCCGAGAGCGCGGCGCGGGTCACGGCCGGATCGGTGCCGCGAAGAGCATCATTGGCGCCGAGTTCGAGGATCACCGCGTCGGTCCCCTCCGGAATAGACCAGTCGAGCCGGTCGCGGCCGCCGGAGGAGGTATCGCCGGACACCCCGGCATTGATCATGTCGACCTCTATCCCCTTGGCCTTTAGGGCTTTTTGCAAGCGCTCCGGGAAAGCGGCCGGCGCCGGAAGGCCAAGCCCCGCGCTCAGTGAATCCCCCAATACGACCATCTTGATCGGTTTTGTCTCCTTGACCGGTTGAGTCTGAGCAAATGCTGCGCCCGCCGCCATTAGACCAATGCCTAATACGAGCATTTGCACGGACAGACCGAGCTGCCTCTCGACCGCGCTAGCAAAATTGCCATATGACCGAGCCATGGACAGTCTCATCGAACCCTCATCGCAATCCGGCCTCGAGCCGGACACCATTGCCATCTCGAACGTCAATCTCTCGCTCGGCACCGGCGCCGCGCGGGTTCATATCCTGAAAGATATCAGCCTCCGCGTGGCTTCGGGTGAAGCACTCGGCTTGATCGGGCCGTCCGGCTCGGGGAAATCCACTCTGCTGATGGTGATGGCGGGGTTGGAACGGCCTGACAGCGGTGAGGTGGTGGTCAACGGTACCCCTTTCAATGCCCTCGACGAGGATGCGCTTGCCCGCTTCCGCGGCCGTCAGGTCGGCATCGTGTTCCAGTCGTTTCATCTGATCCCGACCATGACGGCTTTGGAAAATGTCGCGGTGCCGCTGGAACTCGCCGGCAATCCAGACGCGGCAGAGCGCGCGGCGCAGGAACTCAATTCGGTCGGCCTCGGCGACCGGTTGCATCACTATCCCACCCAACTATCCGGCGGCGAGCAGCAGCGCGTCGCGCTCGCCCGCGCGCTGGCGCCCGATCCCGCGATCCTGGTGGCGGATGAACCCACCGGCAATCTCGACGAGACCACGGGAAAACAGATCGTCGATCTCCTGTTCACCAAACATGCCGAGCGCGGCATGACGTTGGTGCTGGTGACCCACGATACCTCGCTGGCGCAGCGCTGCGATCGCGTGGTGCGGCTGCGCTCGGGCCGGGTCGACGGGCAGACGGCCGAGCGCAAAGCGGCTTCATGACCATCGCTGTTGAAACGGCTGTTTCCGAACCGAATTCGGGCGATCGCGCGTCGTCGCTTGCGCTGCGCTACGCGCTGCGCGAATTGCGCAGCGGCTTGCGCGGCTTTTACGTATTCATCGCCTGCATCGCGCTCGGCGTGATGGCGATCTCAGGCGTCGGCTCCGTCGCGGCAAGTCTCGGCGAGGGTCTGGCGCGCGAGGGGCGCACGCTGCTCGGCGGCGACGTCGCATTCTCCCTGATCCAGCGCGAGGCCAAGCCGGACGAAGTCGCCTTTCTCCGCTCGCGCGGCGAAGTATCGATCGCAGCGACGTTGCGGGCGATGGCGCGCACAGCCGACGGCCGATTAGCTTTGGTCGAGCTCAAGGCGGTCGACGGCAACTATCCGATGCTAGGCGAGGTGACGCTCACGCCCAAGATACCGCTCGCCGATCTTCTGAGTGAGCGCGACGGCGCATTCGGCGCGGCTGTGGATTCCACTTTGCTGGCGCGGCTCGATCTAAAACTCGGCGACCGCATCTCGATCGGCAGCGCGCATTTCCAAATCCGCAGCGTGGTCGACACCGAGCCGGACAAGCTCGCAGGCGGGGTCGGTCTCGGCCCGCGCTTTCTGGTCGCCGAAGCGGGCCTGCGCGCCACCGATTTGCTGCAGCCCGGCAGCCTGGTGCGCTGGATCTATCGGGTCAAACTGCCTGATGATGCGGCCTCCGACCGCGCCGCGACCGCGCTGATCGACGATACACGGAAGGCGCAGCCCGAAGCCGGCTGGGAGATTCGCAGCCGCAGCAACGCTTCGCCGCAGCTTGAGCGCACCATCAGCCGTTTTACGCAATTTTTGACGCTGGTCGGCCTTGCCGCACTTCTGGTCGGCGGCGTCGGCGTCGCCAACGCCGTCAAGAGCCATATCGATCGCCGCCGCGACGTCATCGCAACGTTCAAGGCGCTCGGCGCCACCGGCCGCGATGTTTTTACGATCTATCTGACGCAAGTGATCGTGCTCGCCGGGATCGGCTCGGTGATCGGGCTCGCCGTCGGCGCGGCGCTACCCTTCATCATCGTCGGCCTGTTCGGCAAATTGTTGCCGCTGCCGGTGGTGCCGGCGCTGCACCCGGACGAACTGGCGCTGTCGCTCGTCTATGGCCTTCTCACAGCGCTCGCGTTCGGACTGTGGCCGCTCGGCCGCGTCCATGACGTGCCGGTGGCGGCGCTGTTTCGCGAGGCGGTATCGAGCGAATGGCACCGGCCGCGCTGGCGCTACCTCGCGCTGATGGCACTGGTGATCGCGCTTCTGGTCGCGGTCGTGATCGGGCTTGCCTACGACAAGCGGGTCGCCGCCGTGTTCGTTGCCTCATCGGTCGTGGTGTTCGCGCTGCTGCGCGGCATCGCGGCCGGACTGATGGCGCTGGCGCGGCGGCTGCCGCGGACCCGTTTCCCGATGCTGCGGCTCGCGATCGCCAATATCTACCGGCCGGGCGCGCTGACCCCGTCGGTGGTGATGTCGCTGGGCCTGGGACTGGCCGTGCTGGTCACGATCACGCAGATCGACGGCAATCTGCGGCGGCAATTTTTGGCGGCGCTGCCGGACCGCGCGCCCTCCTTCTACTTCATCGATATTCCGACCGCGGAAGCCGGCCACTTCAGTGAGTTCCTTAAGACAACCGCGCCGGGATCGACGGTGGAGGACGTGCCGATGCTGCGCGGGCGCATCGTCTCCGCCCGCGGCGTCAAGGCGGAGGACCTGAAAGCGTCGACCGATTCCGAATGGGTGCTGCAAAGCGACCGCGGCCTGACCTATACCGGCGAAATCCCGAAGGGTTCCAAGATCGTGGAGGGCAAATGGTGGGGTGCCGATTATAACGGGCCGCCGCTGATCTCGATCGAGAAGAAGATCGCCGACGGGCTCGGATTGAAAATTGGCGACGACATGGTCGTCAACGTGCTCGGCCGCGATATCCACGCCAGGATCGGCAACATGCGCAACGTCGACTGGCAGAGCCTCGGCATCAATTTTGTCCTCGTGTTTTCCCCCAACGCGTTCAAGGGCGCGCCGCACACCCATATCGCGACGCTGACCGAAACCCATCCGGATTCGGCCGGCGACGCCAGGATCATCAAAGCGGTGGCAGATGCGTTCCCGATGGTGACGAGCGTGCGGGTCCGCGAGGCGCTGGAAACCATCGGCTCCGTCGTCGCCAATCTTGTGCTGGCGATCCGCGGCGCCAGCGCGGTGACCTTGATCTCGGCCATCCTGGTGCTGGGCGGGGCGCTCGCCGCCGGTCATCGCCACCGGGTCTACGACGCGGTGATCCTGAAGACGCTCGGCGCCACCCGCGCGCGGCTGCTCGGCGCCTATGCGCTGGAATATCTGATGATCGGCTTTGCGACCGCGGTTTTCGGCGTGATCGCGGGGTCGGTCGCGGCCTGGCTGATCGTGACCCGGCTGATGACGCTGAGTTTTGTCTGGCAGGCCGGCAGCGCCTCCGGCGTCGTGCTGGCGGCGCTCATCGTCACGGTCGGGCTGGGGCTCGCCGGCACCCTGCTGGCGCTAAACCAGAAGCCGGCCACCGTGTTGCGGAATTTATGACAAATTTTAGCGCCCGGCCTATGTCGGGGAAACGGCATACCGCCTGACCGTTTTGGCCACGGCGACCGGCGTCTGCGTCGCCCCATAACGGCCGGAGCGACATTCAGCCGCGCATGGAAGCTTGCAGCGATTGTGCTAGTTTCCCACATACCAACCAAGGCTCAGACGGCGCCTGCACGACACGGAATGCATGACACAAAATTAATGTCAGCAAACGGCGCTATCTGGGATAGATTTCGTGATAATCGGCGTCGCAAACCCCCTTGCGCTCCGCCGGACCAACAAATGGGAATTCGACCATGTCGGACCTAGACCGCAACTACGCTTCTCCCTTCGGCCGGGCCGCCGGGCGCGTTGACGCCGCGACCGTCGACGCCGGTCTGCGCGCCTACATGCTGCGCATCTACAACTACATGAGCATCGGCCTTGCCATCACCGGCCTTGCCGCGCTCGGTGTCTACATGGCGGCGGTGACTACCGATCCGTCGGGCGCCGCCGCCAAGATCGGCAACGCGTTCCTGACGCCGTTCGGCTACGCGATGTTCGTGAGCCCGTTGAAATGGCTGTTCATCCTGGCGCCGCTCGCCATGGTGTTCGTGATCTCGGCCGGCATCAACCGGCTCAGGCCGGCGACCGCCCAGATGCTGTTCTGGGTGTTCTCGGCGCTGATGGGCGTTTCGATGTCGTCGATCTTCCTGGTGTATACCCACACCTCGATCGTGCGGGTGTTCTTCATCACCGCGGCGACCTTCGGTGCGCTCAGCCTCTATGGCTACACCACCAAGCGCGACATGACCGCGATGGGATCGTTCCTGATTATGGGCCTGTTCGGCATCATCATCGCGAGCCTGGTCAACCTGTTCCTGGCCAGCACGGCGCTGCAGTTTATCGTCTCGGTGGTCGGCGTGCTGGTGTTCGCGGGCCTCACCGCCTACGACACCCAGCGGTTGAAGAACGACTACATCTACGGCTATGCCTCGGCTGGCGGCGACATTGCGGAGCGGGCGGCGATCACGGGCGCGCTGTCGCTCTACTTGAACTTCATCAACCTGTTCACGCTGCTGCTGCAGCTGCTCGGCCAGCGCGACTGATCGCTTGGGCCAAAGCGGACCAAATCAAGCCCCGGCCTTACCGCCGGGGCTTTTCTTTTGCCGCGGGCAAAAATAGTCTCTTGCCATGTCCCCGCTCGAAATCAGGCCCACGGTCGCGGCCGACCTTCCCGCCATTACCGCGATATACCAGCACGCGGTGCTTTACGGCACCGCGACATTCGAACTGATTCCGCCGGACCTTGCCGAGATGACCCGGCGCTTTGCCGGGCTGATGGACGGCGGCTTTCCCTATTTCGTCGCAGCCCTCGATGGCGGCGTGGTCGGATATGCCTATGCGGGCGCGTACCGGCCGCGGCCGGCCTATCGCTTCACGGTGGAGAATTCGGTCTATCTGGAGCCCGCGATCCATCGCCGCGGCATCGGGCTGCAACTGATGCAACGACTGATCGCGGAGTCGGAGGCGCGCGGCTATCGGCAGATGATCGCGGTGATCGGCGATTCCGCCAATGCCGGATCGATCGGCGTGCACACCAAGTGCGGATTTCAGATGATCGGGACCCACCCGAATGTCGGCCTTAAATTCGGCCGCTGGCTCGACACCGTGATGATGCAACTCGTGCTCGGAGAGGGTGCCAGCACGCTGCCGGCGGCATCGTAGGGTGGGCAAAGCGAAGCGTGCCCACCTTTCAAGCGAAGCGGTCCGGATAGATGGTGGGCACGGCGCAAGAGCGCCTTTGCCCACCCTTGCGCTACACCACCGCCAATTTGCGGTCGATCACCAAGAGCACGCGATCGAGTTCGTGGCCGCGGCGCAGGATCAGGCCGGTCGCCGAGATCACGCTGTAAATGCCCTGCTTGCGCACCAGCCGCGGGTCTTTCTCGATGCGGTAGATCGGAACTTCGGAGGCGCGGCGGAACACCGAGAACACCGCACGATCGCGCAGGAAATCGATGGCATAGTCGCGCCATTCGCCCTCGGCCACCATGCGGCCGTACAGATTCAAAATGCGATTGAGTTCGAAACGATTGAACGTCACCCGATTTGGCAAAGTACCCGCAGCGGCCGTGCGCGCCGCTGCGCGGTTCTCGCTTGGATCGGCTTCCTCCGATATCAAACTCATGGCGCATCACTCCTGTCATCGAACCTACATGATTGCGCCAACCGCAGGCGGCTGCAAGGGGTCGGCTGCGTCTGAATTGACGCGCAGCAATTCGTCATCGCGCCGAAGGCCCGATGCGCCACTGCACCTCGAGCCGTATCGCCCGGAAAACGGGAACCGGGTTTTGCGAAAAGATCACGCTCAAACAACGGGATCGGATTACGGCCCGACTTGCCCTCACCGGATCAGGATTTTACCCGTCACGGGAACGTTAGCGGAATTCATAATACCGCCCCACTTCCGCCCAGCGACCGCCCTCCTGGGCTGCGAGAAGATAATCCTGCGTTGGCCCGGTCCTTTCGGTTCCGGATTCCTCAGCCCCCAGCCCCCCGGGGCCGTCGGGATCGGGCCTGTTCCGCAGGATAGTCTATCTCCGCACTGGGCCAACGAGAGTTGGTCCTTTTTCTTTTGGGGATGTGAAATCGCTGATCCCCCGTCAACAACAATGATCGTCACTCCGGGGCGCGCGAAGCGCGAGCCCGGAATCCATAACCACAATCGTGAGTATAGATTCCGGGCCTGCGCCAAGTGGCGCATCCCCGGAATGACACGAGTGAGAGAGGGGAATAAAATTCAGTGCAGCGTCGTGTAGGCCGCGCCCAGCATCGGGCCGGGCTTGTCGCGGCTGCCGTCCTGGACATAGACCACGGCGCCGTCGACGCCGTCGTGCGAAATGCTTTCCACCGGCACGGTCCAACTACCGGGACTGCCGTTCCAGTCCCCCAGCTTGAGCAGGTTGCGCACCACATTGTGGTAGGTGACTTCGCGACCGCTATTTTCGCCTCGGCCGATTGATATCGGTATCGACTTCGAGATCGAGCAAATCCAGACTTCACCATGCTGCGCGGCCGGCCCCTTGGTGGAGGCCGCGACCGATACCGTGATCTGCTTGCCGGCCTGCGTCATCGACACCGGCACCGACATCACGCCATCCGCCTTGCTGGTGGTGCCGATGGCGCTTTCGATTCCGGCGCGATCGCTGCCCACCACATGCACGGAACCATTGATGACGACTTGCGGGGTGTAGACCTCGCGATCGCCGCGTACTTGCGAATAGGCTTTCTGCCGCGCACTAAAGCGCGCATCCGCCAGCGTATCCTTCCAGCCGAGATAATCCCAGTAATCGATCGGCATGCTCATCGCGATGATCGACGGATCCTTGGCGAGTTCGCCCAGGATCTTGTCGGCGGGCGGACACGAGGAGCAGCCCTGCGACGTGAACAGCTCCACCACCGCGCGCGGATCAGCATGGGCCGGACGGATGATGGCCACGATCGCGCAGACGCCAAGCGCACCGGACCACCGCGAAATGGAATGATAGGCCATCATCACTGTCATACTGAGAACCGAACACCCATCGCGAAACTCCTCACACGACCACCCGTATCGTCTTCGTTAGCCTGATTGCGGCGCCTGACTGCGGCGGCCATCTGACGTCAAGAAGGCGGCCTTTTCTTAGGCCGCCTTCCCGGTGGTCGCTACTCACTTCGCAGTGAGCCACCGATCACAATCGCATCACGCCGCGAGCTTGCGCAGCACGTAATGCAGGATACCGCCGTTCCGATAATAATCGAGCTCGTCCAGCGTATCGATCCGGCACAATAGCGAAATGCGCTGCAGCACGCCGTCGCCGGACACGATCTCCGCGGTCAGCTTTTGGCGCGGTTTGAGGTCGCCCTGCAATCCCCGTATGGTTACCTTCTCGTCGCCCTTGAGCCCGATCGATTGCCAGGACGCGCCGTCCTCGAAGGTCAGCGGCAGCACGCCCATGCCGACGAGATTGGAGCGATGGATGCGCTCAAAGCTCTGGCAGATCACGGCGCGGACGCCGAGCAGCCGGGTTCCCTTCGCGGCCCAGTCGCGCGATGAGCCGTTGCCGTATTCGGCGCCGGCGAATACCACCAGCGGCACGTTCTCCTGCTGGTACTTCATCGCCGCATCGTAGATCGACATCGGCTCGCCGTCGGGCCAATGTTTGGTGAGGCCGCCCTCGGGGATGTTGCCGTCGGCGCCCTTGAGCATGAAGTTCTTGATGCGGATGTTGGCAAACGTACCGCGCATCATGACTTCATGGTTGCCGCGCCGCGTGCCGTATTGATTGAAGTCGGCCGGGCGCACCTGATGCTCCGACAGATATTTTCCAGCCGGAGAGGTCAGTTTGATCGCGCCGGCCGGCGAGATGTGATCGGTGGTGATCTTGTCGCCGAACATCGCAAGTATCCGCGCGTCGACCACATCGACGATCGGTTCCGGCTCTTTCTTCATGCCTTCGAAATAAGGCGGGTTCTGAACGTAGGTCGAGCTCATGTTCCAGCGATAGGTCTCGCTCTCGACCGTCTTGATCTTGCGCCAGTTGGTGTCGCCCTTGAACACGTCGGCGTAGCGCTTCTTGAAGATCGCAGACGTCACGTACTTCTTCATGAAGGAATTGATCTCCTTCGTGGTCGGCCAGATGTCCTTCAGATAGACCGGCTTGCCGTCCTTGCCGGTGCCGAGCGGCTCGACCGCGAGATTCTTGGTCACCGTTCCCGCCAGCGCATAGGACACCACCAGCGGCGGCGAGGCCAGATAATTGGCCTGCACGTCCGGGCTGACGCGGCCCTCAAAATTGCGGTTACCCGACAATACCGCGGCGGCGATGATGCCGTTGTCGTTGATCGACTTCGAAATCTCCTCCGGCAGCGGGCCGGAATTGCCGATGCAGGTGGTGCAGCCGAAGCCGACCAGGTTGAAGCCGACTTTGTCCAGATCGAGCTGCAGCCCGGAATTGGCGAGATATTCCGCGACCACCTGGCTGCCCGGCGCCAGCGAGGTTTTTACCCAGGGCTTTGCGGTCAGCCCCTTGGCGGCGGCGTTGCGGGCCAATAATCCCGCGCCGATCAGCACGCTCGGATTGGAGGTGTTGGTGCAGGAGGTGATCGCCGCGATCACGACGTCGCCATGGCCGAGATCGAAATTGCGGTTCTCGACCGAATAGCGCTTCGACGCGTCATTGGCCTTCTTGTATTCGCTCGCCATCGCCGCGGCAAAACCTTCGGCGACCGCGGGCAGCGCGACGCGGCCCTCCGGGCGTTTCGGTCCGGCCATCGACGGCACCACGTCGCCGAGATCGAGCAACAGCTTTTCCGTGAACACCGGATCGGGCGACTTACTGGTGCGGAACAGGCCTTGCGCCTTGGCGTAGGCAGTCACCAGCGCGACGCGGTCGGACTTTCGGCCCGACGTCTTGAGATAATCGATAGTCTCTGCATCGACCGGGAAGTAGCCGCAGGTGGCGCCATATTCCGGCGCCATGTTGCCGATGGTCGCCTTGTCCGCGACCGAGAGATAATCCAGCCCGGGGCCGAAGAATTCGACGAATTTTCCGACCACGCCCTGCTTGCGCAGCATCTGGGTCACCGTCAGCACCAGGTCGGTCGCGGTAACGCCTTCCTTGAGCGCCCCCTTGAGCTTGAAGCCGACCACTTCCGGCAGCAGCATCGACAGCGGCTGGCCGAGCATGCAGGCTTCCGCCTCGATGCCGCCGACGCCCCAGCCGAGCACCGAGAGGCCGTTGACCATCGTGGTGTGTGAGTCGGTACCTACAAGCGTATCCGGATAGGCGACCTCGAAGGTGCCGGTCTTCTTGCCGACCGTCATCTTCTCCTTGCGGGTCCACACCGTCTGCGCGAGATATTCGAGATTGACCTGATGGCAGATGCCCGTGCCCGGCGGCACCACCGAGAAATTCGAGAACGCCCTCTGGCCCCATTTCAGGAACTCGTAGCGCTCCTGATTCTGCTTGTATTCCTCGACCACGTTCTTGGCGAACGCCTTGTTGTCGCCGAAGAAGTTCACGATCACGCTGTGGTCGATGACGAGGTCGACCGGCACCAGCGGGTTGATCTTCTCGGCGTCGCCGCCGAGCTTCTGCATCGCGTTGCGCATCGCCGCGAGATCGACCACCGCAGGAACGCCGGTGAAGTCCTGCATCAAGACCCGCGCCGGGCGGAACGCGATCTCATGCTCGAGCTTGCGCTTCTTCAGCCATTTTGAGACGGCAACGATGTCATCCTTCTTCACCGTGCGGCCGTCTTCATTGCGGAGCAGGTTTTCCAAGAGCACCTTCATCGAATAAGGCAGTTTGGAAATTCCCTTCAGACCGTTTTTCTCGGCGGCGGGCAGGCTGTAATAGACATAGGTCTTGCCGCCAACCTTGAGGGTCTTCCGGCTTTTGAAGCTGTCGAGCGAGGTCATGTGAGGAAATCCCAATTTTTTATCGTTATACCCGGAAAGGGTATCAGAACACCGTCCAAATCCGTCCGAGAGGCTTGGCCAGATGACTTGCAGCCGCGAAGTGTGTGCGGCATCAAGTTCCGGCTTATAGAATCTTTCCAATGGCACCGCCACACCGACAATCGTGCCGCGGCATGGCGACAGCCAAAAATTCTGCTGCGGTACCCATCAATTTCTAGAGGGCTGTGAAGGGGCAAAATGCGGCTCTCGGGACGCGGTGTCGGATGTGTGCGGGGCGGCCGGGAGGTGTTTTCCGCGCTCGATTTCGAGACCGCCTCAGGCGAAGCGCTGGCCGTCACCGGCCCCAACGGATCGGGCAAAACCTCGCTGCTGCGGCTGATCGCCGGGCTTTTGCTGCCGGCCAGTGGATCAATCAGGCTTGAGGGCGGTGAGGCCGAGCTGACACTCCCCGAACAGACCCATTATCTCGGTCACCGCGACGCGCTGAAACCCGCTCTGAGCGTTGAGGAAAACCTTGGCTTCTGGCGGAATTTTCTGGGCGGAGAAACCTCCGATGGATCGGAAAGCCTCTTTAAGGTGGGGCTCGATCATGCCGCGCAGCTGCCGGCGGCCTATCTCTCGGCTGGCCAGCGGCGGCGGCTCTCGATCGCACGGCTGCTCGCTGTGCGGCGGCCGGTCTGGGTGCTGGACGAACCGGCCAACGCGCTCGATGCCGCCGGGCAGATCCTGTTTGCGGGCGTGATGGGGGATCACCTCGCAAATGGCGGCCTGATTATCGCCGCTACCCATGCGCCGCTCGGAATTGCCGCGCGCGAATTGCGGATGGGGGGCGAGAGGTGAAGCAGCCGAGCAATGTGCCGTCTCGCGCCGCTCCATCCGTTCCCTCCCCCCTTGCGGGGGAGGGAACGGATGGGGGGTGCCACACGGCGTGCTGGCTGTTGTTTGACGATGACATGCACTCATTTGCTTCGAGAGAGCGATTCCGTCGAACACCTTTTGCGGGGCCACCCCTCTCCCCGGCCCTCCCCCACAAGGGGGGAGGGAGCGAACTGTTCACGCGGTTGGACCGGAGTGCTCAGCGTCGGCGCAAAGAATGGTGCTTCGCATGACCGCCCTTGCCGCGCTGATTCAACGGGATATCAAAATTGCGCTCCGCGTTGGCGGCGGGGCGCTGATCGGAGTCCTGTTCTTCCTTACCGTCGTGGTCTTGATGCCGTTCGCGGTCGGGCCAGACCTCAAATTATTGACCCGGCTGGGACCTGCGATCCTCTGGCTCGGCGCGCTATTGGCAAGCCTGTTGACGCTGGACCGGTTGTTTGCGGCCGACCATGAGGACGGTTCGCTCGACCTGATCGTGATGGGCCGGACGCCATTGGAACTCGCCTGCGCTGCGAAAGCGCTGGCGCACTGGATCGCCGCCGGGCTGCCGCTGATCATCGCGACACCGGTATTGGGCCTGCTGCTCAATCTGGATGCGACCTCGACGTCGGCGGTTGCGCTGACGCTGTTGGCGGGCACGCCGGCTTTGACGTTTACGGGCATGATCGGCGCGGCGCTCGCGGTGACACTGCATCGCGGCGGCCTTTTGCTCGCGGTGCTGGTGCTGCCGCTGTCGATCCCGGTGCTGATCTTCGGCGTCGCGGCCTCGGAGGCCGCGATTACAGGGCCGCTGTCGTTCGGAACCCCATTTTCGATCCTGTGCGCGCTGTCGCTGATAAGCTTTGTCATCGGGCCGTTTGCCGCAGCCGCAAGCCTGCGGCACGGGCTCGATTGATACCGATCAACTCTTTCGGAAAGCATTTCGTGCCGATTGCCTGCACCGCCTGCGACCATTAACAGGAACGCCATGACGCTGATCGACCTCGCCAACCCGACCAAATTCCTTAACCTGACGGCGCGGCTGTTGCCGTGGCTTGCGGGCGCAACCGCGGTTCTGCTCCTGATCGGCCTTTACGAGTCGGCGACCGCGCCCGACGACTACCAGCAGGGCGCGACCGTCAAGATCATGTTCATCCATGTGCCGAACGCGTGGCTGTCGATGTTGGTCTGGGGCGTCATGAGCGTCGCGGCGCTCGGCACGCTCGTCTGGCGGCATCCGCTGGCCGACGTCGCCGCCAAGGCCGCCGCCCCCATTGGCGCCGCCTTTACCTTTCTGGCGCTGGTGACGGGCTCGCTGTGGGGACGGCCGATGTGGGGCACCTATTGGGAATGGGATGCGCGGCTGACCTCGGTGCTGATTTTGTTCCTGATGTATCTCGGCCTGATGGCGCTGTGGCGCGCAGTCGAGGATCCCTCGCGCGCGGCGCGTGCCGCCGCGGTCCTCACTCTGGTCGGCGCCATCAATCTGCCGATCATCAAATTCTCCGTGGACTGGTGGAATACGCTGCATCAGCCGGCCTCGGTGTTCCGCATGGGTGGGCCGACGCTCGACCGCGCCTTCCTGATTCCGCTCTTGGTGATGGCGGTGGCGTTTTCGCTGTTGTTCGTCACGCTGCTCTTGGCGGCGATGCGCAACGAGATCCTGCGCCGCCGGGTGCGCGCGCTGCAGATGATGCAAGTGGCGCAAGCCGGCCGGCGTTCGGCATGAACGCGATGTCGCTTGGCCCCTACGCGTGGTTTATTGTGACATCCTATCTGCTGGTAACGGTGGTGGTGCTGATCCTGATTGCCTGGATCGCCATCGACTATCGGCGCCAGAAGCAACGGCTGCATGAGCTCGACGCCTTGGGCGTCGCCAGGCGTTCGGGGCGAAGTGCGGTGGACATCGGATGAGCGAACCCTCGACAACCTCTCCCGCGCCGTCGCAGCGCCGCAACTGGCTGATGGCGCTGCCGCTGGTCGCCTTCGCATGCCTCGCCGCGATCTTCTGGTTTCGGCTGGGCGATGGCGATCCGTCGCGCATCCCCTCCGCTTTGATCGGCCATCCGGCGCCGCAAACCGCGCTGCCGGAGCTCGAAGGTCTTGTCAAAGGCGGCGCGCAGGTGCCCGGGCTCGATCCCGCCATGTTCAAGGGCAAGGTCAGCATCGTCAACGTCTGGGCCTCATGGTGCGTGCCCTGCCACGACGAGGCGCCGCTGTTCACCGAGCTCGGCAAGGACACGCGGCTGCAGATGATCGGCATCAACTACAAGGACAAGCCCGACAACGCGCGGCGCTTCCTTGGCCGCTACGGCAACCCGTTCGGCATTGTCGGCGTCGACGGCAACGGCCGCGCCGCAATCGAATGGGGCGTCTATGGCGTGCCGGAGACCTTCGTGGTCGGCCGCGAGGGCACCATCGTCTACAAGATGGTCGGGCCGGTGACGGTGGAAAATATCGACACCGTGCTCAAGGTCGAGATCGACAAGGCGCTGAAGGCGGGGTCGTAGCTCAAGCCGTCATTCCGGGGCATCGCGCAGCGATGAACCCGGAAACTCGAGATTCCGGGTTCGATGCTGCGCATCGCCCCGGAATGACGGTGCAAGTCGCCGCGCCCCGGCCGTTACCGCTTGCTCACATCGCCTTCCGCCGCGTCGCTGGCTTCGAGCGAGACCGGCTCCAGATGGTAGCGCTTTGTCAGCGGCATTTGCGCGATCGCAAAAATCATGGTCAGGGGGATCACGCCGAACGCCTTGAAGGCGACCCAGAAATCGGTCGATTGTGTACGCCAGATGATCTCGTTCAAAATCGCCATCGCGAAGAAAAACAGCGCCCAGCGAAAGGTGAGGATGCGCCAGCCCTGCGGCGTGAGATTGAACATCTGGTCGAACATGATGGCGATGAAGGAGCGGCCGAACAACAGGCCGCCGCCGAGGGTGGCGGCGAACAGGCCGTAGATGATGGTCGGCTTGACCTTGATGAAGGTCTCATCGTGCAGCACCAATGTCAGCGTGCCGAACACGATAACGATCGCGCCGGTGACGATGGCCATCATCGGGACGTGCCGCGTCACCACATAAGACGCGATCATCGCCGCCACGATCGCCACCATGAAGGCGCCGGTCGCCACGAACAGATGGAACTTGGCGTTGGCGACAAAGAAAACCACCAGCGGACCGAGTTCGGTCGCAAGCTTGAACAACGGATGCGGCGTGGTCTTGTCCATTACTCAACCCCTGCGATCGCTTTTGCAAAATCCGGCGCCGTAAATGGCGCGAGATCGTCGATGCCTTCGCCGACGCCAATGAAATGCACCGGCAATTTATGCTTCTCCGCCAGCGCCACCAAAATGCCGCCGCGCGCGGTGCCGTCGAGCTTTGTCATGACGAGGCCGGTGACGCCAGCAATGCGCTGAAACGCCTCGACCTGCGACAGCGCATTTTGCCCGACGGTTGCATCCAGCACCAACAGCACCGCATGCGGCGCCGAGGCGTCGACCTTCTTGATGACGCGGACGACTTTTTCCAGTTCGTTCATCAGTTCGGCCTTGTTCTGCAACCGGCCGGCGGTGTCGATCAGCAGCACATCGAGCTTTTGCTCGCGCGCCGCCGTGAGCGCGTTGAAGGCAAGGCTCGCCGAATCCGAGCCCTGCGCGCCCGCGATAACCGGCGATTTGGTGCGCTCGCCCCAGATCTTCAATTGCTCGATCGCAGCGGCGCGAAAGGTATCGCCGGCGGCCAGCATCACCTTGCGGCCTTCGGCGGAGAGTTTGGCGGCAAGCTTGCCGATGGTCGTGGTCTTGCCGCTGCCGTTGACGCCGACCACGAGAATGACGAACGGCTTTTGCGTCGCGTCTATCTCGAGTGGTTTTGCGACCGGGGCAAGCACCTTCTCGACTTCGCTCGCGACCACCGACTTCACGTCATCCGCCGATATCGCCTTGTCGTAACGGCCATGGCCTACGGCGGCCGCGATGCGCGCGGCGACCTCGGTCCCGAGATCGGCCCGCAGCAGCACGTCCTCGATATCCTCGAGCATCGCGCGGTCGAGCTTGCGCTTGGTGACGAGATCGGCGACCGCTGTCCCGAGCGAACTCGAGGTGCGCTTCAACCCAGACGACAGCCGCCGCCACCAGCTCAGTTTGGTCTTATCCGGAGTGGTATCGCTCATGTTGGGGGTGTGTTAGCGGTTTCGCGCCATGAGTGAAAGCCTTGACCGAGGGATCGAAGTTCCCGAACTGACCGCGGAGCAAATTCAGGCCCGCGTACTCCATCGCGACGGGCTGATGCTGGTGATCGACAAGCCGGCAGGGCTGCCGGTGCATCGCGGCCCCAAGGGCGGCGCCAATCTGGAATCGTCCTTCGACGCGCTGCGGTTCGGGCTGCCGCGGCCGCCGGTCCTCGCCCACCGGCTCGACCGCGACACCTCCGGCTGCCTCGTGCTCGGACGCCATCGCAAGGCAACGGCCTCGCTCGGACTGTTGTTCAAGCATGGCAGGATCTCAAAAACCTATTGGGCGGTGGTCGAGGGCGGACCTGCCGAGAATGAAGGCACCATCGACATGCCGCTCGGCCGGCTGAACGCCGAGCGCGGCTGGTGGCAGAAGCCAGATCCCGACGGGCAAGCGGCGGTCACCAACTGGAAAGTGCTGGGGCGTGGCAAGGGTCTTAGCTGGCTCGCGCTCGAGCCGGTGACCGGGCGGACGCATCAATTGCGGGTTCATTGTGCCGCGATGGGCTGGCCGATTTTCGGAGATAATATCTACGGCAACGGTCCGCGCTTCGGCGAGCCGCGGCTGCATCTGCATTCGCGCGAGATCGTGATCCCGATTTCGAAGAACAAGGACCCGGTGCGTGTGGTGGCGCCGGCCCCGCCGCATTTGCAGGAGCGGCTCCGGGCGTGCGGATGGAATGGGCAGTAGAGGGCCGTCATTGCGAGCGAAGCGACCCAGCCGCAAATTCGGTTGTCATCATCCGCGAAAGCGGATGATCCAGTATTCCAGGAGACGATTTTTGTTGATCGAAACGCCGCGGCGTACTGAATCGCCCGGTCAAGCCGGGCGATGACGGTTGGGGATGAGGCGGCTTGGTGCCTCACACCGTCAACCGTATCCCATCATTCCCCATAATCGTCAGCGTCCGCACCGCGCCGGGCGTCTCGCCACTGATTGCCACCGGCAAAAAATGTTCCGTGCGGCCCTGTGTGGCGCCCTCGATCAGAACCTGACGTGTCGCGCCTAACTCCGACGCCAGCCGCCTCCGCAACGCAACCTCACCGCTCGCGCGCAATTGCTTCGCTCGCTCTCGGATCGCCCCGCCCTTCACCTGCGGCATTCGCGCCGCCGGCGTGCCCGGGCGCGGCGAGTAGGGAAATACATGGAGGAAAGTAAGTCCGCATTCCTCAACCAAATCCAGCGAGCGCTCGAACATCTCCTCCGTCTCGGTCGGAAAGCCCGCGATGATATCGGCACCGAGCGCGATGTCCGGCCGAAGCCAACGCACCTGCGCGCAGAAATCGATCGCGTCTTGACGCGAATGCCGCCGCTTCATCCGCTTCAAAATCAGATCGTCGCCGGACTGCAACGACAGATGCAGATGCGGCATCAACCGTTCGTCGCCGGCGATCACGTCGAGCAGGTCGCGATCGACCTCGATCTGATCGACCGATGAAATCCGCAAGCGTTTTAGTTCGGGCACATGGCGCAAAATCTGTTTTGTCAGCATCCCGAGCTTTGGCGCGCCCGGCAGATCGGCGCCGTAGCTCGTCAAATCGACGCCGGTCAGCACGATCTCGGCGTGTCCGCGTTCGACCAGCGCGCGGACCTGCTCGACGACGGCGCCTATCGGCACCGAGCGCGAATTGCCGCGGCCATAGGGGATGATGCAGAAGGTGCAGCGGTGATCGCAGCCGTTTTGCACCTGCACGAATACCCGTGGCAGGCCTTTTTGAAATCCCTCCAAGAGATGCGGCGCCATCTCCCTGACTGCCATGATGTCGGCGACCGCGATCTTCTCGCTTTGCGCCATGCCGAATGTTGGCGTTGCATCAAACGCCACGCGCGCGTCGCGCCAGGCCTCAGACCGCATCTTGTCGTCATTGCCGACGACTCGATCGACCTCGGTCATGCCGGCGAACATCTCGGGCTGGGTCTGCGCCGCGCAGCCGGTGACGACGATCCGCGCCTCCGGCCGTTCGCGCTTCAGCCGCCGGATCGATTGCCGCGCCTGCGCCACCGCTTCATTGGTGACCGCGCAGCTATTGATGACGATGGTATCCGAAAGCCCGGCATTCTCGGCCTGCCGCGCGATCACTTCGGATTCGAAGGCGTTGAGGCGGCAGCCGAAGGTGATGATGTCGACGCTCATCGGTCAGGCGACGGAAGAAAACAGCGCGGGATCGAAGCGGCCTTCATATTCGAACGTCGCCGTCCCCGTCATCAGCACGTGGTCGTCGCCCTCGCGCCATTCGATCACAAGCTCGCCGCCGGGCAGCGCAATGTTGACGAGCCGATTGGCGCGCTTCAGTCGCGCCGCGGCGACCGCCGTGGCGCAGGCCGCCGAGCCGCAGGCCTTTGTCAGACCGGCGCCGCGCTCCCAGGTGCGGATGGTGATGTGGTCGCGATCGACGATATGGGCGAGCGTGATATTGGCGCGCTCCGGAAAAATCGGATGATTTTCCAGGAGCGGCCCGAAGCGGCCGAGATCGTAGGCGTTGACGTCGTCGACCCAGAAGATCGCGTGCGGATTGCCCATCGAGACGGCGGAGGGCGTATGCAGCACCGGCGCGTCGATCGGGCCGATCTGCAGTTCGATCGAGCGGGTGTCGCGAAACTCCTCGGCGAGCGGGATATCCTGCCAGCCGAATTTCGGCGGTCCCATGTCGACAGTGTAGAGATCGCTCGAGGGGCCCTGCCAGCAGTTCAACAGCCCGGCCTTGGTCTCGAAGGTAATTGCGGTCTGGCCGGTCGCCTCGAACAGCCGCCGCACCACGCAACGCATGCCGTTGCCGCAGGCGGCCGCCTCCGAGCCGTCATTGTTGTAGATGCGGATGAAAGCCTCGGTGCCCTTCAGGCGCGGCGGCTGCAGCACCATCAACTGGTCGTAATGCACGCCGGCCGGCGAAGCCACCGCGCGCGCCTCTTCCGGCGTGACCAGGCCAGAGGACGCGCGCAAATCGACCACGACAATCTCGTTGCCGATGCCGTTCATTTTGGCAAAGCTTTGGTTGGCCAGCGCGCCCATGGAATTTCCCGTCTCTCGGCACGCTTTATATGGCCAACGATGGCGGATTGGCCAGTGCGGCAAATCTGTGTCGGCCAGCTTCGCCGCGAACGGGGAGGCCCATGAAATATCTGACATGGGACGAAAGCTGGCCTTGCGTGTTAGCATCTCGCAAGGTTCGACGCGTGCGCTGCCGACGCAAACCGGGATATGCCGGCCGGGCGCCGAACCGAGGTCTCAAGGAGAATACCGGATGAAATCTGTTGGCTCTTTCCGCCTTGCCGTGGTCGCACTGGTTCCGATAGCCGCGATTTCGCTGAGCTTTGGCAGCGCGCTGGCACAATTCCCGCCTGCGGCCTCGACGCCTCCCGCGGCAAGCACGCCGGCGACCCCGGCGCCAGCACCATCCGCAACCCCCGCCCCGCCGCCCGCCGAGACCAAGTCGCCGGCCGACATGCCCTCCGCCGCGCAGGCCCCGGCGACGCCCGCCCCGGCGCCGGTCCAGACCGCCGATCCCTTCGGCGAGCAGATCACGCTGGAACCGAAAACGGTCGTCATCGCGAAAGGCAACGCCAACTGGGATTCGGCGTTCGACACCCTGGTCGATTCGCTGAAGTCGCTCTCCGCCGTCCTCGACAAGCAGGGCATCAAGCCGTCGGGCAATGCGATGATCGTCTATACGTCCACCGACGACACGGGCTTCACTTTTCTTGCCGAAATCCCGGTCGACCAGGACCCGAAGAATCTGACCAAGGCCATGAGCATGGGCAAATCGCCGGAGGGCAAGGCTTTGAAATTCGTCCATCGCGGTTCCTACGACAACATGGACAATACCTATGAGGCGATCACCAATCACCTCGACGACAAGAAGCTGGAAGCCAAGGACACTTTCATCGAGGAATACATCACCGACCCCCTCAAGACGGAGGAGGACAAGCTGGTGATCAACGTCTACGTGCCGCTGAAGTAACGTCCATGAAACATCAGACCGCGCTTGCCGCCGCGATCGCGGCGGGCACACTGCTCGCGGCGCCGGCGCTAGCCGAGACCGCGCTGCCGGCGATGATAACCGTGAGCGGCGAAGCCACCGTCTCGGTGCCGCCCGATGTGGCGCAGATCGACGGCGGCGTGACCTCGGAGGCCAAGACCGCGCGCGAGGCATCGGACGCCAACGACGCCGCGATGGGCAAGGTGCTGTTGGCGCTGAAGGGCGCCGGCATCGCGGAGAAGGATTTGCAGACCTCGCGGCTGTCGCTGCAGCCGGAGAGCGCGCCGAACCGCACCGGGCCCGGTGCGCCGTCGATCGTCGGCTACCGCGCCAGCAACCACGTCACGGTCCGGCTGCACGACGTCAGCAAGGTCGCCAATATGATCGATACGATGGTCGGCGCCGGCGCCAACGACATCGGCGGCATCAGTTTTTCCATATCCAACGCCTCAAAGCTGCTCGATGACGCCCGCGAACAGGCGATCGCCGACGCCCGCCGCAAGGCCGAGATTTACGCCAAGGCCGGAGGCGTGACGCTCGGCGCGCCGATGAGCATTTCCGAGGAAGGCGCGCCCGGACCGGTGTTTCGCGCCAAGATGCCGATGGCCATGGCCACAGCAGCGCCTGTCGCCCAGGGCGAAGAGACGCTGCAGGTGACGGTGAGCGTATCCTGGGCGATCAAGCAGGCGGGGCAATAGTCCTTTTAGCCAAACACTTGTTAGCCGAGCACATGGACCTCATCCTCAAGGAGCGCGCCCTTGGCGCGCGTCTCGAAGGATGGAGATGGGCTGCTTCGAGACGGCGCTAAAGCGCCTCCTCAGCATGAGGGATCACAAGGGAAAGCTTTAAATCTCAAACACCTGCCCCGGCTTGAGCGCGACAAATTTCTCGCGCGGAATCTTTGCTTCATCGAGCGCGCTAGCTAGCGCGGTGACCGGCGCGTCGATCGCCTCATCGGTCAGCTGAAATGTGCCGTGGTGATGCGCCAGCGCCTGCGCCGCGCCGCAATCGGCAAGTGCCTGCACCGCATCGGCTGGATTCATATGCTGATCGCGCATGAACCAGCGCGGCTCATAGGCCCCGATCGGGAGAATCGCGAGCCGCAAGGGACCATGCGCCTCGGCAACGCTCCGAAAATGCTTGCCCTCGCCGTAGCCGGAATCGCAGACGATGTAGATTTTGCCGGCCGGCGTCTCCAGCACAAAACTCGCCCATAGCGCCTTGTTGCGGTCGAACAGTCCGCGCGCCGACCAATGCCGGGTCGGCACCAGCGTCACCGCGACGTTGTTGCCGATTTCGACGCGGTCATGCCAGTCGAACGCCTCGACGCGGATCGCATCATCGGCGCCGCGCATGGTGATGTCGTTGCCGAGCGGCGTGATCACACGCGGCGAGAATTTTGCTGCGAGTTTTGACAGCGTCGCGAGGTCGAGATGATCGTAATGGCCGTGCGACACCAGCACGATATCGACCGGCGGCAGCGCATCGAAGGCGATGCCGGGGTCATTGTGCCGCTTCGGGCCGGCCCAGGCGAACGGCGATGCGCGCTCCGACCAAACCGGATCGATCAGGATGTTGAGCCCCGATGTCTGTATCAGCCAGCTGGCGTGGCCGACGAACGACAGCCGCACCTTGTCGCCGGCAAGGCGCGGCGGCGGGGTATCGACATGCGGGCTCGGCGCCCAATCCGGCCATGCCGCGCGTTTCCGCCCCGAGCCGAACTGCCAGCGCAGGACTTCGCTGAGCGACTTCGGCGGTGAGCCATCGGGATCGAAGAAATGCAGGCCGTCGAAATGATCGGAAACAGGGCCGTCATAGGTGTGCATGCGGGAAGCCCAGATGGCAGAGAGTCCCGACACGGATGCCAGGCCTGCGAGGACAGCGAGAAGGCGGCGGCGGGTGAGGGACAATTGGCGAGATCGCAAATCGGGTGGGAGCGGAAGCCTCGGTCCTATATGGTTGTGGGTGGCATTAACGCGAGACCGGTCATGGATATTTACAATGCGTGGTTCGATCTGAAAGCGGGCGTATCCGACGTCGAATTCGCCGATCGGCTCAAAACCTACATGGATGCCTTAAAAAACGACGGGTTGATGCAGGACTGGCGGCTGATGCGGCGCAAGCTCGGCTTAAGCGCCGCGCCGGTCGGCGAATTTCACCTGATGATGGAATTCTCAAGCCTCGCGCAGCTCGATTCCGCGTTCAACCGGATCGGCAGCCGCCGCGAACCGGTCGAGAGCGTGCATTTCGGGGTCAATTCGCTGGCGCAGAACGTGCAATTCGCGCTGTACCGGGACTTTCCCGATTCCATCCGGCATCGGGGCGATGAGAAATTCTGATTGTTTTGAAGGTGTTAACGGCAGGCCCGTGGCTTTCTGACGCGAACTTTGCTTGACTTGCGACCGCCATCCCATGTAAATCCGCGCGATCATCGGAAAGATTTTCTTTTCGACCCGCCGCCCGGCCCTGGAGGCCGGAGGCCAACGCCCGACAGCGCGATGCGCCCTCGGGCGCGAAAGTGTTTGGACGATCGTCTTGGCATTCTGCCGGGACACAATAAGTCGTCATCACCCGCGAAGGCGGGTGATCCAGTAACCGGCGGCCTTCGTTTTAACGCGAGGTCCGGAGTACTGGATACCCCGCTTTCGCGGGGCATGACGGTGGTGAGTAATGCGGTGCCTGCGATAGGCATGACGAAGGAAGAACGGAATTGTTCGACAATCTGTCGGAAAAGCTTGGCGGCATTCTCGATCGGCTGACGCGGCGCGGGTCGCTCACGGAGGCCGACGTCGACGCGGCGATGCGCGAGGTGCGCCGCGCGCTGTTGGAGGCCGACGTCTCGCTCGACGTGGTCCGAAGCTTTACCGAAAAGGTCCGCGAGCAGGCGATCGGCGCCACCGTGGTCAAGTCGGTCACCCCCGGCCAGATGGTGGTGAAGATCGTTCATGACGAGCTGATCGCAACACTTGGCTCCGAAACCCAGGCCATTGATCTCAACGCGGTGCCGCCGGTCGCGATCATGATGGTCGGCTTGCAAGGCTCCGGCAAAACCACCACCACCGCAAAACTCGCCCGACGCCTGACCCAGCGCGACAAGCGCAAGGTCTTGATGGCCTCGCTCGACATCTATCGCCCGGCGGCGATGGAGCAGCTCGCGGTGCTCGGCCGCGACCTCGATATCCAGACGTTGCCGATCGTCGCCGGCCAGAAGCCCGCGCAGATCGCGAAGCGCGCGCTGGAGGCCGGCAAGCTCGGCGGTTACGACGTGGTGCTGCTCGATACCGCCGGCCGTACCACCCTCGACGAAGAGATGATGAGCGAAGCGGCCGAGATCAAAACAACGGCCAATCCGCATGAAGTGCTGCTGGTCGCGGATTCGCTGACCGGCCAGGACGCGGTCAATCTGGCGCGGGCGTTCGACGAGCGCGTCGGGCTGACCGGCATCGTGCTGACGCGCGTCGACGGCGACGGCCGCGGCGGCGCGGCGCTGTCGATGCGCGCGGTCACGGGCAAGCCGATCAAGCTGATCGGCACCGGCGAAAAGACCGACGCGCTGGAGGATTTCCATCCGAGCCGGATTGCGGGGCGCATTCTCGGCATGGGCGACGTGGTGTCGCTGGTGGAAAAGGCCGCCGCCAATATCGATGCCGAAAAGGCCGCGCGCGTCGCCGAGAAGATGCGCAAGGGTCAGTTCGACCTCGCCGACATGCGCGAGCAGCTTTTGCAGATGGCGAATATGGGCGGCCTCTCGGGCCTGATGGGCATGATGCCCGGCATCGCGAAGATGAAGAACCAGATCGCCAATGCCGGCCTTGACGATAAAATCCTGAAGCGTCAGGTCGCGCTGATCGATTCGATGACGCGGCAGGAACGGAAAAACCCCGATATCCTTAAGGCCAGCCGCAAAAAGCGCATCGCCGCCGGCGCCGGCAGCAAGGTCGAGGAGCTCAACAAGCTCCTGAAAATGCACCGGAACATGGCCGACATGATGAAGGCGATGGGTTCCGGCAAGCGCGGCCCGATGGCCGGCATCGCGCAGGCGATGGGTTTTGGCGGCGGCATGCCGTCACCCGAACAGATGAAGGCGCTGGCTGAAAAAATGCCGGGCGGCGCCGCGCCGGGCGGGATGCCCGCGCTGCCGAAGGATTTGCCAACCGGCTTGCGGCAAGGGCTGCCGAATTTGCCGGGGCTTACGGGCCTGAGCGGCAAGCCGACGCTGCCGGGTCTCGGCGGCTTCCCCGGACTGGGGAAGAAGAAATGAGAAAGCTCGCTCCCTCTCTCCACACGTCATTCCGGGATGCGCCTCTGGGCGCAGGCCCGGAATCCATAACCCCCGATCGTGGTTATGGATTCCGGGCTCGCTCCACTTCGCTTCGCGCCCCGGAATGACGAGCTAATTCATTCAAATCACACCATCCATCAGGAGAACCAAATGTCAGTCGTTATCCGCCTCGCGCGCGCAGGCACCAAGAAGCGTCCGGTCTATCATGTCGTCGTCGCCGACTCCCGCTTTCCCCGCGACGGCCGTTTCATCGAGCGGCTCGGCCATTTCAATCCGCTGCTGCCGAAGGACAATGAGGCGCGGCTGAAGCTCGACATCGACAAGGTCAAGGCGTGGCTCGCCAAGGGCGCGCAGCCCTCGGACCGTGTGACGCGCTTCCTCGACGCCGCCGGCGTGGTCAAGCGCACCGCGCGCAACAATCCGGAAAAGGCCGTGCCGCGCAAGGAGCGCAAGGCACAGGCTGAAGCCGCCGCCAAGACGGCGTAAGCGACAGGGCAGGCGACGGTGGCCGCGCCGATCTGCGTCGCCCGGATCGGCGCCGCGCATGGCGTGCGCGGCGCGGTAAAACTTTGGACGTTTACCGAAGACCCGCTGGCCGTGAAGCGCTATGGGCCGCTTCTGACCAAAGACGGCGCGCGGCAGTTCGAAGTGGTAACCGCGCGCGAAGCCAAGGGGCATCTGGTGACGACGCTGAAAGGCATCGCCACGCGTGAGGAGGCCGAGCGGCTCAACGGCCTCGAGCTCTACATCCCGCGCGAAAAGCTGCCCGCGACCGACGAAGGCGAGTTTTACCACGCCGATCTGATCGGCCTTGCGGCGGTGACGACGGCGGACGAGCCGCTCGGCCGCGTCATCGCGATCCATAATTTCGGCGCCGGCGACATCATCGAAATCGCGCCGCCACATGGCGCTACCATGCTGCTGCCGTTCACCAACGCCGTGGTACCGTCGGTCGACATCGTGGGCGGGCGCGTGGTGATTGAATTGCCTGCCGAGATCGAGGCCGATGGACCCTAACTCCGGTCGTCATCGTCGGACTTGATCCGGCGATCCGTCTTTTCGCAAAGGTGATGGATACGCGGGTCCAGCCGGCGTATGACGCTCCGATCAAATCATGATGGTTCCCGAATGACCTGGCGCGCGACCGTCCTCACCCTGTTTCCGGAGATGTTCCCGGGTCCGCTCGGGGTCAGCCTCGCCGGCAAGGCGCTGGCGACGGGCTTGTGGGCGCTGGAGGCGCGCGACATCCGTGCCGCCGCTACCGACCGCCATCGCAGCGTCGACGATACTCCGGCCGGCGGCGGTCCCGGGATGGTGCTGCGCGCCGACGTGCTGGCGGCCGCGATCGATGCGGCAGAAGTGTCGGCAGGACGGCCGCGCCTGCTGATGAGCCCGCGGGGTCGGCCATTGACCCAGTCCGAGGTGGTGGAACTGGCCTCAGGCCCCGGCCCCCTGATCGTCTGCGGCCGGTTCGAGGGCATCGACCAGCGGGTTATCGAAGCCCGGCAGCTCGAAGAGGTTTCGGTCGGGGATTACGTGCTCTCCGGGGGGGAAATCGCCGCGATGGCGCTGATTGACGCCTGCGTCCGGCTGCTGCCGGGTGTGATGGGAAAGTCCGATTCCGGGGCGGATGAGAGCTTTTCCGAGGGGTTACTGGAATACCCGCAATATACCCGCCCTCAGAGCTTCGAGGGCCATTCGATCCCGGAAATCCTGTCGTCCGGCGACCACGCCAAGGTCGCGGCCTGGCGGCGGGGCGAGGCCGAGGCCCTGACCCGGGCGCGGCGACCTGATCTTTGGGCGGCGAGCGCTAATCGCCAAAAACGCCCAAAAAACACGACAGATGGGTGACAAGCGCTAGGCTTTGCCGTATAGGAGCGCCAAATCCGCGCAATGGATACCGAAACACTCGCGCAGCCCGCGCCGGGCGCGCCGCCGATGGAGATTTCACCATGAACCTCATTCAACAGCTCGAAAAAGAGCAATTCGACAAATTATCCGCCGGCAAGGAAATTCCGGACTTCGGACCCGGCGATACCGTGATCGTCAACGTCAAGGTGGTCGAAGGCGACCGCTCGCGCGTGCAGGCCTATGAAGGCGTCTGCATCGGCCGCTCCGGCTCAGGCCTCAACGAGAGCTTCACCGTGCGCAAGATTTCCTACGGCGAGGGCGTGGAACGCGTCTTCCCGGTGATGTCGCCGATGATCGACTCGATCAAGGTAGTGCGCCGCGGCAAGGTGCGCCGCGCCAAGCTGTATTATCTGCGCAATCTGCGCGGCAAGTCGGCCCGCATCGTCGAGAAGAAGACCGATCGCGCCGCCGCCGTCGGCGAGTAATCGTGGTGCTAAATTGGATTTGACGATAGAGCGCGGGCGTCCCCCGCGCTTTTTTGTTGCCGCTATCGTCATTGCGAGGAGCACTTGCGACGAAGCAATCCATCTCTTAGCTGCTTCACAAAGAATGGATTGCTTCGTCGCTTCGCTCCTCGCAATGACGGAGACGGCAAACGCATCTCGCGCCTGGATACCCGTTGTGCTAAAAGGTTGAAATGTTTCTGGATCGCCAACCCCTCGCGTCTCGCGTCGTGCTCGACGACCGCAGGCGTTTGCCCTGGCGCTTCTTCGGTCGGTTGACGACGGCGGCGCTTGCGGCCTGACGCGCGCCCCGCGCCGCCTTTCGCCGCGCGCAGTTGCATTTCCTTTTTCAATCCCGATTCAAGGCCTGACACCATGTCCGACAAAAACCCGACCACGCTGTACGACAAGATCTGGAGCGACCATCTGGTTCACGAAGCCGAAGACGGCACCAGCCTGCTCTATATCGACCGTCATCTCGTCCATGAGGTGACCTCGCCGCAGGCGTTCGAAGGCTTGCGCACCACGGGACGCAAAGTACGCGCGCCGGAGAAGACGCTGGCCGTGGTCGATCACAACATCCCGACCACCGACCGCTCCAAACCCAATCCCGATCCGGAAAGCATCGAGCAGATGCGGGTGATGGCGGAGAACGCCAAGGAATTCGGCATCGAATATTTCAACGAATTCGACAAGCGCCAGGGCATCGTCCACGTCATCGGCCCCGAGCAGGGCTTTACCTTGCCCGGCACCACCATCGTCTGCGGCGACAGCCACACGTCAACGCATGGCGCGTTCGGGGCGCTGGCGCATGGCATCGGCACGTCTGAAGTCGAGCATGTGCTGGCGACGCAAACGCTGATCCAGAAAAAAGCAAAGAACATGCGCGCGGTGGTCGACGGCAAATTGCCCGACGGTGTCACCGGCAAGGACATCATCCTGGCGATCATCGGCGAGATCGGCACCGCGGGCGGCACCGGCTACGTGCTGGAATATGCCGGTGAAGCCATCCGTTCGCTGTCGATGGAAGGCCGCATGACCGTCTGCAACATGTCGATCGAGGGCGGCGCCCGCGCCGGCCTGATCGCGCCCGATGAAAAGGCGTTTGAATTCCTGAAGGGCCGGCCGAAATCGCCGAAGGGCGAGGCCTGGGACGCCGCGATGCGCTATTGGGAGACGCTGCGCAGCGACGATGGCGCGCATTTCGACCACGAGATCCGACTGGACGCGGCAAAGCTGCCGCCGATCGTGAGCTGGGGCACCTCGCCCGAGGACGTCGTGTCGATCACCGGCATGGTGCCGGATCCGGACAAGATCCAGGACGAGGCAAAACGGCTCTCAAAACATCGCGCGCTGAATTACATGGGCCTGAAGGCGGGGACCAAAATCATCGACATCAAGCTCGATCGCGTCTTCATCGGCTCCTGCACCAACGGCCGCATCGAGGATCTGCGCGCGGCGGCGAAGGTTGCCGAGGGCAAGACCGTCAACGCCAATGTCAACGCGATGATCGTGCCGGGCTCGGGCATCGTGAAGGAGCAGGCGGAAGCGGAAGGGTTGGACAAGATATTCATCAAGGCCGGCTTCGAATGGCGCGAGCCGGGCTGCTCGATGTGCCTCGCCATGAATCCCGACAAGCTGAAACCCGAAGAGCGCTGCGCCTCGACCTCGAACCGCAACTTTGAAGGCCGCCAAGGGTTCAAAGGCCGCACCCACCTGGTGTCGCCGGCGATGGCGGCGGCGGCGGCGATTGCCGGGCATTTTGTCGATATCAGGGAGTGGAAGTAGAGCGTTTTCGAGCGAAGTGGGCACCGGTTCGCGTAAAGAAAACGCGTCAAAACAAAAGACTCTAACCTCGCCAATCGCTCAACCTCGAGCCATCGGCGAAGTAACTCGTTAAGCAGTTGGGAGCAGACTGGCTCTCAAGCTTGGGAGCGCGAGCGGTGGCCGATAAGCCCGAATTCGTCGACATGATCAGCGAGGCCACGCGCCAGTCGAGGCGCGTCGTGAGGCGCGTCGCGAAGCCCGAGGCCAAGGAAACCTCGCGTCTCAGCAACTGGCCGCCGGACCGCTGGCAGCAGTGGCGGATTGAAACGCTGACGCCGTGGAAGATCAGATCCTGGAAGTTCAAGAACTGGGATTGAGCACGAGAGATTTTTCGAGCTGAATCAAAATCAGGCGCCCCTGATTTATTTCGAGCATTCGCCTCAGCCGTTCGGGCCGGAAAATGGCCTCCCTTCGGCGCCTTCCATGACGGAAAAATTGGCTGCTTTGTAAGGTCAGCACTACCACCATGGCGGCGGCAACAAGGGATAGCCGAAGTTGAACGGCACGAACGGGGCCGGCGCGTAATAATAGGGACGATCGTAATAAGAAGGAAAATAGGGCCCGGGATTTGCGCGATCGGCAAAAAGCGGGTGACGTCGATAACGGCGCCGTGCGCTGACGTCGGCTGCTTTCATCGCTTGCGGCTTTTGCACCGCGGCCGGCGATGGCGCCGCGGCGGCCGGATTGATCCCAACCGAAGGAGCAAAAGTCAGGCTGAGTGCCAGGAAAGAAGCAGCGATCCATTTTGCCATGCAATATCCCTCGGTACGTAAGCAGTTCTGACTCAATCAAGTGTGAGCAGATCGCACAAGAGCATTTGCGCGCGACATGCTCAAAACCGAATTGGCTGTCGTCCGTATCTTTTGCAGCTTGTTCGTTATACTGCCGCCGTCCTCGCGAAAGCGGGGACGACGACTGGGGGTTCATCGATGAACCGGAGATCCCGCACAAGGCGTCGCATGCCGCGGCTCGCCTTCGGCGTCACACCAATGCTCGTTGCGTCGCTGGTAACCACGGCTTTCGCCTCGCAGGGGCCCGGCGGCGGCCCGGGCACCGCAAGCGGATTCACACAACTGGCCATGGCCATTCTGGTCTTTGGAACCTCCGCGCTGGTGGTAGGCGCGGGACTGATCGGCGCGGCGCGCCGGCGCTGGCGTTAAGTTCCTAGCCCGGGCGCCAGCGGCAGCTCATGTGGGGCACGATCACCGTGCCGCTCGGGCGGTATTCTTGCACATAGGTGGCGTTGCATTCGCGCACGGCATTCGGGCCGGGATTGTACCTGGGAACAACGTCGCCGTAGCTCGGATAGACCCGCAACCGTGCCTGTGGCCGCTTACGGACCTGGGCCGACGGTTCGGTAACGGCAGGCTGCGACGCCTGCGCCATCCGTAGGCCCTGCGGCGCGGTTTGCGCGCCGGCACCCGCTGTGGGCAAGGAGCCAGCGCTTGCCATGGCAACCCATACTGCCGCCGTCCTGATCGACACCATTACGCTCACCCAAAGCCTGTCTAAGGGCCGCAACGTCTCCGATTGCCGCCCTAAGGTCAACTGCGCCGCGGGAACCGATCGCAAAACCTATATGCACTCCGACAAAACCCGCGCTAAACAGGCCACATGTGGACCTCAGCCAAAGCACCCTCACTGGCCGACATGGAGATCATGGCGCACACCATTTTCGAGCGTCTGCCAAAGGGTTTCCGCGATTTGTGCGAAGGCCTGATCATTCGCGTCGACGATTTTCCGACAGAGGAAGTCCTGGACGAGATGGACGCCGAGAGCGAATTCGACCTGCTCGGCCTGTTCCACGGCGTCGGCCTGCCGCATCAAAGCCATGACGACATCGCTCGCTTCCCCAACATGATCTGGCTCTACCGCCGGCCGATCCTGGATTATTGGGCCGAACATGACGAGACACTCGGCCATATCGTCCGCCACGTGCTGATCCACGAGATCGGCCATCATTTTGGGCTGTCGGATGCCGACATGGAGGCGATCGAGGCGCAGGTTGAATAGAGCCTTTCCGGCCGCGGATTCTATTCGCAAAACCGGTACCCACCCTCGGATCAAGTCCGAGGGCATGCTTTTGCGAGGGAAGCGCTAGGCGAATTTGGCCTTTGATGTCAGCGCTTTTCACGATAAACCACGCGGGCTTTTCCCCTATCTCGAGCCGAGAAGTGCGATCGATGGAAAAATTCACCACGCTGGAAGGCGTCGCGGCGCCGTTGAAGATCATCAATGTCGATACCGACATGATCATCCCGAAGCAGTACCTGAAGACCATCAAGCGCACCGGGCTCGGCAAGGGGCTGTTTTCGGAACAGCGCTACAAGGACGACGGCAGCGAGAACCCGGACTTCATCCTCAACAAGCCGGCCTACCGCAAGGCCAAGGTGCTGGTCGCCGGCGACAATTTCGGCTGCGGTTCGAGCCGCGAGCACGCGCCATGGGCACTTTTGGATTTCGGCATCCGCTGCGTGATCTCGACCTCGTTCGGCGATATTTTCTACAACAACTGCTTCAAGAACGGCATCCTGCCGATCCGCGTCAGCCAGGACGATCTCGACAAATTGTTCGACGACGCCGAACGCGGCGCCAACGCGACGCTATCAATCGATCTCGCCAGTCAGGAAATCCGCGGCCCTGACGGCGGCACGCTGAAATTCGAGATCGACGCATTCCGCAAGCATTGCCTGATCAACGGCCTCGACGACATCGGGCTGACCATGGAAAAGAAGAGCTCGATCGACGCCTATGAGGCGAAGGCGAAGACCGAACGCGCCTGGGCCTGATCTGACGCCACTGCCGCCAGTTGAAGGTGACGCGCATGCGGCCCGACGTCGTCACCTTCTGGCACGGTCCGCTCGATCCGCTGCGGCTGACCTGCCTGCGATCGCAGGTGGCGGCCGGCCATAAAGTCACCGTCTACAGTTTCGAGCCGCTTGCGCAATTGCCCGATGGCGTCGGCAACGCCGAGGCGGAAGCGATCCTGCCGCATTCGTTCTCGGAAAAATTGCGTCCGCCGCAACCGGACGGCTCCTGGCGCGACTGGACCATTTTGCAATTCTCGGATTTCTTCCGGATGCGGCTGATGGCGCGTGGCGCCGGCCTGTGGCTCGACGCCGATGTGCTGTTGTTAAAACCGGTCGAGATCGACGCGGCAAAACCTTATTTCGCCTGGGAGCGCCCGCGCCAGCTCGGCAATTCGGCGCTTTATCTGCCCACGGACCACCCGATCGTCATGGCGTTCGAAGATTTGATGGAGCAGGAGGAACTGACGCCGGACTGGCTGGCGCTGCGGCATCGCCTGACCTTCGCGCTGCGCCAGCTGCGCGGCGGATCTAGCCGTCTGTCCGACATTCGCATCGCGATCTATGGCCCGGCGTCGCTGACCGCGCTGGCCCGCCGCGCCGGCGAGCTGCGCCACGCGTTGCCGCAAAAATCGTTCTATGCGGTGCATGCCGATCCGAAGCGCTTTTTCGAGCGGTCGGATTTTTCCAGGCTTATCAGTGACCCCGAGATAATCGGGCTACACATTTCGCCGAAGGGCCGAGGCAATCAGCCGCCGGTCGCGGGCAGTTTGTACGCATGGGCGGCGGAAAAATTCGGTGCTTAACGGCGCCGGTTCTTCCCCTCTCCCCTTGTGGAAGAGAGTGTCTCCGCGAAGCGAAGACGGGTGAGGGGTCTCTCTCCCCGGAGAGAACCCCTCATCCGGCGCGGACTTCGTCCGCACCACCTTCTCCCACAAGGGGAGAAGGGAAGAAGAAATATCACTGGCTCAACTCCCCATCGCCGCGATCGCGTCGGCGATGGCGATGGTGCGCGCGGCCATTTCGGCATGCAGCCGTTCCACCATCTGGCCATCGAGCTGGATCGCGCCGCGCGAGGCGTTTTCGGGCCGCTCGAACGCGGCGACGATCTTGCGGGCGTGGACGACCTCTTCCTCGGGCGGCGTGAAGATCGCGTTGCAGGCCACGATCTGGCCCGGATGGATCAGCGTCTTGCCGTCGAAGCCGAGATCGCGCGCCTGCGCGCATTCCAGCGCAAAGCCGTCGACATTGCTGAAATCGCTGTAGGGCCCGTCGAGAATTTCGAGACCGTGCGCGCGGGTTGCGAGAATGCAGTGCGTGATCATCGGGATCATCGCCGCGCGGCCCGGCAGCATCCGTATCCGCGTCTCCCGCGAAATATCGTTCGGCCCGAACACGAATCCGGCGAGCCGCATGTCGAGATCGCGCGAGGCGGCGGCGAGTTCCTCGGCATGCAGGACCGAGCGCGCGGTCTCGATCATGGCCCAGACCTTGATCGACGGATCGGCGCCGACATCCCGCAAGGACCGGCCGATCGTGACAAAATCCTCCACGCCGAAGATCTTTGGCACCAGGATGCCGTCGGGCCGCGCCTTGCCGGCCATAGCGATGTCATCCTTCCACCACGGCGAATCCAGGCTGTTGGTGCGGATCAGCACCTCGCGCTTGCCGAAACCGCCGGTAACCAACGCCTGCGCAATCTGGTCGCGTGCGGTCGCCTTCGCATCGGGGGCAACCGAATCCTCGATATCGAGGACGACGCCGTCGGCGGGGAGAATGCGGGCTTTTTCCAGCGCCCGGGAATTCGACCCGGGCATGAACAACAGGCTGCGGCGCGGACGGATCATGATTTTGTTCCCTTGGCAATGTGACCCAGCGCGACAAATCCGGTTCGACCCGCTCGAATCGGATTTATCGTCAGCTCATTGTTTGAGCATGATCTTTACGGAAAACCGGGGTCCACTTTTCCGGATCATGCTCTATCATTTCGGTCGAAAGTCCGAAAGGCTTGTTCCCACTCCCGGCCTATGGTTAGCAAGTCCCATGACAGCATTCCCGCGACATCTGATCGACGGCTATAAAACGTTCACCTCGCAGCGGCTGCCGACCGAGCAGACGCGCTATCGTGATCTCGCCGAGCGCGGGCAAGCGCCTGCGGTGATGGTGATCGGCTGCTGCGATTCCCGGGTGTCGCCGGAAGTGATCTTCGATGCCGGTCCCGGCGAATTGTTCGTGGTCCGGAACGTCGCCAATTTGGTGCCGGTCTATCAACCGGACGGCGGCGCGCACGGCGTCTCGGCAGCGCTGGAATATGCGGTGCGGGCGCTGCGCGTAAAACACATCGTGGTGCTCGGCCATGCGCAATGCGGCGGCATCCGCGCCTTCATCGACAATACCGCGCCGCTGTCGCCCGGCGACTTCATCGGAAGGTGGATGTCGATGTTCATCAAGCCGGGCGAGACGGTGTCGCAACGCGACCATGAGACAATGGCGGATTTCACGGTCCGGATCGAAAAGGCCGCGGTGTTCCGCTCACTGGAAAACCTGATGACGTTTCCCTTCGTTCGCACCCTCGTCGAGCGCGGCGAGCTCGAACTGCACGGCGCCTATTTCGGCGTCGCCGAAGGCTCGCTGTTCGTACTCGACCCGGCGGCGAAGGAGTTTCGGAGTGTTCAGGAGGCAAGTAGCGAATAGCGAATGGCGAGTGGCGGAAAATCTATTCGCTACTCGCCATTCGCTATTCACCCTTCTCAGCCCCCCAGCGATCCGACAGCGCCAATAGCAGCGCCGAGATCACAAACACCAAATGCACGCCGACCAGCCAGATCATCCTGGTGGCGTCGAAGGCGGCGTCGATGTTCATGAACGCCTTCAGCACCTGGATCGCAGAGATCGCCACGATCGAGGCCAACAGCTTCTGCTTCAGACCGGCGAAATCGACCTTGGTCATCCAGTCCGGCCAGTCCGGATGGCCGCCGGCATCGATCCGCGAGACGAAATTCTCGTAACCCGAAAACACCACGATCACGATCAGATTGCCGACCAGCGAGACGTCGATCAACGACAACACGCCGAGGATGATGTCGGTCTCCTTGGCGCCGGGCGCGTGCAGGATGAACTCCCACAGGATCATCAGGAATTTCAGCAGCAGCACAAACAGGCTGACGACAAGGCCGATATAAAAAGGCGCCATCAGCCAGCGGCTGTTGAATAATATCGCCTCGATGAAGCGCTCGACCGGTTTGAGCACCGGATTGGGCCGATACGGGGCCGGCTCTTCGCTCATCGCAATTCCCCGGCTCCGCTAGCTTTTCTGGAGCATGATCTTGTCGGAAAACCGGCTTCCACTTTTCCGGATCATGCGCGTGCGATCAGGCCGCTTTTTTCTTGGCGCTGATCAGCTTGCGGTTGATCAGGCATTCGGCGATCTGGATCGCGTTCAGGGCGGCGCCCTTGCGTAAGTTATCCGAGACGCACCACAGCACCAGGCCATTGTCCACCGTAGGGTCGGCGCGGATGCGGCTGATATAGGTCGCATCCTCACCCGCCGCCTCGTAGGGCGTGACGTAACCGCCGGGTTCGTGCTTGTCGATCACGAGGCACCCCGGCGCATTGCGCAGGATGTCGCGCGCTTCATCCGGCGAAATCGGATTCTCGAATTCGATGGTGACGGCTTCGGAATGGCCGACGAACACCGGCACCCGCACGCAGGTCGCGGTCAGCTTGATTTTGGGATCAAGAATCTTCTTGGTCTCCATCATCATCTTCCACTCTTCCTTGGTGTAGCCGTCCTCCATGAAGACGTCGATCTCGGGGATGACGTTGAAGGCGATTCGCTTGGGGAATTTCTTGTTGACGAGTTCGCTGTTGGTGTAGACCGCCTTGGTCTGCGTGAACAATTCGTCCATCGCGTCCTTGCCGGCGCCGGAGACCGACTGATAGGTCGCAACCACCACGCGCTTGATGGTCGCCTTGTCGTGCAGCGGCTTCAGCGCCACCACGAGCTGCGCGGTCGAGCAGTTCGGATTGGCGATGATGTTCTTCTTGGCGAAGCCGGACACGGCGTCGGCGTTGACCTCGGGCACGATCAGCGGCACGTCGGGATCCATCCGCCACGCCGAGGAATTGTCGATCACGATGGCGCCGGCGGCGCCGATTTTCGGCGACCATTCCTTCGACACCGCGCCGCCCGCCGACATCAGGCAGATATCGACGTCGGAGAAATCATAATGCTCGAGCGCTTTGACCTTCAGGGTACGATCGCCATAGGACACTTCGACGCCCATGCTGCGGCGTGACGCCAGCGCCACCACCTCGTCGGCCGGGAATTTGCGCTCGTCGAGAATGTTGAGCATTTCCCGCCCGACATTGCCGGTCGCTCCGACCACCGCGATCTTGTAACCCATCGTTCACTCTCCGAACAAAAATGCCCTCGCCCCCGCCGCTGGCGGAAAGGAAAGGAGCAGCGCTTCTATGCGAGAAACGCCCTTAATACAACGTTAGAGCTGTACTTTGCGCGTTTGATGCGATCGTTCTGGGCCACCGCCGCCATTCCCTCTTATCGGGCTAAAATTCATCCGGCGCTGACCGGCTTCGCCGACAAATGTCGCGGCATGTTGGCTCACCTCGTGGCCTATGTGGGGGCGCTCGCCCTGCTTGCCATCCTCAGCCTGGTTTTATGGGACCAAATACCGGCCGAGCTGGCGGGCGAGCCTGCCGCCACGCCCGGCTGGAGCCCGGCCAGCCTTTCGTACCCGTCAATCGCCGTCAGCCAGTTCGATTTGGCCGAAAGAACCGCTACTTACGAGGTCCTCCGGCATCCCGAAGGCGGCCGCAAGGACATCCTTCGCTGGGCCGTTCAGGGCGAAACGCAGGTCGCCGAGCTCGAGATCTATCGCCCAGGCGGCGAGTTCGACCCGTCGCGACGGTCTGCCACCGAATTTGCCACGCAAATCGGCCTCAAGGGCGTTGGCGAGCTGGAAACCGCCGGGGTCATCGACAGCTAATTCGGCGCCGTGACGCTGCTTCGGCATGCCGGCGGCCCGCGATCTTGCCTCGGCTTCGTCAAACGGTTCGACCAACGGCGCTTACGAATTTCCGGCTGGTCGTGCCAGGGCGATGCCTTGCCGGCGCGGCGCGCGGCGATCTCGTGCATGCTGGACCGACTGGTGCTGCTCACCGCTGGAAACGACCCGAAACTCGCCGAATTGTTCGCCCATGCCGAGCTTAAGCACGGCGGCTGCGCCTTCGCGACCCCATCGGCGGCATCGGCGGACTGGGTGACGGGCACCGAAAATCCCCCTTTGTGCGGCGGAATTTGATCCGGCGCGGCCGTCAAGATGCTGGTTTTCATGCAACTTTTTCGTCCGCCCCTGCATTATTGTGAGCCAGTGTGGCCGGATTGACCTTGTGACCGCAGGCCCGCGGCGGCTAAAATCGTACGAATTCAAAATTGGCGATCCGCCAGCCCCATGAGGACCTAATGACCTGGAAATTCCGTGCCGCGAACAAGCTTGCGGTGTCGCTCGCCGCGGTCGCCGTCGTTGCGACCGGCTTCGCCACGACGCCGGCCGGCGCGCAGGATAGACTGAAATATGACAATCGCGGCCGTCCCTATTACGGGGCCAATGGTCCGAACGCGTCCTATCAGCAGGGGCCGCACACCAGAATTTATGTGTCGAGGCGCTCCTGGCTCGACGCCGGCACCGAAGTGCTGCCGGGCGACCGCAAGTTCACCGACTACGCATTTCCGCCGGAGCTCGGCTACCCGGACTTCGCGCGCGAGAACAACAATCGCCCCATCGACCGCCAGCCGACGAACCCGCCGTCGGATATGGGTGGCTATCCACGGACCTTCCCGCTGTATTGACGTGGCAATCAATCAACGTCGTCCCGGCCTTGAGCCGGGACCCATAGCCACAGGCATTTGTGATTTGAGGAAGTCGTTGGCCGCCGTGTCATAAGCGCGGCCGCGGCGTGTGGGTCCCGGCTCAAGGCCGGGACGACAATGCGGAGAGTTTCGCGCCCTACGCGTGCAGCGCCTGCAACTCTTTCAGAATCGCTTCGCCCATCTGGGTCGTGCTCGCAGGGGTCGTGCCCTCGGACTTGATGTCGGCGGTGCGCAGGCCGCTTGCCAGCACGGCTGATATCGCGGCGTCGACCTTGTTGGCGAGCGTGCCCATGTCGAAGGAATAGCGCAGCGCCATTCCGAAGGATGCGATCATCGCGATCGGGTTGGCTAATCCCTTCCCGGCGATGTCAGGTGCCGAGCCGTGCACCGGCTCGAACAGCGATTTGCGTTTTTTGGATTTCACGTCGACCTCGCCGAGCGAGGCCGACGGCAGCATCCCGAGCGAGCCCGTCAGCATCGCCGCGATATCCGACAGCATGTCGCCGAACAGATTGTCGGTGACGATGACGTCGAACGCCTTCGGCGACTTCACCAGATTCATGCCGCCGGAATCGGCGAGCTGGTGCTCGAGCGTGACGTCCTTGTATTCGCGGGCATGAACTTGGGTAACCACCTCGTTCCAGAGCACGCCGGATTTCATCACGTTGCGCTTTTCCATCGAGGTCAATTTGTTGCGCCGCTTGCGCGCCAGGTCGAAGGCGACCCGCGCGATGCGCTCGATCTCATAGGTGTCGTAGACTTGGGTGTCGATGGCGCGCTTCTGGCCATTGCCGAGATCGGTGATGGTTTTCGGTTCCCCGAAATACACCCCGCCGGTGAGCTCGCGCACGATCATGATGTCGAGGCCCTCGACCACCTCGCGCTTCAGGCTCGATGCATCGGCCAGCGCCGGATAGCACACGGCCGGGCGCAGATTGGCGAACAGGCCGAGATCCTTGCGCAAGCGAAGCAAGCCCGCTTCCGGACGCGCCTCGTAGGGAACGCTGTCCCATTTCGGACCGCCCACCGCGCCGAAGATGATCGCGTCGGCGGCCTGAGCGGTGACCATGGTGGCGTCGGTGATGCTCTGCTTGCTCGCATCATAGGCGGCGCCGCCAACCAGCCCCTGCTCGGTCTCGAAATGCGCGATGCCTTGCGCGTTGAGCCAGTCGATCAGGCGTTTTACTTCCGCCATCACTTCGGGGCCGATACCGTCGCCGGGGAGCAGCAGTAGTTTTTGAGTCGCCATGGGTTGTTCCTCATTCACCCGTCATGCCCGGCCTCATGCCGGGCATCCACGTCCTTCTCGGTTGCAAGGAAGACGTGGATGGCCGGGTCAAGCCCGGCCATGACGGAGAGACTATTGATCGCGCGCGGAGTGCTAAAGCGGCGTTGCGCGATTGGCAAGACACCATTGCTGGCGGCGCAGCTGTGCAAATGCCCCAAACCCTGCCACACTGGCCTTCGCCGGAGTGACCCCTTGCACGCCCCCGATCGCCCCCAGCCTTACGCGCATCCCGCGCGGCTGATCCTGTTCCTGTCACTTGCACCCACCGTCGGTCTTGGCATCGGCCGCTTTGCCTATGCCTTGGTGCTGCCGGACATGCGCGACGCGCTCGGCTGGTCGTATTCGGCCGCGGGTTTCATGAACACGATCAATGCCGCGGGCTATCTGGTGGGCGCCCTGATGGCCTCCCG
>Ga0185299_10000845_pt1 | contig 71715 bp, 61 predicted proteins | sample PaiPotPPA55metaG_FD_128002 | JGI IMG/M metagenome (GOLD analysis project Ga0185299, IMG submission 128002) | Iron sulfur acid spring bacterial and archeal communities from Banff, Canada, to study Microbial Dark Matter (Phase II) - Paint Pots PPA... ...
ATGCCGGGACCGCGCCGGATCTCTCGGAGTTCGAACTCGTAGACGGTGATCGGCCGCGGCGCCAGCTTCACCTCGTCGCCGGAGCGGACGCGGGCATAGGAGCGCACACCGTCCACCTTGATCGCCGAGACGGACGAGGGCACCTGCATGATCTCGCCGGTCAGCTCCTCGATGCCGGCCGCGATCGCCGGCTCGGTCACCGCGTCCACCAGCGGCGCCGGAGCCTGCGAGGTGACCTCGCCCTCCGCGTCGTCGGTGATGGTGCGCTGGCCGAGCCGGATCGTCGCCTCGTACTCCTTCCGGGTCAGCGCGAGGTGGCCGAGCAGCCGGGTGGCCCGCTCGACCCCCAGCACCAGCACGCCGGTGGCCATCGGGTCCAACGTGCCGGCGTGCCCCACCCGCCTGGTACCGACCAGCCGGCGCATCTTGCCGACCACGTCGTGCGAGGTCCAGCCGCCTGGCTTGTCCACAATGACGAGACCGTCCGGCGGAGCCGGACGGTCCGCGTACGCCTTGGGACGACGGCTCAACGCTCGTCCTCGCCCTCGGCTTCGGCCTTCTCCTCGGCTGCGGCCTTCTTCTCGGCGTCGTGCTCGGCCGGGGCAACGGACTCAGCCGAGGCAGCGGGCTCAGCTTCAGCCGCCTCGTCCTCTTCGTCCTCGTCGTCCAGCGACTTGGGCGCGCGGTACGGGTCGGCCTCGCCGGCGAAGTCCTTGCCCTGGGCGATCTCGCGCACCCGGGCGTCCTCGGCGGCGGCCTTGGCCAGCAGGTCGTCGATCTGCTTGGCGCCCTCGGGGATCGCGTCCAGGATGAAGGCCAGGGTCGGGGTGAACTTGACCCCGGTCTGCCGGCCGACCTCGCTGCGCAGGATGCCCTTGGCGGACTCCAGCGCCGCAGCGGTGGCCGCGCGGTCCTCCTCGTCGCCGAAGACCGTGTAGAAGACCGTGGCCTCCCGCAGGTCCCCGGTGATCCGGGTGTCGGTGATGGTGACGAACCCCAGACGCGGATCCTTGATCCTGGTCTTCAGCGTCTCCGCGACCACCACCTTGATCCGGTCGGCCAGTTTCGCCGAACGCGTGCTGCTCGCCATGGTCCGCTCCTTCGTTCAGTCGTCTTCGTCGCTGCGGACGCGGCGGTGCACCGAGAGCACTTCGAGCTCCGGCCGCCACGCCACCGCGCCCTCGCAGTCATCCAACAGCTCTACCACCCGGTGGTGGCTGCCCGCCACGACGGCCACGCCGAGCACAGCGCGCCGGTGCAGATCCTGCAGCGCCACCTCGGCCGCGCCCACCCCGGCGCGCCGATTGAGTTCCGCCAGCACCGGCCTGACCAGGCCGCGCTTTTCCTTGAGCGAGTGCACCTCACCCAACAGTACGTCGATCTTCAACGTTCCGGAGTACATGCCGCCGTCGTCGGCCACTTGGCATCGGAGCTTGACCCAGCTCGGGGGATGTGTGGGGATTCAGCGTGGGAATGCGGTGCTGGTATGCCGTGGTCTTATGCAGTGCTGGTATGTAATGGCCCGAAGGCCCGGTCTGCGGAGTCACTGTGCAAGAGACTCGCATACCGGGCCCTCGGTCACAAACATTTATCAACCGATCCGCTTATCCGCGTTTCCGCGTCAGGCGTCAGACGCGCGCCTTCTCCCGCATCTCGTAGGTCTCGATCGTGTCGCCGACCTGGATGTTGTTGTAGGAGCCGAGGCCGATACCGCACTCGAAGCCCTCGCGGACCTCGGTGGCGTCGTCCTTGAACCGGCGCAGCGAGTCGATCGCCAGGCCCTCCGTGATGAGCGTGCCGTCCCGGATGACCCGTGCCTTGCTGTTGCGCCGGATCGTGCCGGAGCGCACCAGGCAGCCCGCGATGTTGCCGAACTTGGAGGAGCGGAACACCTCGCGGATCTCCGCGGAGCCGAGCTGCACCTCCTCGAACTCCGGCTTGAGCATGCCCTTGAGGGCCGCTTCCATCTCCTCGATCGCCTGGTAGATGATCGAGTAGTAGCGGATCTCGATGCCCTCGCGGTCGGCCTTCGTCCGGGCGCGGCCGTCGGCCCGCACGTTGAAGCCGATGATGATCGTGTCGCTGGTCAGCGCCAGGTCCACGTCGGACTCGGTGATCGCGCCGACGCCGCGGTGGATGATCCGCAGGTCGACCTCCTCGCCGACGTCCAGCTTGAGCAGCGCGTCCTCCAGGGCCTCGACCGAGCCGGACACGTCGCCCTTGATGATGAGGTTGAGCTGCTGGATGTCGCCCGACTTGAGCGCCTTGTCCAGGTCCTCGAGGGAGACGCGCACGCGGCGGCGGGACAGCAGCGCGTTGCGCTCCCGAGCCGCGCGGCGCTCGGCGATCTGCCGGGCGACGCGGTCCTCCTCGACCACCAGGAAGGTGTCGCCAGCCCCGGGCACCGTGGTCAGGCCGAGCACCTGCACCGGACGCGAGGGGTCGGCCTCCTCGACGTTGCCGCCGTTCTCGTCGAGCATGGCCCGGACACGTCCGTGCGCGTCGCCGACCACCATCGTGTCGCCGACCCGCAGCGTGCCGCGCTGGACCAGCACGGTCGCCACGGCGCCGCGGCCGCGGTCCAGGTGCGCCTCGATCGCGACGCCCTCCGCGTTCTGGTTCGGGTTCGCCTTCAGATCCAGGGCCGCGTCGGCGGTCAGCACGACCGCCTCGAGCAGCTCCTGGATGCCGATGTTCTCCCGCGCGGAGATGTCGACGAACATGGTGTCGCCGCCGAACTCCTCCGCCACCAGGCCGTACTCGGTGAGCTGGGAACGGACCTTCAGCGGGTCCGCGCCCTCCTTGTCGATCTTGTTGACCGCGACCACGATCGGCACCTCGGCCGCCTTGGCGTGGTTCAGCGCCTCGATCGTCTGCGGCTTCACACCGTCGTCGGCCGCGACCACCAGCACCGCGATGTCGGTCACCTTGGCACCGCGGGCACGCATGGCGGTGAACGCCTCGTGGCCCGGGGTGTCGATGAAGGTGATCCGCCGCTCGCCCTCGCCGATCTCGGCGGTGACCTGGTAGGCACCGATGTGCTGGGTGATGCCGCCGGCCTCGCCGGCCACGACGTTCGCCTTGCGGATCGCGTCCAGCAGGCGGGTCTTACCGTGGTCGACGTGACCCATGACGGTCACCACCGGCGGGCGCGGCGCGAGGTCGTCCTCGCCGCCGTCGTTCTCGCCGAAGTCGATGTCGAAGGACTCGAGCAGCTCGCGGTCCTCCTCCTCGGGCGAGACGATCTGGATCTCGAAGCCGATCTCGTTGCCGATCAGCTGCAGGATCTCCTCGTTGACCGACTGGGTCGCGGTGACCATCTCGCCGATCGCGAAGGCGGCCTGCACCAGCGCGGCCGGGTTGGCGCCGATCTTCTCGCCGAGGTCCATCAGGGACGAACCGCGGGTCAGCCGGACGACCTGCCCGTTGCCGCGCGGCAGCATCGCGCCGCCGATGGACGGCGCCTGCATGTTGTCGAACTCTTGCCTGCGCTGCTTCTTGGACTTGCGCCCACGGGCCGGACCACGGCCGCCGGGACGGCCGAAGGCGCCCTGCGTGCCGGCGCCGCGGCCACCACGGCCGCCGCCACCGCCGCCGCCGGGACGACCGGCGAAACCGCCGCCGCCACCGCCGCCGGGAGCACCGCCGCCACCGCCGGGACCGCCGCCGAAGCCGCCGGGACGCGGGCCGAAGCCGGATCCGGGACCGGGCCGGGGACCGCCGCCACCGGGACGCGGCGCGCCGCCACCGCCGCCGCCCGCGGGACGCGGACCGCCGGGAGCGCCTGCACCGCGGCCGCCACCGCCGCCGCCGGGGCCCGGACGCGGGCCGCCGGGGCCGCCGCCGCCGGGACGGCCACCCGTGGCCGGTCCGGGACGGTTGGGCATCATGCCCGGGTTCGGCCGGGGGCCGCCGCCGGGACGCGGGCCCGCCGGACGCGGGGGCATGCCGGGACGCGGCGCGCCGGGCACGGAGCCCTCGCCGCCGCGGGCCGGGCCGCCCTCGCCGCCGGGACGCGGTCCCTGCGGACGCGGCGCCTGCGGCCGGGGCATGCCGGTCGAGCCCGAGGTGAAGGGGTTGTTGCCGGGACGCGGACCGGCCGGGCGGTTGCCACCGCCGCCGGGACGCTGGCCCGGACCGCCGGAACGCGGCGCGGGGGCGCCGCCTGGACGGGGCGCGCCGCCGGACCGGTCGGGCCGGTCGGAACGCTCGGGACGGTCGCCGCGCTCGGGACGCTCGGTGCGGCCCTGGCCGCCGTGCTCGCCGCGGGGCTGGTCGCCACGGGGCTGCTCGCTACGGGGCGGCTGCTCGCCACGACCCTGCTCGCGCTCGCCACGGGGTTGATCGTTACGGGGCTGCTCGGCGTTCGGCCGGGACGCGGGGGCCGGGCGCGGGCCCGGCGTCGGCGGCCGGGACTGCGACTGCGGCTGGTTCGACACGGGCGCCGGAGCCGCGGGCGCGGCCGGGGCCTCCGCCTTGAACTGCGGAGCCTGGGAAACCTGCGGCTGCGGGGCGGCCGCCGGACGCGGCGCGGGTCCCGGCCGCGGGGCCGGGCCCGGGCGGGGGGCGCCGCCACTGGTGTTCGCGGCAGCCGGACGCGGCTGCGGGGTCGGCCTGGGCGCGGAAGACCGCGCCGGGGCGGAGGAACCGCCCTTGCCCTCGGCCACGAGGGCATCTCTCAGTTTGCGCTCGACTGGCGCCTCGATCGTCGAGGACGCCGAACGGACGAACTCACCGAGGTCTTGGAGCTTGGCCATGACGACCTTGCTCTCAACACCCAAATCCTTGGCAAGTTCATAGACCCGGACCTTGGCCACTTCACTCCTGTCTTCGGTCCGCGTCTTCTCAGTCCGCGTGACCGTCGCTGTCACTTCATGGGCGTGCTCATCGCTGTGTGCTCATCGCGTGCTCATGATGTTTCTCTACCTGCTTCCGCCTGATATCGCCGTTCCTGCCGGACCCCGCTCGTGCCCACGACCCGCCCACTCCGCCGACCTGCCTCAGCCCGCTTCGCCGTGCGCGCCGAGGGCGGCGTGCAGCGGCGCGAGGTCCAGCGGACCCGGCAGGCGCAGCGCCCGCGGGAAGGCCCGCTTCCTCTCGGCGAGGACGAGGCATTCGGGCCGCGGATGCACATAGGCGCCGCGTCCCGGCAGTCGCCGCCGCGGATCGGGCCGGACGCTCGGGGCGCCCGGCTCGGTCGTCACCGCGACGACTCGGAGCAACAGGTCCTGGGCACCCCGCTCCCGGCATCCGACGCACATGCGTACGGGGACACCGCGGGCTTCGGGGGGTACCAACAGGCCAGTCACAATCTATTCTACCGCCAAACTCCCACGGCTTCGGACCGGGGGAAGATCGACGGGATCACAGCGGAAGGCGCAACGTACGCCCGCGCACGCTTATTCCCGGCGTTCCTGAGCCACCTGACGGCGGCTCAGGTTCGTGGGACCACTTCGCGGGACTACTTCTCCGGCTGCTCTTCTTCCGCGACATCCGATCGGATGTCGATCCGCCACCCCGTGAGCCGGGCGGCGAGCCGGGCGTTCTGCCCCTCCTTGCCGATGGCCAGGGACAGCTGGTAGTCCGGCACGATGACCTGCGCGGATCGGGTCTCCAGGTCCAGGATCTTCACCTTGGAGACCTTCGCCGGGGATAGCGCGGAGGCGACCAGCTTCGCCGGGTCGTCGGACCAGTCGACGATGTCGATCTTCTCGCCGTGCAGCTCGGTCATCACGTTGCGGACGCGGGCGCCGACCGGGCCGATGCACGCGCCCTTGGCGTTGACCCCCGGTTTGCGCGAGCGCACCGCCATCTTCGTGCGGTGCCCGGCCTCGCGGGCCAGCGCCGCGATCTCGACGGTGCCGTCGGCGACCTCGGGCACCTCGAGCGCGAAGAGCTTGCGCACCAGGTTCGGGTGGCTGCGGGAGAGGATCACCGCCGGGCCGCGCGGCGTCCGCCGCACCTGGACGACCAGGCACTTGATCCGCAGCCCGTGCGCGTACTGCTCGCCCGGCACCTGCTCCGGGGTCGGCAGCATCGCCTCGAAGCGCTCCTGCTTGCCCGAGTCGATCTCGATCAGCACGTGCCGCGGGTCGTCGCTCTGCTGCACCCGGCCGGAGACGAGGTCGCCCTCGCGCGCCGCGAAGTCCTTGAACACCGCCTCGTCCGAGGCCTCGCGCAGCTTCTGCGCGATCACCTGGCGGGCGGTGGCCGCGGCGATCCGGCCGAAGCCGGTCGGGGTGTCGTCAAACTCGAGCCCGACCGGGGCGCCGGCCTCGTCGGTCTCCTTGACGAACACGGTCACGTGCCCGCTCTTGCGGTCCAGCTCCACCCGGGCGCCGGGGCGGGCGCCCTCGGTGTGCTCGTACGCGTGCAGCAGCGCCTGCTCGATGGCGCTATACAACAGGTCGAGCGAGATCTCCCGATCCTGCGCCAAATCGCGCAGCATCCTCATATCGATGTCCATCGGTCCCTCAGCTCTGCTCGTCCTCGTCGTCGTCTTCGTCGACCTCGTCCAGGAGGTCATCCCCGTCATCCAGGTCCTCGTCCTTCGCCCCCGGGCGGTTGAACTCGACCTGGACCTTGCCGCGTCCCAGCTCCGCGTACGCCAATCGGCGCTCGCCGCCCGTGGTACCCGGCTTCTTGCCGGGCAGCTCGAAGGTGACACCCTCGTCGTCGGCCGCGATCACCCGCCCGGTCAACTCGCCGCCGGAGGTCAGCGAAACGACCACGAGCCGGCCGACCGAGCGCCGCCAGTGCCGCGGCAGCGTCAGCGGACGGGTCACGCCCGGCGAGGTGACTTCGAGGTCGTATGCCGACTCGCCCATCACGTTGGTGTCGTCGAGGAACGCGGAGACGGCCTGGCTCACCTCGGCGATGTCGTCCAGGGTGACCCCGCCGTCGCCGTCCACCACGACACGCAGCAGCTGCCTGGAACCGGCGCGCCGCGCGTCGACCTCCTCGAGGTCGTAGCCGAGCCCGGCCACGACCGGCTCCAGCTGTTCGCGGAGCTTGGCCCCGTCGAGTTTGGCGCGGGCGGCGGGGCTCATCGGGCAGGCTCCTCGGCTGTGCTTGGTCTCGTCCCCTGGCAAAGGGAGGGATGGTGGTCCGGACGCATGGAGCGCCCACCGGACCGCGGGGCCCGTCGCCCTACAGCGTAGTCGCTCGCGGCCCGCTCGAAAGCCTCGCCGAGCCGCTCAGGCCGTGAGCGCGGCGACGGCCTCCGCCAGCGGCACGTTCCGCTTCTCGCCGCTCGCCCGGTCCCTGGTCCCCGTCGATACTGCTCGATGACCCCTCTGGCCTGGTCACCCTGCCAGGACCGATACAGCCTCCGCCAGCGGGACATTCCGCTTCTCGCCGCTCGCACGGTCCTGCACCTCGATGACCCCGTCGGCCAGGCCCTTGCCGACCACGGCGATCGTCGGCACGCCGATGAGCTCGGCGTCCTTGAACTTCACGCCCGGCGCGACCCGGCGGCGGTCGTCGAACAGCACCCGCAGGCCGGCCTCGTGCAGTTCGGCGGCCAGCCGCTCGGCGGTCTCAAAAACCGCGTCGTCCTTGCCGGTGGCCACGAGGTGCACGTCGGCCGGGGCGATCTCCCGCGACCAGACCAGGCCGCGTTCGTCGTGCCGCTGCTCGGCGATGGCCGCCACCGCGCGGGAGACGCCCACGCCGTAGGAGCCCATCGTCACCCGCACCGGCTTGCCGTCCGGGCCGAGCACGTCGAGCTGGAAGGCGTCGGCGTACTTGCGGCCGAGTTGGAAGATGTGGCCGATCTCGATGCCACGGTCGATGGACAGCGCGCCACCGCAGCGCGGGCAGGCGTCCCCGGCGCGCACCTCGGCCGCTCCGATCGTGTCCTCCGGGGTGAAGTCGCGGCCCAGGGTGACGTGCGCGGCGTGCTTGCCCGCCTCGTTGGCGCCGGTGATCCAGGACGAGCCCGGCACCACCAGCGGGTCCACCTTGTAGGTGTATCCGGCCTCTGCGAGCCCCTGCGGGCCGATGTAGCCGCGCACCAGCGCCGGGTGCCTGGTGAAGTCTTCGGCCTCGAACATCTCGATCTCGGCCGGGCTCACGGCCGCCTCGAGCCGCTTCATGTCCACGTCGCGGTCACCCGGCACGCCGACGATGAGGATGCTGCTCTTGTCTCCCTGCTCCTTCTTGCCCGGATACCGCAGCTTGACCACCACGTTCTTCAGCGTCCGCGCCGCGTCGACATCCTCGAACCCTTCGAACCCGCGGAAGACCTCGACCAGGGTGTCGATGGTCGCGGTGTCCGGGGTGTCGAAGACCCGCACGGCCGGGGTGGCCGAGGCGTCGATCTCGGCGCCCGGACGGCCCTCGACGGCCTCGGTGTTCGCCGCGTAGTCGCAGTTCGAGCACTGGACGAAGGTGTCCTCGCCGGTCGGCGCCGGGGCCAGGAACTCCTCGGAGGCCGAGCCGCCCATCGCGCCGGACATCGCCGAGACGATCCGGTAATCCATCCCGAGCCGCGTGAAGATCCTGATATAGGCCTCGCGGTGCAGCTCGTAGGAGCGCTTGAGGCCCTCGTCGTCCAGGTCGAAGGAGTACGAGTCCTTCATCAGGAACTCGCGACCGCGCAGAATGCCGGCCCGCGGACGCGCCTCGTCCCGGTACTTGTTCTGGATCTGGTAGAGGATCACCGGCAGGTCCTTGTAGGACGAGTACTCGCCCTTGACCATGAGGGTGAACATCTCCTCGTGCGTCGGACCGAGCAGGTAGTCCCCGCCCTTGCGGTCCTGGAGCCGGAAGAGGTTGTCGCCGTATTCGGTCCACCGTCCGGTGATCTCATAGAACTCGCGCGGCAGCAGCGCCGGGAACTGCACCTCCTGGGCGCCGATCCCGTCCATCTCCTCCTTGACCACGCGCGCGATGTTGTCGAGCACGATCTTGCCCAGCGGCAGCCAGGAGTAGATCCCCGGGGCGACGCGGCGGACGTAGCCGGCGCGCACCAGAAGCTTGTGGCTCGGCACCTCTGCGTCCGCCGGGTCGTCGCGAAGGGTGCGAAGGAACAGCGACGACATGCGCGAGATCACGGCGGGACTCCTCGAATCGGATACTGAACGCTTTGCGCGCGTGAGGTCGAGGATATCCGTCTTCGCCGCTGGTACCGAACGAGTCCGGTGAAAGGGGGGTCAGAAAAGAATGGACGCGAACTCGGAGACCTCGCGGAACCCGACCCGGTGGTACGCGGCCCTGGCCGGGGCGTTGAAATCGTTGACGTACAGGGTGACCAGCGGCGAGAAGTCGCGCAGCGCGTACTCGACGACGGCCGACATGCCGCCCTCGGACACCCGCTGGCCGCGGTAGCGCGGATTGACCCAGACGCCCTGGATCTGGCAGGTCTCCCGGGTCACGGCGCCGATCTCGGCCTTGAAGACCACGTCGTGGCCCTCGATCCAGGCGAAGGCCCGGCCGCCGCCGATCAGCTCGGCCACCCGCTGCCGGTAGCCGTGCCCGCCGTCCGCGCCGGCCACCGGCGAGACGCCGACCTCCTCGGTGAACATGGCGACGCAGGCGGGCATCAGCACGTCGAGCTCGGCCGGACGCGCCGGGCGTACCCGGAAGTCGGGGGCGACGGTCGGCGAGGACTCGCGGATCGCCATCACCGGCTGGCTGGAGCGGATCTCGCGCGGCGTGCCCCAGTGCGGGCCGAGGTAGCCCCACAGGTCGAGCACCGGCTCGCGCGGCCCGACGATGGACGAGCAGCGGCGCCCCTGCTTGCGCGCCCGGTCGGCGAAGGCGCGCACCGACTCCGGCGTCGCGGCCACCGGCACCAGGTTGGCGCCGGAGAAGCACATCGAGGTCAGCCGGCCGCCCACGTGGAAGCCCCACAGCTCGCCGCCGAGCTGCCAGGGGTCGAGTCCGGCCGCGGCGACCCGCGAGGCGATGAAGACGTTGTCCACCGGGTCCCGGGCGAGCAGGTCGAGCACCTCGCCGAGGTCGGCGGGGCCGAGCACGCGCGCGGCGGCGGACGGCGAGAGCAGCCGGGTCATCATGTTCACCGGGGGCTCACCTTCCGGCGCCGATTCGACGCCGTGGGCAGGGGCACGGCGACGCCGCGGTGGGCGCGGGCGTGGCACTCAAAAGGCACAGCACCACTGTAAGCCCTGGACCCGAACTTGTAACAAGGGCGAACTTCCGGCGAACAACGCAGCCGGTCGCCGCGGACTGCGGGACCGGCTGCTTAGACCTGCTTTGTCGTGGCTCCATGCGTGCCCGGACAGGTGGCGCGGCAGTAGCGCGCCGACTTCGGGGCCCGCCCGCGTCAGCCCGCGGAGACCTGCGGCTCGCCCTCGCCGAGGTCGGCGCCGAGCTCCTCGGCCAGCCGTGCGGCCTCCTCGACGAGCGTCTCGACGATCCGGGCCTCCGGCACGGTCTTGATGACCTCGCCGCGCACGAAGATCTGACCCTTGCCGTTGCCCGAGGCCACACCGAGGTCGGCCTCGCGAGCCTCGCCGGGACCGTTGACGACGCAGCCCATCACGGCCACCCGCAGCGGCACGTCCAGGCCCTCGAGCGCCGCGCTGACCTGGTCGGCCAGCGTGTACACGTCCACCTGGGCCCGGCCGCAGGACGGGCACGAGACGATCTCGAGGCCGCGCTTGCGCAGGCCGAGCGACTCCAGGATCTGGTTGCCGACCTTGACCTCCTCGACCGGCGGAGCGGACAGCGACACCCGGATCGTGTCCCCGATCCCCTCGGCCAGCAGCGCGCCGAAGGCCACCGCGGACTTGATGGTGCCCTGGAACGCCGGACCCGCCTCGGTCACCCCGAGGTGCAGCGGGTAGTCGCAGGCCGCGGCGAGCTGCCGGTAGGCCTGGATCATCACCACCGGGTCGTTGTGCTTGACCGAGATCTTGATATCCCGGAAGTCGTGCTCCTCGAACAGCGAGCACTCCCACAGCGCCGACTCGACCATCGCCTCCGGCGTGGCCTTGCCGTACTTCTCGTAAAGCCGCGGGTCGAGCGAGCCGGCGTTGACGCCGATCCGGATCGGGGTCCCGAGGTGCTTCGCCCGCCGGGCGATCTCGCCGACCTGGTCGTCGAACTTGCGGATGTTGCCCGGGTTCACCCGGACCGCCGCGCAGCCGGCATCGAGCGCGGCGAACACGTACTTCGGCTGGAAGTGGATGTCCGCGATCACCGGGATCTGCGACTTCTTCGCGATCATCGGCAGCGCGTCCGCGTCGTCCTGCGAAGGCACGGCCACCCGGACGATCTGGCAGCCGGACGCCGTGAGCTCGGCGATCTGCTGCAGGGTGGCGTTGACGTCTGAGGTCAGGGTCGTGGTCATGGACTGGACGGACACCGGGGCGTCCCCACCGACCGGCACGCCGCCCACGTTGATCTGCCGGGATACCCGGCGGGTGGCGAGGGGCTTGGCCGGGACGGTCGGAGTGCCGAGTGCGACGGCGGTCATCGGTCGGGGTCTCCTGCGAGTCGTGACGAACCTGCTACGACGGTTCCCATTACACCAAGATTCTCGCCGCGGCCGGAGGTGCTACTACTGCAACGCTACGGTACGTACTTCCGAACGGTGGACTCCGGTCGCCAAACGGCGCCGGGTCTTCACTCGATCTTCACCCGAGGTGGATCGGGTCCGACACGTCCGCGACGACCAGCAGCACCGTCAGGCACACGAAGAACAGCAGGAACCCGTAGGCGACCGGCATCATCTTGTTCAGGTCGACGCGGCCGGGCTCGGGCCGGCGCAGCAGCCGGTAGGCCCGCTTGCGCGCCTCCTCGTAGAGCAGGATCGCGATGTGCCCGCCGTCCAGCGGCAGGATCGGCAGCAGGTTGAACACGCCGATGAAGACGTTGACCTCGGCCACCAGCAGCAGCACAGAGCCGAGCCCGCCCTGCTGGTAGAGCGTGCCGCTGACCTCGGCCATGCCGACCACGCCGACCGGGCTGTCGGTAGATCTCTGGGTGTGGTCCACGGTCGAGCTGAACAGCTTGGGGATCGAGGCCGGGATCGAGCCGAGCCCGGTGAAGGTGTCCTTGATCGAGGCCCAGAACTGGTCGCCGCTGGTCTTGATCGCGGCGATCGGGTTCGAGTGCACGGTGTTGTAGCCGAGGGTGATGCCGATCAGGCTGCCCTTGCCGGTGCTGCCGTTGGTCTCGGTCACGGCGGTCGAGGTCACCGGGGTGACGGTCGTGGTGTGCGTCGCACCGTGGCTGTCGGTGTAGGTGATCGTCGCGGCCTTGCCGCCGGGCAGCGCGTGCAGCAGGTTCACCAGCGTCGTCGCGTCGGTCGCGGCCTTGCCGTCAACCGTGGTGATCTTGTCCCCGGCGACCAGTCCGGCGGCCGCGGCCGGAGTCTTCTGAGTACTGCTGCAGCCGGTGGTCGCGCCCGCGTTCGTGCCGCTCGGCACCATGCACGCGGAGACTTCGCCGACGGACGTGTTGCTCTGCTGCGTGCCCCAGGCCATCGGGATGAAGGCGAACAGGAACAGCGCGATCAGGAAGTGCATGATCGAACCGGCCGAGAGGGTCAGCAGCCGCTTGCGGGCCGGCTTGTTCTTCAGGGCCCGGTCCTCGTCGCCCGGCTCGATCTCGTCGAGGTCGGTCATCCCGACGATCTTGACGTAGCCGCCGGCCGGGATGGCCTTGATCCCGTACTCGGTCTCGCCGCGCTGGAAGGACCACAGCCGCGCGCCGAAACCGACGAAGAACTCGGTGACCTTGCCGCCGGACCAGCGCGCGCACATCATGTGGCCGGCCTCGTGCAGCACGATCGAGATCAGCAGAGCGAGCACGAACAACAGCGCGCCTACGACACCCACGCTTGATAACCCGCCTTCGCTCGCCTGTTCACTACTCTCCCGCGCCCTGCCCGGTATGCCGGGATAGACGCGCGAACACGGGCGGAAAGTTCCGCCGCGTGCCACCGCCATGGGTTGAGTCGTGCTTTAAAAGTACCGCCGGGTCCGCGCGCGTTCACCCGCGCCGGTGTCCCGCACCCACCCTACCGAGCGCGGGCGAGCAGCGCCGCACGTTCCCTGGCCCAGGCGTCCGCCGCGAGCACCGCTTCCAGGGTGAGCTCGGCGCGGCCGACCCGCTCGGGCGAGGCCTCGTGCTCGGCGACGACGGCCGCGACGGTGTCCACGATCGCGGTGAACGGGATGCGGCCCTCCAGGAAGGCGTAGACGCAGGCCTCGTTGGCACCGTTGAACACGGCCGGGCTGGTCCCACCGGCCTCGCCGACGTGCTTGGCGAGGGTCACGGCCGGGAAGGCCTCCTCGTCCAGCGGGAAGAACTCCCAGGTCGCGGCCTTGGTCCAGTCGCAGGCCGGGGCGGCGTCGGCCACTCGCTCCGGCCAGCCCATGGCGAGCGCGATCGGGATGCGCATGTCCGGCGGCGAGGCCTGGGCGAGGGTCGAGCCGTCGTGGAACTCGACCATGGAGTGCACGATCGAGGTCGGGTGGACGACGACCTCGATCCGGTCGTAGGGGACGCCGTAGAGCAGGTGCGCCTCGATGATCTCGAGGCCCTTGTTCACGAGCGTGGCCGAGTTGATGGTCACCAGCGGCCCCATCGCCCAGGTGGGGTGGGCCAGCGCCTGATCCGGCGTCACGTCGTGCAGTTCGTCGCGCTTGCGGCCGCGGAACGGGCCGCCGCTGGCCGTCACGATCAGCTTGCGCACCTCGTTCGCCGTGCCGCCGCGCAGGCACTGGGCGAGGGCCGAGTGCTCCGAGTCGACTGCCACGATCTGCCCGGGCGCGGCCAGCGAGGTGACCAGGTCGCCGCCGATGATCAGCGACTCCTTGTTGGCCAGGCCGAGGGCGCGCCCGGCCTTGAGCGCGGCGAGGGTGGCGTGCAGCCCGGCCGCGCCCTCGATTCCGTTGAGCACGAGGTCGCAGTCGTACGCGGCGAGCTCGGCCACGCTCTCCGGCCCGGCGAGCAGCTTGGGCACCCGCGCGTCGCCGACGCCACTGTGTTCATTCAACCGGGCCCGGCGTTGTACCTCGGCATAGAGTTCGAGCTGCACGTCCTGCGCCGCCGTACCCTTGGCCACCGCGACCACCTCGACGCCGAGGTCGAGCGCCTGCTCGGCGAGCAGCCGCGGGTTCTTGCCGCCGGCGGCCAGCGCGACCACCCGGAAGCGCTCCGGGTTGCGCTTGACGACGTCGATCGCCTGCGTGCCGATGGAACCGGTAGAGCCGAGGATGACGATGCGGCGAGGGCTGCTGCTCGAGTTCTCCATGGGGCCCATTCTCGCGTAGGGCTCCAACGCGATCCAACGGCGGTCGGGGTTAGTGCGTTGCGTGAAAGATCCCATTTTCTGAGATAACGCGGTGAATGTGCAATTGCATGCCGCCCTCGGTTAGGTTCCCGTCGATTCGCACGGTATTGACATGACGGGGATACGAGGATGGCGATGAGCGCGGTTTCCCGGTACCTGGCGGAGCGCTGCGCCCGCTGGGAGGCGCGGCAGGCGGGCTGGGGCGGCCCGATCTTCCACGGCCGGGCACGGCCGGGGGCCGACGATCTGCTGCTGCTGTCCAACGACTACCTGGCGCTCGGCGGCCACCCGCACGTCGTTGCGGCGCAGACGGACTCGCTGGCCAGGCACGGCAATGGCCTGCTGATGTCCGGGGTCTACACCCGCGATGAGGACCCGGCGCACGAGCTCGAACTGCGCTTCGCCGCGTTGCTCGACGCGCCGGCGACGATGCTGTGCCAGTCCGGCTGGTCGGCGAACGTCGGCCTGATCGGCGCGATCGCCGCGCCGGACGAGCCGGTCTACATCGACGCGCTGGCGCACGGCTCGCTGTGGGCGGGCATCGAGGCCGCCCGAGCGACGCCGCGCCCCTTCCCGCACCAGGACATCGAGTACCTGGAACTGCTGATCAGGCGGCACGGCCCGGGCCTGATCGCGGTCGACACCATCTACAGCGTCACCGGTGACCGGTGTCCGCTGGCCGCACTGGTCGAGATCGCCGAGCAGACCGGCTGCCGCCTGATCGCCGACGAGTCGCACGCCCTGGGCGTCCTGGGCCCGCGCGGCGCGGGTCTCGCGGCTGAGCTAGGGCTGAGCGGACACGTGGACTTCCGCACGGCCAGCCTCGCGAAGGCCTTCGCCGGCCGCGCGGGCCTGATCGCCTGCCCGAGACGGATCGCCGAATACCTGCCGTTCCACGCGCACGGCGCCGTGTTCAGTTCGACTCTGCTGCCGCACGACGTGGCAGGGCTGGCCGCGGTGCTCGACCTGGTGGTTAAGGCGGACGACCGCCGTTCCAGGCTCCGCGCAAATGCCGGGGCCCTGCGCGACGGCCTGACCATGCTGGGTTACGACGTGTCCCCGAGCAGCAGCCAGATCATCCCGCTGCAGCCGGGCGGCGAGCGCGAGGTCGCCCGTTTCCAGGGCCTGCTCGACGCCCACGGCGTCTTCGGCGCCGCGTTCATTCCGCCCGCCGTGGCCAAGGACCGCTGCGTGCACCGCCTGTCCGTGCACAGCGAGCTCGGCGGGCCGGAACTGGTCCGGATCCTCGACGCCTGCGCCGCGGTGCGCGAGGAGTCCGGCATGCACGACTGGAAGAGCACCCGCCGCCTGCGCGCGGCCCGACCCGAGGAAGTGGCCGCATCGTGCTGAGGAACAGTCAGATCGCCGCAGAGCAAGGCGCCGGGGCAATCGAGGCCATCGAGGCCAGGGACGAGCGGATCACCGAGCTGGTGTACGAGCAGCTGGACCTGGAGCCGGGCACGCTCGGCGAGCAGGACCTGTTCGCCGACCACGGCGCAGACTCGCTGGGCCTGCTCGGCGTGCTGGCCGCGCTGGAGAAGGAGTTCAAGGTCGTCATCGAGCCCGCGGAGCTGGAGCGGATGGACTGCCTCGCCGGGGTACGCGAGGTGCTTGGCGAAGTCGCCGGATGGCAGGCGTGACGGAGGTCCGCGAGCTTCGGCCGGGCCTCGACGCGGCCGAGTGGGCCGAACTGGCCGGGCTCGCTGCGCGTGCAGAGTCGGTTGAGCAGGCCGAGCGCGCTGCGCGGGTTAAGCAGCCAGGCCTCGGCGCGGCTGAGCGGGTCGCGCAGGCCGAGGGTCCTGCGCGGGCTGAGGCAGCTAAGGGTCCTTCGCGGGTCGAGCAGCCACGTCCGATCGCGGTCGATTGGCCGGGCGGCCGGTTCTCCTCGCCGGACCGCCGCAGGGTCGTGGTCACCGGTCTCGGCGTCGTCTCCTGCATCGGCATCGGCCCCGTGGAGTTCGCCGCGGGGCTGCGGGCCGGACGCAGCGGCGTCGCCCCGATCACCGCCTTCGACACGGCCGGATACGCTCACTCGAATGGCTGCCCGGTCACCGGCTTCGACCCCGCCGATTGGGTGTATCACGCCCCGTTACCCGAGCTCGGCCGTGCCTCTCGCTTCGCCGCCGCGGCGGCCCGGATGGCCGTGCTCGATTCGGGTCTCGCCCCCGCGAAGCTGCGTGCCGCGCGCTGCCAGATCTCCATCGGCACGACCGACGGCGAGTCGCACGACCTCGACCGACTGGCCGCCGCGTCGGTCTCGGCCGCACCCGTATCGCACGATGAATCTGCCGACTCCTCGTCCCGCCTGTCCCGGCTCGCCCGGCGCTCCCGCGCAACACGCCTGTCCGCCGCCGTCGCGCAGGAACTCGAACTCCCGGACGCCGAGGTCGTCACGATCGGCACGGCCTGCTCCGCGGGCAACTACGCCATCGGCAACGGGCTCGACGCGATCCGGTACGGCGACGCCGACTTCGCGCTCTGCGGCGGCGCCGACGCGATCTGCCGCAAGACCTTCACGTCCTTCTACCGGCTCGGCACCATCGCGCCCGACTGCTGCCGCCCCTTCGACGCCGACCGCAAGGGCATTCTGACCGGCGAGGGCGCGGGCGTGCTGCTGCTCGAAAGCCTCGACTCGGCCGTCGCACGCGGCGCCAGGATCTATGCCGAGGTGCTCGGGTACGGCCTGAACTGCGACGCGCACCATCCCGTCGCGCCGCTCGGCACGAGCGTGGCCCGCTGTATGGCGCTCGCGCTCGAGGATGCCGGGGTGAAGTCCGCCGAGGTGGACTTGATCTCCGCGCACGGCACCGGCACCAAGGCCAATGACGCGACGGAGAGCCGGGCGATCCGCGAGGTCTTCGGCTCGGCGCCGCCGCGAACCATCTCGCTCAAGTCGATGCTCGGCCACTCGATGGGCGCCGCGAGCGCGCTCGGCGCCGCCGCGTGCTGCCTCGCACTCACCCACGGCTTCATCCCGCCCACGATCAACCACGAGCGGACCGACCCGGACTGCGGCGACATCGACTGCGTGCCGAACACCGCCGTCGACGCGGAACTCGGCGTCGTGGTCAACAACGGGCTCGCGTTCGGCGGGAACAACGCCGTCGTCGTGCTCGGCAAGCCGGAAAGGATGCGATGACCCCGTCCCCTTCCCCGCCCCTGCTTCGGCTGACCGCGTGGTCGGTCCTGTCCGCGTACGGCCATGGGAGTGAACCGTTCCGGGCCGGAGTGCTGACGCGGACTCACCCGGACGGGCCAGACGATCCTTATCCCTCATACAGCGCAACCTCGGCGTCGTCATACGGTGCCGTCCCGATTCCCGGCCAGCGCGCGCGACTCGTCCCCGGCTTCGATCCGCGAGAGGTCCTGGGCCGCAAGGGAACGCGCACCATGGATCGGGTCACCGGGCTGGCCGTGGCCACTGTCGGCCATCTCGTCCGAGACGAGGATCGCGGCGCGCGCACGGCCCTCGTCCTCGGCACCACGACCGGCAGCGCCCAGTCGATCATGGACCTGACGCGCGCGTCGCTGACCGGTGAACGCCCCTTCGACGTCGAGCCCGCGACCATCCCGAGCTCGGTGATGAACTGTGCCGCGGCGCAGTGTGCGATCTGGCATCGACTCGAAGGGCCTAACGCGACGCTCGCCTGCGGTCAGACAAGTGGGCTATTCGCGCTCGGATACGCTCGCAGACTGCTGATCGCGGGACGTGCCGACGCCGTTATCTGCGGTGCGGCCGAGGAGTATTCGTATTCCCGCGCCTGGCTCGAACAACTCTCCCGGCCAATGTCCGGCGTGGCCATAGACACGGTCATGCTGGGCGAGGGCGCCGCGGCACTTCGACTGACCTTCGACCCGGGCCCGGCAGAGTCCGTACTCGCCACCGTGCTCGCGGTCGATTCCGGTTACGCCGCGCCCGAGGCTTCCGTCGAGAACGCCGTGCGCCGCGTCGTTCACCGTGCCCTGGAGCGTGCCGGGATCGAGGATTCGCGCGAGGTCTGGGCGGCCCTGCCCTCGGGCCTGTCCCCCGCTGAGCACTCCACGCTGCTCGACCTCTTCGGCGCGGCGGCCGTCGATCGTCTGCCGGCGCCCGGCGAACTGCTCGGCGACACCGGCGCGGCCACGGCGGCGTTTCAGATTGCCGTCGCGTTGGCGGTCGCTCCCGAAGCGCCCGGCCGCGTCGTCGTCCTCAGCTGCACGGATCCCGACGGCACTGTGGCCGCGGCCGTGCTCCGCCTCGGAAAGGAATCCTGATGGTCGTCGCTTCGAACAAGGTCGCCCTCGTCAGCGGAGGCTCGCGCGGAATCGGCGCGGCCACGGTGCTGCGCCTCGCCGAGGACGGCTGGGACGTCGCGTTCTGCTACCGCGCCGACGAGTCCGCGGCGAACCGGGTCGAGAAGACGGCCGGGGAGCTCGGCGCGCGGGTCTTCGCGATGCGCGCGGACATGGCGCACGCGGGCGACGCCGCCGACTTCGTGCGGCGTGCCGAGGACGCGCTCGGTCCCGCCGAAGCCGTCGTGGCCTGCGCCGGGATCACTCGCGACCGGCCGCTCGCGCTGATGACGGACGCGGACTGGCACGAGGTGCTGGACGTCAACCTCGACGGCGTCTTCCACCTGTGCCGGGCCGCCGTGCTGCCGATGATCCGTCGGCGCCGGGGCTCGATCGTCACGCTCTCCTCGGTCGCCGGGATCCACGGCAACCTCGCGCAGACCAACTACGCCGCGTCCAAGGCCGGGATCATCGGCTTCACGAAGTCGCTGGCGAAGGAGTCCGGCCGCTACGGTGTGCGGGCGAACGTCGTGGCGCCCGGCCTGATCGACACCGACATGACGGCGAAGCTCTCCGAACAGGCGCGGGCCCGGCTGCTCGCGGGCGTGCCGCTGCGCCGCTTCGGCACCTCGGAGGAGGTCGCGGACCTGGTGTCCTTCCTCGTCTCCGAGCGGGCCGGCTACGTCACCGGCAGCGTCTTCGAGGTGCACGGCGGGATCTCGCTCTGACCGTTCTGGCCGCCCTTGCCGCCCTGGGCCGGGAACTGACTCCGCATCAGCCGGTGTGAGCGTTCGAGGACGTCCGACGGTTCGAGCGCGGGGCGCAGCGCGGGCATGAAGTGCAGCCACAGCTGCGTAACCCGCTCCTCGATCTCCGCACGCTCGTCGAGCGCGTCGGACACGAGGTGCGTGCCGAAGAACGCGCAGACCAGCACGGACGCGGCGGAGCCCGGGTCGACCCCGGCCCCGATCCCGCCCTCGAGTCTCGCCTGCGCGAGCATGTCGGCCATCGTCTCGATCCAGCCGACAAAGGGCTGCGGCATGGCCGCGTCGATGCCCTTGCGCTCCGTCCACAGCCGCGAGCCCGCGCGCACCAGCACGTCGTCCCGGAACGCGCGGGCCACCTCGAAGCTGAGCAGCACGATGTGTTCGAGGGCTGATCCGGGCAGCGCGAGTACGCGTTCGATGATCGGCGGCCAGGCGGCGAAGTGCTCCTCGACCACGGCCAGCGCCAGGTTCTCCTTGCCGCCGAAGTGGAAGTAGAGCGCGCCGCTGGTCACCCCGGCGCCGCGGGCGACGGCGCTGACGCTGGTGCCCGCGTATCCGTGCGTGTCGAACAGTGCTGCGGCGGACTCGAGAAGCGCGAGCCGGGTGGCCTCTCCGCCGTCCGCCATGCACCATCCCGATCGTCTAGTCCGGCACCAGGTTGATTGAGAATATCAGGACAGGTCGGACACGGCGCGTCAAGATGCGAAGACGGGTACAAGTCATTTATATATTCACATGACGGATATCGACTTGCTCGCCCAGCCCGCGTTGAACCGCTCGGCACTGGTCGCCCGGGAGTTCGTGCACCGCCTCGCCCCGTCCCAGGTGCTGCTGACGGACGTGCGGGCCACCGGCCCGGACGAGTACCGGGCCGCCGCCCAGTGGCCGCGGGCCCACCCCACCTTCGACCGTTCGGGCAACGGCCGGCACGACCCGCTGATGGTCGCCGAGACGCTGCGCCAGCTCGGGATCTACCTGCCGCTGCGCTTCTACGGCGTGGCCGCGGACTCCCGGCTGCTGATCGAGGAACTGCGCTTCACGCTGAACCCGGACGCCGAGCCGCACGCCCGGTACGCCGGCACGGAAATCACCTGCACGGTGCACGCGGAGCGCCTGGGCCACCAGGGTGGTCATGCGCATGCGCACCCGGACGGGGGCAGCCGCCAGGTTGCGCCCGGCGACCACGGTCCCGGTTCCGATTCCGCGCACGCCGCCCACGCCTCGCCTGCCTCGCACGTGTCGCGCGGGGACGCGGACGGGGCCGGGCGGCTGCGCAATCTCGGGCTGCGGCTCAAGCTCTCGGCCGAAGGACGCGAGTTCGCGCGGGCCGACGGGGTGGCCCGCATGCTGAGTCCTGCCGCGTACCGGGCGGTACGCAGCCGGACGCAGGGCGAGTCAGCGCCCGAAGACGCGAATCTGCGGCTGACGGCGGTGGACCCGGATCGGGTGGGCGCGCTGTGGCCGCAGGACGTGCTGGTGGCGGTGGACGGGCGCGGGGCCGTGCGGATCGCGCCGGCCGACCCGTACCACCCGTTCTTCTACGACCACCCGAGCGACCACATCACCGGGATGATCCTGATCGGCGCGGTGCAGCAGACCGCCGCGCTGCAGGCGAACGAGCCGCGGCTGCGGCTGCGCTCGTGCACACTGAGAGCTCTGCGATTCACCGAGCCGGGACCGCCCGCCACCGTCGAGATCGGCCCGGCCGGACGCTTCGAGATCCGGCAGCGCGGCACCGTGACGGCCACCGGCGAGGCCCGCTTCGATCTGTGATCCGCAGATCCGGGGCCGCGCCGGTGGACGTGTGTCGCTGCTTGTCGCTACCTGGCGTCGCGTGTCGTCGCGTGTCTCAGAGGTCGATGCCGGTCAGCACCAGCACCCGCTCGTACGTGTAGTCCGCCATCGCGTACTTGATGCCCTCGCGCCCTACGCCGGAGGCCTTGGCCCCGCCGTAGGGCATCTGGTCGGCGCGGAAGCTCGGCACGTCGCCGATGATCACGCCGCCGACCTCGAGTTCCCGGTGCGCGCGGAAGGCGGCCTGGATGTCGTGTGTGAACACGCCCGCCTGAAGACCGAACTGCGAGTCGTTGACCAGCGCGAAGGCCTCGTCCGTGCCCTCCACCCGCTGCAGCACGAGCACGGGGCCGAAGAGCTCCTCGCGCACCGCCTTCGCGTCCATCGGCACGTCGGCCAGCACGGTCGGCGCGTAGCTGGCGCCCTCGCGCTTGCCACCGGCCAGCAACGTCGCGCCCGCGGCCACCGCCTCGTCCACCCACGACTCGACCCGCTGCGCGGCGGCCTCACTGATCAGCGGGCCGACGTCGGTGGAGGCATCGGTCGGGTCGCCCACACCCTGACGGCCCACGGCCTCCACGATCTTCGCGGTGAGCCGGTCGTAGATCGAGGCGTCGACGATCACGCGCTGCACCGAGATGCAGGACTGCCCGGCCTGGTAGTTGGAGAACGTGGCGATCCGGTTCGCGGCCCAGTCCAGGTCGGCCTCGGACGAGTAGTCGGCCAGCACGACCGCCGCCGCGTTGCCGCCGAGCTCGAGGGTGACGTGCTTGTGCGGCGCCTGACCCTGGATCAGCTCGCCGACGACGGTCGAGCCGGTGAAGGAGATGACCGGCAGGCGCGGGTCCTCGTTGAGCGACGCCATCCGCTCGTTCGGCACCGGGAGGATCGACCAGGACCCGGCGGGCAGGTCGGTCTCGGCGAGCAGCTCGCCGATCATCAGTCCGGCCAGCGGCGTGGCCGGGGCGGGCTTGAGCAGGATCGGCGCGCCGACCGCGATGGCCGGGGCGACCTTGTGCGCGGCCAGGTTCAGCGGGAAGTTGAAGGGCGAGATGCCGAGCACGGCGCCCTTGGCGAAGCGCCGGACGATCGCGGCGCGCCCGATGGCCGCCGCGTCCGTGTCGAGGCGCTGAAGTTCGCCGCCGAAGCGCCGGGTCTCCTCGGCGGCCCAGCGGAAGACCGAGACCGCGCGGCCGACCTCGGCCTTGGCCCACTTGATCGGCTTGCCGTTCTCGGCAGTGATCAGCGCCGCGATCTCCTCGGTCCGCTCGCCGAGCCGCCGCGCCACGTGGTCGAGCGCCGCCGCCCGGGCACTGGCCGACAGCGCGGTCGTCGCCGGCACCGCGGCGTGCGCGGCGGCCACGGCCTCTTCGACCTGCGCGTCGGTCGGGATCGAGACCTCGGCGATCACTGCGCCGGTGTAGGGATTGGTGACGGAGAACGAGTCGGAGCCGGTGGCCGGGCGCCCGGCCAGCCAAAAACTGCGCAGTTCGGTAGACACGTGGCACTCCCTCGGGATGGCGGCGATCTCTCTCGCCACCTTAATTGCCCGCGCTCCGCGTGTCGCGCTACACAGTGCAGCCTAAATCGCCGCCACGCCCTCAGATTGACGCGTGTCGACGGTGGTGTCCTCAGCGCGCGACGCCCGCAGGGTCACGCGCATCGACAGTGGCGTCCTCGCCGCTAGGCCCTCAGATTCACGAGTACCGGCGGCGTCCTTATCCCGTCCGGCGTCGCGAGCGAGATGAGCGCGTGCCCGACCGGCACCTCGTTGATGATGTCCGAGGGCGACCAGACGTACCGCTCCACCGCCCGCGTCGCCACCGAGCGTTGGTACTGCGTGCTGGTCGAGCCGGTCAGCGCCTGCACCACCGACTTCTCGCCGCGGCCGAACCGGCCCGGGGAGCCGGGCGTGGAGCTGTGGCCGGTGGTGGTGGTCGTCGCGGTGCCGGTGGTCACGGTCGTCTCGGCGGACCACGAGGTGCCCCAGTAGTCCGCGAAGTAGCGCGCGTCGGCCGGCTCGACCCCGGCGAACACGGCCTTGCAGCCGGTGCCGGTGAACACGGCAGAGCGCAGGTGATCGGGGAACTGCGAGAGCGACTGGGCCAGCAGCACGATGCCCGCGTTCGCCGCCCGCGCGCGCTGCAGGCCCTCCACCACGTACTCGTCGACGAAGCGGCCGGCCTCGTCCACGATCAGGCCCTTGAAGACCTCGCGGTTGGCCTCGGGCGCCGCGACCACCTGGACGAACTGGGCGATGGCGAGCCGGGCGAGGATCCGCGCGGCCTGCGGCGAGCTGCCCTCCGGCAGGGCGATGCGCACCCGCAGCGGACGGTCGATCTCGCGCATCGAGAACTTGCGCGGACGGCCGTCGAAGAGGTCGATCAGCAGCGGCCGGTCGAGCAGCCGCAACCGCTCGTTGAGCAGCGGGACCGGGCTTTGCGTGAGGACGAGGTCGATCAGCTCACGCAGCAGCGGGTAGCGGCCGTTGCGCTCGTGGAACTCCGCGATGATCGAGTAGAGCGCGTTGCGGGCCGCCGAGTCCACTGCGGGGTCGCGCACCGCGCTGTCCGGCGGCAGGACGGCCCCGGCCAGCCGATCGGCCGCCTCCTCGGGTCCGTTCGCCCCGCCGAACAGGTCGAAGCCCCACGCGCTCGGCCCGGACTCGGCATTCGGGTCGATATCCACGTCGAAGAAGCCGGGCAGCTGCCGCTCGTCGAAGGCCGAGCCGGTCGGGTCGATGACGACGACCGAGGCCAGGCCGACGAGCGTCTGCAGGCCGAGAAGTTCGATGATCGGCCGGGCGAAGGACCGCGTCTTGCCCGCTCCGGGCGGGCCGACCACCAGCATGGAGGTGCGCAGCACCTCGGTGTCGAGCGCGAACCGCTCCTTCTGGTGGGTCGCCGGGTTCCGGTCGGTCTCCGCGGCCACGCCGAGCTGGGCCTGTCCGGTTACCAGGTCGTGCTGGACGAGCCGGGGCATCGGCAGGTCGCGCTGCCCGGAGGAGTGCAGGAACGCGCCGCCGCCCTCCTCCTGGATGGCCACCGCTATCGGCGCGAGGTTCGAGGCGCCGTTGCGCCGGGCTGTACTCTGCACGACCCGGGCCACCCGGACGTAGTCCACGTCGGTGAGCTCGCCGGTCGCGACCTCCTCATCCAGCCGCTGCGCCGCGTCCGTGAAGCCGGCCTCGCGCAGGTCGGCCCACAGGTCGGGCCGCGGCTTCGGCACCGGCGCCGGCTTCGGCGGCTCGGGGCGGTAGCGCAGCCAGAGCCAGCGGACCACGATGTGCCAGCGTCCGTACGTGCCGAGCCCGAGCACGAGGACCAGCAGGTAGACGAACTGCTCGGCCGCGTTGCTCAGGCCGATGTCGGAGAGCAGCAGGCCGAACGGAAGCAGCAGGCCGAGGTAGATCGGCACGAACAGGATCAGCGCGAGGCGGGCGCGGCGCCAGATGTGCGGCTCGAGCGGTCCCGGCCTTCCGGAGTCGTCCTCGTCGGAGCCGCGGCCGAAGGCGAAGACGCCGGGAACGTCGAGCATCCGGTCGCCGTGCACCCAGCGGACCAGGTCGGGCCGGGTCTGCTCGGTCCACGCCGTGCCGGACCAGTAGCGCAGCTGCGGCTGGCCGCTCGGGCACGGGTACCAGCCCTCCCGCATGCCCTGCCTTCGGGCGGACGCTCCCGCGGGTGCGCCGTCTTCCACCGTCACTGTGCCAGCTCCCCTGCCTGATAAAGGACACGCGCCGTCTTCCAACGTCACCGTGGCCGCCGCAGTGACGTCTCCCTGCCTGATGACCTGTCGGGTCGATGGTATCGATCCAGCGTGACGGCGACAGGCCGTCGGGGGATCGGATCCGGCGTGTCCGGGCGCCCGAACGGGCCGGCGGCCGACTCCCGCGTAGACACTGTGCGAAGGAACGTCCGGATATTGGCGACGATCTGCGAAGTGTCGCGGCGCCGGACCTTGGCTAGGGTCAAACCAAGCCCCCGCATGACGGAAGAGGAGTCCAGCTATGTCCGCGCTCGCCCACGGTGGTCCCAGCATCCCGCAGGAACGCCGCCTCCTCACCGAGATTCCGGGCCCGCTCTCGCGGGAGCTGTTCGAGCGGCGCAACGCGGTCGTGGCGAACGGCGTCTCGACCACGCTGCCGGTGTTCGTCACCCAGGCGGGCGGCGGCGTCGTGCAGGACGTGGACGGCAACTCGCTCATCGACTTCGGCTCCGGCATCGCGGTGACCAGCGTCGGCAACAGCGCCGAGGCCGTGGTCAACCGGGCGGCCGAGCAGCTGCGCCGGTTCACCCACACCTGTTTCATGGTGACTCCCTACGAGTCCTACGTCGCGGTCTGCGAGCAGCTGGCCGAGCTGACCCCGGGCGACCACCCGAAGAAGTCGGCGCTGTTCAACTCGGGGGCCGAGGCGGTGGAGAACGCGGTGAAGATCGCCCGCGCGTACACCAAGCGTCAGGCCGTCGTCGTGTTCGACCACGGGTACCACGGCCGGACCAACCTGACGATGGCGCTGACCGCGAAGAACATGCCGTACAAGGACGGCTTCGGCCCCTTCGCCCCCGAGGTCTACCGGGTGCCGATGGCCTACCCGTACCACTGGCCGACCGGCCCGGAAAACTGCGCCGAGGAGGCCGCCGCCCAGGCGATCTCGCAGATCGAGAAGCAGGTCGGCGCGAACAACGTGGCCGCCGTCATCATCGAGCCGATCCAGGGCGAGGGCGGGTTCATCGAGCCGCCGCTCGGCTTCCTGCCGAGGATCGCCGAGTTCTGCGAGGCCAACGGGATCGTGTTCATCGCGGACGAGATCCAGACCGGCTTCTGCCGCACCGGCGACTGGTTCGCCGTCGACCACGAGGGCATCGTGCCGGACCTGATCACCACGGCCAAGGGCCTCGCGGGCGGCCTGCCGCTGGCGGGCGTGACCGGCCGCGCCGAGATCATGGACGCTGCGCACGCGGGCGGCCTCGGCGGCACCTACGGCGGCAACCCGGTGGCCTGCGCCGGCGCCCTCGGCGCCCTCGACACCATGCGCGCCCTCGACCTGCCCGCCGCCGCCCGCCGGATCGGCGAGATCATGCTGCCCCGGCTGAACAAGCTGGCGGCCCGCTTCCCGCAGATCGGCGACGTGCGCGGCCGCGGCGCGATGATCGCGGTCGAGCTGGTCAAGCCCGGCACCAAGGACCCCGACGCCGCGCTCACCGGCCGGATCGCCAAGGTCTGCCACGCGCAGGGCGTGATCGTGCTCACCTGCGGCACCTACGGCAACGTGCTCCGTTTCCTGCCGCCGCTGGTGATCGGCGAGGACCTGCTGAACGAGGGCCTGGACGTGATCGAGGCCGCGTTCGAGCAGGCCACCGCGGAGTGTAGGCCGTAGCTGAATCTGTCAGTAGCGCGCTCGTTCTGTCAGGACTTCTGTCAGTAGCGCAGTCATCTTGTCAGCAGATCGCAGGGATGGGGCGGCTCCGCCGAGTACAGCGGTGGGGCCGTCTCCACCAGGTCCATAGGAACAGTCAAAACGTGAGGCGCAGTGATCACCCGGCGGGCCGACGCGTCTCGGCTGTCCGTCTCGGCCGCCGGGCCTTTCGCTACCTCAAGCTCGGCGGGCGGCCAGCCTCATGACGGGGAGCACACTTCCACCGCCAACCGTGCACGCAGGCCGCACTCCATCCGTCCCCGTCGCACAGCCGGTTCGACGGGCCGCGGCGATTCCCCTTCCCTTGGCCGGTGAGTCCCTTACGAGTTGGCTGGACACCGTCGCGCGACGCGGTGGGATCAGACGCTCGACGCTTCTGGGCAAGTGGGGAATCCAGCGACCGCTGACGGACAATCTCGTCGCTGAGGAGCACGTCCACAAGATCTGCGCGGCGACCGGGCTGCTGCCCGATGAGATCATCGGGATGACGTTTCAGAACATCAGGAACGTGTTGCTCCCGGGCCGCTCGAAGCATCCCGCACAGTTCAGTCGGCCTCGCTTAGCCCGCGACAGCATCTTCGACTCAGAGTCGAGTTGGTGCCCGCGCTGTCTGCACGAGGCAGAAGGTCGCTGGTACCTGCGCTGGAAGCTCGGGTGGTCGTTCGCGTGCGTTGAGCACCGTGTGCTTCTGGTGACCAGGTGCCCGGCATGCAGCGTCCACCCCGGGAACCTCACGTATCCGCCGGAGCATCGAGTGACGTGCGAGGGGTGCAAGCCCGAGGCACTCGCGGCAATGGATTTTCCGCTGCGGAGTAGAAAAGGTTGGGAAGTCTGCGGTTTCCCGCTCGCGCAGGTGCCGGTTCGCGGCATTTCTAGCAAGCATCTGCTTAAACTGCAGGCTCAGATTCAGGAGTTCTTCGCCCGTCCCTACAGCAGCCCACGGGGCGCCGGAACGTTGCCGTACTGGGTGCTGCCGTTGGCCCGCGCGATCATGCGGTTCGAGGCCTGGCAGTTCGCAGAGGGCATCGAATCGCCCCTTGCCGAAGCCCTCGAAGCTGACCTGATGGAATCTACGACGTTCAGGCCGCCGCTGGGTTACCCCGCCAAGGTGGCAGCCGCTGTGCACGCCGCGCACAGACTGGCCTCCACCGACGACCATGGCCTGATCACCCAGTTCGCCGATCTGGCCACGGAGGTCGTCGCACGGGAGGAGAAGGGCCGCCCTTACAGGTTCGATCCCACGGAGGCACCAGGCAGAGGCCACCCCGGCGAGCTCGCCAAGGCCGCATCGAACATTTTCCCGCCCGCGGTCTACCGTGAACTGCGCGATCGCGGGTTATTGGTTTACCTTCCCGACCTAGTCATAAATCGCTACGCGAGCCCACGTGTCTAGCTCGCAAGGAACGGTCGGGCTTCCTCGGCGAATGTCATCGACTCCGCTGCCGCTGCCCGGTGAGTCCTTTCTGTCCTGGGTAGACCACGCGGCGTCCGAAGCCGGAGTGGGGCGATCGACGTTCGCTGCTTCGCTCGGTGTAGGTGCCAAACTGCGCCTACCGACCACCATGAACCTCGAGCAGACGCTCAACAGTCCGCTCCGCAGCGCGATCGCTGCAGCCACCGGTCTCGCAGACAGCGAGATCGGCGGGATGTCCCTTTTCCGGTATTCCGAGACCGGCTTGCGCGGTATCGAGCGCGCCATATGGCGGCGTGCGGCCTACCAGCGCTGGGCGTGGAAGTCCTGGCTTCGCCGGGACCGCTGGGCGTGGTGCCCATCGTGCCTAGGCGAGAACAACGGCCGATGGATGCTGAACTGGTGCCTTGGTTGGTCCTTCGCGTGTGTCAAACACGCCGTCATGCTGCTGGACCAGTGCCCGGGGTGCGACTCCAGGATCTCCACGAGCGTAAGTCGCTGCGGTACCCTCCGCCTTCAGTGCGCGGCACCGATGACGGGCAAGAGTAGATGCGAGTTTCCACTCGATGAGGCGCCGACCCTGCCTGTCCTGGACACGGAGTTACTCGGGTACCAGCGGCGGATCGACGCCTGGCTCGACCTGGTGGGGTGTGAGGGTATTCCTCCGCTGCCCGAAGAGTTCGGGCCGCTGATGCAGTTCGTGCTGGAGGTGGCCACTCCTCCACTGGCCGAGTTCGCCGACCCGGCTTTCACCCATGACTACCTGTGGTTCAGCCTGTACAGCGGATGGAACAGCACGATGAGGCGGATGCGCTCGCGCAGAATAGCCGCTGCCGTACAGATCACAGCTATTTTGTTGGACTTCCCCAGCCCGCGCGATGCAGCGTGCTGGCTCCTGGAGACGGCCTTGGCTCAGATCCCTCCGGAAAGCACCTTGCTGTTGACGGCTACAGTCCCCGACCGGCAGTGGCCGGTGCTGCCGCGGGCGTTTGTTGATGTCTTCGCCGCGTCAGGCGTGCACATTCTCCCGGAACGAAAGCGCGACGCGTCGTACTGCGAGCAACCGGTCAGCTCGTGGTCGTGGTTGGAGACCAAGGCATAGCAGGCTATAGCAGGCAGGAGTGCGGGGGGTCGGCGCGATCGTTTCGCTTTTCCAGCCGTGGCCAACCTCCTGTTTCCCTTTCATGGCTGTCACGGCAGACGACTCCGCGGTTCGGGTTGATCACGGTCGATGGGGCTGTACGGGGACCAATGCGCCCGACGCACTCGCCCAGCACCAGTTCGGCCGGAGACCTGCGATAGGCCATCCGTGTGTCCTTGGCGCGTGCCCGCAGGCGGAGCCTTGCAGTGTGGGCGGACTTGCTACAGCTGGGAGGAGAGGTGGCGGGAGAGGACTCCCAGAGCCACGCGCACAAGCTCTCCGATACTCACGGATTTCGCGGCGGTCGCGAGCATCGTGGTGAAGTCGGCGTTGATCCGCGTCGGTTCCGGACCCAGCACATCGATGTCGACTGACGGCACCCGGAACTCGTCATCGAGGTTCTCGGTGATCGCCAGGACGTCGTCGTAGACGTTCGCCGAACCTTCAGCATCAACGCGGATCTTCCGCATTGATCCCTGCAAGGTCACCGCAGCCAGCCGGAACTCGCGCAGGTACTGTGAGATCTCCGCCCACGCCGCAGGTCGCGCGTTCTCCCCGAGGCGCAGTTTCCGCTTGTCGGCGGTCACTTGCACGGTCCATCGATCGGCGGCGAAGGTGAGCATATGCCCCTCTAGGCGCCAGCCGACCTGAGCTGCCGCATCGGCAGGCCGGCCGTCGAGGCGATGGGTCACAGCGGCGCGCGTGGCAAGCCACTGGTGCAGATTGGGCTCGACTAGCCGGGTGAGATCTAACCCCAGCAACCGGTCCCACATACGCTCAAGATCAGCCAGCGTGAGCATGGAGCCCAGGTAGGCCCAATACCGCGGCGAGGTCGTCACATCCTGGCGCGAGAGCAGGTACGGCACCAGAACGCCGAGTTCCGCCTCCGAGAGCCGACCGCCTTCCACGCCCTGCTCGAACTGACCGAGCACGAGGTCTGGCTCAAGGGTCCGGTCCCCGGACAAGCCCAGGCGCAGCAGGTTCGCCGCGCGGTTCAAACGGGTGGCGGCGGCGTCAAGGAAGAGCTCTTGAACGCTCGCGGTGAACCTGTCGAGCTGATCGAACTGCCCGTCCCTCGACAGGACAGGCCGGGACTGGCTCGCCAGCTTCTGCGCGGTCCCACCGACCAGCAGCCCTCGGCCCCCGCGCATCAGGTTGCTGCGAACCAGCTCGAACAGGGGCTCGGCCTCGGCGGCAAGCTGGCGTCCCCCACTTCCAGTCTGCCGGGGCGAGAGGTCGTCCAGCGCACCGGTGTTGGTCAAAAGCACGCTCGGAGCCTCGGGAAGCTCCAGTTTGACCTGCGCCTCAGCGCTCGGGTCCTCGCCTGTTCGCAGCGCGATCAGGACGGGGCTGAGGTCCGACAACGCTGTGACATCGTGTCCGGCAGCAGCAGCCTGCATCGAGTAACGCAGATATACCCCGCGCTCGGCTCGGCGCCCTGAGTCGGACCAGCGCAGGACCAGGTCGGGAGCGAAGCTGTGGTTGAAGTAGTCGGTCATGCGGATCTCGGCCGCCGGGTCGAGTGCCTCGAGTTCGGTGACTACCGCGTGCTTGACCCCGGCGATCAGGTCGTCCGTCCGCGGTGAGCTCAGCGCGACGTTAACCGCGTTCTGCAGGTTGATCGGACCCATCGCTACACGCCCTTCCGCTCGAGTACCTGAAACACCTGGAGCAGTTCCTTAGAAGTCAGCATCAACTGCTCATGCCTTCTACTCAACACGACGAGCCACAGGCGGGAGGCGACCCGTGCGGCGAGTTCCGTGTCGAACGCGGAGTCGCCCAACGCCTCCGGGTGCTCCTCGATCGCCGCCTTGATCTCCGCGCCGCTCGTCAGCTTGCCCCACTTGCTCTGGCTGAACGGATGCCAGGTCACCCACATGAACTCACGGCGCAGATCGCCGCGCTCATTGATCTCATGAGCGGTGATGCTGTAGGCGTTGGCCAGGTACTCGGTGTATTCGGCGGCCTGGTTTCCCACAGCGTCGTAGTTCTTCACCTCCACGGCCAGCGGATGCGGCTTGTCCCCCAGGAGGTGCCCAGCCATATCGTAGATTTTCTTACCGCCGTCCAGCCGCACGAGCGTGGTCTGGACCGAGTCTTCGTATACCGAGAACGGCAGCCTGATGTACGTGGTGCTCTCCAGGTACCGCTTGGCGAGCCGAACACCTTCTAGACCTTTAGCGTGCGCGCCCTCGGCCACCACTGACATGGAACCACGATATCGCTTCGCACCCCCCGCCATTCACGGTGAGTAACCATGGGTACGGATAAGGCTCATGTGACATACCGCGTCCCGCGTGACTGCAACCAGACCATTGAAGGACTGTGACCAGCCATCCGGAGAAACGACTCGGAATCTGGCGGACGAGGCCGCTCGAACAATCGGGTGCAGAGGTTTTCGCCGGCCCCAAGCTTGGTGGGCGCCAAACCAAGCTTGGCGCCGTCAAGCGTTCATTCCGAAGCCGGGTCCCGCGGGGCGTGAGGCCCGGACTCGTCGCCGTCCGAGACATCGAAGACTGCGAGCAGGCCCGAAGGGGCCGCATCGAGACCGCGCGCAAGGTTGAGGACGGTCGTCAAGCTTGGGTTACGCCGCCCGTGCTCGATGTAGACCACGCCGCGGAAACTCATCCCGCTGCGCTGGGCCAGCTCTTCCAGGGTGATCCCCCGGGCCTCGCGCATCCGCCGCAGGTGCATCCCGAACGCGTGGAGCGTGGGATCCGGTGGGGTGGGCGGCACGACACTGACTGGACCATCCGCCCGTATTTGACCACCATGAACAGCTGTGCATAATTTCTCCAGAATGGGTGGAAGACTGTGAGACCGCGCGGCTGCGAGCCGGTGCGGCCTGAACGAGCGACTGGAAGGTGACGGCTCGTGCCAGCAGTGCGGAAGTACCCGCCGGACGTGATGGAGCGCGCGGTGCGCATGGTCTTCGATATCCGCAGCCAGGACCCGCAACGCGCCGGGGTGATCGGCGCGGTCGGGGACCTGATGGGCATTCACCCCGAGGTGCTGCGGCACTGGGTGAAGAAGGCTGAGCCGGAAACCGCGGCCCCGGCCGTCGCTCCCGGCGAGGAGCGCGTGCAGACGCTCGAGCGCGAGGTCTCGGACCTGCGCCGGGCGAACGCGGTGCTCAAAGCCGCTGCGGTGCTGTTCGCCGCGGAACTACAGCACGACCAAGCGGGTTGAGCCCAAGCTTGGCCACACCGGACACCACCCTGGTGAGCGCCAAGCTTGGCAAACCTCGTCAACATTGGCCATGGGCTTCGGTGTCACGGTTCGTGGCGCTCTACAGCTGCCACGGCCGCCCCATCGCCGCGATGGACTGGATTGGGCACTACCTCAAGGAGTTGGCCAAGCAGCCATTCCCGCCCGCCCAAGCCGAGTGGGCCGCCACGTCGAACTGCCGTCCGGCTCGCTCCGCCCCTGGAGCAATCAGGGACTGGAGTAATCGCCGCCGTCGATCTGCGTTGGATCGCAGATGCCGATGACCGCACGACGCGCGATGTCGGCGACGCTGAGCCCGGCCTGCTGAGCCGCCTCAGCAATGTATTGGTAGGACTTTTCGTCGAGCGCGATCACGATAACCCGCTCAGGCGGCGCGTCGGGCCGACCCGTGCGGCCGAGCTCGATCAGTGCGTCCTCGTCGCTCGGCAGAAGCTGGTGGATCGTCACACCGAGGGCGTCGGCCAACGCGTGGAGCCGATCCAGGGTAATGCTGTGCCGCGCGGTCTCGACCTCGGTCAGGAAGGTGCGGTGCATCCCCGCCGCGGAGGCGAGATCCGCCTGGGTCAGGTTGTTTCGACGTCGCAGGACCCGTAGACGCGCACCGAGCGCGGCGCGTCGTCCGTCCACGAGGTCCTGATGGCTCACCACAGATGCACGGTAGTGCAGCGGGCCCCTTGTCTTCATGTTCCTGCACGGTCTACCCTCCTCAAATGTCTGAAGTTTTCTACATTACTTGATCACTGGTTGACGGGAGGAATCCGTGTCTCGGCCGACGAAGCCCGCCGGGCCGTTGGTGTCTGGCAGTGCGCCAGCTCAGTTAGCCTGGGCTTCGAGCAGCGCTGGAGTGAGAACTGCGCGACACCTGCCGCATGTCGTGGTGCCCGTCGAGGGTGAGTCGTTCGCCTCATGGATCGACCGGGTGGCCGCCGACCTCGACGTGTCGGGAGGGCACGCCGCGCTTGCCCTGGGGTTGCCGACGCGTATGGGTGCGGGAACCGTGCGGCCCCGGATGTTCGGGATCGCGGCGAGCGCGCCTGTGCTGACGGCGCTCAGCACGACCACAGGTCTTCGTGAGGCCGAGGTCAGGGCGATGCATCTGGAGCGCTTCGCGGGCGGTGCACTGGATTTCACCGGTCTGGATCTCGCGGCGGAGCGAACGCTGACCCCGCTGGTCGGGCGGGAGTGGGCCTTGTTCCACGCCAGCCGGGCCTGCGCGGCGTGCCTGGCCGAATCCGGCGGGGTATGGCCACTGTGGTGGCGGCTGGGGATCGCCGCGGTCTGCCCCGTGCACGCGGCGCTTCTGGTGGAGGCTTGCCCGACGTGCGGGATCGCTCTGCGCCGCGGTCAAGCCGGACGTGTTCGAGGCCTTACCCGGCGGGGAGTGGCCGATCCGCTGCGATGCGGCAACCTGGCCGGCTCCCGGGCTTGTGCGCAGGACCTCACGGCGCTAGCCACGCGCCCGGCACCCAAAGCGCTGGTCCGGATCCAGCAGGCAGTGCTCGATGTCGCTTTCGGAACTCCGGCCATCCTAGCCGGGGTACCCGGCACGGCTGCGGAGTTCTTCGGCGCGCTGCGCGCCTTGACCGCACTCGCCCGGTTCGCCGCCGACCCGCAGGAATTGCGCGGGCTCGCGGGAATGATGCCGGAGGCGCTCGACGCGTTCGCCGCCGAGAACGCCGCCCGTGCGGCGGTGCCGACCGGTGCGGCGAAGTTCCGAGCGATGCCGGCCAGCCCTGCGGTGTGCGCGGCCGTGTTGACGGCGGTGGCGCCCTCGCTGCTGGCGCTGGATGAGGACGGCGCGGCGGCAGCCCTGCGGCCGTGGGCCGAGGCTGCGCAGCGCCAGCGCGAGCTACGCGGCCATCACAACCCTTTGCGAGCGGCCCCACTGCCCGAGCAACTGGGCCGAATCCTGGCGAAGGTCACCCCCTCGCGGCACCGGCTCATCGGCGCGCAGGCCCGTCTTCAACCCCGCCGGGCCGCCTGGGAAACCAGACACATCCCCCACCTCGTCAACCAGGACGACTATATCGAACTGGTGTTCCCCCACCTTCCCCGCACCTCGGCGCTCGAGGGCAGACGTATCGCAGCCCTCGCGCTGGCCCGCGTGGCAGGGGCACCGACCTGGCGCGAAGCCGCACAAAGCCTCGGCATGGACCGGCCGGACATCCGCGCGTTGTGCGACCGGGCGGCCAAACGGATCGCCGATCCTGACGCCTTCTGGACCGCGGTCCTCAGCCTCGGCGCTCGCCTGGCCGGACGCGGCCTGATCGACTTCGCGGCGCGCCGGGCCGCGCTGGCCGGGCTGCTGGATGTTCCTGCCTCCGCCCTGGCCGGCGCAGCACGCCGCGCTCACTTGCCGATCACACCGGCCCGCCGAAGACTGGCTGCCGCATGGCTGTGGACGGACGTGACCAGCGGCGACTACCGCGACGCCCCCGCCTTGACCCAGGGCTGGGAGGCCGCCACCACCGCCTCACGGCGCACCTCCTACCAGCGCTTCGCCACCGCCCTCCCAGCAGCATGGGCTCAAGCGCTGACCGGCCACGGAATCCGACTCCTGACCAAGAAGGGCATCGCATGACCTCCGCTCCCGCCGACCTGGCACCGCGCCAACGCGGCGCCAGAGTGTTTCCGCTCCCCTTGACCGGCCGCTACCTGCGCATCCGCTACCTCGACAGCGACAGCATGGAACAGGTCGTCAGCCTTGAGCGGGCCCGCGGGATCCGGTTCGAGTCCGCACGCCCGATCCGCGAGATCCCCAGCTACGCGAACCAAAAGCACACCCCCGGCATGTACTGGTCAGTCACCGCCGACGACCTGGTGGCCTACGAAAGCCATCTGGAATCCAAGTGGCTACGCCTGCTGGACTTCGAGCCGGACGTGACCGCGCTGTGCACCCAGCCCTTCGATTTTGAGGGCCGCGACCAGGACGGACCGTGGCAGCACGTACCTGACATCTACGCCCGCCGCCAGGACGGAACCGTCCTGCTGGTCGATGTGAAGAATCCGACCCGCCTTGAGAGCCCCAAGGTGCTGCGCCAGGCCGAGCGCACCCGGGCGACCTGCGAACAGCTCGGCTGGAACTACCGGATGGTCGGTGAGCCCCATCCCCAGCTGTGGGCGAGCATCTCCTGGCTCGCCGGGTTCCGCCGCCCGCTGCACGCCGGGGCCGGTTTGGTCGACCGGATCCTGTCCCTGGCCGAAAGGCCCGTGGCGATCGGCGACCTGCTCAGCTTCCAACCTTCACCGGAGCTGGCCAGACCTGTGGTCTTCCACCTGCTCTGGCACCACCGCCTCGTGTGCGACCTGTCCAAGCCGTTGCGCGACTACACGCTCGTGCACACCGCCGAACACGCACGGGACTAGAACCATGAACCCGAAACTGCGGCTGGCCATGAACGACTGGGTGGAGTTCGACGAGGAACGCCACCAGATCGTGGGCTTCACCGAGATCGGCGTGCACCTGCGCTCGGAGACCGGGGCCCGCCAGATCATCCTCACCCAGGTCCTGTTGGCAGACGCCAGCTTCCGAGCCGCCGTAAACCCGCCGCCGCTCGAAGGCCCCGAAGCGATCGCCGATCCGCCCGCGATCCTGGCCGGCCTGCCCGAGGCACTGCGCGACAAGGCGCTGCGCCTGGAGGAACACCTGCTGGAGGCCACGACCGGCTACCGCTCCGGCGATCCCCTCGCGGCGCTGGAGGGCGAGCCTCACGAGGCTTACCACCCGGACAAGCCCCTGGACGCGCGGATTACGGCGAAGGCCGCGGAACTCGGACTCGAACCCCGCTCGGTCTGGCGGTATCTCGACCAGTGGCGCGACACCGGCCTGTGGGCGCTGGTCGACAAACGCAAGGCCCGCATACGCAACCCGCTGGCGAAACTCGACCCGAGGGTGATACAGGCGATCCGCGACCAGGCCGCGCACGAGAAGCTGAGCAGTAGCTCCACGATCACCGGCGCGTTCTACCGACGCACCCTCAACCGCTTCCGCGACGAGCACGGCGCGAGCCAGGAGCAGTTCCCGAACAAGGACGCGTTCCGCCGCGCCGTGGACCTGCTGCTCGACCGCCGCCCCTCCGATCCGGCCTACCAGCGCGCCAGCGCCGCGAACCAGCCCGACCGCCCGTTCGGCAACGTGATCGCCACCCGCCCCGGTGAGGTGGTGATGATGGACTCCACACCCCTGGACGTGATGGCCTACGACGCGGAGACCGACTCGACCGGGCGGGTCGAGCTGACCGTAGCCCTGGACCTGGCCACCCGCTCGATCCTGGCCTGGCGCCTGACCCCCGAGAGCACCAAGGCCGTCGACATCGGCCTGCTGCTGATGGACGTAATGACCCCCGAACTGATGCGCCCGGGCTGGGCCGACGTCCTGCACTACCGGACGCTCTCGATCCCCTACGAAAGGATCGTCGAGTCCGACGAACGCCTCGAGGCAGCGGCAGCCCGTCCGGTGATCTACCCCGAGTGCATCCTGTTCGACCACGGCAAAGCGTACAAGTCCGATGTCGTCAAACGCTTCTGCCGCAAGTACCGCATCGACATGCAGGACGCCCGCAAGCTCAAACCGACCGACAAACCGCAGGTCGAGCGCCTGTTCAAGACGATCAACGGGCAGTTCACCGAGCACGTGGCCGGTTACAAGGGCTTCAACGTCGCGCACCGCGGCCGCGACGCCGAGGCCAGGGCGAAGTGGAGCATCAACGAACTCGAGGAGTTCTTCGCCGAGTACGTCATCGCGGTCTACCAGCGCAAACGGCACGGAGGCCTGTTCCTGCGCGGCTTTCCAGAGATGAGGGTCTCGCCGAACGAGGCCTACGCCATGTCCATGGGCTCCGCTGGCTACGTGGACTGCCCGAACGACCCGACGATGTACTACGAACTGCTGCCCATCGAAGACCGCAAGATCCACCCGTACGGCGTGGAGATCGGCCACCTCTACTACAAGGCCGACATTCTCTACCGCTACCGAGGATCGGCCTCCCCGTATCCGAACGGTCTGTGGCCGATCCGCCTGGACCCGCGCAACCCCCTGCACGCCTACTTCCACGACCCCGCCGACGCACGCTGGCACATCCTGCGCTGGACCCACGCCCTCGACGAGCACCAGGCATTCACCGACATCACTCTGCGCGAGGCCAAACGCCTGGCCGCGCAACGCGGCAGCGCCCCGGATGATCAGAAAGCCATCGCCCAGGCTCTCTACGAACTGCAGAACCGCGCCGACGACAAGTCCTCCTGGACAAAAGCCGACCGCAAGCGCCAGACCCGCGACACCCACCGCGCCCAGGCCCAACGCCAGGACGCCGCCCGCGCAACACCCCCGGCCGACGAAGGCTCCGGACTGCACGCCATCCCCGACCATTCCGAGGCCGACGAGCTCGACCTTTCCACCATCGAAGGCGCGGAAGTATGGACCTTCGAACCACCCATCGAGGAGAGCGCATGAACCACTTCATGCACCCGGGCCTGGCCGAACCGCGCACCAAGGAGGAATGGCGCGGCTACCTCAACGCCGTCCCGCCCACCCGGCCGCACATGCCGCCCTACGAGATCTACCTGACGCTTTCCGACAACCATCGCGACCACCTCAACGACGAGCGGACCGACTACCACTCCGCGCTAGTGATCGTGCGCACCTCGCAGATGAAGAAGATCCACCGCATCATCACGCGCAGGATGCTCACCAACGCCCGCCAGGCCCCCGGCGCCCGCCGAGGCATAGTGCTCGACGGACCGGCCACGATCGGTAAATCCACACTGGTCAAGCTCTTCGCCGCCGACTACGAACGCACCCTGCGCCGCAAGCACCCCGAGCGCTACGCCCCGCGCTACATCGTCGAGAACAATCTGGTCGACTACACCCCGGTCGTCTACCTCAACATCCCGTCCCAAGCCACCCCCAAGGACCTGTCCCTGCTGCTGGCCGAGTACATGGCGGTCCACTATCGCACCGGGGCAACGAAGAACGCCCTAACCACCCGCGTGCTCGAAGAGATGCGCCTGTGCGGGACAGAGCTCGTCATCATCGACGACGTCCACTTCCTGGACCTCTCGGCCAAGGAAGGCAAGGTTGCCAACGACCACCTCAAATACCTCGCCAACCACACCGCCGCAACCTTCGTGTTCACCGGAGCCGACTTGAATACCTCGGGCCTATTCCTCGAAGGCACCGGCAGCACCCGGGCGACCCAGACCTCCGGGCGCAACACATTGGTCAAGATGACCGAGTTCCCGATCAAGACTGTCGGCGAGCAGCGCGAATGGGCCGACGTGATCAAGTCGATGGAAGACTCTCTTGCCCTCTACCGGCACCGACCCGGGAGCCTCCTCAAGCAGTGGAAATATCTGCACGACCGCTCAGCAGGCAGCATCTGCGCCCTGTCCGACCTGATCCGTGAATCCGCCATCGAGGCCATTCTGAACGGCGAGGAAGCCATCACCCGGAAGCTCATGGAGGAGATCGACATCAGCGAGCTCGCCCAGCGCCAGTACCAGGAGACCAAGCCGAAATCGACTAAGAAGGGCCAACGCGCCGCCGCGCTTGCCGTCGTGGGTTAGCGCCGTAAGGTTCACGCTGCTCGGTCGAGCTTGCTCGACCGAGCAGCGTAGCATTCAGAGCCCGTTCTCCCGAGGCTTGGGCGGTCAACAGGGGTGTTCACGAATAAGCCTGACCTGCGACTATGTCCATGATTATTCACCTTTCCCACCTATGAGGCTGCTCCAAGTCAGACCAGTGCGCTCTCGCGCCAGCGAGCGAAGAGGGGCCAATGCTGGATCTCCCGCAAGGTCAGCGTTCCGTCGGCGCGCAGTTCGGTTAGGAGGGCAAGCCCTGCCTCGTCCTCGCGAAGCAAGATGTACCGGGCCAGACGGAACGCCCGAGGTAAGGCATCGACGTCCCAGGCTTCGACTTCGCTTTGGATGGCGTCGGCACCCAGGCGCTGTTCGCGTAGCAGCCAGCAGTTGACGCGGTGCCGCTCACGCTCCATCGGGTCGTCGGTCAGCGCACCAGCGAGGTGTTCGTAGCCCTCAGCGCGTACCAGCGCTCCCATCGCGGTCGCGGTTACTGCGAGGTCGGTCGCGAGACCGGCGATTTGTTCCGCGACCTCGGGCGTTCCAGCTTTGAGCAGTCCGGCGATCGCGGCGGTCGCGAGCACTTCGCATCGGTCGATCGCCTCGCGCAGGTACTGCGCATCCAATTCGATCACCGAGCCGAGCTCCGGTGCTGGCACCGGTGCCCGCTTGGCGTACGCTGCATCGACGCGACCACGCCGGTGCACGAACAGGTTCCGGCGCGCGAACACTTCGGCCAGCAGCGGCCACTCGATGGTCAGGACGGACAGCTCCACGCCTCGGAGAGCGAGCTCGGCGCGCCATTTCTCCACGGCGCCACCGCTTCCGATGATCTTATGGACTGCATCATCGAGGGCGGGGTCCAGAATGCTGGACCACCCTCCAGCGTTGAAGAGCGCGCGGCGCAACACGGCTGCGACGAGCTGCTCCGCCTCGCTGCACACGGCGGAAAGGATCGCGGGAAAGGCGCGAGGGCGCCAGGGCCGCCTGACGACAGACCTCAAGTAGACGTGGGTGTAGGCCGTGGCATCCGGAGACTGGACTAACTGTGCGACCAGGCTCGTCACACGGGCCGCAGCCTCTGGCATGTCGAGCGGCTGAAACAGCTTCAGCGCGGCGGCGACCGGGTCTGTCTGGAATGCGACAATGTCAATGTCATCTGTGTTCAGCGCATCAACGGCTGCAGCCTGTTCCCGCTCCAGGCCGCCGAACAGCGCGTCCAGGCTCTCGCGCAGCGCAGGCGAGACCCGCGAAGCCGATGGATGTTCGTCGGCCAAGTCCCCCGCGGACATCCCGTTGATGCGCACCGCATGCTGTTCAGCGACCTCGACCAGTTCGCGGAGCGCCTCGGCCGAGCCCAACGCAGCGTTCATCTCGAGCATCAGGGAGTAGGACGTCGGGTCGCTCGCGAACCACGACGCCTCAACGTACGGCTCGTTCTTGCCACTGTCGGGCATAACCTTCACCTTTGTCAGGTCGTCAGATCTGGTTCGGCACGCGCAGTGGCACTGCTGGCTGCGATGTCGCCTGGCTGTCCAGGAGATCCACGAAGTACAGGTAGGCCGCCCTGGCCACCCACAGGGCCGATACGGTTGCGGCCTTCAGTTCGTCCACGTCAACCGAGCTGAACGTATCCTCGGTCGGTCCAGTGGGAAGTCCGTAGGTCACGTGCACCAGGCGGTGCGTTCCAGCGTTGCGAAGCAACTTGGCCTGCGCGTACATCCCGTTCTGGTAGTCCGCGGCGAGTTGCGCGAGTGCCAGTATGTGGAGCTTGCCCAGGTCGTTCGCGGCCAACGGGGGCCTTGCTTGGCCGGCCTTGGCGTCCATCCAGAATTCGCTGAATTTCACGCGGCTCGGCTTGAGTCCGGTTCCGAAATGCTCGTTCGCGGCCACGGCGATCTTATCGAGCACGTCGAGCACGCTGCGTTGGGCGAGCAGGAGCAGCGCGGGACCCTCGCCGTAGTAGGCTCCGTCGCCGGTGTTTGCGTAGCTGCCGGTGTCTTCGGGGTGTTGCAGCGGCGCCGCTTCATCGATCATCGTGATGCCGCGGAATGCGAGGCGCCGAGCGACGAGGTATTCGGCCTTGAGGACGTTGAAAGCCGCGAAAATGCGTGGGACTGCCGGGTCGTTGATGTCGCCGGTAACGCTCGTAACTGTCGCCGTGTCCCACCTGTCACTATCCGATCCGAGACCTTCGACGGTCGCGGTGAGCGCTAGCCTGTGCTCAACAATCCACTGCTGGTACTCGTCGAGCGCATCGCCGTCATGGGAGTAGTGGCCCTCGGTCGGCACCGTGCGCAGGTGGTCCCAGCGCTGCGCAGCCCCTTCACCTGCGATCTCTACGGTTCGAGGACGCAACTCGTGAGCCAGGAGTACGTAGTGGTTGTACACGGCTGCGAGGTGGCCGCGCTGACCACTGGGGCCCTCCATGCGCCGCCGCAGGAGCTCCGCGATGTTGCCCGCAGCGTTACCGTTGGTCGGCTCGGCCGCCAGCGCATCGGAGTAGGCCGCGTACGCCTCGACCCACCGGCCATCGTCGTCGAGTCTGTTGGCCAGGTTGCACAAGGCCAAGGACTGCGGTGCGGGAGGGAGAGCCGGATTGTGCGCCACCGATTCCAGCAACGTGCGAATCGGTCCCGATCGATCCAGATTGGCGAGCCGGAACTCGATCGCCGCACTCCAGCTCCGCTGAGCCGAGACCACGCCAGGATCGTCCTGCTCGGCAAGCTCGAGCAAAGCAGTCATTCCGTTGGCCTGATTAAGCTGTGCCTGCGGCACAAGAGTAAGCGGGGTAGACGGAGCACCTGCAAGATCCCTCGCCCAGCCGACACCGACCGTGAGACCATCTTCATCGCCCGCGTCGCCCGCCGCGTTGATCATCACCGCCGTAAGCATATACCCGGCCGCAGCACGCTCCATGTCGCTGAGCTGGGCTTTTTCCACCTCAGCGGCAATGCCGCTGAGCTCGGCCTTGACGTAGGGGTACCGATCGATCGGCTCGTTACTCAACGCGACGATCCGCGCGGAGAACGACTGTGGCTCCGCACTGCTCCCCGAACCGGTCATGGCCATACCCTCCACCGCGCTCTTATCGCGGGCCTCGATCCCGCCGATAGCCGCTCGGCGTAAGCGTTCCACCTCCAGACGGGAAACGCACGGCGTTTTCTAAATCTGACAATGCTCAGCACGGGATCCGTGCCAACTTAGCCCGTAGATCTAATTCTTACTCCGCGCTTAGCTGTTGGCGTCGGTGTTCATCACTCCCGCGGACAGGCCTTCAAACTTGGCAACCAGGACGGGATGGGTCAGCAGCGGGCTCATGGACGCGGAGGCGCGGTATCCCGGTGCCACGTTTGCCGCGATTTCTGCCCCGGTGTGGACGTACAGTTCGGTCCCGGCGAGGGCAGTCGGTGCCACGATCTGCAGCAGCAGCCCCTCGGGCAAGCAGTAGTTCACGGCGCCGGTGATGTATCCGACCTCAGCGAGGGCGTTCTGCTGCTCGGTGGTCAGCCCGGCCGCCAGTTGGGTAGCTCTGCGGTGTGCCTCCCCGACAATCTTGTTCGCCTCGTTTCGCGCCTCGGCGATGGCCATGTCGCACGTCTGCTGGGCGAGCATGAGCACACTGACCGCTGCGTTGTCATCTACGGCTTCCTCCGTCAACCGCGCGACGTCTGCGTCGACTCGGTCACGGACCTCAGAGCGCAGCTTTTCCGCGTCGGCTTGAGCCTGGGTGGCGAATTCGCCAGCCCGCTCTTCGGCTGCTGCGATGATCTGCTTGGCCTGCTGGCGGGCGGCAGCGAGGGTGTCCCCAACTGCGCGGGAATTGGCGGCCTGGGCGCGGCGGGCGGCTTTGCCGGCGGCGGACTTGATCTGTTGGACCGTCTGCCAGCGCTGTCGCCACTCCTTCTCGAGCCCGCGTCGCTCCTCGTCCGGCACGTCCTTGGCGATAGCCCGGACCAGTTCCCTGGTCACATCCACACTAGGCAGCCGCTCACCGCCGAAGATGGGGCTGAGGTTGCCCTTCGACATGCCGACCACTCTCGGGTTCGCCAGGCTGGACATCGAGGGCGCGCCGTGCTCGATCCGGAACGCGTCGAGGTCCGCGCCGAACCGCCGCTGCTCCTGCTCAGCCCGCTCGGCGAAATCGTCCTCTCGGCCCGCCAGATCCTCTGCCATTGCGCACCTCTCCCGCTGGTAATTGCCCTGTTCGGGCAAGCGTACGGCCCCGTTCGACTGAACGGGGCTGAACGCGGCAAGTCACGTCTGAACGCCACTGGGTCCGTATCGGGCGTTCGGCAGCGTCTCGCGCTGACATCCCCGCGTACAGGCGCGATCATCTTCGTGCCCTGGGTTGGATCTCGCTCCGGCCTGGTGCGTAGCGTCGAGGGTGTCACGGAGGCCCTGCAGCGTCGCCCCGCTTGAGCGGCCGCCGAGCGAACTGGCCCCGCAGTCAGCGGAGCCCGGTCGGCGCGAGGGAGGGTTCGTGATGGACGGTCAGAAGAGCACTCAGGCTCCGGACGGCGGTTGGGAGCGCGCGAAGGTGATCGCCACGATCATCGACGCCGTAGCCCGCATCGTCGATTTCGCCCTGCGGCGCTGATCGCCACAGCGAGGGCACCCCGCGATCTGCACTCGCGGGGTGCCCTCGGCTATTGAACACCGCCGGCGCAAAGGGTCACCGGTCAGATAGGCAGGAGCTACCTTGCCGCGAGTGTGCATCTCGTCAACGGGAGGTGGACCGCGTGAACAGTTTCAACGAGGCCGCCAAGTACGACCGCAAGTACCGCTACGCGAAGCTGGCTCCTCACGATCGGTTCACGAGCGCACGCGGGGTGCCGTTAACGAACGAAGCGAGCACCAGCCGCCAAATAGTTGGTCTTTGCCCCTGACATGGGTGAACGGCTCAGCACTATAGGCGCCAGCACCACCGTGGCAGGGGGCGGGACTGGAGTTCCGGTCAGCTGGACCACCCACGGTTGACGGGGTGCGAGTACCGCCGCGGCCTGACCGACGGGCGCACCCTATCGATCCCCGAGCAGCGTCGCCGGGCCGCGCAGGCGCTAACGATCTTCAAGGAGCCACGATAGATGGACACTGACGAAGCGGGGGTTGTCGAAGGATGGATGCAGGCGGCAGGCCATGAAAAATATATCTTGACTGAATCAAATATTTATGATAGACTGTACTTATTGGAACCGTACCGACGTCTTGGAGAAAACATGGCCGCACCTGATGATTTTGAGTCCGACTCACCCGAGTTCGCCGCCTGGTCCGATCTCGACGAAGCCATCAAGGCCAACGGAGGCGTCCTGCGCGTTGCGATGTCGGCGCTTCGTGACATCGACAAGTACGGCCGTCTCGGCGTCCGCGTCCTCACCAGCATTCACGACAACCTTGCCGACATCGGCGTCGGACACCTCCCCTTCGACCTGCCCAACAACCAGCACCAGAGCGTCGTCCTTTACAAAGTGAGCAGCGAAGCGGGTGCTGTCATCGCAGCCGTCCGCAACGGCAGCAGCACCGGCGACGCGGAATCGGCCCTTCGCCGGCTCAATACCTCCGACGCGGTGCAGGCCGAGAAAGCCAAGGACGCCAAGCTCGCCGACCTTGCCGACAAGGTCGACGACCTGGAGAAACTGCTCGTCAGCTTCCGCACGATCTTCGCCGAGGACTGAACTGGCGAATCGGCGAGCGGCCCGCCCGGCAGGAGTGGATCACACGGCGGTGAGACGCCCAGACGCAAGCCAAGACCTGGACCCCGCAGCCTCAATAGCATCCGGTTCGACCCGAACCGGGCAGAAATATCCGACCCAACATGGAGGAGAACAGATGACTGAAACCCACCCACATCCCGCGGCCCCAGCACGGCCCCCGCGCGGTGCACTGTTTAAGTACGCCCACCGCGGCCACGTGCGGACGAACGAACAATGTCGTCAAGGTGCTGGCACCCCGGACTACGTTGACCGACTGGCGGACCTGGCTGAAGACGAGGACTGGGATGGCCTCAATGCCAAGTTCACGGGCGAAAGGCGCATCCTCAACTACGTGGGACTGGCCTTCCAGCACGCGCAAGAACAAGAGCAGGCGCGAGAGAGCTCCGACGGCACGCGCAGTACCTTCAACACGATCATCAACCTGGGCAGCAACAATCAGACCGCCATTGGCGACGTGACGCAGACGGCCTACACACCCGCGCCCCAGAACACTCCGGCGAGCACCGCCACGCCGTCGACGGCCACCTCGCCAGAGGCCACGCCGCTGCCCGATGTCGAGCCCACGGACGCCTGGTCGAAGATCAAGGCCTTCGCCACCACCACTGCGGGCGTGATCTCCTTCATCTGCACCGTACTGATCGCGATCGGCACGCTGGTGCTCTGCTTCACGTAGGTCGCCTGCAAGGCCATTCACGCTGCTGGTGCGCGATGCTGCCCTACCTTTACTGGCTTTGACACTCTGTCCCAGCCGGAGAACCTGCGACCCACCCTCGCGCCACGGTGAGGACACGCTCCATCGCTTCCTAGCGCCTGGGATTACTGACAGAATGCGTGCGCTGGGAGTCCCGAAACTCGGTGCAAAGTTTCTGTCAGTACCCAGGTCAGAGGTGTGCCTACTGACAGATTCAGCTCCGCCCTACACGGAGTAAGTCGCGGAGTAAGCGGAGTAGGTGGCCGACCGCATGGCGGCTCGGGGTGCGCACGCACGCCGCGGGGCGTAATGTGGCGGTTAAGGCGATTTAAACTGTATGGGCCCGGCGCCGGTGACTCGGAGACGAGATGCCGTCGCCGGGCTTCGTCGTTGCCGCTGTTACTAAGGCGTGGTGTCACTAAGGCGTAGGGTCGGTGGCGATGATCGAGCGCTACGCTTCCCAACTCCGCCGCTCCTGGTGGATCGTGCCGAGCGTGCTGCTGTGCGTGTTCGGGTTGCTGACCTGGCAGGTAGTCTCGCACGGCCCGCTGACCACGTTCGACGTGCACGCGCGGAACGCGATCCAGAGCGCGGCGAACTCTTCGGGCCTGCACTGGCTCTGGCGGATCGGGCGCGGCTGCGCCGACCTCGGCGATGAGGAGCCGGCCATCCTCAGCCTGCTCGTGGCCGCCGTGCTGGCCGGGTGGTACGCGCGTTCCTGGCGGCCGGTGTTGTCGGCCGCGGGTGCGGGGGTCGTGCTGGCCACGGTGATTCCGCTGAAGATCTGGGTCGCGCGCACGGGGCCGGGCGAGGCCACGCTCGGCAACGCGAACCTCGGCTTCTTCCCTTCGGGCCACACCGCCGACGCCGTCTGCTGCTACGTCACGGCCGCCTTCCTGCTGGGAACCTTCGTCTGGACCAGCAATGTGGCGCGGCGAATGCTCGGCGGGATGGCCCTGGCGCTGCTGGTGCTGACGATCTTCGGGCTCCTCTGGTCGAACTACCACTGGGTGACGGACATCCTCGGCTCGCTCTGCTGGTGCGGCGCCTGGCTGCTCGTGCTTCGACACTTCACGCGAACGCATAGCCGCGGGGCAGCTGGTAGTTCGGCGGGCGGTTGAGCAGGCGGCGCAGCTCTTCCCAGACCTCGTCCCAGCCTTCGCGGAGTTGGTTCGGCGTCACGTGCGCCACCGTCAGCCGCAGCACCGAGGACATCCACCGGCGACGCGCGGCGGCTCGGCTGACCGCTGCCGGGCCCGCCTGAGGACCCGGGGCAACCTCGAGCGCGACGCCTCGATCCGGCCAGAACGCTCCCGGAAGCACCGCGACGTGCCCGGTCGCCTGTTCGACGATCCTCCGGTTCCACACCGGACGCGGCGCCGACGCCCGGATGAGCTGTTCCCGGCAATGCGCCTCCTCACCGGTGCGGATGCCCGCCGCGAACTCGGCGAGCACCGAGCGCATCCGGGCCGAGCGCTGCGTCTGATGCGCCACCAGTTCCGCGCAGAGCTCCGCCGGCGTACATCGGCCGCTGTAAACGAGCTCCGTGATGATCTGGCGGACGAATTCCTTGTCCTTGATGTCCAGGCACGCGTCGACGGCGGCGCGGGCGAGCGGGGCGACCGCGCAGCCCTCGATCCACACCGGGGTGGGCATCCGCGTCGTCCGCGCGACGAGCACGAAGCCGCCGGACGCGCGACGCCGGCCGTGCGGGATGAGCACCTTGACGCGCTGGTCCCCCGCCCTCGCCGCCGCCACCCGATGCGCGCGCAACGCGGCGAGCCCGGTGACGAGCGATCCGGGACCGGCGAACAGCAGCGCCGCCCTGAGCATGTCCAGATACGTCAGCGCCCTGTCATGCGCGGCGCAGACGCCCTTCAGGATCCTGCTCCACGGCCCCTGCGGCCGTTCCCGGTGCCTGATCGTGGACGGCGGCACCCCGAGCTCGATGAGCTGAGCCCGCGTGGCCAGGCCGCCCTGGTCGTCGAAGAGCCGTTCAACGGCTCCCTTGTCATAGTTCTTACGTTTCGGCATGGATCCAGGATCGCCGGATCCGGCCAGCGAAACATCATGCATTCTGCGTATATATATACGCAGAATGCATGATGCGGATGGAGCGCGGCAGGGCTTAGGCGTTCGTCGGGAAGCCCAGGTTGATGCCGCCGTGCGAGGGGTCGAGCCAACGCTGGGTGACGGCCTTGGTGCGCGTGTAGAAGTGCACGCCCTGCGTTCCGTAGGCGTGCGAGTCGCCGAAGAGCGAGGCCTTCCAGCCGCCGAACGAGTAGTACGCCACCGGCACCGGGATCGGCACGTTGATGCCGACCATGCCGACCTCGACCTCGTTGCGGAACTTGGACGCCGCGCCGCCGTCGTTGGTGAAGATCGCGGTGCCGTTGCCGTAGGGGTTCGAGTTGATCAGCTCGAGCGCCTCCTCGTAGGACTTGGCGCGCACGACCGAGAGCACCGGACCGAAGATCTCGTCGGTGTAGACCGGCATCTCACGGCCGACGTGGTCGAACAGCGTCGGGCCGAGCCAGAAGCCGTTGGCCGTGTCCACGCCGGACTCGGCCAGCGAGTCGATCGGGTGCTTGCGGCCGTCCACGACCAGCGTGGCCCCGGCCTCGACGCCCGCGTCCAGGTACGAGGTGACCTTGTCCCGGTGCACGCCGGTGACCAGCGGACCCATCTCGGAGGACGCCGAGCAGCCCGGGCCGACCCGCAGCTTGCCCATCCGGTCGACGATCTTGGTGACCAGCTCGTCGCCGATCGGGTCGACCGCGACCAGCACGGACACGGCCATGCAGCGCTCGCCCGCCGCGCCGAAGCCCGCGTTGATCGCGGAGTCGGCGGCCAGGTCGAGGTCCGCGTCCGGGAGCACCAGCATGTGGTTCTTCGCGCCGCCGAGGGCCTGGACCCGCTTGCCGTAGCGGGTGCCGTTCTCGTAGACGTAGCGGGCGATCGGGGTCGAGCCGACGAAGGAGACGGCCTTGACGTCCGGGTGCTCGAGGATCCGGTCCACCGCGACCTTGTCACCGTGTACGACGTTGAACACGCCGTCCGGCAGCCCGGCCTCCTTCCACAGCGCGGCCACCCAGTTCGCCGCCGAGGGGTCCTTCTCGCTGGGCTTGAGGACCACCGTGTTGCCGGTGGCGATGGCGATCGGGAAGAACCACATCGGCACCATCGCCGGGAAGTTGAACGGCGAGATGATCGCGACCGGGCCGAGCGGCTGCTGCAGCTCGTAGACCTCGACCCCGGTGGACGCCTGGTCGGTGAAGCCGCCCTTGAGCAGTTGCTGGATCCCGCAGGCGAACTCGACGACCTCGATGCCGCGGGCGACCTCGCCGAGCGCGTCCAAGTGCACCTTGCCGTGCTCGGAGACGAGGATCGAGGCGAGCTCGTCGCGCCGCGCGTTGATCAGCTCGCGGAAGTTGAACAGCACCGTCACCCGCTTGGCCAGCGAGGTGGCCCGCCAGGCCGGGAAGGCGGCGGCCGCCGCGGCCACCGCGTCGTCCACCTCGCGCACCGAGGCGAAGTCCACCGAGCCGGTGAGCGCGCCGGTGGCCGGGTCGTAGATGTCGCCGCGCCGCTCGGCCGAGCCGGTCCACGGCTCGCCGTCGATCCAGTGCGTCACATGCTTGCTCACGAAAGACCTCTTCAGTGTCACGGGATTGCCAGGAGTCCTGGTTTCGAGTCTGCGGCGCGTACCGGGGGCGCGTCACTTTCCAGGGTGTCGGTGCGCGGCCTTTTCGCCTTACAGTGCCGCGAGCCCGGCCACCATTCCCCGGTCGCCCTTAAGAGTCGAAGCCCAGGCCGAAGCGGTCGAGCGTGCGCAGCCAGAGGTTGCGCTTGCCGCCGTTGTGATCGGCGCGGCCCAGCGACCAGGACGTCGCGTTGATGCCGAAGGCCTTGAACGGCTCGGGCGGGAAGGGCAGCGGCTTGGACTTGACCATCTCGAGTTCGGTGAGCTCGGTCTGCTCGCCGGTGAGCAGGTCCAGCATCACCTGGGCGCCGAAGCGGGTCGCGCCTACACCCAAACCGGTGAACCCGGCCGCGTAGGCCACCCGTCCGTCGTAAGCGGTGTCGAAGAACGCGCAGAAGCGCGTGCAGGTGTCGATGACGCCGCCCCACTTGTGGCCGAAGCGCACGTCCGCCAACTGGGGGAACGCCTCGTAGAAGTGCCGCGCCAGCTTCTCGAAGGTCTGGGGACGCTGGTCGAGCTCGGGTGCGATGCGGTTGCCGTAGTGGTAGACGGCGTCGTAACCGCCCCACAGGATCCGGTTGTCCGCGCTCAGCCGGTAGTAGTGGAAGTGGTTGGCGCTGTCGCCGATTCCCTGACGATTACGCCAGCCGATGGACTCCAACTGCGCATCGGTGAGCGGCTCGGTCATCAGCGCGTAGTCGTAGACCGGCACGATGTACGGCCGCACCCGCTTGAGCAGCGAGGGGAAGACGTTCGTGCCGAGTGCCACCCGTTCGGCCGTAATCTGACGGCCATTCAGGGTACGCAGTGTCATCCCGGTGCCGGATTTCTCCAACTCGGCGACGCGCGTGCCCTCGTAGATCTTCACGCCCAGCGCGAGGCACGCGTCGCGCAGCCCCCAGGCCAACTTGGCCGGATGCACCATGGCGCAGCCCTCGCGGTCCCACAGTCCGGCCTGGTACGTCGGCGAGTCCACCTGCGCGCGCACGGCGTCCCGGTCCAGGAACTCCACCTGCTCGCCGTACTGCCCGGCCACGTCCGCGTACTCGGCCAGGTCCTTCGCCTGCCAGTCCGCGGTGGCCACGCTGAGCTGGCCGGTCCGCTCCCAGTCGCAGTCGATACCGTGCTTCCGCACGCTGGCCTGCATCGCGTCCAGGTTCTGCTCGCCCAGCTTGACCAGGGTGCGCAGCTCCGGCTCGAAGCGGTCGATGCCGTTGGACAGCCCGTGCGTCAGCGAGGCCTCGGCGAAGCCGCCGTTGCGCCCGGACGCCGCCCAGCCGATCCGGTTCGCCTCGACGAGCACGACCTCGCGTGCCGGGTCGCGCTCCTTCGCGATCAGCGCCGTCCACAGCCCGCTGTAGCCGCCGCCGACCACCGCGAGATCGCAGGTCAGGTTCTCGGCGAGCGCGGGCAGAGCCTGCGGTCGGCCGGGGTCGTCCAGCCAGAAAGGTACCGGCGCGGCCCCGGCCAACGCATGGCTGACGTCCATGGGAAATCCCTCTCGATCCGTGTTTCCACTGCTCCTCGACCCATCATCGGACTGTCCGGTCGAGGATGCGTACCGACCACACCGGCGCCGGGCCCCGTGCGTATCCATTCCGGATACGCACGGGGCCCGCGATTCGGATGAACCGGCGCCGCGCCCTACGGGTGCGGCTACGCCCTTCGGGTGCGGATGATCTGCGGCACCTGGGCGAACACGATGCCCGCCAGGGTGACGAGCAGCATCGCTGAGCCGATGACGTCGATCTGCGCCGGGACCGAGTGCTGGAACGAGGCGTAGACGTACATCGGGAACGTCACCTCGTTGCCCGCCGTCAGCACCGTGATGATGTAGTCGTCGATGGACAGCGCAAAGGCGAGCAGCGCGGCGGCCAGGATTCCGGGCAGCACCAACGGGAGGGTGACCCGCCGGAACGTCTGCAGCGGCGTCGCGTAGAGGTCCGCCGCCGCCTTCTCCAGCGTCGGGTCCATGCCCGCCAGACGTGCCTTGACCGTCACCACCACGTAGCTCAGCGAGAACATGATGTGCGCGATGACGATCGTCCAGAAGCCCAGCGAGCCGCTGCCGATGGTGTTGTAGAAGAAGGTCACCAGGGTCATGCCCATGGTCACCTCGGGTGCCGCCATCGGCAGAAACAGCAGCACGTTGAGCGCCGAGCGGGCCTTGAACCGGTGGCGCATCATCGCGAAGGCGACCATCGTGCCGAGGATCGTCGCCCCGATCGTCGCGATGACCGCGATGACGACCGAGAGCTTGATCGAGGAGCACATGTCCGAACTGGCGCACGGGTGCTGCCAAGCGTTCGTGGAGAACTTGTTCCAGATGTAGTTGTACTTGTTGGGCGGCTGGTTGAAGGAGAAGACCAGCATCACCAGGTTGGGCGCAACCAGGAACAGGAGGATCAGGAGCGTGACGGCCAGCAGCATGTGACGCTTGATCCAGTCGAGTGCCTTGGACATCAGAGCAGATCCTCCGTTCCGGCCTTCTTGACGTACAGCATCACCACGAGCAGCGTGCCGGCCGTCAGGACGACGCCCATGGCCGAGGCGATCGGGTAGCCGAACTGGTCCCGCAGGGCCTCGTTCTCGATCACCTGACCGATCACCTGGGTGTTCGGACTGCCCAGCATGTAGGCGTTGATGTAGTCCCCGACCGCCGGGATGAAGGTGAGCAAGGTGCCCGCGATCACGCCCGGCAGGGAGAGCGGCCAGGTGACGTAGCGCCAGGTCTTGTAGCCGGAGCCGTACAGGTCCGCGCCCGCCTCGTGCAAGCGGGGATCGATCTTCTCCAGCGAGGTGTACAGCGGCAGCACGGTGAACGGCAGGAAGTTGTAGACCATGCCGAAGACCACCGAGAACGGCGTGTTGAGCAGCTGGTGGTTGTTGGTGAGCAGGCCGAGGTTCACCATCACGTCCGTGACCTTGGTGTCAACCAGGGCCCGGGTCACCCAGCCGTGGTCCGCCAGGATGGTCTCCCAGGCGATGGTGCGGATCAGGAAGCTGGTGAAGGCCGGCGCGATGACCAGGGCCATCAGCAGGTTCTTCCAGCGTCCGCCGCGGAAGGCGATGAAGTACGCCAGCGGGTAGCCCAGCGCCAGGCACAGCACCGTACAGGCCACCGAGTAGATCATCGAGTGAACGATCTCGGCGTTGTACGTGCTGAACATGTCGCTGTAGTTGGCCCAGCGCCAGGTGAGCGAGAAGCCCTCGTCCAGGCTGCCGGTCTGCACCGAGGCGGAGACCGCGGTGATGATCGGGATCAGGAAGAAGATCACCAGCCACAGCACGCCGGGGGCGAGCAGGAAGTAGGGCAGCAGGTTGCGCTTCGCGCGGTGTTCCTCGACGGCCGGCGCGCTCGGCGCGAGCTGCTCGGTCGCGGCGGTCACGAGGCGGCCTCGTCGTCTATCTCCGCGCCCGCCTCGATGTCCTGACTGCCGTCGAGACCGAAGGTCTGGCTCGGGTCCCAGTGCAGTGAAACCTCTGAACCCGGACGGAAGATCTCCTGGCCGGTGTTCTGCTCGAAGACCGCGAGCTCCTCGCCCCAGGGCATCTTGACCAGGTACTGGGTGGAGACGCCGATGAACGAGGCGTCGGTGACCACGCCGCCGGTGAAGACGTTGCGGCCGGCCGGAGCGTCCTGGCCGCCGTGCACGAGGTGCACCTTCTCCGGCCGGACACCGATGATGGCCGCGCCGGACTCCACCCGGGAACGCGCCGCGGGCAGCACGATCCGGCTGCCGTGCGCCTCGACCGTGACCGTGTCGCCGTCCTTGCCGGTGATACTGCCCGCCACCAGGTTGGACTGGCCCAGGAAGTTGGCCACGAACGTGGTGGCCGGGTTCTCGTAAAGCTCCTCGGGCGAGCCCATCTGCTCGATCCCCCCGGCGTTCATCACCGCGATGGTGTCGGCCATGGTCATGGCCTCCTCCTGGTCGTGCGTCACATGCACGAAGGTGAGACCCACCTCGGTCTGGATCCGCTTGAGCTCGATCTGCATCTGCCGGCGCAGCTTGAGGTCCAGCGCGCCGAGCGGCTCGTCCAGCAGCAGCACCTGCGGCTGGTTGATCAGGGCCCTCGCCACGGCGACGCGCTGCTGCTGGCCGCCGGACAGCTGGGTGGGCTTGCGCTTGGCCAGGTGGCCGAGCTCCACGAGCGCCAGGATGTCCTCGACCGCCTTCTTCACGTCCTTGACGCCGCGGCGGCGCAGGCCGAAGGCCACGTTCTCGAAGATGTCCAGGTGCGGGAAGAGGGCGTAGTTCTGGAAGACGGTGTTGACCGGCCGCTTGTACGGCTTGGTGTCGGTCACGTCGGCGTCGCCCAGGTAGATCCGCCCCGCGGTGGGATCTTCGAGCCCGGAGACCATCCGCAGGGTGGTGGTCTTGCCGCAGCCCGACGCCCCCAGCAGGGCGAAGAAGGAGCCCTGCGGGATCGTCAGATCGAGGTCGTCCACCGCGGTGAAGGCGCCGAAGCGCTTGGTCAGTCCGACCAGGCGCAGGTCGCCCCCGGCGTCGAGATTAGTCATGAGTCGCTGCCTTACCTGTGAGATCGGGCTCAACCGGCGATCTGCTGGAACTGGGTGGTGTACGAGTTGAGCTTGTCCACAGACAGGTTCATGAAGCCGTGCGCCGCCGCCTGCATGGCCGCGGTCGGCACGATGAGCGGGTTGCTCGCGGCCGTGGGGTCGAGCGTCTTCAGGGCCTGGATCGCGCCGTCCACACAGGGGATGTAGTCGATGTAGTCGTCGAGCTGTGCGGCGATCTGCGGGTTGTAGTACCAGTTCATCAGCAGCTCGGCGTTCTTCTTGTGCCGCGCGTAGTTCGGGATGCACATGTTGTCCGACCAGGCCAGCATGCCCTCCGCCGGAGTGTCGACGGTGACCAGGTTGTTCTGGCCGAGCTGCGCTACGTCGCCCGAGTACGCCATGGTGGCGCCGATGTTGCCCTGGCTGAAGGAGCTGATGTAGTCCTGGCCCATGAACTGGCGGACCTGGCCGCTCGCCTTGGCCTGCTTGACGTAGTTGAGCGCGTCGGTGAAGTCGGAGTCGGTGAAGTTCGACGGGTTCTTGCCCAGTGCGAGCAGGGCGAGCGCGATGGTGTCCTCCATCTCGCTGAACAACACCACCTGGCCCTTGAGGTCGGGCCGCTCGAACAGCTCCTTGATCGTGGTGACCGGGGTCTTCACGATGCTGGTGTTGTACGCGATCGTGGTGTAGCCGTAGGCCCAGGGGAGCGTGTATTCGCGGCCCGGGTCGATCGGGTCGTTGAGGATGGTGGGCAGGACGTTCTTGTGGTTCGACATGATCGCCAGGTCGAGCTTCTGGATGTAGTTGTAGTGGCGCAGCACCGGGATCATGTAGTCCGAGAACACCATGAGGTCCACGCCGGTGTCCTTGCCCGAAGACAGGTCCGGGTCGAGCTTGGTGTAGTACTCGTTGTTGTCGGTGATGTCCTCGACATAGTTGACCTTGATCCCGTACTGCTTGTTGAAGGCGTCGAGGGTGGGGTGGTCACTCGTGTTCGAGCTCGACGCGATGTCGATGTACGAGCCCCAGTTGTGGAAGTTGACGGTCTTCTCGGTGGCCGAGTAATCGGTGCCGGCGTGCCCGGTGGCCTCGGCGGCGGGGACGACCGCGACCTTCGGCGAGGTGCCGCACGCGGACAGCACGCCCGCGCCGGCGACGCCGAGTGCGCCCACCGCGGTGCCGCGCATAAGGGCTCTGCGCGAGAGCTCGTAGGTGGCGGAGGAACGGCGCATCGAACCCGCGGCCGCGGCCGCGGCTATGTCGTCCTGCATACGGTCAGCCATCAGGGGCCTTTCTTACCAAGAAGGAATTATCGAACCTTAACTACACATATGGGCATCGCAGAAGAGAAGAGGTCGAATCGTTACAGCGTGAAGATCGTCCGGTGCCAGTCCTTGCGGGCGATCCCGGTGATGTCGTGCATGACGTGCTTGACCTGCGTGTATTCCTCGAGCGAGTAGGCCGACATGTCCTTGCCGTAGCCGGACTGCTTGTAGCCGCCGTGCGGCATCTCGCTGATGATCGGGATGTGGTCGTTGATCCACACGCAGCCGGCCTGGAGCTCCCGGCTGGCCCGATGCGCGCGGACCAGGTCCTTGGTCCACGCGGAGGCGGCGAGGCCGAACGGGGTGTCGTTGGCCAGCCGAATCGCCTCGTCATCGGAGTCGAAGGGCAGTGCGACCAGCACCGGGCCGAACAGCTCCTGCTGCACGATCTCGGAGTCCTGGCTCACGCCGGTCACGAGGGTGGGGCGGTAGTAGGCGCCGGGCTCGAACTCGGTGCCGCGCAGCTCGGCCGGGAACTCGCCGCCGACCACGATCTTGGCGCCGTAGCCGCGGGCCCGCTCGACGTACCCGGCCACCGCGTCGCGCTGACGCGGCGAGCTGAGCGGGCCGAGGTCGGTCGCCGGGTCGTTCGGATCGCCCAGCTTGATCGCGGCGAACAGCTCGGCGACGCCGTCGACGAACTCGTCGAAGCGGGAGCGGTGCACGTACGCGCGGGTGGCGGCGGTGCAGTCCTGGCCGGTGTTGATCAGCGAACCGGCGACGGCTCCGTGGATCGCGGCCTCGAGGTCCGCGTCGTCGAACACGACGAAGGGCGCCTTGCCGCCGAGTTCGAGGTGCACGCGCTTGACGGTCTGCGCGGCGATCTCGGCGATCCGCTTGCCGACGGGGGTCGAGCCGGTGAAGGAGACCATGTCCACGTCGGGGTGCCCGATCAGCGCCTCGCCCGCGATCCGGCCGCGTCCGCTGACGACGTTGACCACGCCGTCCGGGATCCCGGCCTCGGTGCACGCCTCGGCGAAGGCCAGCGCGGTGAGCGGGGTGATCTCGGCGGGCTTGAGCACGATGGTGTTGCCCGCGGCGATCGCCGGCAGGATCTTCCACCCGGCCATCTGCAGCGGGTAGTTCCACGGCGCGATGGAGCCGACGACGCCGATCGGCTCGCGGCGGATCGAGGAGGCGTGCAGGCCGCTGTACTCGGCCTGGGCCTTGCCCTCGAGGTGGCGCGCGGCGCCGGCGAAGAACGCGACGTTGTCCACGGTGCCGGGTACGTCGAAGTTGCTGGTCAGCCGGATCGGCTTGCCGGTCTGCGAGGTCTCGAGCCTGGCCAGTTCCGCGGACTCGGCGTCCAGGATCGTCGCCAGCTTGTGCATCAGGGTGCTGCGCTCGACGGGAGCGGCCCCGGCCCAGCCGGGCAGCGCCGCGCGGGCCGCGGCCACGGCGGCGTCCACGTCGGCCGGGCTCGCGTGCACCGAGCGGGCGATCGCGCGGCCGGTGGCGGGGTCGAGGACGACGAGTTCCTCGTCCGCGGTGCCCTCCGTGCGGCGTCCGGCGATGTACTGATGCATAGTGTGCGCTCCCGGAGCGTGATCGATGATTGGCCCTTCAGGCGTCGCTTAAGACGCTTTGACGCCGAAGCTTGTCGAGCATTGGCAGATTGTCTGAAGACGGCGCACCCGACGTCGGCCACCACGCTGTCGCTCTGACGATGGATCGTGACATAAAGTGGAGCTCTCTACAAGGGATTCCGTAGGGAAAATTAGCCAAAACGACGGATTCTCGATGACTTTCCGATCACGATCGTCAAAGTCCTCCGTCTGCCGGGAATTCTCCTCCACCTTGCCAGCGGGTCGTCTAGCTGTCACAGTGCCTATGGTCACCCCTTTGCCCAGACAACCTGTCGCACCTCGGGGTATCGGGCGGATGAACTTCCGCTCACCGCGCCCCGCAGCGGAGACCGGCCGATTCGAAAGCCTGACGACGATGTCACTGCCCAGCCAGCCCGACTCCCGCCCCCCGCTGCTGCCCGGCTATCCGACCGTGGCCGAGGTGCTCGCCCTCGACGCCGTCCGCCAGGGCAATCCGCGGGTGGTCGCCGGAACGGCCGGCCTGGACCGGCGGGTGCGCTGGGTGCACGTGACCGAGCTGACCGACGTCCGAGAGATCCTGCGCGGCGGTGAGCTGGTGCTTTCCACCGCCATCGCCTGGCCGGACGACCGCGAGTCGCTGGCCAGGTACATAGCCGACCTGGCCGGGCTCGGCGCCGCCGGCCTGGTCGTGGAACTGGGCAGGCGCTATCCGCAGGCCCCGCCGAAGCCGCTGCTGCTCGCGGCGGAGAAGCACCGCTTGCCGGTGATCACGCTCGGCCGCGACACCCGTTTCGTCACCATTACGGAGGCGGTGCACGCCCGGATCATCGACGCGCAGCTCGCCGAGCTGCGCGCCTCCGAGGAGGTTCACCAAACCTTTACCGAGCTCGCGGTCGAGGGCGCGGAGCCGGCCGAGGTCGTCCGGCAGATCGCGAAGATGGCCGGGCACCCCGTCGTGCTGGAGAACCTGGCGCACCAGGTGCTCGTCTACGACACGGCCACGACCGCCGAGGAAGCGCTGCTCGACGGCTGGGAGGGCAGGTCGCGGGCGGTCCGTCCGGCGACCCGGACCGCGTACGACGAGCGCTCCGGCTGGCTGACCACGGTCGTCGGCGCGCGCGGCCAGGACTGGGGCAGGCTCGTGCTGGTCTGCGATGGCATCCCGGCGCCCGCACCGAGCCGCCTGATCATGCTGGCCGAGCGCGGCGCGGCCACCCTGGCGCTCAACCGGCTGATGCAGCGCGACCGGGAGTCGCTGGAACGCCAGACGCACCGCACGCTGCTCACCGCGATCCTCAACCACGCCCACTCGTCCTCCGAGATATCGCTGCGCGCGAGGGCCATCGGCGTGCGCCTGGACGACAAACGCCTGGTAGGCATCGTGCTGCGGCTGCGCGGCCACGCCTCGTCGCTAGAGCACCAGTCCCGCCTGCGCGAACTCACCGACCACGCCGCGGCGGCCGTGCGAGACAAGCGCCTCGCGGCGCTGATCGGCGCGGTGGACGAGCACTCCGTCGGACTGCTGCTCGCGCTGGGCCCCCAGGACCGCGAGGACGCGGCGCTCGAGACCTTCGCCGGCACGGTCCGCAAGCTGGCCGGCCCGGACGGCGGCGACTTCGCCATCGCCGTAGGCACCTCGGTCGGCGCCGTCCGCGACGCCCGCAGATCGCTGCTCGAAGCGGTCCAGGTAGCCGACGCCGCGATCCGCCAGACCGGCGGCCCCTCCTACCACCGCCTAGTCGACGTACGTCTCAGAGGCCTGCTCCACCTGCTGCGCGACGATGCCCGCCTGCAGACGTACGTCGAACGCGAACTCGGCCCGCTGCTCGCCTACGACACCGAACGCGGCACCAACCTCGTCGCCATGCTCGGCATCTACCTGGACCAGGGCCGAAACAAGTCCGCCGCGGCGGACGCGGCGCACCTGTCCCGACCCTCGTTCTACGAGCGCCTGCACCGAATCGAGCGAGTGCTCGGCGTAGACCTCGACTCGGTGGAATCGTGCCTGTCACTGCACGTCGCGCTGCTGGCGCTGGAGGCTGTGCGGAATCTGTAGCCGATGCCTCTAGCCGATTTCGATCCTGGGGAACAACGCGGTGCTCCGGGGTAGGACTCCGTCGTCGCCGGGCGTGCATTGAACGCGGATCAAAAGGACGGCGTGACCGGCAGTCACCGACGGGACGCAACGGGCAGCGGATCGCCGTAGGTGTTGCGAGCGAGGTACGAGCGTGCGACGCCGAAGGCCTCCATAGCCGGAGGCGTCAGTGCGCGCAGCGCCCAGGGGATGGGCGGGCGGGCAAGTGCCAGCGCAGCGACCGGCCCGAACGAGGAGCCGGTGCGAAGCGCAGCGCAGTACCGGCGACGTAGGCAGGGCCGCCCACCAACCGCAAGCCGCCGAAGCAACCTGGGCCCCCGGAAAGCCACGCGCCGCCTTATCGTCACAGTCGCGCAGCGGCGATTTCCCGTCAGCAAAGCCAAGGACCGCCCTCGCCAACGCGAGAGCGGCCCTCAGCCACCGATCCCCCAGCCTGGAAAACCCCTAGATCGCGGACATCACGTGCTTGATCCGCGTGTAGTCCTCGAAGCCGTACATCGACAGGTCCTTGCCGTAGCCGGAGTGGCCGAAGCCGCCGTGGGGCATCTCGGCGACCAGCGGGATGTGTGTGTTGATCCATACGCAGCCGAAGTCGAGGTCGCGGCTGAAAGCCAGCGCGCGCGAGTGCGAGGCGGTCCACACCGAGGACGCGAGGCCGAACTCGACGCCGTTGGCCCACTCGAGCGCCTGCTCGTCGTCGCTGAACTTCTGCACGGCGATGACCGGGCCGAAGATCTCGTTCTGGATGATCTCGTCGTCCTGCTTCAGGTCCGCGACAACGGTCGGGGCGAAGAAGTAGCCGGTCTCGCCGACGCGGTGGCCGCCGGTCTTGAGCACGGCGTGCTCGGGCAGGCGGGCGATGAAGCCCTGGACGCGATCGAGCTGGCCGGCGTTGTTGAGCGGGCCGTAGAGCACGTCCTCGTCGTCCGGCAGGCCGGTCTTGGTCTCGGCCGCGGCGGCGGTCAGCTTCTCGACGAAGACGTCGTACACGCTCTCGTGCACCAGCACGCGGGTGGCCGCGGTGCAGTCCTGGCCCGCGTTGAAGTAGCCGCCGACGCTGATACCCTCGACCGCCGCATCCAGGTCGGCGTCTTCGAACACGATGCAGGGGGCCTTGCCGCCGAGCTCGAGGTGCACGCGCTTGACGTCCTTGGCCGCGGACGCCGCTACCTCCATGCCCGCGCGGACCGATCCGGTGATGCTGACCATCGCCGGGATCTTGCTCTCCACCAGCGCACGACCGGTGTCCCGGTCGCCGCACACGACGTTGAACACGCCGGCAGGGAAGAATTCCTGGGCGACCTCGGCGAGCAGCAGCGTGGACATCGGCGTGGTGTCCGAGGGCTTGAGCACCACGGTGTTACCGGCCGCGAGCGCGGGGGCGATCTTCCAGATCGCCATCAGCAGCGGGTAGTTCCACGGCGTGACCTGGGCGCACACGCCCACGGGCTCGCGCCGGATCGAGGAGGTGTGTCCGTCCATGTACTCGCCCGAGGCCCTGCCCTCGAGCAGGCGCGCGGCCCCGGCGAAGAAGCGCAGCTGGTCCACGATCGGCACCAGTTCCTCGCTCCGGGTCAGCCCGAGCGGCTTGCCGGTGTTCTTCGACTCGACGGCGGCGAACTCGTCGGCCCGCGCCTCGACCGCGTCGGCGAGCTTGAGCAGGGCCAGCTGGCGCGCGGCGGGCGTGCTGCGGCGCCAGTCCTTGAAGGCCTCGGCGGCGGTGCGCAGCGCGTGCTCGACATCCTCGGCACTGGAAACCGGCGCGAGGGCGATCACCTGTTCGGTGGCCGGGTCGATGATCTCGCTGGTCCGGCCGCCGGCGGTGTCGACCGGCTTGCCGCCGACGATGTTGCGCAGGACGCGGGGCTCCATACAACTCTCCTGATGTGGTCTTGACGTCGCTCTGCGACAAACTCTAGTCCGAATATCGATGCTCGGCGAGGCCTCCGAACCTGTGGATTCCGCAGTGCCGATGGCCACAAAAGACGAAATCCATCGGATCAGCCTTGCCAAACGACGGGAACAGCACCCATGATGAATGACGTGTCGATCGAAGGCGCGGCCCGGCGCAAGAACCCGGGAGCGTCCTTGGACCCGGTGTCCAAGGCGATCATCGAACAGCTCCAGCAGGACGGCCGCCGATCCTACGCCACGATCGCCAAGGCCGTGGGACTGTCCGAGGCCGCGGTGCGCCAGCGGGTGCAGCGGCTGCTGGACTCCGAGGTGATGCAGGTGGTGGCGGTCACCGACCCGCTCACCGTCGGCTTCAACCGGCAGGCGATGATCGGCATTCGGTGCGAAGGTGACATAGAGCCGGTCGCCGAGACGCTCAGCGCCATGGAAGAGGTCGCCTACGTGGTCGCCACCGCGGGCTCCTTCGACCTGATGGCGGAGGTGGTCGCCGAGGACGACGACCAGCTCCTGTACATCATCAACAAGCGGATCCGAGCGATCCCGCAGGTACGCAGCACCGAGAGTTTCGTCTACCTGAAACTGCACAAACAGACCTACACCTGGGGTACGCGATGACAGACAGCGCCGCCGTGAACAGCGACAGCCGGGCCTACGACCATCTTTGGATGCACTTCACCCGGATGTCCTCCTACAAGGACAACCCGGTCCCCACGATCGTCAAGGGCGACGGGGCCTACATCTGGGACTCCAACGGCCGCAGGTACCTCGACGGCCTCGCCGGCCTGTTCGTCGTCCAGGCCGGGCACGGCCGGGCCGAACTCGCCGAGGCCGCCGCCAAGCAGGCCAAGGAGCTGGCGTTCTTCCCGGTCTGGTCCTACGCGCACCCGAACGCGATCGACCTCGCCGACCGGCTCGCCTCGTACGCGCCGGGCGACCTGAACAAGGTCTTCTTCACCACCGGCGGCGGCGAGGCGGTCGAGACCGCCTGGAAGCTGGCCAAGCAGTACTTCAAGCTGGTCGGCAAGCCGATGAAGCACAAGGTGATCAGCCGCGCGATCGCCTACCACGGCACCCCGCACGGCGCCCTGTCGATCACCGGCATCCCGGACGCCAAGAAGTACTTCGAGCCGCTGGTCCCGGGCGCGCACAAGGTGCCGAACACGAACTTCTACCGCGCCGAGGAGATCTCCGGCGTCCCGGAGCTCGGCCAGGACCTCGAGCGCTTCGGCCGCTGGGCCGCCGACCAGGTCGAGTCGACGATCCTGGCCGAGGGCCCGGACACCGTCGCGGCGGTGTTCGTCGAGCCGGTGCAGAACTCCGGCGGCTGCTTCCCGCCGCCGCCCGGATACTTCCGGCGGCTGCGCGAGATCTGCGACAAGTACGACGTGCTGCTCGTCTCGGACGAGGTCATCTGCGCCTTCGGCCGCCTCGGCACGATGTTCGCCTGCGACAAGTTCGACTACGTCCCGGACATCATCACCTGCGCCAAGGGCATGACCTCGGGCTACTCCCCGATCGGCGCCGCGATCATCTCCGACCGCATCGCCGCGCCGTTCTACCAGGGCGACAACTACTTCCCGCACGGCTACACCTTCGGCGGCCACCCGGTCTCCGCGGCTGTCGCCATGGCGAACCTGGACATCTTCGAGCGCGAGGGTCTCAACGAGCAGGTCCTCAAGAACGAGGGCGCCTTCCGGGCCACGCTCGAGAAGCTCAACGACCTGCCGATCGTCGGCGACGTGCGCGGCGACGGGTACTTCTACGGCATCGAGCTCGTCAAGGACAAGGCCACCAAGACCACGTTCGACGACGACGAGTCCGAGCGCCTGCTGCGCGGCTTCCTGTCGACGGCGCTGTTCGACGCCGGCCTGTACTGCCGCGCCGACGACCGCGGCGACCCGGTCGTGCAGCTCGCCCCGCCGCTGATCGCCGACCAGCAGCAGTTCGACGAGATCGAGCAGATCCTGCGCTCGGTGCTCAGCGAGGCATGGACGAGGCTGTAGTCCTTCCGATGCAAGCACTGCTCGCGAACCCGGGTTCCTCCGAGCGAACCCGGGTTCGCCGTATCCCCGAACTCGCCGTCAAGGACCGTTCGACGCTGCATCAGGTCCTCGACGCCGGGCTGCTCGGCCACCTCGCGCTGGCCGACGAGACCGGTCAGCCGTACGTGCTCCCGGTGGCGTACGCGCGCGACGGCGAGTCCCTGCTCATGCACGGCTCGACGGCCAGTCGGCTCTTCCGGCTGTGCGCCGCGGGCGTCCCGGTCTGCGCCACAGTGACGCTGCTCGACGGGCTTGTGCTGGCTCGCTCGGCATTTGAGTCCTCGATGAACTACCGCAGCGTCATGGTGCTCGGGCACTGCACCGTGCTGCACGGCAAGGCCAAAGAGCGCGGCCTGCGCCTGATCAGCGAGCACTTGATGCCGGAACGCTGGCCGGAGATTCGCGAGCCGTCCGCGCAGGAACTCAAGGCGACGGCAGTGCTCGAACTGCCCCTCGACGAGTGCTCGGTGAAGATCAACGCGGATGGCCCGGACGACGACGCGGCGGACCTGGAGCGGCCGGTCTGGGCCGGTCGGGTGCCGTTGCAAACTCAGTGGGGTGAGCCCGTCCCTGCTGAGGACCTTAAGCCGGAATACGGCCGGATACCCAACTACGTCCACCGCTGGCGACAGAGAACTAACTGAGGAAAAACCCGTGACCGGCCCGAGCTTCTGGCACGACGCCCTGCCGCAACCCGTCATCCCGCGCCCGGCGCTGCCCGGGAACCGCGAGGCGGACATCGCCATCGTCGGGGCCGGATACACCGGCCTGTGGACGGCCTACTACCTCAAGAAGGCCGACCCCTCAGCCCGCATCGTCGTCCTCGAATCCGAGTACGCCGGCTTCGGCGCCTCCGGCCGCAACGGCGGCTGGTGCTCGGCGCTGTTCCCCTCCAGCCTGGGCAAGGTCGCGAAGGTCGCCGGGTCTCGTGATGCGGCGATCGACCTGCAGCGCAGGCTGAACGAGACCGTGGACGAGGTCGGCGCGGTCGCCGCGGCGGAAGGCATCGACTGCGACTACGCCAAGGGCGGCACGCTCATCCTGGCCCGCACCCCGGTCCAGCTCGAGCGGGCCCGCGAGGAGATCGCCGATTTCCGCGAGTACGGCTTCGGCGAGGAGGATCACCGGCTGCTGACGGCCGACGAGGCGCGGGCCGAGCTCAACGCGACCGACGTGCTCGGCGCGACGCACACCCCGCACTGCGCCGCGATCCAGCCCGCGCGGCTGGTCAGGGGGCTGGCGGACGTCGTCGAGCGGATGGGTGTCGAGATCTACGAGCAGACGCCGGTCACCTCGATCTGGAACGGCGAGGCCCGCACCCCGTACGGAAACGTCCGGGCCGAGACCGTCGTGCGCGCCACCGAGGGCTACACGAAGACGATCGCGGGCTTCAAGCGCACCATCGCCCCCGTCTACTCGCTGATGCTCGCGACCGAGCCGCTGACCGACGAGCAGTGGGCCGAGATCGGTCTGACCAGGCGTCAGACCTTCTCCGACGGCCGCCACCTGATCATCTACGGCCAGCGCACCGCGGACGGGCGCTTCGCCTTCGGCGGCCGGGGCGCGCCGTACCACTTCGGCTCCTCGATCCGGCCGGAGTACGACGGCCACGCCCGGGTGCACGCCGAGCTCAAACGGGTGCTCGACGAGATGTTTCCGGTGCTGCGCGACGTACCGGTGGCCCGGACCTGGGGCGGCGCGCTCGGCGTGCCGCGCGACTGGTTCGCCTCCGTCGGCCTCGACCGGACGGCGAAGCTGGCCTGGGCCGGGGGCTATGTGGGTGACGGCGTGGGCGCCGCCAACCTGGCCGGACGCACGTTGGCCGACCTGATCCGCGGCGAGAGGACAGAGCTGACGGCCCTTCCGTGGGTCGGCCACCGCTCACCCAAATGGGAGTTCGAGCCCCTCCGCTGGATCGGCGCGAATCTGGGCCTGCGGGTGATGGACGGCGCGGACGCCGAAGAGGCGCGCACCGGCCGCTCCTCCCGCCGGGCCGCGCTGTTCGGCCGCTTCCTGGGAGCCTGAACGCGCGCCCGGTTCGCCAGGGCTGAAGATCGTCAGATCGGATGAATTCGCAGCGAATCGGGTAGAAGGGTGCCTCCGGCTCGGGCAGCATGGGAGGGTGAGCCTTCCCTCGGACAACCCTGTCCTCAACGCCGTCGGCCTCAAGTTCCCGGCTGACGGCTCCGTGCTGCGCGGGGCGCATCTCGCCGTCGGCGAGCGCGAGGCGGTGGCCGTGCTCGGCGAGGCCGGTGCGGGCAAGTCGGCGCTGCTGGCCCTGCTCTGCGGCATGCTGGAGCCGGCCGCCGGCAGCCTCTGGGCGAACGGCCGTCCGCTGCACGCGCTCCCGCCCGACCAGCGCCAATCCCTGTTCCGCCGTCAGTTCGGCGTGCTCCCGCAGGACTGCCGGATGCTGCCGGAACTCAGCATCGCCGAGAACGTCGCGCTGCCGCTGCGGCTGGCCGGGATGAACCGCTCCCTCGCGATAGCGCGCAGCCGGATCTGGCTGGAGCGGTTCGAGATAGAGGATTACGCCGCGAGCCTCGCCGCCGGGCTGACCAAGCCGGTGCTGCGGCGCGCCGCACTGGCCCGCGCGCTGGTCGGCGACCCGGTCGTGCTGCTGGCCGACGAGCCGCTGATGGACCTTGCCGTGCAGACCGCCGCGGCCACGGCCCGGATCCTGCGCTCGATCGCGGTCTCCCACGGCACCGCGGTCGTGGTCTTCACCCGCGACCCGATGACGGCCGCGTACTTCAGCCGCACGATCAAGCTCGCCGACGGACGCACCGACACGCAGCCCGCGAGCCCTCCTCCGGCGGCCGTGCCGCTGCTAGCCGCGAGCGGCGAGGGCGTCGCCGCGTTCGGCCTGCCGCTGGGGCCGGCCCGGTGAGCCCGACGAACGCGCGGATCGAGGCGGAGCCGGAGAGCTCCCGGCTGCCCACGCTGTTCTGGCTGGCCTGGCGCTTCCTGCCGCCGCTGGACCGCCGGGATCGCCGCGTGCTCGTCGGCGTCGCCGTGGCCTGCGGGTATCTCGCCGCGCCGCTGACGATCGGGCTGGCCGCCGACCGCGTTCCCGGGGTGACGCTGCTGAGCCTGCTGTGCCTCTCGGCGCCCGCGCTGCCGCTGTGGTGGGCGAGCGCGGTGCCGCTCGGCGTTCGGCGTCGGGAAACGGCCCTGGCGCTGCGTCAGGCGCGGATCAACACGCGCAGCGCGGCGGCGACCTCGATCAGCAGGCAGCTCGCATACCCCCTGCTCGGAGCGGTCGTCGGCGCGGCCATGCTCCTCGGGCTGCACCGGCTGCTCGCACACGCGCTGCCGAAGAACGCGCCGCTCACGCTCGCGCTCCGGCACTCCGAGGGCCACTGGATCTCGGCGGCCAACATCGCGGTAGTCGTACTGATCGCGCTCACCGCGGTGCTCAGCAGCGCGCGCTCGGCCGTGCTCTACGGCCGGTTCAGCCGATTCACGGCCAGGCTCGACCGTCGCGAAGCAGCGCCACAGCCTCAGTGAGCGAATCCACCACCGGCACGCCGAGCCCGGCGGCCTCCAGGTTCCGCCGACTGGACGAACCGCCGGTGTAGAGGACCGCGGTCGCGCCGACCTCGAGCGCGGCCATCGCGTCGTCCACGCAGTCGCCGACCAGGGCGACCTCCGAGGCGACCAGGTCCGGCTCGTCGGCCTGAAGGTGCGTCAGGTGCGCGGCCAGGTACTTCGTCTTCGGGCCGTAGTCGAGGGCTGGCGGACGTCCGTCCACCCGGAGCAGCCGAGAGGTGATGCCGAACGAGTCCGCGAGCGGGACCAGCTTGTCGTGGTCGTACATCGACAGCAGCGACTGCGAGCGCGGCGCCCAGGCATCGAGGGCGGCCAGCGCGTCGGCGGTGAGGCCGCAGGCGTGCATCCCCTCGGAGTACGTGTTAGCGAACGCGACCTCGACCAGCTCCCACTCCGGCGCGCTGAACTCCCGGCCGACCATGGCCAGGTAGAAGTCCTGCAGCGGACGCCGGTAGAGGTCCTGATAGCGGTCGGCGCCCAGCGAGGGGAAGCCGACGGCGCCGAGCGAGGCGTTCGTCGAGCGCGTCACCAGCGGCTGGTCGTCGAAGAGGGTGCCGTTCCAGTCCCAGACGATGTGCCGGATCTCCTGATGCACCGGCGGTCAGTCCTCGTGCGCGGCGAGCTGGCCGCAGGCGCCGTCGATCTCCCGGCCGCGGGTGTCCCGGACGGTCACCGGCACGCCGTGCGCCTGGAGCGTGCGCACGAAGGCGGCCTCGTCCTCGGGCCGGGAGGCGGTCCACTTCGAGCCCGGCGTCGGGTTCAGCGGGATCAGGTTGACGTGCGCGAGCTTGCCCTTGAGCCGCTTGCCGAGCAGGTCGGCCCGCCAGGCCTGGTCGTTGATGTCCTTGATCAGCGCGTACTCGATGGAGACGCGGCGCCCGGTCTGCCCGACGTAGTCCCAGGCGGCGCCGAGCACCTCGCCGACCTTCCAGCGGGTGTTGACCGGCACGAGTTCGTCGCGCAGCTCGTCGTCCGGCGCGTGCAGCGAGACGGCCAGGGTGACGCTGAGCCGTTCCGCGGTGAGCTTCTCGATCGCCGGGACCAGGCCGACCGTGGAGACGGTGATGTGCCGCTGGGAAAGGCCCAGGCCCTCGGGCGCCGGGTCGACCATCCGGTGCACGGCGTTGATCACCGCGTTGTAGTTCGCCAGCGGCTCGCCCATGCCCATGAACACGACGTTGGACACGCGCCCCGGGCCGCCGGGCACCTCGCCGCGGGCCAGCGTCCGGGCCCCGGCGACGACCTGCTCGACGATCTCGGCGGTGGACATGTTGCGGGTCAGGCCCGCCTGTCCGGTGGCGCAGAAAGGGCAGTTCATGCCGCAGCCGGCCTGCGAGGAGACGCACATCGTGGTGCGGTCGGGATAGCGCATCAGCACGGACTCGACGAGCGCGCCGTCGTGCAGCTTCCACAGCGTCTTACGCGTGGTGCCCTGATCCGCCGTCAGCTCCCGGACCGGCGTCATCAGCGTGGGAAGCATGGCCTGCTGCAGCTGCTCACGCTGGGCCGAGGGAATGTCGGTCCAGGCCTGAGGGTCGTCCTCGAGCCGGTCGAAGTAGTGCTTGGACAGCTGCGCGGCGCGGAAGCCGGGCAGACCGACGTCCGTCAGCACCTGCTTGCGCTCAGCGAGGGAAAGGTCGGCGAGGTGGCGCGGGGGCTTCCCCCGGCGCGGGGCCTCGAAGACCAACACCCCCGGCAGTTGTGCGCTCATCTCTCCATTGTCCCATCCCCCACGGGGTGCGACATGCCACGGGCCAGGTGGGTCAGTGCTTGAGGAAGACCGAGAACAGCAGATAGACGACGGGAGCCGTGGGCAGCAGCGAGTCGAGCCGGTCCATGATGCCGCCGTGGCCCGGCAGCAGGTTCCCCATGTCCTTGATGCCGAGATCGCGCTTGATCATCGACTCGCACAGGTCGCCGAGCGTGGCGCTGGCCACGACCGCGACGCCGGTCACCGCGCCCTGCCAGTACTGGCCGTGCAGCATGAAGTGCATACACAGCGCGCCCGCGGCCCCGGCCGTGATGACCGAGCCGACCAGCCCCTCCCAGGACTTCTTCGGCGAGATCTTCGGCGCCAGCGGGTGACGCCCGGTCAGCACGCCGGCCGCGTAACCGCCGGTGTCGTTGCAGACCACCAGGATCAGAAACAGCAGCACCTTCTGGGCGCCCTGGTTCTCGGCGGTGAGCAGCGCGGCGAAGCCCGCCAGGAACGGGACGTAGACCACCGCGAAGATCCCGGAGGTCACGTCGCGCAGGTAGCCCTCGGCGCCGTCGGCCAGCCGCCAGACCAGGATCGCCACGGCCGTGAGGGCCAGCACCGCGGCCATCGCGCCCTCGCCGGAGAAGTACGCGGCGGCCAGCGTGCCGAGACCGCCCGCCCAGGCGGGCACGAGCGGGAGCACGATGCCGCGCTCCTTCAGCGCCACCGCGATCTCGCGCAGCGCGAACATCATGGCCACCGCGACCACGACGAGGAAGGCGACCTTGACCACCAGCAGCGAGGCGACGATCACCGCCCCGAGGCCGAGGCCGACCGCGGTGGCCACCGGGAGGTTGCGACCGGCCTTGCCCGTGGCCTTGGGCTCCGCCACGGACTGCTCCCTCCGCTTGGTGGTGGACGACGTGGGATCCGGCACGGACTGCTCCCTCTGCCCCCGTTTAACGGCATTCGTCATCCGCCCGCCCACCTTCTCCTTCACCCACACCACGGTCCGCGGCCGCCGTCGTCACCGCCGTGATCACGGACCGCCGCCGCTGAGAGGCTACACCGGCGGGGCGTTCAAGACCTCGGCCGGGGCGCTCGTGACGACTCCACCGCTTGAGGTCCTCAGACCTCGAGCAGTTCCGATTCCTTGTGCTTGAGCAGCTCGTCGATCTGCGCGGTGTGCTTCGCGGTCAGATCGTCGAGCTCCTTCTCCGCGCGACGCCCGTCGTCCTCGCCGACCTCGCCGTCCTTGACCAGCTTGTCGATGGCCTCCTTGGCGTGCCGGCGGACGGCGCGCACCGAGACCTTCGCGTCCTCGCTCTTGGACCTGGCCAGCTTGATGTAGTCCCGGCGGCGTTCCTCGGTCAGCTGCGGGAAGGACACCCGGATGATGTTGCCGTCGTTGGACGGGTTCACGCCCAGGTCGGAGTCGCGAATGGCCTTCTCCATGGCGGCCAGCGAGGTCTTGTCGTAGGGCGTGATCACGGCCATCCGGGGCTCCGGCGCCTGAATCGTGGCCATCTGCGGGACCGGCGTCATCGTGCCGTAGTACTCCACCACGATCTTGTTGAACATGGACGGCGTGGCCCGGCCGGTGCGGATGCCGGCGAAGTCCTCCTTGGCCACGGACACGGCCTTGTCCATCTTCTCCTCGGCCTCGAGGAGGGTCTCGTCGATCATCACGGCTCCCTACATCGGTTCTTATCGGGCTGCTACGGCTGCGGTCGAGGGCGCCGGCCGTTGCCGACCGTCGCGGGGTGCCGCAGGGCTCACGCTACTGCTCGTCGGCGTCGTCGACACGGCTCACCAGGGTACCGATCTTCTCCCCGGCGATGGCCCGGCCGATGTTGCCCTCGATCTCCAGACCGAAGGCGCGCAGCGGCAGCTTGTTGTCCCCGCACAGCGAGATCGCCGCGGCGTCGATCACCTTCAGGTCGCGGACCAGGAACTCGCGCGGGTCGATCACGTCGAAGCGGTACGCGTCCGGGTTCTTGTTCGGGTCCGAGTCGTAGATGCCGTCCACGCCCTGCTTGGCCACCAGCACCACCTCGGCGCCGATCTCCAGCGCGCGCTGCGCGGCCGTGGTGTCGGTGGTGAAGAACGGCATGCCGGCGCCCGCGCCGAAGATCACCACGCGGCCCTTCTCCAGGTGCCGGATCGCCTTGCGCGGGATGTAGGGCTCGGCGACCTGGGCCATCGTGATCGCGGTCTGCACCCGCGTCTCCACGCCCTGCTTCTCCAGGAAGTCCTGCAGGGCCAGGCAATTCATCACCGTGCCGAGCATGCCCATGTAGTCGCCGCGGGCCTGCTCCATGCCGCGGATCTTGAGCTCGGCGCCGCGGAAGAAGTTGCCGCCGCCGACCACGACGGCGATCTGCGTGCCGGTGGCCCGCTGCGCATCGGCGATCTGCCGGGCGATCGACTGCACCACGTCCGGGTCGACGCCCACCCGGCCGCCGCCGAAGACCTCCCCGGACAGCTTCAGCAGGACACGCTTGTACGGGGCCTTGTTGAGTTGTTCCGGCACGGCTCGACCTCCTGGCTGGGTTTTACGGCAGTTCGCACGGAAGGGCGGTTCCGTGTGGGGTGTAGCGGCTGCTACCTCTCACACGGAACCGCCCCTCGTTGCTCGGATCAGGCCCCGACGCGGAAGCGGGCGAAGGCCTGGAGCGTGACGCCGGCCTCCTCGAGGACCTTGGCGACGGTCTTCTTCGGATCCTTCGCGAAGGCCTGCTCGACCACGACGTTGTCCTTGAAGAACCCGTTGACCCGGCCCTCGACGATCTTCGGCAGCGCGGCCTCCGGCTTGCCCTCCTCGCGGGAAGTCTCCTCGGCCAGGCGCCGCTCCTTCTCCACGACGTCGGTAGGAACCTCGTCGCGGGTCAGGTAGAGCGGGGAGAACGCGGCGATGTGCTGGGCCACGTCCTTCGCGGTCTGCGCGTCCTGCTTGTCCAGCTGGACCAGCACGCCGACCTGGGCCGGCAGGTCCGGCGAGGTCTTGTGCAGGTAGGCCGCGACGTAGCCGCCCTCGAAGGTGGCGGTGCGACGCAGCTCGATCTTCTCGCCGAGCGTGGCGTTCGCCTCGTCCACGAACTCCTGGACGGTCTGGCCACTGGTCGGGAACGTGGTCGCGAGCAGCTGCGGGACCTCGGCCGGGCCGGTGGCCACGGCGTGCGCGAGCAGCTCGGCGGCCACCTGCTGGAACCGGTCGCCCTTGGCGACGAAGTCGGTCTCGCAGGCGAGCTCGAGCAGGGTGCCGTTGCTGCCGTCCTCGGCGATCTGGGCGGTGACCAGGCCGTTGGTGGCGGTCCGGCCCTCGCGCTTGGTGACGCCCTTGAGGCCCTTGACCCGCAGGTACTCGACGGCCTTCTCGAAGTCGCCGTCGGTCTCCTCGAGCGCCTTCTTGCAGTCGAGCATGCCGGCCGCGGTGAGCTCCCGCAGCTTCTTGATGTCGGCGGCGGTGTAGTTCGCCATGATGCGGTAATCCCCTAAATCTCGCGGAGCGGAAATCAGGCCTGCTCGGCCGGGGTCTCGGTCGCGACGGCCTCGGCGGCGGGGGCCTCGACCTCGGCCTCGGCGGCCGGAGCGACATCGGCGGGAACAGCGTCGGCCGGCGCGGCCTCGGCGACGGGAACCTCGACCTCGGCGACCGGCGCGGCGTCGGTCTCGACTGCCGGCGCGGCCTCAGCGGCGGGGGCCTCGGCCTCGACAACCGGCGCGGCGTCGCCGACCAGCAGGTCCTTCTCCCACTCGGCGAGCGGCTCGCCGGCGCCGGCCTCGGCACCCTCGGTGGCGGTGGCCTGCTGGCCGGAGCGGGCGACGAGGCCCTCGGCCACGGCGTCGGCCACGACGCGGGTGAGCAGCGCGACGGAGCGGATCGCGTCGTCGTTGCCCGGGATCTTGTAGTCGACCTCGTCCGGGTCGCAGTTGGTGTCCAGGATCGCGATCACCGGGATGCGCAGCTTGCGCGCCTCGCCGACGGCGATGTGCTCCTTCTTGGTGTCGATGATCCACACCGCGGAGGG